>Ga0068714_10003609_pt1 | contig 18155 bp, 14 predicted proteins | sample MTBNYHSulfiMetaG_FD_62988 | JGI IMG/M metagenome (GOLD analysis project Ga0068714, IMG submission 62988) | Enrichment culture microbial communities from rom New York Harbor, USA that are MTBE-degrading - MTBE-NYH (New York Harbor Sulfidogenic)... | ecosystem: Environmental > Aquatic > Marine >...
CAGACTGATCAGCGTATTGAAAACATCGTAGGTCCCGGGCACCCGAACCAATTCGGAGCCGGTGGCGGTAATCTGCGTGGTATCGACATAGAGAACGCGGCCTGTCCCAGAATCCGTCACCGCCTGGTTGGGATCCCCCCCGGCTGGCACCGTTACGAACGTCGCCCCCTCATCGATCGATACTTGGTAGTTGCTCCCGTCGTGCTCGACCGTCAGCCAGACGTCCCCTCGAACGTTTGAGGTGCCTGTGCCGTTCCGTGCCCCCGTGCTGCCAAGAAAGACTGGATCCTGGCGTCTGTCGGTTCGAAAGACGTCGTCACCGGCGCGAAAAGCCTCAATATCCACCGCCGGGGCCACGTCGACACGCCGGGCTTCTTCGCTACCCTGATAGGTCACGCCAACGATCTGCCCCCCTTCGTATTCCACCACGTAGGGCGGGATGCTCGTGTTGCCTCCGGAGAACAGATACTGGTTGGCGTGCTTGGTGTTGGCCAAGGAGACCAGTGATTCGAGCGTGTTGTTGATCTGCTCGGCGATTCTCTTCTGTCCCTCGTCGTCATAGATTCCGCCGACGATCTGGGTCAAAATCGTCCGACTGTTCGCCAGTTCGGATGCCATGTCTTCGATGATGGTCGAGGAGATCTCCAGCGTGCTGATCAGGTCTTTGATGTTCTCCGTATAACCCGCGAGGGACCGATCCTGCGTATGCAGACCGAGAATCCGGTAGGCCTGCGAAGGACTATCGGACGCACGATTGACCCGATTGCCTGTGGAAGACTGCTCCTGCAGCTCGGTAATCGCCCTGGCATGGAGAGACAAGGCGTAGCTGACATTGTCGTATATCCTGGTCAAGGAACCACTCATAACCGCCTCACAATGGTTTCCATCGCGTTTCCTGATCCGCTACGTCGCAGTCCACACACCCGGTCCGACTGCTGTCGGGCGCATCAAACCACCTCCATCAGGGCTGTGATCATCGTTTGCAGGCTAGTGAAGTACTTGGCAATCGCCTGGAACATCTTCTCAAAGATGATCAACTGCGCCGCCTCGTCGTTGATGTTCACGCCGCTGATGTCACTCTGCTGCCTTTTCAGGTCCTCGGTCACCGCTTCAATGTGTTCCTGGCGCGACTGTTTCAGCGCCACTTCCTGTCCGAGGTTCGCCGTCGTGCGCTGGTAATACTCGTTGGGGGTCATGCCGCCGAGGCTGTCGACCGCCTCGTCGTGCACTCTTGACATCCGAAGGGCGGCCTCGTTGTCGCTCAGGTCGCCTCCAAGTGCGGTGGCAATCCGATCCGGGTCTTCGACTAGGCGCGCGCAAACCTCCATGTCCGAAGCACTGGTACCCGAGAAAAAAGTATTCATACCTACGGCGGCCAGGAAGCCCGTGGTGTCGGTGGTGTTGAAAACATCGACTTCGAAACTGTCCCCGTCGTTGAGGTCCCCCGTGCTGACGGCGATCCTGACTCCATTGGTCATTTCGATCACGTCGCCGGCGGCGTAGCCGCTTCCAATGTTCAGTGTGGTGACCACGTCGCCGTTGGCGGCCGTGACCGTGAATCGAAGGATACCGTTTCCGACCGCACCGCTGCCGTCGACCGTGAAGGTGAGTGTCTCGTTCGAATCCTCGTTGTAGATGCCCGAGATGGCAATCTCCGGCGGTGCGGCGGCCGTCAAAGCGCTGACCGTCGGCTCCGGCAGAGGCGCCGGGATGAAATCGAACTCATATCCGAGATCGGATGCGACATGGAGCTTCGAAAAACCCACCGATGCCGTCAAGCCATCAATCGCATCGATCTTGGCGGCAATCGAATCCAGGGTGTCGGGGGAGGCGCCGGACAGGTTCACATCCACCGCGTGCCTCCTGATCTCGCCGGTTTCCGTGTTGGTCACCCGGATGTAGAACGTTCCATCAGTGATCGGCGGCTCGATCCCGTTCAGATCGTTGCTGCCCATGATCCATCCATCCAGTTCCGTGAAGGATCCCTCTAGCCCCACTCCTTGAACGTGATAGGCATTGATCTGGCCGACGATGCCTCTGGCCAGCGTGTCGAGGTCCTCCTCCAGACTCGGCAGCAGTTCGTTCTTGAGCGACAGCAGTCCTCCCAGACGTCCTCCTCGCACGGATAGGCCATACCCTTCGCTTCCCGCGGCGTGGAGCACCAGTGATTCATCACTCTGCAGACTAACGGAGACCTCCAGAGGAATCGCCCCCGTGACCACCGGGAGCCCGCCGATGGAAACATCGACACCGCCGTATTCCCGGGCCTGGGTCTCAATCCCCGTCAACTGAGCCAGCTCGACGATCCTCTGATCCCGGTTGTCGCGCAGGTTATTGGCCTGTCCCCCGTTGATTTCCACGGCCCGGATCTTGCCGTTCAGCTCGGCAATCTGCGTCGTCAGCAAGTTGATGGAGTCGGCGACATTCTGCGCTTCGAGCACCATCTGGTCTTCCAGGCTGGCCAGAGAGCGGCCTAATCGTCGAAACTCCGCGGTCAACACCTCGGCCGAGCTGACGACTTGGTTGCGCCAGGTCTGTTCCAGCGGATTTGCCGCCAGGCCGCGCAACGCATCGAAGAAGGCGTCCAGCGTCTCATTCAGTCCGCCGCTTTCGGCGAACTCACCTAAGCTGGTCTCTACGGAGCTCAGAATGGACAACTCCTGGGAGATCTGCCCGTACGAGGACCCCTGGGCGGTAATCTCTCGCTCCAGAAGCCCGTTGATCAAACGCGTGACCCCGGCCACGTCCACGCCCGCACCGACAGCTGCACGCCCGGTCTGCGTCGTATCTGCTGGGCGGAGCTCGATGCGTTGTCGGTGGTAGCCTTCAGTCGACGCGTTGGCGATGTTGTTGCCGATCACCTCCATCGCCGCATACGCCGCGTTCAGACCACTGAGTCCAATCGAATAATTCTCCATGGTTTGATCCTGGACCGCGAGCCCACAAGGTGCCCAACCCCGCGGATTCACGTTCACCTTCGTCGCTAATAATGTAGGTTCACCAGATTCGCATCCGCCTGGCGGCTCACCGCCCCCTGGGCATTGTACGTGGTCTTGCCTTTGACATTCAGTCCAAAGAGCACGTGCATCAGCGTGCGATTGAACCGAGCACAGTCCGCCACCAGTGCGGTCGTGAGCGCATATTCCCGCTTCAGTTGGGCAATCAGCGATTGGAGGCGCACTTGGCGGTCCGCCACGGCCTGTCGGCGGGGACCGGAGAGCATGCGTTTCAGAGTCGACAGCGTCAACCCGCGGATATCGCATCCCAGTTCAGTGGCCAGTTCATTTCGGATCCCTTCGCGCCTCTGGGCACCGGCGGCACGAGATTCGGCCTCATGACGCAGATCGTGCAGAAGCTGTTCCAGAGCCACATCGTCCCGCTTGATGATCAGACTGCGTAGCACATCCAGTCGAGACAAGGTACTCTCGCTGTTCCGGATATCCTCGTCCAGAGCCGTTAACAAGGCATCCACCTTGGTTTCTGCCAAACTCGATATCATATTCACAGTTCCTGATTCACCGATCCGCTGCTCGCTTCGGCACCTTCCATCGCGTGAAACTGCTGGTAGAGGTCCTGCCACAACCCGAAGCCTCCTTTGTTCGCCACATCCTGGGCCAGATAAGACCAGAACATGCCGTGGACCTGGTCAGCGGCGACGTCGTCGTCGAAGCCGGAGTCTTCGATGGAGTTCTTGACCTCCTCGAACAGCTTGGTCAGGAGAACCGATTCGAAATCCTTGGCCAGTTGCTTCTTTTCTTCGTCGGATGCTCTCCAGATCGCGTCCGCATCCATCCCCTCGATCGGGTCGGATGCGGCGGACGCGACCTGGCGAAGGGCCACCGGCGGCACTGCCAGAGGCAGTGCGATCGATTCGATACCGTCCATCTCGGTTTCCTTACATGATCACCAGCTTGGCCTGCAAGGCGCCCGCCTCTTTCAGCGCGTTGAAGATCGCAATCAAATCGCGGGGCGACGCCCCGATCGCGTTCAATGCCTTCGCCAACTCGGACACTGTCACAGCCCGCTCCACCGGAATCAGGTAGGCGTTCTGTTCTTCCACACCAACCATCGTCTCCGGGATGACCTGGGTGGAACCGGCCTCGGAGAACGGAGCCATCGGTTGCGAAACTTGGGCCGTCTCCTTGACCTTCACCACGAGACTGCCCTGGGAGATCGCCACCGACGAGATGCTGACGCTTTCGCCGACCACGATCGTGCCGGTTCGCTCGTTGATCACCACTGTCGCAGGCGTGTCCACCGTAACCTCTTTCTGCATGATCTCGTCGAGGAAGGCGATGACGTCCTTCTGGGCGACCTCGGCCGGGACCATCACCTTGATGCTGGCGGCGTCCAAAACGACCGAGCTGTCGGCGTACGACTGATTGATGATCTCGCTGATGCGCTGAGCCGTCGAGAAATCGTTGTTGCGCAGACTGAACGTGATGAAGCGCCGGCCTGCCACCTGCTCGATGAAACTGGCCAGTTCCGATTTCTCCACGATCGCCCCACCGGGGACGCGCCCGACCGTCTGATGGTTCTTCGACAGCGAGGCCTGGTTGCCCGCAACGGACCAGCCGCCGAGTGAGATGCCTCCCTGCGCAACCGCATAGACCTGCCCGTCCAGGCCTTTCAGTAAGGTCGGCAACAGCATGGCCCCTTGCAGGCTCTTGGCATTGCCCAGCGCCGAGACGTCGACATCGATGCGCATTCCCTCCCGATCGAAAGGCCCGAGTTCGGCGGTCACCATCACCACCGCGATGTTGCCTCCGGTCAATTCGCTCGGCGACAGCACCAATCCCGACTCTCGGAGGATGTTCGTCAGCATCTGTCGCGACAAGAGTCCGGTGTCGCCAGTGCCGGCCAGGCCGATCACGAGTCCGACTCCCGTCAAAGGGTTGCCTCTCACACCCTGAATCTCGACAATGTCCTTGATGCGTTCGGCGCGGACGGGGATGCAGACCATCACAAGCAGCAGAAGCAGCGCCGTCGAGCAGGTCTTCCGCGCTGTCTGGGTCGAATGTCGCGATCTCCCGGCCCAGACAACCGAGCTACGTCTGCTCATGGATTCCATTGTTGCATTTCTCCAAAGAGGCACCAGGGCTTCGTTCCTCGCGGTCTTACCATGGCCAGAGGACGTCGAAGACCCGGCCGAGCCATCCCGGCCTCGCGTAGGGGGCCGATACACCGCTGTTCTGGCTGACGATTCGGAAGTTCGCGACCTGTTCGCTTTTGACGCTATTGTCGAAGGCGATGTCGCTGGGGCGAACGATGCCGCTGACTTCGATCGTCTGAATGTCGCCCGCGATATTGCGGTCACGCGTCCCGATCACCACCAGATTCCCGTTGGGCAGGATGTCCACGACCACCACGCTGACCCGGTCTTCGAAGCTCCGTTCGTCCTTGAGATCCGCTTTGCTTTTCAGTTCGTTGGCTGTCGAGGCGCTCATCGTGAAACCGGGGATGCTGGGCAGAACGTGATCGATATTTAGTTCACCGTTGAAGTCGCTGGAACGGTCCGTCTGTTTCTGGAGGTCCCGTTTGGCCTTGTTATCCACCTTGCTGTCTTCGACGATCTTGATCGTCAGCACGTCGCCGATGTTGCGCGCCACGTCGTCGGCGTACACCGTCCTCATGTTCGTGTCGCGTTTCGCCCAGATTGAGCCGGCCTGTAGCGTTTCAGCGGCGCTGAGGGCCAGGGCCATCGTCAACCATAGTGTCGTCTTCTTCATTCGTCTTCCTTCCACATTAGGGTCGGGCCTGCGAAATGGGCCCGCGATCCGTCTTCGGCCTTAGAGCGCCGGTTCCACCGAGCCATCGGGCATGATCCTGCAGAGGATCACACGGGACGAGTCGGCGTTTCGCACCTTGACGAGTTCCCCCATCCGGCCGTCCTGGAGCGAGGTGCCCATCGCGGTGACGAGGATGCCGGGCCGCTCGATGCGAATCAGCACCGTTTCGTTGCGTCGCACCAGTACCGAGGTCTGCGCCACAGTGAGCATGCTCTCGCGAATCTCCGCGCCGGCCGCGACGGTGCGGGTGGCCACCAATCCGTAGGGGGGTTTCCATTCGGACGGTTCCGGTTGATCCGAAACGACCGCTTCAATCGTCACGTTCTCCGGCGTCAGAACCGTCCCCTCGGCGATCTGCTCGCCCGCGACGATACGATGCGCTCTGTACTTCAGCCGGAACGAGACGTCCCGCGTCCCCACGTCCCGGCCGTCGGCAACCACCTGGACCCGTACGGTGACGTGGCCGCGGGCCGAGCCCCGAACCAATTGGGGCTTCAACTGAACCTCCTGCGGTTGTTCGGAGAGAACCATGTCTTTGGGCTTGGTCACCGGGATGATCTCGCACACCGAACGCGAGGAGCCCAACTGGCCGAGGAACTGCCGTCCGGTCTCCACGAAGTCTTCCACCTCGATGACCTGTTGCTGCCGGCGCACGGTCACGGCATCGGCGCCGGTCATACGCACTTGATCGGAGGCAATGCCGCAGGAGGCGAGGCGACTGAGGATCGTGGGACGATCCAGGACCACTTTCTGGCCCGGCGCCGAGAACCGGCCCAGAAGGACCTGGCCGGCCTTGGCAACCAGCGGCGCCGATCCGCGGATCACGCTGATCTGTTCGAGGCTCAACTGGTTGCCTTCCACCGTCACCTCGCGGGGCAGGTGGACTTGCAGACGCATTTCGTCGGGCGCATCGTCGGCTGCCAACGTCGCGGCGCTCGTGACTGCACCGAGCGGCAGGAGGCCGACTGCCATCCAAACGAGAAAGAAGACCCTACGCTTCATCGCCGGCTCCCGTTAGAAAATGTTGTTGGTGTTGCGCAACATTTCGTCACCGGCCTTGATGGCGCGCGAGTTGATTTCGTAGGCGCGCTGGGCCGTAATCAGATTCACCAGCTCGTTGACCATCTGCACGTTCGATTTCTCCAGAAAGCCGGATTGAATCGCCCCGAAACCGTCCTGTCCGGGAATGCCCACAACGGCATCTCCGCTGGCATCCGTTGGCGCGTACAGATTGTCTCCCTGGCTTTGCAGGCCCGATGGATTAGGAAAGCGGGCCAACTGGATTTGGCCGACGACGGAGCGGACGCCCGCTTGGTCCGTGACATTGACGCCTCCGTCGGGGCCGATGTCCACTGCAGCAGCCTCGGTGGGAATCGTCAGGGCCGGCTCAATCGTATAGCCGGTCATACTGACGACCTGTCCATTGGCGTTGACCTGCAACGACCCGTCGCGGCTGTAGCGGATGTCCCCGTTGGGCATCACAACCTGCAAGAAGCCGTCGCCGCGAATGGCAATATCCATGTTCCGTCCAGTATTGCGGAACTCGCCCAGACTGAAGATCTTCAGCGTCGAGGCTACGCGGACCCCGCTGCCGATCTCCAGACCGGTCGGAGCATTGATGCCCGGCGCCACTTCCGTGCCGGCCTCTTTCTGCCGGGCATACAGTAGATCCTGGAACTCGATCTGGCTCTGCTTGAAGCCGGTGGTGTTGACGTTCGCCAGGTTGTTGGCGATCACATCCACCAGCATCTGCTGGGCCATCATCCCCGTAGAGGCCGTGGAGAAGGCTTTTAGCATGTGCGACTCTCCTTGTCTCGACACCGGATCGGCGGGACCGCCCTACCCCATGGCCACGCTGATCACGCTGTTCGTCGTATCCTTTTTGATGCTCAGCAATCGCATATTCGCTTCGTACATCCGCGAGACCATGATCATGCTGACCAGCTCATCGACAATTTCCACGTTGGACGCTTCCTGGTACCCCTGCTTGACCACCACATCTTCGGCGTCCCTGACCGGCATATCCTGCGGGGCCCGAAAGCAACAGAATCCGACCGTTTCGAGCTGGTCTTCCTTTCCCGCAAAATCCACGATTCGGAACTGTCCGATCAAGGCGCCATCCGCACTGATCCGTCCACCCTGACTGACGGTGACCTGCGAAACGTCGGTCGTCGTGGGAATGGCCAGAGGGCCGCTGACACCGGCCAATGACCGCCCTTCGGAATCCACGATCTGTCCGTTCTGATTGGCGCGAAATACGCCGTGCCTCGTATACAACGGTCCGTCGGGAGTCTCGACGACGAAGAATCCCTTTCCGTAGAGCGCCACGTCCAGCGTCCGCCCTGTCTCGACCAGATTGCCCTGCGAGAAATCCAGAGCGCTCGCGGCCGCATTCTGCTGATCGTCCAGCATGCTCGAGAACGAGCTGCACCGGCGCTTGTATCCGGTGGTGCTGACGTTGGCCAGATTGTGAGTGATGATGTCAAACTCTCGGGTCAACGCCTCGAGGCTCGCACTGACTTGGGTTGAGACATCGGCCATACTACACCTCCTGCACCACCGCTGCGCCGGCCACCGCGACCGTCACGGTTTCGGTCATCACGCCGTCAGCATCGTTCTTTGCACCGGCCCTGGAGACAATCAAATTCGTCATGCGCACCAGTTCGTCAATCTCGGATTCGTTCAGTCCCGAAAGCTCGACGGCGATCGAGACGCCCGTGCTGGTGACACGACTGTGCTTGACTTGGCCCACGTCTTCCACGATGTACGTCTCGTCGACGGCGAGCTCGCCACCGGCCCCGGCTGCGGCGACACCCGTCGGCCGGAACACGACCAAAACCCTCTCGCCCGGACGGATCTGCATCGGAACCTCGATCCGAAGTCCCGGGCCTGCCAGTTCCGTGACCACCCCCTGAACGAACGCCGGCGCGCCGGTCCCGATGTCCATCGGGATTCGATCGCGGCCGGTACCGTAGCGAGCGCCTCGCGTCGACGCCTGCGTACCCGGCCCCCCCCTCTTGGTAAAAGGAAAACAGGCCACCAGAGCGGGCATCGTCACCGCAACGCGACGGAAACGCCGGCGGTTGACGAACCGCACATGATCGGTGTGGTTGAGGACAACCCGGGTTTCACTACAGGTCACGGCGGTCGCGTCGAATTCCCAGACGTACACGCCAAAAGCGTATCGCACGCACCAAAGATCGCCGGCGCGCGTCTCCAACGGCGCGTCCAACTCCAAGGCCAGTTCGAGATCGTCGTTGCGCACCACTTCGGCCCGCATTGGGACACTGGCATGACGCCGGCGACATGCCACTTCCACTGCCTTGCCGACCGGAATGTCACGGCTGCTGGGCCTGCGAGAGATGCCGATCCCGCGGGGCGACCGCAGCGCCCGGAAGCCGAGCTTCTCCCGAAGATAGGCCACCTCCGTCTTCAGCTGCTCGTTTTCCTGGGCCGTCCGCGTGCGAACGCACTCCGCCAGGAGCTTGGCGGCGCCTCGATCGAACGCATCGACGGTCGTGAAGATATCGTGACTGCGTCCCAGGCCGCTTCGCATGACGATCGCCAGCAGAATCTGACGCTCGCGTCCACTAAGCCCTCGCCGAACGGCATTCTCGGCGAACAGCTCCTGCGTCGGCCTCCGGCTTTGCACCTTGCGACGGTGACTGATCCACCACAGCAGCAAGATCAGGACCACCAGCGTCGCGACCGCCGTCAGGATGAATCCATGCTGTAATGCATATGTTGACGGACCGTCGCTCAACCGGCGCGCTGCCGACCACCGCTCGATCATTTTCCACGTCCGTATCACGGCCTGGCTTGTGCTCCATGGCAAGTCACTGACGATCATCTTAATTCCTCATCGGCCCATCACTTAGCCGGCGACTGTCACTATCGAATCAGGTTCGCCAGCTCACGAAGAATTTCATTGGCCACGGTGATCGTTCTCGCGTTTGCCTGAAATCCGTTCTGGGCCTGGATCAGCGTCACGAACTCGGTCGCCACATCAGCGTTGGACTTCTCCAGCGCTCCCCCGTGAATGGAGCCGGCTCCGGCGGTCATTGCTTGCGCGATCACCGGGGAACCCGAGTTCACCGACGGAAGATAGTACCCGTTGCCGGCGTTTTCTAGCCCGGCGGCGTTCTTGAACAAACCAACCGCCAGCACGGCCAAGTCTTTCTTGATCCCGTTGCTAAAGCTGCCAATGAGCACGCCTTCATTGTTGATCGCGACCGCCGACAAGCTGCCAGCTTCGTAGCCGTCCTGCTCGCGTGCCACGGCCGTCGAGTTGCCCGCAAACTGGGTCAGCCCGTCGAACGATCCGATCGTGCCGAGGTTGAATTCGATCGTCTGCGGATGATCCGCGTCATGCCCGAACGCCATGGTGAACTGCGAGGCCGTGCCTTCGGGAATTCCGTTGAATGCGCCGGTCTGGGCATCGAAGCTGATTCCCTCGATGCGCCGGCTGTCCAGATCGATGGACGCGATGTCTCCCGTCACGGACGTCAAGACCATGTCCCAGGTGTTGACGGTGTCGGACCGCACGAAGGCGGCGGACATGACGTGCTTGCCGCCCTGCGAGTCGTACACGGCGATGTTGACCCCCTTGACTTCGTCGCCGCCCACCGTCTTCAGTTCGAAGTAGCCGGGCAACTCCAGCGTCCCGGTGCCGCTATAGGACATGCGGATGTCCGACTTACTGTACCCAGTTTCATCGTCCGTAATGCAGATGTGTCCATCTACCAGAGATGCCGTCGCGCCGTTGAGCACGTTGGTATTGAGGTGGGTGATCAAATCATCTAGCGTGGTGCTGGCGCTGACCGTGAAGTCGAGCCCGGGCCCGAACGCCGTGCCGTCGGGATAGTACCCTTCGAAGCTGATCGTCCCCGTCTCACCGTCGCCCAGTTGGCCTCCGTCGCCCGAGCCTCCTGAAAACTGATCGAGTTGACCGATCTCCGTGGTATTGATCGCATCGCCGTTCCCATACGTGAATTTCGCCGAAGACATCAACACTTGCGCCGCGGGCGTGCCCGTAGCATCGGAGCTGAGGTTGCCGCTGACGATGATCTCGGAGGTTTGGTTGGCTCCTAAAGCCGCGTCGTAGGGGACTCGGATGCTGCTGCTGCCCGGGACCTGGAATCCGTCGGACTCCCCGACAGGCCCCGTCCGCTGGACGCGATACCCCGTGGACGGGGCAACCAGATACCCCGCCTCATCCACGCCGAACGTGCCGGCCCGTGTGTACAGGGCGCGCGTGCCGTCACTGACCACAAAATAGCCAGCTCCTTCCAGCGCCACATCGAGCGGGTTGCCCGTGTTCACGATACTGCCTTGGACCATGTTGGGAGAAATGCTCGAGATACCCACACCATTTCCCATCTGCTGCGGATTGGTTCCACCAATCCGGTCCGTTGGCTGCGACGCTTGCTGGAGGGTCACGCCGAGCAGCTCGGAGAACGTGATCTGGCTGGCCTTGAATGCCGTCGAGTTGAGGTTGGCCAGGTTGTTGCCGGCCACGTCCAACATCTTCTGATGGGCCTGGAGTCCCGTCACCCCAGACGACAACGCATAACTCATCGCACTGCTCTCCTACTACTGAAAACGCCGATTGTCTCGTTAGTCTCGAACCGAAAGCACGTCCGCCAGACGGACCTGATGATCGCCGACGATCAACTCGATCGCGCCGTCGTCGAGAACCACCTCCTCCACTTCGCCCGTCTGGGTCTGGCGCGTCCCGTCGTCGGCCGTCGTCGCAAACGACACGTCCTTGCCGATCAGCGAACTGGCGTATCCCTGCTGGAGGGACGTCAGCACCTGGCTGAAGGAATTGTTCATGCTCTCCAGTTGCTGGAGCTGCGAGAACTGCGCCAGTTGTGCCGCCATGTCCTGGTTGTCCATCGGTTCCAATGGGTTCTGATTCTGCAACTGCGTGACCAGCAGCGTCATGAAGTTCATCTGCAGGTCGCTGGCCGACGTGACGGCATCCGTCGTACTCATGTCTGTCTGCCTCATCATAAGAAATCTCATTCCCGCGGCACCTTCGTCTCTGCGCCGCGTGCCTCGGCATCTGCCGACGGCCATCGGCGAGACCTTGCAACCAACGTGCCACCGCCGACAAAGGGTGGGCGTTTCGGGCGGGCGGCGCGCGCCGTACCTGACGTCGAAACAGGCACTTAGACATCGCAAATGTTTTTTCGCCGGCGAAGCCGAACCGAATCGCCGTTCCGAATTCCGGGACAAATCTTCCTACCGTTCAGAGAATCCTGCCTTCCATCTTGCGCCGGAAAAAAATACAAACGGATGATTTCTATTCGCCGATCCCGCGACAATTTATGCGTCCCATAAGAATGATCGGGCGAGTCCTATATCCGCGCGGGATCGCCGCGCCGAATCGGCCGGGCCGAGAAGTGTCCCATAAAAAACGGCGATCACCCCTGGCATACCTCGTACGTTCCTGACGTGACATCCAAACCCGTCCAATAAAAATTAAAGTTGCCTGAAATCGGCTGTCGATGGGGGCGGTATCGTGAAGGAACGGATGCAGCACGATGCCAGGAACAACTCAGTGACATTGGGGTGGTATGAGCCTACTTCGAAGAATCGCGGTCATCAGCAGAGACTCTCACATTCACAACCTCGCCCAGGAGGTGGCCCACGAGGTGTTCGTCGCGGACGACCTGTCCGAAGCCAGTGACATGATCGAAACAGTAGCGCCTGATCTGACGCTGTTCGACGGAACGGTTGCCCCAGGTCACATTCGCGGAGTCCTGGACCGCATCGGCCTCCGGCGGCATCCGGTGCCAGTGACCGTCGTGGTCGCCCTGGAGCCGCCGCCCTTCTCCGATGCCGAATACGAACGGGCCGGAGTGTCCCACCGCCTCGTCGGCGCAGCGGAGTGCCAGCGCCTGCACGAAATCGCCGCCGAGATTCGAGAGGCGGCGCGCCCTGGTGAGCCCGCCGACCGCGTCCGGCACGAGGACTACTTCCTCGACGAGCATGCCGAGACCATCACGATGGTCGGAAAGAGTCCCGCCGTGCGCGACGCCCTGCGGATGATCCAACTGGTTGCCGACAGCCGGTGCAACCCCGTATTGATCCTGGGCGAAACCGGCACTGGCAAGGAAGTCGCCGCCAAAGCGATCCATGTGCGGAGGCATCCCAACGAACCTTTCATCGCGATCAACTGCGCGGCGCTGACCGCCACGCTTCTCGAAAGCGAACTGTTCGGCCACGTCAAAGGGGCCTTTACCGGCGCCGATCGGGACAAGACGGGCCTGCTCGAACAGGCCGGCAGCGGCACGCTGTTTCTCGACGAGATCAGCGAGATGCCGCTGGAACTCCAGGCCAAGCTCCTGCGCGTGCTTCAGGAGCGAACGTTCCGCAAGGTCGGGGGCGTCAAGGACCTGACCTGCCAGGCCACGATCATCGCCTCGAGCAACCGCCACCTGAAGAAAGAGGTCCGAGAAAACCGTTTTCGCCAGGACCTGTATTATCGCCTCAACATCTGTCCGATCGTGCTGGCACCGCTGAGGTCGCCGCAGCGTCGTGAGGACATTCGCCTTCTGGCCCATTACTTCCTGACGCACTCGAACATCTGCGGCGCCCGTCCCGAGAAGGCAACCACGATCACGCAACTGGCGCTCGAATCGCTCTGTCGGCATGACTGGCCCGGGAACGTGCGCGAACTGCGCAACGTGATCGAGCGGGCCATCCTCCTGGAGAGGACGGACAAGATCGGCTTTAACAGTGTTGTTATCGAATCCGCGGACAGTGACGAGCCCTCGGCGGGCCCGTCCAGCGAACGGGTCCGGGACTTCTCCCTGGAGAAGGCCGAGCGCGAGTTGATCGCACGCGCCCTGCATGAGACGGGTTGGCAGAAGACCCAGGCGGCCTCTCTTCTGGGCATCACACGTGCGACGCTGTACGCCAAGGTCAAGCAGTACAATATCCAGAAGCAGACCCCCCAGGCGAGCGAGTTTTGCCTGGCCGCCTCCGAGCCGGCCGAGTCGGAAGCGATTGCGGTTGGTTAGCCGCCGCGTCCGCCATCGGTCCGCCCCGCCTGCCGCGTTCATCCCCACCGGGATCTGACGTCACCCGCCCTTCCTCCAGTGCTTGCGCTCCACTTCCCGACCGCCATCGTCGCTGTCAGAAAATCGGGCGGTCCGTATAGAATCCTGACATCGGCCGCAAACAATGCGCCATAGAAGAAAGGCCCATCCGTCCTCTGAGGGCCGTTGGACCGCCGCCACCGCCCCGCGACCGCCCCTCTGGCACGCTTGTTGCTATGGTCTGTCCATGGTCCTGGGCCATGCTCTGCGAACGTCGAAGGCGACCGCGAGCATCGGCCGCACTGAGAGAGCAAGGCATGATGCCGATGAAACGGCCACAACCCAGTCGCAGGAAGAAGACCGAGGCGCCCCAGGGTTCGTCGGGCCCCCTCGATGAGGAACTCTTCGCCACCCCGGTCAACCAGCCGGAATACGGTGACATCTTCGCGTCCTTCCTCGATCTCGCCTCGGAAGCCGGGCCGCCCGAGTTCGGCGATCCCCTTGAAAGCCCGATGACGAGACCGCTGCGTCTGCCTCGTCCGCGATTCACCAACGTGCAGAAAGGGCTGTTCGCCGGAATCATCTTCGTCGCGGCACTGGTGGCCTATGCGGCGCTGCGCATCCTACCCTCGGCGTCACGGGCGAACGCCCCTCAGCCGGATTCGCCGCAGAACCAGTACACGTCGTTTCAGCCCTCCTACACGGACCCGCCGGCACAACCGCCGCTCCAGTCTCCTGCACCGACCCCCTCGGTCCCGGAGCCGACTCCGATGCCCCCCAGGGCGGAAATCAACCTGCCGACGGTCGAACCACTGTCCCTCCAGATCGCCGACAAACTCTACCTGGGCGCCAACTACGAGAGCGCTCTGGCGACGTACGACAAACTCTACCGGCGTCTTCCTCCCACCGAGGAACAGCAGCCGTTGCGCGACTTCCTGCTGCTTCGCATGGCCTTGTGCAGCCGCAACGCCGGCAACGCGCAGCAGGCCGACAACATGCTCCGAACCGTCTCGCTCAGTCGGCTGCCCATGCTCCGCGCTCTGGCGCGATACCATCAGAGCACGACGCTGATGGAGCGCGAGCGTTATCTGGAGGCGGCCACACGAGCTTATCAGACCATCGCGCTGGCCGAGGTGGTGGACTACGACGCCAAATGGGTGCGAGCGGTCCAGCGTCAATGCACGTTCCTGATTTCCGAGGCGGTCACCCGAAGCCTGCTGTCTCTGCGGGACGCCGACGGCGACCTGCCGACGGAACTATGGACGCGGCACCCGGACATCGACCCCTTTGTCAACGTCGATGAAGCACAATTGAAGGTCTTCCTGGCCTCCGGGTCCGAGAAACTCGATGAGGCGCTGCTGGGGCCGCAGATCCGTCCGTCCGAAATGGAAGGCCACTGGTCGGTGATCTGCAACGGCGCTCCGATCGAGGAACTGCTGTCGCGGTTCGCCACGAACACGGGCTACAACCTCCAGTGGCCGGAGAACAGCAGGGTCGCACTGGAAGAAGAAACCATCCGTCGGCGGCCGGCCTACCTGTATCTGCAATCCGCAACGGCGCAGCAGGTAATGACGATTGCGGCCGGAAGCGTCGGTCTGCTGGCCCGCATGGATACGGACGGGAATGCCCGGATCATCGATCCATCCTCTTATATCTCCCTGGCCGAACACACCGCGCTGCTCACCGAGGAATCCGTCTCGCTCTGGCAGCGGTTCCTTTTGACGGCCGAAGACGATACCCGGGTCCCCACGAGCCATTTCGCTCTCGGACTCCTCTACGCCGCACGCGATCGGACCAACGACGCCATCGCGGAATACAAGCTGATCGCCAACCGCTTTCCGAAAGATGCGCTGGCTCCCTACGCGCTGCTGTATTCGGGCCGGCTCAAGGTGACGTTGCGGGACTATGCGGGCGCCCAGAGCGATCTCAAACAGCTCGTGGACCTCTATCCCGAGACGGATCTGGCCGATCGGGCCTGTCTGTATCTCGCCGATGCGACCCTGAAGGCCGGGCTGTACGAGGAGGCGACGAATCTGTACCGCAAGGTGTACAACATGGGCCTGTCGCGCGACACGCAGACGGAATCGGCGCTGGGAGCCGGACGCGGCTTCTACGAAACCGAGCAGTATGAAGAAGCGGCCACGTGGCTGAGCCGCTATGTCACGCTGGCCCAGGACCTGAACCGTCGGGAGTTCCACGCCGCCTGTCTGCTTCTCGGAAAGACCTATCTGGCGCTGGAGAAGCCCCAACAGGCTCACGCCGTGCTGAACCTCGCGCTCAAGGGCGATCTGTCGCAGCAGCAGCACGTCGATACCGTCGTCGCCCTGGTCCGCGCCTACATGCAGCAGGGGCTCTACGTCGAGGCTCTCAATACCCTCGAGGGCGCCAACGCCTGGCAACTGTCGCAGCAGGAGGCCGTCGAGCTGCTGCTGATTCGAGCGAGGATTCTGCGGTCCATCGGCCTTCAGAACAAAGCGATTGCCATCCTCGGGGAACGAGGCCAGTTCCTTCCCAGTTCCGAGCTTCGAGGCAGGGTGGCGTTGGAGCTGGCCGGCTGCTGCGTCGACATCGGCGACCTGGAGCGGGCCCGCAAGACGCTGAGCGAAACGCTGACGCTGGTCGAGCCCGGGCCGCTGGCCCAGCAGATCGGCTGCGAGCTGGCACGCATCTGCCTTCGCGTGGGCCAGCCGGGCCAGGCGATCACCGTCTGCTTGCAGTTGCTCGAACACACGGAGGAGTCCACGGAGAAGAGAGAGATACAGACCCTGCTGGCGGAGGCATACCGTCAGCAAGGACAATATGACCGGGCCGTCTCGGTGCTGCTGGAGGCGCCGACGGTTTCTTCGAAATCCGGCAGCGCGCTGCCCAATCCGGGGGTGGGAATATGACAACAAGCCGACACACGCCGCGTGACGGCAGAGCGAGAGCGGGCACGCTGATCGTATCGATCTTCTGCCTGGTCCTGGGATCGCCCGCGAACCCGACCTGGGGACAGGCGAATCCGACCCCGTCGCCAAAGCCCCGCGCCGCGAAGGCGCCGGCCCGTCAAACCCCCGCGAAGAAGACGGCGTCGGAAGACGGCGTAACGGCGCAGTATTCGTCGTCGGATGCCGACTACGCGGTGACCGGACTCCTGAGCCGCACGACGACGCGAGGCGAGGAAGTCGACGCCAACCTCCCCTGGAGCACCGGCCTGACACGCCGCCTGTGGGAGAGTCGTATGACGGCCCCCGATCCGAACGAGGACGCCGAGACGCGGGCGGCACTGAATGACCTGATCCGCCGGATCCGCACGGTGCGATTCGAGGACAGCACCATGGAACCGACGTTCTCGGTGCCCGCGGAGCCCACGGCCCCGACGAAGCCGACGCCGCTCGCCAGCCCCGCACCGACGCCGCAGACACCGCCGGCCGAGGCCGCCGCAGCCTCGTCGGCGTCGCTCAAACAGGCGGACCCGCTGGCGCCCAAGACCATGAAGAAGCTCGAAGACATTTTGCAGGACCCCAACCAGATCCGCGATCCGCTGGAGCTGGCGGAACTGCTGTTCCTCAGCGGACATCGAACTGAGGCCGCGATCTTCTATGAGCGGGCACTGGCTCGCACCATGCCCCACGACCGGTCGACGGAAGACGACCGGGCCTGGATCCTGTTCCAGTTGGCCAACTGCCTTCGCGAGACCGACATGGCCCGCGCCAAAGACTTGTATGTGAAGCTCGTGTCCGAGCATCCGGGCTCGGCCTGGACGGAACTGGCCAAGGCCCACGGCCGATTGATCACCTGGTATCAGAGCGCCAAACCGCAGCAGCTCATGCCGCCAGGCCAGCCGGAATGAGGCTATGGTTCTACGCGCTGACAGGAGACTCCGAGAGTGAGTGACATCGACATCGAAAGTGACAGCCGAATCCAGGCCCAGTACGACAACGTCAACGTGCTGATCGTCGAGGACGAACCGGAGACCGCGCGGCTCATGCTCGCGATTCTCGCCCGCAAAGGCGTGCGCGCCCAACTGGCCGGCACCGCCAAAGCCGCCCTCGCAGCGCTCGATAAGAACCGCTGCGATCTGGTCTTCCTCAGCACGCAACTAGGCCACGCTTGTGAGCGGTCGGACCGCTTCGAGCTGCTGGAGGCCATCCGGGCCGCCGCGCCGGAGATGCCCATCGTCATGCTCGCCGGACCGCAGGAACCAGACGTCGTGGAGGATCGCTCCGCCGACGGCAATCACCTGCTGCGCCTCGGAACGCAGACCGCGGTCAGAGCCATCCAGGCCGGCTGTCGCGATTTCCTGCTCAAGCCTCTGTCTCGACAGACGATCGAGGAC
>Ga0068714_10003611_pt1 | contig 18154 bp, 17 predicted proteins | sample MTBNYHSulfiMetaG_FD_62988 | JGI IMG/M metagenome (GOLD analysis project Ga0068714, IMG submission 62988) | Enrichment culture microbial communities from rom New York Harbor, USA that are MTBE-degrading - MTBE-NYH (New York Harbor Sulfidogenic)... | ecosystem: Environmental > Aquatic > Marine >...
AGTTTATGACCAGCACAAGGATGGTATTCGTGAGGTGTTGATCAGCCAAGATGGAACCCGGGCCCTTTCTGCGTCAGAGGATGACAGTGTAATCCAGTGGGATATCAAGACTGGGAAAGTGATGGATCATTTTCAGGTTCACAATAGCGGTGTGCTGGCGCTGGCAATGAGCCCGGATGGGTGGACTGCTCTCTCGGGTTCTTACGAGGGGGAGTTGATCGTCTGGGATCTATTTGACGCTGCCGAGGTAGGACAGTTTATGGGGCATGAGGATATGGTGTTTGATGTGGCCTTCATGCCGGATGGAAAACGGTTAGTGTCTGTTTCCGGTGGGGTTACCCCCGGTTTGCCATCCAATGATGTCAGTATCCGCATTTGGGATATTGAGTCCGGGGACCTGCTAAAAACTATTGGATTTCCAAGCCCACCCTCTAGCTCCACTGCAATTTTCCAGGTTGCAGTCAGTCCGGATGGGAAGACCGCGTTAACCGCCAGTTCGGATAGTCTGGTACGTCTCTGGGATTTGGAAACCGGTGAAGAGATCAGGACATTTGTTGGGCACGATGCGATAGTGACCAGTGTGGAATTTACTCCGGATGGGGTGAAGGGACTTTCAGCCTCTGTCGATCAGACCTTGATTCTATGGGACATTGAAAGCGGCCAACCACTGCGCCGCTTCTTTGGGCACACGCAGGGCATCTGGGCGATCACGATCAGCCCGGATGGCCGGACAGCTTTGTCCGGCGCGGATGATGGAGTCATGATTGAGTGGAACTTGGAGACAGGCAGGGAAATCAGCCGCCATGTCAACAAAAGCCAGTTGGATGACGCGGGCGTAAGCGGGATAGCTTACCTGCCCGATCCATCGAAAGTGATCTTTGGTCAATCTGATGGATATCTCATTGAGTGGGATCTTAAGTCCAGCCGAGAAATCCGGAGATTTGGGCCGCATACCGGATTCAGAACCCGTGTTTATGTTGGTCAGGAGAGCCGTACAGCTTTCACCTGCAGTTGGGATGGGGAGTTAATGCTCTGGAATCTGGAAAACGGTGAATTGATCCGCCAGTTTGGGCAGGAGGGTGAGATCGCCATGTTTGATATCGCGATGAGCAAGGATGGAATGTACGGGCTAACCGGCTCATCGGATGGGAAGATTATCCTGTGGCGGTTGATGAATCCCAGTTTTGAAGAGCTGATGGCATGGATCGAAGAAAATCGGTACCTGCGAGAGCTTTCGTGCAAGGAACGGGCGCTTTACCAGATTGAACCAATGTGTGAGAACTGAGCGAGAAAAATTATTAACCGTTCAATATTTGATAGATTATGCGTTGTCTGCTTTAACTGCAGCTAAACCTGGGTGAAGTGGGTAGCTTCCACAGCCTGCCAGGTTTCTTGCGGCGCGGGCAGGTGACGGCCGAGGAGGGGGCTGGCGGCGCGGATCTCGGCGGCGATGCGGCCCGCGGCGCGGCGCATGGAGAAGTGGGCGTTGGGGGCAGTGCGCAGGCGGGTGAAGTGCAGGGCTGTGCGGAAGTTGAAATCAAGCAGGACGCGGCGGTTAAATCCGTTAGGCACCAGATACGTCGCGACGTGAGGATTGAAGGCGGCAATCTGCTCGTACACCTGAGCGGCGGCATCCATGGCCCGGCGATAAGCGTCCTCGATTCCAGCATCGGTGAACAGTTTGGGGATGGTGTAGCCCAGGCGCGTGGTAAGCGCCTGGGGAGTTTGGGTCATCATGCGGTGGCGTTTGAGCTCAAAATAGGCACCCTGGTCCAGGATAAGATCAAAAGTATAAGCTGTGTATTCCAGCTCGCGCAGGGGAATATCATGGCATCCCAGGTCGCCGAGCAGACGTTCCACGAGTTCGGCGCGCTCCGCGAGGCTGTACCCTCGCACAGCCTCAAGAGCCCGCGTATAGCTCAGGCTGCCAAAGCGATACAGGGCGGCTGCCAGTATGCGATTTTCTCCCTCAGGGTCAAAGCGTACCAACCGGCACCAGTCCTGCGGTGAGGCGGGGGTGTCTGGCAGGGTCTGCACTGCTTCCACCAGGGATTGGGTGGTGGATTGAAGATAGGGGGCAGCGTCAGCGTATTTGACCAGTGTGGGCACTTCGGCCTGGGCGGCCTGTTTGATCTCTTGGCCCAGTACGCGGACCTCAACGAGGGGATGAGAAAGCATCTTGCAGATGGCGTGCTCCAGGGCGCGGGCGTTGATCGTTACGCCGACATTTGCCAGGGCGGAAGCGGGAAGCAAGAAGCGCGCGGCATCGATATAATCGGTGCGGATGCGGGCCTGCCAGCGTTTTTCACTCTCATCCTCGCGGCGCGGTGAGCGCTTTTCTACTTCTGCCTGCAGATGCGGCAGGGTATGGAGATAGGATTCGAAAAGCGCGCGGCAGGTCTGTTCGTACAATTGGCGGAGAGGGTGGTTTTCCAGCTCCTGCGGGACGTAAAAGTCATCCGGGTCCCATTTCTGGTAGCGGGTGGATTTTTCGGTATAGGAGGCCAGGCGGTTGCCCTCCAGGGTTTCAACGGCCAGGCGGGAAAGGTTTTCGACAGCAATATGGAGGACGGCGTGTTCAGCAACAGAAGCGTGGCCGTAGCCAACGACCCATTTCTCATGAAATTCGGCTGAACGCGTTTCGGTTAATTCAGCAGCGATTTCCTGGAAAGATTCGGGTGAGCGAGAGGTTTTCGCAAAGGTCACCGCGATGGTTTCCGGGGGGATCTTTTGAGGGTCAAGCAGATAAATCCGGTGTTTGGCTGGCATTGGGCAGCACCTCCAGGGTTCGCTGGATATCAGACTGGATTTGTTGGATCAGCATTTGAACGGATGAAAATCGCATTTCCGGGCGGATGAAGTCAATTAACTCCAGCCGGAGTGGTTCCTCGTACAGGTTGCCCTGGAAGTGAATCAGATGAGCTTCCACGCGCGGCAGAACAGGCTCAGATTCAAAGGTTGGCCGGACACCGATGTTGGTGACTGCCTGGTAGACTGCATCTCCAATATAAGCCCGGCAGGCATACACACCAGAGAGCGGAAGCAGACGTTCTGGGGCGAGGTCAAGGTTGGCGGTAGGAAAGCCCAGTTTACTGCCGCGGCTGTCTCCGTAAGTTACCACGGCTTCCAGGCTGTACCAACGACCAAGCTGACGGGCTACTCCCTGAATGTCGCCTTGCGCTAAAAGAGCGCGGATCTGGCTGGAGGATATCTTTTCTCCAGCGGCAGTGATAGGGGAGACGGTGTGTATTTTATACCCGAGATCCTGTCCGATTTCACCGAGAACTTGTGGTGTTCCTTCCCGTCCCCGTCCCAGGGCAAAGTCTGCCCCAATCCACAATTCACGCAGACCGAGATGGTCTGAGAGGAGTGTCATAAACTGGCGGGCTGTGTATCCGGCCAGCAGGTGGTTGAACTGCAAGGTAATGACTTGATCCACTCCCAAAGAACCGATTAACTCGGCGCGTTCTTCGGGGGTCGTCAGGTAGAAGGGCCCGTGCAGGTTCTTGAGTACAACAATGGGGTGGGGAAAAAAGGTGACAACCACGGCAGGCGATCCCTGATCATGGGCGTTTTGGACCATTTCGCGGATCAGGGTTTGGTGACCGCGGTGGACGCCATCAAAGGAGCCGATGGTAACAAATGAATCCTGGAGTTGGACTTGATCGATGGAGGTAGTATGCTGCATAGACAACCGGTTATTTTCAGATAATGTGATGAGCCAGAAAGCGGTGGCCCATGCCTCAAAAGATTTTACCAGATAAATTTTCTTCCCCCATCAACAAGGGGGAAGAAAGTCTGTACGTTTCAAGGTTCGAGATGAATAGCTGCGTTGGATCGGGTCAGGATGTGAAGAATACCTTTCGGGGCTGCCAGGCTTGTTCGTCCGGGACATACTCCAAAAGCGCGACCAGCTCTCCTTGTTCGTTGATGCCGCGAACCATCTCGCCTAATTGCTCTTCGGCGGGTATGCGGTGGCCATGCTGAACTGCTTCTACATCTTCATTGGTAAGGTTGATTGAAGGCCATTCGGCGAGGGCTTCGGCGGCCGGGATGACATACTGGTACCAGGTGCCGAGGTCAAATGCCTCGCGCAGCTTGCTCAGCGGCACCGCGTCACGAAGCGTAAAACGCCCGCTTTTGGTCCGGCGCAGCCCAATCAGGTAGGCGCCACAGCCGAGCACATTTCCCAGATCGTTTGCCAGTGAGCGGACGTAAGTCCCAGAGGAGCAGTACACGTCCACCACGGCTTCAGGGGGTGCCCATTCAAGCAATTCGAGGTTATGCACTTTGATGATCCGGGGTTCCAGATCAACCTCTTTGCCTTCACGCGCCATCTGGTAAGCCTTGCGGCCTTTCACTTTCACGGCAGAGTAAGGCGGGGGGACCTGTTCAATTTCGCCGATGAAATTCTGCAATGCCGCTTCAAATTGCTCTTCAGTTACTTCAATTGCTGAGGTGTTGGTTACTTCTCCTTCAGAATCATAGGTGTCGGTGGTGCTTCCCAGGCGGATGATAGCCTGGTAGCGCTTATCCGATGCCGAGACATATTCACTTAGACGAACCGCGGGACCGATCAATACCACTAAGACACCAGACGCGCGGGGATCCAGCGTGCCGGTATGACCCGCGCGGCGGATATTGGTCCCTTTGCGGACCACTTGAACAACATCGTGTGATGTTAATCCAACCGGCTTGTCAACGACCAGAACGCCAGAAATCGCGTTATTAATGTCGTAAGAACTTTGATTATCATTCATTTGAGGTCTCCCCGTCTATACTAGTAAGCATATTCAATACCATTTTATCATTATTCACAAATTATATTATTGCTGTTGGTCAAGGTAGGCTTGTGTGGCGTCCAGGACTTTTTGCTGTACTTCTTCCATTGCGCCTGGAATACTCGCGCCAGACGCGGCTGGATGTCCACCACCGCCGAACTGGAGGGCAATGCCAGAGATATCCAGACCAGGTTTGGCCCGCCAACTGACTTTGATGTGCTGGTTATCCGATTCAACAAAGATCAATGCCACGTCCGCGTCGCGGACAGTGGAAAGAACGTTGATCAGATCCGCGTCATCTTTGCCAGGGTAGCCAACTTGTTTGCGGTCGGCGGCGGTGAGCGTGGTCCAGATGATTCGCTCGCTGCGCTGGATATTAACCAATCCGGTGCCCCAGAACTGGACTGCCTCAAAAGAGCGCTGGAACATGGCTTTCATGTAAAGTTCTGGCAGGTTGGCGCCTTTTTCCATCAAATCAGCCGCAATCCGTAGCGCCTCAGGGTTCATGTTGGAAGTGCGGAATCCCAGCGTATCGGTAATCAGCCCGGTGGTAAGCGCTTCGGCGACCGGAACACTGATTTTTAAGCCCCATGCCTCCATATATTTCGCCAGGAGAGCGGTGGTCGCCACGGTTTCTGGTTCCACAAGGTTTAATTTTCCGAAGCGCAGGTTGGTGATATGATGATCGATGACCAGATCAGGCTTTCGGCCAGGTAGAACATCCCCGGCGCGCTCCAGATCGGAGCAATCTACCACAATGTAGCAATCCACTTCACCGCTTACGCTGGTCCGCACCAGCTCGCTGCCAGCGAGAAAACGGAAGCTGCCGGAGATGCCGTCTTTAAGAACCATCTGGACGTTTTTTCCGGTTTCCTGAATTGCCAATCCCAGGCCCAATACCGAACCTATGGCGTCTCCATCCGGGCGGATATGAGCGGTAACAACAATGTTGTTTGCCTCCCACAGCATATTCCGAATGGCGGTGTGCAAAGAATCAGTCATCGGTGCTGGTTTCCTCCGGACTGGGGGCGTCTTCGATAGGCGGTTCTTCACGGATCTGGGCGAGGAGCTTTTCAATGTGGTCCGCGCGTTCCGGAGTGGGGTCCCAATGGAAACGGATTTGTGGAAAAGCGCGCAGTTCAATTCGGGCAGCCAATTCGCGCCGGATAAAACTGCGGGCGTGGATCAGACCTTGCAGGATTTCTTCTGACCGCTCCTGGCCTTCCACCGCGGAGACATAAATGCTGGCGAAGGCTAATTCCCGGTCTATTTTAACATCAGTAATAAAGATCCCGTTCAGCCGGGGGTCCTGGATCTCTTTGATGAGCATTTCAGAGAGCTCCTGCTGGATGCGGGTTCCAATACGCTGTAAGCGAAGCTTGGAGGGCATAAAACTTTTTACCTCTTTCCAGTACGCGCCGGCTAACCGCCGAAGCGTTCCAGGGTGTAACATTCGACAATATCGCCCACCTGTTCTTCGCTGAAGCCCTTGAAAGACATACCGCACTCGAAGCCCTGGCGGACTTCACGGACATCATCCTGTTCATGCTTCAGGGAAGCCAGTTCGCCGTTGAAGACGGGTTCACCATCTCGCAGCAAACGAACTTTGGCATTGCGGCGGATTTCGCCTTTCAATACCCGGCAGCCAGCGACATTGCCAACTTTATTAATATGGAACAAAGCCAGTATCTCGGCGGTTCCAAGCTGAACCTCTCGATATTCAGGTTCCAGCATCCCTTTGAGGGCTTTTTCGATATCTTCCAGCAAACGGTAGATGATGCTGTAAATACGGATTGAGATGCCTTCTTTTTCTGCAAGACGGCGGGCCGCGTTATCTGAAGTGACGTTGAAACCGACCACAACCGCTTTGGAAGCGGTGGCCAGCATCACGTCACTTTCGGTGATATTGCCGGTTTCAGCGTGCAGAATATTGACTTTGATATCACCCTTATTCAGGTCATTGAGCGAATCGATGATCGGTTGGAGTGAGCCCTGTACATCCGCTTTGATGATCAGGCGCAGTTCCTGCACTTCGCCGGTCTGGAAGCGTTCAAAAAGCTCTTCCAGAGAGACTTTTGGCACCGCGGCAGCCTTCTGCTTCATTTTTGTAACGCGGTCAGCGACAATCTGGCGGGCTTCCTTCTCTGATTTGCGGGTCTGGAAGATATCTCCCGCTTCAGGGACATCGCTGAGGCCCATGATCTGGACCGGTGTGGAGGGGCCAGCCTTGAGGATGCGTTTGCCGCGGTAATCAAACATCGCCCGGATCCGGCCAGAAGCCATGCCGGCCAGCACAACGTCGCCCATCTCGAGGGTCCCGTTCTGAACCAGTAAAGTGGTCATGATCCCTTTGGCTTTGTCGATCTTGGCCTCGATCACAGTCCCCATGACCTTGCCCTTGGGGTTGGCCTTGATATCGGTGCTGTCGGCAACAAGCAGGATGGCTTCCAGCAGGTCTTCGATGCCGACCTTCTTTTTCGCGGAAACTGGCACCATGATGGTATCGCCGTCCCACTCATCCGGGACCAGACCATTATCGGCGAGCTGCCTTTTGGCGAGATCAATATTGGCGTCGGGGGTGTCGATCTTGTTGAGCGCAACTACTACCGGAACCTGAGCGGCTTTGGCGTGGGCGATCGCTTCTCGGGTTTGAGGCATCACACCATCATTGACGGCGACCACCAGCACGACAATATCCGCGCCCTGAGCGCCTCGGGCGCGCATCGCCGTGAAAGCGGCATGGCCGGGAGTATCCAGGAAGGTGATTTTGCGTTCGTTGTGCATTACCTGATAAGCGCCGATGTGCTGGGTAATACCTCCAGCCTCGCCGCCTGCCACATCGGTATGCCGGATGGCATCGAGCAGGGTGGTTTTTCCGTGGTCAACATGCCCTAAAATGGTGACAACCGGGGCGCGGTCTACCAGGGCAGCATCTTCTTCATCAGCAATCATCTGCCGCCAGAGGGGAATTTCACCAGCGCTCTGGTCTTCCACTGCTTCCAGTTTCTCTAACGCGGCTTCAAAACCCAATTCGCTGGCCACGACGGCCGCGGTGTCGAAGTCAATTTGCTGATTGATATTTGCCATAACCCCATTCGCCATCAAGATTTTAATAATCTCAATTGGGCTGGCTTCGATTTCTTTTGCTAAATCTCGAACAGTGATAATCGATGGCAGTTCGATCGATTTCAATTTGTTAGCGCTCATCAACCACCTCCTAAAAAGTGTCGCCCCTTAAACATCCCCCAAATGGTTAAGGAGGGTTGTGTTTCTGAATGATAAAAGTCAGTGTGTTTTTGTAATCTCTGATCCGGAAAGTGCACAAGATAAAACAGGTTTGGCTCAGTTCTCAAAACCAATCTGTTGGATGCACATGGCTTTCCAGAATATATTTTACTCCGATTTTTCTGCCGGGCCAGTCCCGGGTGTTTCATCGGGAAGGGTGTTGATGAATGCGGCCAGGCGTTCCCGATCTTCTTCGGTCAATTCAACCCGCAGCGCACGGGCCAGGGAGCCTTTGAGCCCTTTTTCCCAGCAGGAGCGCGCATCATGTAGATACGCACCCCGGCCTGCCAACTTTCCGGTTTTGTCCACTACAACCCCTTCGGGGGTGCGGACAACACGGATCAGTTCGCGTTTGGAAAGGACTTCCCGGCAGCCCACGCAGGTGCGCTGAGGGATGTGTTTCACTCGTTTTGGTTTCTTCTGTTTTGCCAACTTTCATCCTGAGGAGTGGGACTTATACGTCCCAATCCCAATCTTCTAAACCGCCGCCGCCACGTTTGTGTTTCTTCTTGCGCACAACCATATCGCGGTCGGGGTCGTATTCTACCTGAACGCCTTTGCGTTTCTTCTTCTTTTTCTTGGAAATATCCAGACCAGGTTCCTCTTCTTCATCCTCATCAACGCGAGGTTCTACAACAATATCCTGCTTAAGTTTGAAGAGTTCTTCAAATGAAAGCTCCTCGTCCTCCTGCTGTACTTCTTCCACAGCTTCTGGTTCGATTGCTGTATCTTCTGTTTCGAACGCTTCGGCTTCCACTGCTTCTATGACGGCTTCCTGTTCGGCGGCAGGTACTTCAACCGCGGTGGGTTCTTCAACTGTTTCCTGCGCTGAAGCAGCGGGAGCTTCTTCCACGGCTTCGGCAGCAGCTTCCACTTCCAGGGCAGGTTCTTCAGCAGTCTCCACGGGCTCTTCGATAGCTTCTTCAACTTCAACAGGCTGAAGGAGGATTGAATCTACCAGGGCATTGATCTTTTCGATAGAGCGCGCGCCAATGCCATCCAGCCCCAGGATCTTATCGGGTTCGAGTTTCATTTGGAGGGCGACATCGCCAATGGTGCGATAACCGCCGCCCTGCAGGATGATCGAGATGTGTTCGGGCAGGCTGCTGTCGAGGATGTCGGTTTCGAAGGCGGAATCCGGGATAAGATGGCGGGCTTCGGGAACCACTTCCGCGACCGGCTCAACCGCTTTGGTCTCAACCCGGACTGTGGTTGCTTTTTCGACGCGGTCCACAAATTTGACCAGTTTGTCGTATTCTTCAGGATTGAGCGGGCGTCCTTCGTTCTTGCGGACGAGCAGGGCGTCAATTTCAGGCAGGGAATCTTTTTCGGCTTCAGCCAGTTCGGCCAGTTTTTCCTCCTGCTGGAGGCGGTAAAGGGCGTCGCTGGCGGCTTCGGGCAGGCTCTTGATATCAATGCGCCAACCGGTCAGTTTGGCAGCCAGGCGGGCGTTTTGCCCATCTCGTCCGATTGCCAGGCTGAGCTGGTCTTCTGGGACAACGACGGTAGCGGTGCGGCTGATGCCATGCTCTTCGCTCAGGTACACGCCCAGCACACGGGCCGGGCTGATGGCTTTGGCAATGAAGGCGGCGGCGTCATCATTCCATTCAATAACGTCGATTTTCTCATCGTGGAGCTCGCGCACAATGGCCTGGATGCGGACGCCGCGGATGCCAACACAGGCCCCCACAGGATCGATACCGGATTGGGTGGCCATTACTGCCACTTTAGCACGTTCCCCTGGTTCGCGGGCAATGGAACGGATCTCCACCACGCCATGATAGATTTCAGGGACTTCATTTTCCAGCAGCCGCCGGAGGAAATCGCGATGTGTGCGGGACAGATTAATCTGCGGGCCGCGCGGGGTGTCTTTGACCTCGGCGATCAGCGCGCGGACGCGGTCGTGAATGCGGAAGCGTTCTTTGGGGATCATATCCTTGCGGGACATATTCGCTTCGGCGCGCATTTCCAGACCGATCGTTAACCCCTGCGAGTTAATGGCCTGAACAATGCCGCTGATGATCTCACCGACCTGTTTCTGGTAAAAGTCGAGCTGAACCTGGCGTTCCGCGTCGCGGATGCGCTGCTGGATGACCTGGCGGGCCGTCTGCGCGGCTACCCGGCCAAAGTTCTTGGGGGTGGTTTCGACAATGACCATACCGCCCATTTCAGCCTCTGGATCCACCTTCAGGGCGTCTTCCAGGGTAACCTCGGTGCGCTCATCGTTGACAACATCCACGATTTCTTTTTCGGCATAAACCAACACTTTGCCGGTCTCTGGGTCAATTTTCGCTTCAACATGCTGGGCGCTGGAAGCGTTGACCGAGCGGCGATAGGCGGAAACCATGGCTGATTCAAGCGCCGCTAGAATCACTTCTTTCGGCAATTGCTTTTCTTCCAGCACTTCATTGAAAGCCAGGGTAAATTCGTTCTTCATTTTTTCTTTTCTCCGAACATTTCCAAAAACATTATCCCTAATACGCAGAAAAGTGGGGCTCTGCCCACTTTCCGTTGCGCTCAATATGATCACAACTACTGCTACTACGACAAACCTATTTTAACATACATTCTAAACAGATGCAAGGTATTTTAACATGCCGGGGTGTATTATATGAAAAGAATCACTTTTTACGAAGAGATTCCCGCAGCAGGGTGAATTGCCATCCGCACCGCAGGAAGCTATAATTTTAACCAGTGGAATCTACGGGTCTGGCGAGAGCAAGGTGTGCCCGGAGGGATCCAAATTGATAACCTGGGAGGGTTGTAAGAATGAGTGAACAGCGCTTGTGGTGGCGAGACGGGGTCATTTACCAGATCTACCCGCGCTCTTTCGCGGACAGCAATGGGGATGGGATCGGGGACCTGGTTGGGATACTGGACCATCTCGATTATCTGGAGGAACTGGGGGTGGACGCGATCTGGCTTTCGCCGATCTATCCTTCACCCGATGTGGATTTCGGCTATGATGTTGCAGATTACACCGCCATCGACCCCAAGTTCGGCACCATGGAAGACTTTGACCGGCTGGTGCGCGAGGCGCACCGGCGCGGGATCCGGATTGTGCTGGATCTGGTGCTGAACCACACCTCAGACCAGCACCCGTGGTTCCGGGAGTCGGCCAGCGCGAAAGACAGCCCGCGGCGGGACTGGTACATCTGGCGCGGGCCGCGGCCAGGGGGCGGCCCGCCCAACAACTGGCAGTCGGTGTTCGGCGGGCCGGCCTGGGAGTTTGACCCGGCGACCGGGGAGTATTACTACCACATGTTCTACAAAGAGCAGCCGGACCTCAACTGGCGCAACCCGGCGGTGCGGAACGAGATGCTGGATGTGTTCCGTTTCTGGCTGGAGCGGGGGGCGGACGGCTTCCGGCTGGACGTGTTCAACCTGTATTTTAAGCATCCGGAGATGCCCGACAACCCGCCCAAACCGGGCCTGCGCGGTTTTGACCGCCAGCGCCACATCTATGACCAGGACCAGCCGGAGATGATCCCGCTGCTGGCGGAGATCCGGGCGCTGCTGGATTCGTACCCGGAGCGCTACGCGATCGGCGAGACGTTTGAGGGGCACGACAACCCGCAGCGGGCCGCCCAGTACTGTGGGGACGGCAAGCTGCACGCGGCGTTCAGCTTTGAGTTCACCAAGTCGCCGTGGCGGGCGGCCGATTTTCTGGGAGCGATCCAGCGCTGGGAGAGCGCTCTGCCGGAGGACGCCTGGCCGAACTACGTGCTCAACAACCACGACGTCCCGCGGACGGCGACCCGCTTTGGCAAAGGGGAGTCGGATGAGCGGTTGAAGGTGGCCGCGGCCCTGCTGCTGACCCAACGGGGCACGCCGTACCTGTATTACGGCGAAGAGATCGGGATGCGGGATATCCAGGTGCGGCGGAGCGAGATCCAGGACCCGGTGGGGAAGCGCTTCTGGCCGTTCTACAAAGGGCGGGATGGGTGCCGCGCGCCGATGCAGTGGGATGGGAGCGTGAACGCGGGGTTCAGCCTGGAGGCGCCCTGGCTGCCGTTGCATCCGGATTACGCGACGCGGAATGTGGCGGCCCAGCGCGGCGACCCGGATTCGCTGTTCCAGTTTTACCGCAAGCTGATCGCGCTGCGGAAGGAAATGCCGGCGCTGCGCCGGGGGATGACGGTGCCGCTGACGAACGACCCGCGGGCGGTGCTGGCATATTTGAAGCAGGCCGGGGAGCAGACCGCGCTGGTGGCGCTGAACTTCAGCGGGCGGGCGCTGGCGGTGCATCTTGGCCCGCGGCTGGCCGGGGCCCGATGGAAGCTGCTGCTTTCGAACCGCCGGACGGTGATGGCGCGGGTGGAAGACCTGCGGCTGCCGCTGGGGCCGTACGAGGCCTGCATTTTGCTGGAGGAATGAGCGCAATTCTGGCGGCTGAGATATCCGGATTTGTTTTTGTTTTGTTGAAACAATTCGGAACAATTCCTTTTGTGAGCAAAAAATTTTTTTTGTGGTTTGGCGGTAAAAGGGCCTTATATCACAGATTTATTATAGAACAAAAGTTCTTTAAATACAAGCACCAATTTCGAAAAACAGGTATGGCATTTGGGCACGTTTGGAATGATCTTTATCATGATTTCCTGAATCTGCCCTAATTTTCAAAACATTTTTTGAAAACGGTCTATAATATTTTTTATTATTGATGCAGCACAGATACCGGTAGCGGGGCGAGAAGAAGGGTTTTCGTTTTTTTGGGAAATTATATTGAGGGCGCCGATCAGTGAGTAGGGTGCGCTGGCAGCGCACCAAAAGCGTAAACTCGCTATAATATTTTCATGCCCGAATACCGCCGATCATTCATACCAGGAGGGACATACTTTGTGACGTATTACCGGTACGATGCGGGATGGGGTGGCGAGTTGGAGGATAATATTGATGTCATTGGTGGGGAGTGAGGGTGGTGCGTTCGCAAACGCTAAAAGACACCGAGAAAGGTGTGATCTCATTTCCGGGTATCCGATCGCGCGATGTGTTGTGGTGCGCTCAAAAGCGAGTGCACCCTACCCGCTGGGGAACGTGACCGGGATCGCGGACGATCTGGCGGGGCCGCAGTCGCAGACCTTTGCTTACGATTCGGTCTACCGGCTGACGCAGGGCTACACCACCGGGGGAACGGGGGGACTCTACAACAAAAGCTACACCTATGACGCCACAACGGGCAACCTGAGCAGCAAGGCCGGGGTGAGCTATGGCTACCAGGACACGAACCATTTCCACGCGGTGACGCACCTGGACAGCGTGCAGAAGTACTGGTATGACGCCAACGGGAACATGACCGAGCGGATTGTGGGCAGCGACAGCTATGAGCTGACCTACGATGCCGACAACCGGCTGGTGGAAGTGGAGAAGAACCAGACGACGGTCGGGGAGTATGTGTATGATGGGGACGGCAGCCGGGTTAAGTCGGTGGCGGATGGGGTGACCACGTACTATGTCGGGAATTACTACGAATGGCGGGTGGAAACGAGCGGCTCAACGGGGGTAGAATACTATTACGCGGGCAGCCAGCGGGTGGCGATGCGGGTGGGGACGACGCTGTCGTACCTGTTCGGGGACCATTTGGGTTCAACCTCAATCACGACGGACGCGAGCGGCAACCTGAGCGGGGAGCTGCGCTACCTGCCGTTTGGCGAGACGCGCTACACCAGCGGCCAGACGCCGACCAGCTTCCGGTATACGGGGCAGCGGGAAGACAGTACCATTAACTTGTACTGGATGGGGTCGAGGTGGTATGACTCGGCGCTAGGCCGTTTTCTTTCTCCTGATTCTATTGTACCAGATAGAGGAAACCCCCAAGGGCTCGATCGCTACGCTTATGTGGCCAACAATCCGATTTCGAGGATTGACTCAAGCGGACATTGTTGGGGAATAGCAAGTGGTATCCGTGGACTCCCATCTTATGGCACTACTTGTAACAATATTGACATGGCTATGACCATTGTAAAAAGTGAGGAGACGACATTAGGGCAAAAGGCCTTAGCAGGTGGTTATGTTGCACTCGAAGGAGCAGCACACGTAGCTTTAGTTGTTGGTTCAATTGCTTGTGCTTCTAATCCATTAGCATGTGTAGCCGGAGCAAAAGGTACTGTACTTGGGGAAACAGCAATAACAGCAGTTGAAGGCGCTTGTGCAGATGGGGATTGTAAGAATGAAGCACAGGCAGCAGGTAATTTTGTCCAGGAGGGAATAGAAACTATCAATTCGATTCCAAAGATGAATCCTTATCTTGATTTAGGGACTACCGGGAATAATGGATCGGGGTTATTGCATATATTAGAGCGTCATGCGTCAACAGCAAATACCAATGCCTCTCACTTTGGATCTGATATAACTGTATCTAAATTGTATGATCTAATAAAGTCAGCCTCAAGCACAATAGACCTCTGGGCAAAGCAAGGAAATAGTTATATAAGAGATATTAATGTAGGTAGTGTTGTTGGGACAGATATCGCAGGGCAAACAACCACATGGATGAGAGTAGTTGTGGATTTTGCAGGACGTGTAATTACTTCATATCCTGTTTCTGAACCAGCTATTCCCTAGGAGAAAAATATGATCGTTTTAACTTTTAATCCTAATGGTTTAGAAGATTATAAAGAAGATATGGACATAATTCATGTAGATGCTGCAGTTTTAGAGGTTACAGGATTTGAACTACCTGTTATGTTTTGTGTCAACAATGTAAATCTCTTTGAAATCACAAAGAAACAAGTTGTGGTAAATAATAGTAAAAACCAATTTTCGGAACCCGTCATTAAGAATATTATTTCTTCATGGCTGTCCATGCCTATTCTAAATTTTGCTATAAATGGGTTGGAAGCAGTAAAAAAGGTTTATATGGGGATGTCAATCGATTTTGTGCTACCTGAGGTTGGATCGCGCCTTATATTTCAATCTATCGGTGGTAAGGTGGAAATATACTCTGGCATTAACCAAAAAACAGCCATAACAGATTCACATGAACTGTTATGGGCTTTTGAGAATTTTCTTGTTGAAGTAAGAGATTCCTTGCGGCGTGAGGTGCCACAGCTTCTTTTACATCCTTACTGGGGAATTTGGTTAGTAAAGGAATGATGTAGAAGGTAGTTAGCTTGAGAGCGCAACCCGGATCACAAAGGGTTATCTTGGCAATTACTACGAATGGCGGGTTGAAACCAGCGGGTCAACGGGGGTAAAATACTATTACGCGGGCAGCCAGCGGGTGGCGATGCGGGTGGGGACGACGCTGTCGTACCTGTTCGGGGACCATTTAGGCAGCACCTCGATCACGGCGGACGCGAGCGGGAACCTGAGCGGGGAGCTGCGCTACCTGCCGTTTGGCGAGACGCGGTATGAGAACGGCCAGACGCCGACCAGCTTCCGGTATACGGGGCAGCGGGAGGCGGCTGAGATAGGACTGTATTTTTACGGGGCGAGGTGGTATGACAGCTCGCTAGCGCGATTCATCCAGGCGGATACTCTCATCCCTGATCAATATTATCCTCTTGACTGGGACCGCTACTGTTACGTTCGAAACAATCCGGTTGGGTATAATGATCCATCAGGCCATTGTCCTTGGTGCATTGGAGCCGCAATAGGTGCCATAGCAGGTGGAATTGTTGGGGGCGTAACTTACTCTCTTTCAAACCAAGGTGATAATTTTAATGGTGGTGAATTATTTGCGGCAGCAGCTGGAGGAGCAATTGCAGGTGCTCTCATTGGTTCGGGAATTGGGTTAGTTGCAGCAGCGGGAACAACAGCAGCGGCTGCAGCAGCAAGTGGAACATCGACGGCCTTAATAAGCGCGGGTGTTTCAGCAACCGTTGCGTCGGAAACCTATATGGTTCAATCGGCTGGAGACTTTGATACACAGTCATAGATTGTCACCACCGGAGCTGCTGGAGTAGGGGGGTATGTCACACCCGGGTTTAGTTTTCCGGAAAAGGCTGTAACAGAGATGGCGTTGGGTGGTATAACATATTTAGCCACAGAAGACACACCTTCTGCAGAGGGCTTTGGTTCAAGTGTTGCTGCAGGATTGGCAGGTGCTGTAATCGATTCCGGGTTGAGCTTTGTTGGTGATTCACTTGATGATGCACTTTTAGTGTCTCGTCAATTTGCAAATTCAAGTCAACCTGCTCTTCAAGAAATCGCCAAAGATCAACGTATACAAAACGCTATTTTGACGTGTTTTGGCGGAACCGTTTCTAGCGCAGGTACTGATTTTACCAGTTATATGGTACAAGCGAATGTGGGGGAGGCAAAATGAATGACTATGCATTAACCATGATTTTTGTGGGAATTTTTCTCCTGGTATTTGCTACTCTGACCCGATATGTATTACGGTTAGGCTTAATATCCAGCAAATGTAGAAAATTATTGGCTTCTGTGTCTCCTGTTGATTTGAGACAAAAAAATATTGATGCGATAATATTCTTATTCCAAATCACCACCTTGTTGCTGATAATTTTTGCGGCTGGGTATGACATTCTAACGAATAATTTAATTTTTAAAAAATGGGTAGATGATATATTGTCATTTATTGTGGTTGTTGGCCCGAGTCTTTTTTTTGGGGGACTTGGGCGGTGGCTTCAAAGAAAATATTGGTCTAAGAGTGATGGGTCGAGTTGAGAGTTATGTCCCCAATCTAATAATTTGTCTGGTTGGGGAATATATTTTTGACTGCAACAGCAGTTATGTCACCACGTATTACATCGGGAATTATTACGAATGGCGGGTTGAAACCGGCGGCTCAACGGGGGTAGAATATTATTATGCGGGCAGCCAGCGGGGCGGCGATGCGGGTGGGGACGACGCTGTCGTACCTGTTTGGGGACCATCTTGGTTCGACCTCGATCACGGCGGACGCGAGCGGGAATGTGAGCGGGGAGCTGCGCTACCTGCCGTTTGGCGAGACGCGCTACTCGAACGGCCAGACGCCGACCAGTTTCCGGTACACGGGGCAGCGGGAAGACAGTACCATTAACTTATACTGGTATAACTCAAGATGGTATGACTCGATCCTTAAGCTGCGCCAGTGGTTTCAGGTGATGGCCGGCGCGGCCATACCCTGACGGGTTTGCAGTGGGGATTTGCGGCTGGAGAGTTGGCGCTTATTTCTCAATAATCTGTTATGATAGGGCGGATACTTCACAAATCTTTACACCGCTCAAAGGTCAAGATGAACAAAAAAGGGATTTTCTACGCCGCCGGCGCATACTTTCTGTGGGGTGTGCTGCCGATTTACTGGAAACTGCTCCATTCCGTATCCTCTTTTCAAACCCTGGCGCACCGGGTGTGCTGGACTTTTATCCTGCTGGCGCTGGTTGTGGCGCTGCGCGGGGAAGGGCCGCGGTTGAAGCAGGCTTTTGGCAACCGCAGGACCGTGCTTTACCTGACCCTGACGGCAGCCCTGCTGGCGACCAACTGGATTGTGTACATCTGGGCGGTGAACAACGGCCATGTGGTCGAGGCCAGCCTGGGGTATTTCATCAACCCGCTGGTGAGCGTGCTGCTGGGGGTGGTGTTCCTGCGCGAGCGGCTGCGCCCGGCGCAGTGGGGGGCGGTCGGCCTGGCGGCGGTGGGGGTGGGCTATCTGTGGCGGATGTACGGCGCGCCGCCCTGGATCGCGCTGGCGCTGGCGTTTTCGTTTGCTCTGTACGGGCTGTTCAAGAAATTCGCTCCGGTTGAGTCTTTGCACAGCTTTACCATTGAGCTGGCGGTGATGCTGCTGCCGGCGCTGGGGTATGTGGTGTTTGTGGAGAGGCAGGGAATGGGGGCTTTTGGGCAGGGCGGCTGGGAACTCCGGCTGCTGCTGATGGGGACCAGCGTGATCACCGCGGTGCCGGTGCTGCTGTTCAATTCCGCCGCGCCGCTCATCCCGCTCTCGGCGCTGGGGATCTTGCTGTATATCAACCCCACTTTCCAGTTTTTGATCGGGCTGACGGTGTTTGGCGAGCCGTTCTCGACGGGCCAGCTGGTTGGTTTTGGGATGATCTGGACGGCGCTGCTGGGGTACTGGTTGGAAGGAACCCTGCGGCGCAAGCAGGCCGGGGCGCGGCCGGCGGGGGAAGCGCCGGTTAATTAACGGG
>Ga0068714_10003614_pt1 | contig 18148 bp, 11 predicted proteins | sample MTBNYHSulfiMetaG_FD_62988 | JGI IMG/M metagenome (GOLD analysis project Ga0068714, IMG submission 62988) | Enrichment culture microbial communities from rom New York Harbor, USA that are MTBE-degrading - MTBE-NYH (New York Harbor Sulfidogenic)... | ecosystem: Environmental > Aquatic > Marine >...
AAACCCTGAGATCTTGATCTCCCCATCGTCGAATTCGATGGGATGGAGATGGGAATATATTTCTTTTCCGAAAATAGCTTCGATTCGGACCAAGGGGGATCCTGTCTTGGGGTGTTCGTGTAGGGATCGGCCATCGTGAATGAATTTAAGTGAAATTGAAGGATGAGCAAGACTCAACCGTAAAAAATGATGAAGGGCATGTCGAAGTTCTGAACGGATCGATTTTAGGAATTTCCTTTTGACTGGGATATTGTAAAACATATTTTTGACTTCAACCTCTGTCCCAACGGGACACCCTATCTCTGAAATTCTCTTTATCTCCCCTCCTTCACAGATCCCCTGTGTTCCAATGAGGGAATCGAAAACTCTCGTCTGAAGGGTTACTTTGGAAACTTGGGAAATACTGGGGAGGGCTTCTCCTCGAAATCCTAATGTCTGAATGGCAAAAAGGTCTTCTGCTTTTCCAATTTTACTGGTAGCATATCTCTGAAATGCCACTGGGACATCCTCCCGGTCTATCCCCTCTCCATTATCCACGACACGAATCAACTGGAGTCCTCCAGCCTTTAGCTCAACGATGATCTCTGAAGCTCCCGCATCAATAGCGTTTTCCATCAACTCTTTCACGACCGAAGCAGGCCTCTCCACCACCTCCCCGGCTGCGATGACTTGGGAGACATGGTCCGGCAGAATGCGAATCTTAGCTGGCATCTTATTACTTTTCTATGTATTTAGTCTTTTAAAAAAGTCCTGTGAGCGGTGAAGCATTGAATCCTAAGCACCAAATAATAACCAAAATCCCAAAGACCGAAATTCCCCAAAAACCCAAAATGTTTTGGTGATTAAAATTTGGGGATTGAATATTATTTGGAATTTGAGATTTGAGGATTGAAATTTGACATGAATGACCTTCTACCCTCTGCCGTCATCAATAAAGGTCCCCATCCTTCTAAACTTTTCATATCGGAGGGTCAACAAATCCTCCATATTCATTTTTTCCAATTCTCTCAAGTGCCGCTCCATCACCTCTTTCAGGATTTCCGACATGCCTCTCGGGTCACGATGGGCCCCCCCTAAAGGTTCTTTGACAATCTCATCGATCACTTTCAACCGATATAAATCAGAGGCTTTTAACTTCAACGACTCTGCGGCAACCTCTTTCCCCTTCTCGCCATCTTTCCACAGAATCGCCGCGCATCCCTCCGGGGAGATCACGGAATAAATTGAATGTTCTAACATCAGAATTCGATCTCCCACCCCAATGGCCAAGGCCCCTCCGCTTCCCCCTTCTCCAATCACGATGGTAAGGATCGGTGTTCGCAACATGACCATCATTTTAAGATTTCGGGCAATCGCTTCCGCCTGACCTCTTTCTTCGGCACCCACTCCTGGAAATGCGCCTGGGGTATCAATCATCGTCAGGATGGGTTTTCCAAAAATTTCTGCCATCTTCATTAATCTTAAGGCCTTTCGATATCCCTCTGGGTGAGGCATTCCGAAATTTCGATAGGCCATCTCCTTTGCATCCGCTCCCTTCTGGTGGGCGATGACGGTCACCGCCCTCCCATTGAACTTAGCCATTCCTCCGAGAATGGCGGGATCATCCCCATAGTTTCGATCTCCATGAAGTTCAATGAAGTTATCAAACATCCACTGAATATAATGAGAGGCCTTGGGGCGATCGATATGCCTCGCCAATTGGGCAATTTGCCAGCCGGTAAGGTTAGAAAATATTTCTTTTTGCAATCGATGAAGCTTCTCCTCCAAATATTTTAAATGATCGCTGAAATCGATTTGTTTCCCCTTGGAAAACCTTTTTAGATTTTCGACCTCCCTTTCTAGCTCAATCAGTGGTTTTTCAAATTCTAAATAATGCTTGACCATTCCCATTCCTACTTATTCAAAAGAGATACGAGAAGATTTGAAAAGATTTTGAACAGTGTTTTTAAAATTGGAAGAAGGATCAACCGTATATTGATCGGGAAGAGCCACAATGGTCTCTCGATTGCTTCCGTCAACCAAATGAAGAAGAACCCTAGAGGATCCTCGATGGGTTTCGATAATCTCTTTTAAATGAACGAGTTGGGAGGAAGTTAAATCCGAGAGTGGAATTTTCATATGGAAAGGATTCAACGATGAGGATGGCAACTCTGGAAGAGAATGAACCTCCATGGCTTTCAACTTGATGGTTTCCTCAGATATATCAAGCGTCCCCTTGATGAGGAGTGGGTCCCCTCCTCTCAAACGAGGTAAGGCGGCTTTAAACACCTCAGGGAAAAGGATCACTTCGACGAATCCTTTCATGTCCTCTAAGGTTAAAAAAGCCATCCGGTCTCCTTTTTTGGTAACGATCTCCTTCAATGCACTGACGAGGCCACAGACTTTAACCTCAGCCCCATTCTGAAGTTTTGGGAGAGTGGAAATATCCAAGTCTGTATATTTTTTAATCTCTTCCTGATACCGCGATAAAGGATGACGAAAGATGTAGAACCCGATCGTTTCCTTTTCAAAGGCAATCAACTGATTTTCCGGAAACTCATCGATGTCTGGATATTCATCTTTTCCCTCTCCGGCGGGATGGATTAACATGCTCAGTTGAGGTTCCCCCTTCTTCCTTTGTGCCGATTGGGATCGTTCAAGAAGTTCTCCGAGAACGGTCAACATTTGAGACCGGTAAGCTTTCGAAAAGTCAAACGTTCCGCATTTAATCAGACTTTCCATCACCCGCCGATTCACTTTTCTTAAATCGACGCGGTGACAAAAATCGTACAAGGATTTAAACTTTCCATGATCTTCTCGTTCTCTCAAGATGATGTCAATCGCCGCATCCCCAACGTTTTTCACTGCGGTCAAACCAAATCGAATCTGGTTTCCAAATACCGCAAAATGTCTAAAACTCTCATTGATATCCGGAGGCAAGATCTCAATCTTCATCTCTCGGCATTCAGAAATATACTTGACGATCTTTTCCGCATTCTGCGCCTCACTCGTGAGCAAGGCCGCCATAAATTCAATGGGATAATGTGCCTTCAGATAGGCCGTTTGGTAAGCGAGAAGAGCATAGGCGGCGCTGTGGGATTTGTTGAAACCATACCGGCCGAACGTCTCCATCTGTTCAAAAATCTTTTCCGCTTTCTTGGCAGGGATTCTGTTCTTTTTAGCGCCTTCAAGAAATTTCTCTTTCTGTCTCTCCATCTCGAGGGCGTCTTTCTTCGACATTGCCCTGCGCAGATTATCCGCATCTTCAAGACTAAAATTGGCCAGAGCGCTGGCAATGTGCATCACTTGCTCCTGATAGACGATCACTCCATAGGTATCCCTGAGAATCTCTTCTAAGGCCGGGAGGTCATATCGTATCGACTCTTGGCCATGCCTTCGTTTGATGAACTCGCCTACCATCCCGCTGTCCAAGGGGCCGGGCCGATAGAGGGCCACTAGGGCAATGATGTCTTTAAAACTCTGCGGCTTAAGTTTGATTAAAAGATCCCGCATCCCTGAACTTTCCAATTGAAAGACGCCCAGGTTGGAGCCAGATCCTAAAAGGGCATAAACCTCTGGATCATCCAATGGGACCTCAGAAAGGTCCATTTTCATGCCTCTGTTCTTTTCGATCAGCTGAATCGTCTGGTCCACCACGGTGAGGGTCTTGAGCCCCAGAAAATCAAACTTGACCAAACCAATGGCTTCCACCTGTTTCATGGCATACTGGGTAATGACTTCACTGTTCTGGCCCCGCAGGAGCGGAAGATATTCCATTAAAGGTTTATTTGCGATCACGACTCCCGCCGCATGGGTAGAGGCATGGCGTGCCAAACCTTCTAAAGATTTTGCAATGTCAAACAGGGAAGCGATTCGAGTATCTTTTGCGATCGCCTCTCTCAGGGCCGCCTCTTGTTGTAAGGCCTGATCAAGGGTAATATCAAGCTTGTTTGGGATGAGTTTTGCAATTCGGTCTACCTCTGCATACGGGACTCCAAGAACGCGTCCCACATCCCGGACGACTGCTTTCGCCTGCATCTTTCCAAAGGTAATAATCTGAGCGACATTCTCTTTGCCATATTTCTCTGAGACATATCGAATGACCTCGTCTCTTCCTTCCATGCAAAAATCAACATCCACATCGGGCATACTGCTCTTTCGGCCAGGATTTAAAAAACGTTCAAAAATCAAATCATATTCGATAGGATCCAGGTCGGTGATATTGAGGGCATAGGCCACCAGACTTCCGGCCGCTGATCCTCTTCCCGGGCCAACGGGAATGTGATGGCTCTTGGCATAGTGGATAAAATCATAAACAATGAGAAAGTAACCCGGGTAGCCCATCGATTTGATGACGTTGAGTTCCTCCTCCAACCGCGTCTTATAACGTTCAGAATAATCCTTGAAATTCCTTTCTCCCTGATATCGGGAAAGTCGTTGTTCTAAACCTTCCCGAGCCAGTTTTTCCAAGTAACTTTCAGTCGTCTCCCCAGCCGGAACAGCGATTTTTGGAATATGCCTCTCGTCGAAACGCATTTCAAGGTTGCACTGTTCGGCAATTTTACTGGTGTGAAAGATAGCCTCCGGAGTACTTTGAAAAAGATCCGCCATTTCCTGTGGTGACTTAAAATAAAACTCGTCCGATGAAAATTTCATCCGATGGCTATCCTGTAGCGTTTTCCCTGTCTGAATGCAGAGGAGGACCTCATGAGCCTTTGCATCCTTTTGCTGGAGATAATGGCAGTCATTCGTGGCGACAGCGGGAAGGGAAAGTTCGTGTCCGATCTCTAAAAGTCGCTCATTCACCTCCAATTGATTCTCCACTCCATTCTTCTGAATCTCAATATAAAATCGGCGGTCATTAAAAATCTTCCTGTATTCCTCTGCTGCGTGAAGTGCTTTCTTCATCTCTCCTCGACCTGCAAGAACAGCGATCTCTCCCTTCAGACACCCGCTCAGGGCAATCAGCCCTTCGCTATATTTGTTCAGAATTTCCTTATCAACCCTCGGTTTGTAATAAAACCCTTCGAGATGGGCGAGGCTCACCAATTTCAGGAGGTTGAAATAACCCGTCCCATTCTTCACCAGGAGGGTAAGATGGTAGTTCCCATCTTCCCCTGCTCCGGCTTTTTTCTCAAACCGGCTTCCCGGGGCGACATAAACCTCACATCCAATAATTGGCTTAATGCCATGTTTGATGGCCATCTGATAGAATTCGATGGCACCAAACATATTTCCATGGTCGGTCAACGCCAGAGCGCTCATTCGATATTTTTTTGCCAAATTGAAGGCCTCATCGAATCGAATGGCTCCGTCCAATAAGCTATACTGGCTATGAACATGTAGATGAATAAAATTAGAATGTTCCATGTTTTTCTAAAATTTGAAATCCCTGCCAACCGGCAGGCAGGCGAATATCGAAAATTTTATTGATAAGGAGTAATGCGTCATTCTTTGTCTTGCGGTATTTCGGTGTTGCAGTGCTGTTGTTTTTGATTTAACGGCAACACGGCAAAACAGCATAACAGCAGCACAATGTTAGACCCCTTGCGCCTCACGCTCTCACAGTGCTTCGTATTCGATATTACTATTTTTATTCCCACTCGATCGTGCTGGGCGGTTTGGAACTGATATCATAAACAACCCGATTGACCCCCTTCACCTCGTTGATAATTCGATTGGAGAGATGCTCCAAAATTTTATAGGGCAACCTGACCCAATCCGCTGTCATGCCATCCTGGCTCCCAACCACCCTTAACGCAATCACATTTTCATAGGTCCTCTCGTCTCCCATCACTCCCACAGTCTTCACGGGAAGAAGAACCGCAAAGGATTGCCAAACCCGGTTTAAAAAGTGTTTCCTCGTCATCTCTTGCATGACGACCTCATCGGCATCTCTTAAGATATCCAACCTCTTTCTGGTTACTTCTCCAATGATCCGAATGGCTAGACCGGGTCCCGGAAAGGGTTGTCTTTTTATAATTTCATCGGGCAACCCTAATATTTTTCCCAATTTTCTAACTTCATCTTTAAATAATTCTCGAAGGGGTTCCACTAACTTTAATTTCATCTTCTCAGGTAACCCTCCCACATTGTGGTGGCTTTTAATCGTCGCGGAAGGGCCTTTTGAGGAAACACTTTCGATGACATCTGGGTACAGAGTCCCTTGGGCGAGATAGCTCACCCTCCCCATCTTCTTGGCTTCTTTTTCAAAGATGGAAATAAACTCCTTTCCAATTCTCTTTCTTTTTTCTTCGGGGTCGGTCACCCCTTCCAGTATATTGAGGAAAGAATTTTCTGCATTCACATAGTTTAAGGGTATTTTAAAATGATAACGAAATAAATTCACCACCTGAGAAACTTCATCCTTCCTCAACAGGCCGTTATTGACAAAGATACATTGCAGATGATCACCGATTGCCCTGTGGAGAAGCAGAGCCACCACCGTGGAATCGACACCGCCGCTTAAAGCACAGATGACCTTCCCCGTTCCGATCTTCTTTCTCAGATGATGGCTGGTTTGCTCTAAAAAGGAGTCCATGGTCCAAAGACGAGAACATTTGCAAACATGGAAAAGAAAATTTCTGATGAGATCGAGTCCCCTCTGTGTATGAACCACCTCTGGATGGAACTGAAGCCCATAAATTCTTTTTTGAGATTCTTCAATGGCTGCGAATGGAGTATTTCTCGAATGCGCGATGGCATGAAATCCTGGAGGTAATATCGTGACGGTATCTCCGTGACTCATCCAGACCATCAGCTGATCTCCCTCTCTTCCCAAGTCTTTAAAAAGTCTCCCGTGACGGTCCAGAGATAATTTGGTTTTTCCATACTCCCTTTTTTCTGAAGGGGTAACCTCCCCATCCAATAACTGAACAATCAATTGCATGCCATAACAAATACCTAAAATGGGAATGCCCATTCTGAGGATGGAGGGATGACAGTGAGGGGCATTTTTCTCATAGACGCTTGCCGGACCTCCAGAAAAAATAATTCCTTTGGGGGACAAAGATTTTACTTTTTCTACGGGAATATCATAGGGATGAATTTCACTATAAATCTGACATTCCCTTATCCTCCTGGCTATCAGTTGGGTATACTGGGAGCCGAAATCGAGGATGAGAATCTTATCAAAAGGAGTCTGTCTCTCCATTTTACTATTTCCAGGTCAGTGAATGATTGGGAAAAAGGGCAAAGGAATTGGTATACTTTTCAATGTCTTAAAAAATATTTTCCATTTTTTAACTCATATTGATAGGAGACCCCCTTGCGATAAAAGAGGTCGCTCTTTTGTAGAAGTCTTGCTGGTATCAAATCCCCAAGCTGGGAAGGATATTCCCCCTTTTCCAAATAATAGATTTCCAAAGCATTTTTGATTCGTTCCAATTGTGTTTGATGGGCCAGATGAGCGGGGATCTCAATATTCACCCGCTCAATTTTTGAGTCCCAAAAATGATTCAAAAATTTAGGTTTGAAATAGATGAGAAGGGCAAAGATAAAAACTAAAAAGGCACCATAGTAAACAAAGAATAAGGCTTCTTTGAGATTGACCATGCTGGCCTTCTTGATGAGGCTGGGGGTCCGAATCCCGGCCTTTTCGATCAATCCCATCTCGGAGAGATCCACCAAAATTTCACTGGCATTGAATTTTCCAAGCAGGCTTCGGTCAATAATTTCCTGAACGGTGCGGGTCCCGTCCACCAAATTGTAAATCAATTCCTGTTCGGAGGTCAGTTTCTCTTTTAAATAACTTTGAGGCGAGAGTCCTTCGATAGACTTTTCTTCAAACCCAAGAATCTTCTTGAATACCAGGTGAGGTGAGAAAATCTTTTTTTCAATCTCGGACCATTCATCGACCATGCGAAGGATGTTCAATAACACTTGCTCGGTGCTCAGGGCGAAGGGGATCTTTTTGTAACTCTCTACCAATTTTAAGTCAAAGTTGAAGTTACCATCTTCCCACCAAAAAAGATCATAAATGGTTTCATAGATCTGTGTCGATATCACTTTAAGCACATCTTCTTTGGTCAGAAGTTGAAGTTCTACCAGGATCTCCCCCAAATATTTGAGTGTCTCTTTTTGAATTTTTAAAACTCGTTCCAATTGTTCTTCAGAAATCAACTGGGCTTTTACCAGTATCTCCCCGATGAGGTCCTTCTTCCCTCGATAATTTGAATAAATATGGACGATCATCCCATCGACAAAATGGATCTCTACGAGATCTTTTCCTCGCTTAATTTTCAAAACACCTGTTTTGAGCTGTTGTCCGATGAGCTGGATAATTTCGGTAATACTGAAGTCTTTTAACGTCCCCTGCAAAGCCATGGCCATTTCCTTCTAAGTTTCATTTCCGATCATGGAGGAGGTTCCATTTCACCGACCGGAGAGTTCTTAACGGCCTCCCGATCGTTCATCCTCTTTTTCGAACCTTGGTTTAAGACGATAGAGATGCCGAGCAGAAAGGATGTAGAAAAGGAGGAAGAACCCACCCCAGAAGATCCATCCCAAAAAGGTTGGATACAGTTGAGGGATTGGGGAAGGCATCACTCCATTCCAATAAAAAAATCTTAAAATGAAAATAAAAAAGATGAAGAGGAAAAGTAATCCCCGACAAACCTGTTCCTTCCATAAATAACCGAAGCCGACAAGAAAGAATGAGAGGAATCGGCTGACCCGTTGATCCTGCTTTTGAAATTGGCTAACCTGGTGGGATTTCTTTTCGACAATCTTAGGATGTAGTTTTTCCTTTTGAATAAAAATACGATAACAGTTAAAACAAATAAAATCTTGTTCAGAGGTTCCCAAATAAAATCGGTAAGTCGGACTTCCACACATCGGGCACCGAGTCAAAAACCGTTTCGCCCGACTGTACCGAGAGATCCCGATTAAAAACCCCAAAAATAGGATGGGGGCCAGAAAGGGAATTCTGGATGGAATTTTTTCAAACCAAGCCTTAAACAGACGGAACAGAAGTCCCTCCTTTCCGACGAACTGTTCCAAAAGTCGATTCCAGAGCCTCTGAGGGGTTAAGGCTTCATCAATGACAAGCCGATTGAGGTTGGAAGGTCTGTTAGGAGTATCAATGCTCGTATAGTAATCTACTAATTTAGGGGCCAGCTGTCTGGCCTTCTGAAAGGCCTTATCCGTCTTTCCGGAAAGAAAAGTTTCTTGGACATAAGCCCGGTAAAGGTTGTAATAATAAGCTCCTCGATTGGGATGGATATCGATGGCCTGTTGATAGGAAGCAATGGCTGAGGAGGTTTGTTTCCGGGCCAGATAGACATTCCCCAAATTGGAAAAGGCTTCGCTAAATCTGGAGTCCTGTTCGACCGCTTTCCGATAGTATTCTTCCGCTTCGAGATAACGGCCTTGCCTCTTTTCTGCCAATCCGAGAGAAAAAAGAACTTCGGAGTCGCCGGGATGGGTCAACAACCATGCCCGTAATTTCTCTTCCTCTCTTTTTCCCCAGTCTTCATGATTCATCTGATTCATTTCCAAAATGATATCCGAAGACGTTCCATCTAAAAAAGAGGAGGAGGCACGAAGGAAAAAAGGGAAATAAACTAAAACAACGAGAAAGACCACAATGAACTGTTTTTCTCTCTTCGTCACATAACCCCATAATAAAACCGACCAATAGAAAAAAGCCCAGAGAATGTCCAGACGGAAGAAAAAGGGAATTAAAAGAATAAATATCTTGAAACTGTTGATGAGGAGCCTTGAAATCTCTTGAGTCAAATTTTTTCGAATATCGTAAAAGTAGAGGGGAAAATATTTAACCACGACGACGATTCCGAAAATAATAAACGTCATGAGGATGGCATTGGAAAGGATATAGAACATATTATAAAAAAGTTTAAGAGAACTGGGGTAATGATAAAATTTGGCGATTCCCCCCCTGAACACCTCAGGAAGAATCTTATGAAGTTGAAACGGATTTTGACTCCAAAGGGCCCATGCTAATCCAAAATAGGGTTGAGGTAGATCGGGCGAAAATCTTACAGAATAGATCGCCATCTGAACGGCCCGCTCAGCCTCCCCTTTTCTTCTCGACTGTTCGGATTCTCGTATTAATAAGAAAGAGAGGATGGGAACATTTCGAATCCCTTTATCCAATTTCAACTGGCTGAGTTGATCTAATTCTTTAGGCTCCAGTGTGGGGCTCTTTTGAGGGCCCCACACTCGATCGGCTGACGCAGGGCTTTCAATAGAAAAGAATTCTTTAGAAAAAGGAAGCGTTTCCTTTTTCGCAAAGATCCCTGTGTAGTAGAGAAAGGAAAAAATTGAAAGGATTAGTATAAAAATTGCTTTTTTCATGAAACAACCATTCTCGTAAGAGCTGGCTTATTCCAATCGGTAGTTTGGGGCCTCTTTAGTAATGATGACATCATGGACATGGCTCTCTTTTAGTCCCGATGAGGTGATCCGAATGAACCTTGCCTTTTTCTGCAATTCTTGTATCCCTTGTGCCCCCAAATACCCCATTCCCGCCTTCATCCCCCCAATGATTTGTTGAATACTAAAGGAAAGAGCTCCCCGGTATGGAACCCTTCCCTCAATTCCCTCTGGAACCAACTTCGTTTCACTTTCAACCTCCTCCTGAAAGTATCGATCCTTACTCCCCTCTTTCATGGCCTCGATGGACCCCATCCCTCGATAAACCTTATAACTCCTCCCTTGATAAAGCACGATTTCCCCTGGGCTTTCATCGGTCCCGGCGAATAAATTACCAATCATGACCGACCGTGCCCCCGCAGCAATGGCTTTCGTAATATCTCCAGAAAATTTTATTCCACCGTCTGCGATGATAGGGATTCCGTATCTTTCCGAGACTTCAGATGTCTCCAAAATGGCGGAGAGTTGTGGAATTCCAACTCCAGCAATAACACGCGTGGTACAGATCGATCCGGGGCCTACGCCGACTTTCACCGCATCGACCCCTGCTTTAATGAGATCGAGAACTCCTTCCTGGGTAGCCACATTGCCCCCGATAAGTTGACAATCCGGAAAATTTTCATGGGTATCCCGAATAGCATTCAACACATCCTTGGAATGACCATGAGCCGTATCAATCACTAAGACATCGACCCCGGCCTTGATCAGGGCCTCCGTTCTCGCCTCCCTATCTTTTCCAGGGCCAATGGCAGCCCCCACCCGAAGACGGCCAAGAGGGTCTTTGCAAGAGTTCGGATATTTCCTCATCTTCTCGATATCTTTGATGGTGATGAGCCCCTTTAAATTATTTTGTTCATCCACGACCAGTAATTTTTCTATCCTATTTTTATGAAGAATTTCCTTGGACGCCTCCAAGGTGGTCCCGACCGGAACCGTAATGAGATGATCCTTGGTCATGACGATAGAAATCTTCTCTTCCAATCGCTTTTCGAATCTTAAATCCCGATTCGTCAGGATCCCAACCAGCTTCCCTTTTTTCGTAATGGGAACCCCCGAGATTCGATATTTTTTCATGACCTCCAGGGCTTCATGAATTTTTTGCTCAGGATCCATGGTGATGGGATTAAGAATCATTCCGCTTTCAGATTTTTTCACTTTATCCACTTCAGTGGCTTGATCGGATACAGACATATTCCGATGAATAATTCCAATTCCCCCCTCTTGTGCCATGCAGATCGCTGTCCTGGATTCCGTGACCGTGTCCATGGCGGCGCTCACCAAAGGGATATTTAATCGAATCGTCCGGGTCAATTGGGTGCTGACATCCACCTCTTTGGGCAAGACCTCAGAAAAAGTTGGGACGAGCAAGACATCATCAAACGTCAGATATTCCCTGATCTCTTTAGGATGGTTCGCTGTCATTTTCCCTCACTTCCGACATCCAATTCTGATTTGATATATCAAACGAATCTCCATTTGTCAACCTTACATTATCCACTCCATCTATGGAATGGTTTACCTTCCATAATTTTCGATCGATTGCCTGGAAAAAATTTTCGAGACTTTCCGGGGAAAAGGCAGAAATGGAGACGCCGTCATATTTTTTACAGATACCCCTTCCTTCTTCTCGATCCAACTTATCCTCTTTATTAAAGACCCTTAATCTCGGAATGGCATCCAGGTTTAATTCAAAGAGGATTTTTTCAACGGCCTCGATATGCTCCGGAAAATGGGGGTGGCTGATGTCGATCAGATGAATGATCAAATCTGATTCTTTCAATTCATCAAAGGTTGGTTGAAAAGCCCCCATCAGGTCCTTTGGCAAATCCTTGATGAATCCAACGGTATCGGTGATCACCACTTTATGAAAGGCAGGAAACCGTAATCTCCGGGTGGCCGTATCGAGGGTGGAAAAGAGGTTATCCTCAACTTGAAAATGACTTTTGGTGAGAAGGTTAAAGAGAGTCGATTTCCCAGCATTGGTATAACCGATGATGGAAAGAGTAGGAATTCCTGTTTTGGCCCTTCGGGATCTTCTCTGTTCCCTTCTCCTGCACAATTTTTCCAACTCTTTCTCCAAAAGGTGGATTCGATCCCTGACTCGCCGCCGGTCGATCTCTAATTTCGTCTCTCCCGGCCCGCGCCCTCCGATTCCCCCTGTCAGTCTCGAAAGGGCCAATGTCTTCTTGGCCAACCGAGGAAGCAAATATTTTAATTGGGCCAGCTCAACTTGAATCTTACCATCGAGGGTATGCGCCCGCTGGGCAAAGATGTCCAAAATGAGTTGAGTTCGGTCGAGAACTCTCAGTTCGGTCAGATCAGAAATCGTAGCCATCTGACCTGGAGTTAAATTTTGATCAAAGATGATCAAATCGACTCCCAGCTGCATGCATTTGACCAACAACTCCTTTAACTTCCCTTCTCCAAGCAGGGTTGTCGGGGAAATATTTTGTGGCCTTTGAAGAATGGAATCAACAACAAAGACTCCACTCGATTCTGCCAATTCCTTCAGTTCTTCCATTGAATTCTCTAATCTTTCACGTCTTTCCTTACTGACACTGATGAGGATGGCTTTCTCTTTAACTCCCTTGAGCGGAATGGCCCTCTGGCCTTTCTGGAACTCATCTTCAAGGGATTGGATCCAATTTAAGAAATCCATATCAAAATGTCTCACAGAAGATGGGAGATCAATTTCCCAGACTTTATTGTCTGGATTACCTGGGAGGAGATGGGCGGTATGGGTCAATCCCGATGTTTTGTTGCCATTGACATGAACGGCCACCATCATATCCAGTCTCAAAAGAGCAAGGTCTGTTAGATCTTCTTCGTTTAATGGCTCTCCCTGGAGGTGGGTATGGATGAGGCGAAGGCCTCTCAACCTGAGGATTCCAGTTCGATACCGGGAAAGATCGGGAATTGTAATCCCTTTTTGATCTCCGATGATGACGAACTCAATGGATCCTCGACGGCTCACCAGAATCCCGATTTGACGCCGAATTTCATTAGATAGTTCGCTCAAGAGGCGGACAATTTCAGGCGTAACAACCTTTTGAGGAGGGATTTTCCTTCTATAGATATGCTCAATTCTTCTGATTTGATTCGGTTTTAGGCCGAATAGATTTCCGTAAATTCTGTTAATTTATTCCTCCTTTATTTAGGCCAATTTTAATATGTCGGGGGAATGAAGTCAACTCTCCCGGTTTTTCCTATCTCTCCTTGTTTCTCAATCTTGACTTGCAGGAAATGGCTGATGATCCACAGGTTTGTAAGAAGATGATCTGTTATTCGAGTGGTTGTAAACGAAGATTTTCTTTTTGTCAGGGCCATGAAAGGTACGAGTTGGTCTGCCAAGTGAGGGTCGATACAACCCCCAGAACGTAAATAATCTTTCAAGTCATCGACAGCCTCGTCAGCCACTTTTTCAGCCTGCTTTCCTTTCTTGCCCAATGACGAAAACCCGGCGATCGCCTTTTCATGTTCTGCCAATAAAAACAAAAAAGAACCCGATCCATTCGAAGAGGCATCATCAAGGATGTTTATTTCGGGTTCCATACATAATTCTTTTTGGATTCTTTTGATAGCGTGATCTTTCTGTCTTTCTGCCACATGCCTGGGAAGGCTGGACAGAGTGGAGAGTCCCCAAATCTTTTTCAATGAACCTCGGTCAGTCAAATGTATCGGCTTTAATTCATAAACAGGCTTGATATTTAATTGAATCCTCCCCCCTCCTCGAGGATAAAAACCCCACTTTTCAATGGTGGCGTCAATAGAAATTCCCATCGGTTCAAGAGTGGGCAATAGAACCCTGGAGAAATAATGAAAAGGCGGACTCCATGGGACATGAGTGCCACCGACCAAGGTCACCTTTGAAGATCCCTGTGCTAGACAAAGAGGAAGCAAAATCGCTTGAAGAAGAAGGATGACAGAGCCTGCGGTCTTCACTTCGAATTGATAGTCTCCGGAAATAATCTTCTGGGGATGGAAGGAAATTTTTTGCGATCCAAATTTAACTCCCTCCGTCTTTGCCTCTGTAACTTGGGCCAATGCCTCTACGGCTTCGAGATGTTGGGCTTGGAGTCCCGGGTTCTTTCGCTTTGATCGGATGTGGTGGATGGCAAAAGGTTTCATCAGAATGGCAGAAAGGGCAAGAGCCGTTCTTAATATTTGCCCTCCCCCTTCTCCATACGATCCATCAATCTCAATTAGCTTTTTTTCCGTGATGCCCATTTCCTCTAAACTATTAAAAAGGAAATAGAATGTCAACCTTAACGTTCCCTTATCGGCAGTCCCTTATTTATGGATGCGATTGGGTCGAAGTGGTCTTCCTTCCGAAACCTTGAAAGGCGGATCATTAGAAGGAGGGGGTTCGGCAGGTAGTGCCTAAAGGGATTTTTTTAAAGTCATCCGGTCTTCTGCTCATCCCCAAAGGTGCCGCTTCAAGTTTTCTCTGGAGAGACCACTTCGACCCTGAGAATAGAATCTCCGACCGTAGCTGAGGCATTACGCTTGACGTTATATGAAAGGCGGTTGGGTATGCTTCCCATCCTTTACCATATCCATAAAGCTATATTGATGGCAGAAAAAGCAAAAAAAAGTTAAAATTTGCGTATATTCTGATCGTCGTATGTTTTTTTCGGGGGGAAGTAAATTGGCTGAACTCATCCTATTGGGATCCGGCACCGGTGTCCCTTCGCTAAGGCGATCGTCTCCGGGATTAATGATTATCTCAGATCAAACCTGTATAATGATCGACAGCGGTCCTGGAACGTTAAGAAAAATGTTAGAAGCGGGCGTTACCTATCGTGACGTTGATCTCATCCTCTATACCCATCTCCACCCGGACCATACATCGGATCTTGTCCCAACTCTATTTGCTTGTAAATATGGAGATTTTCCACGAGAAAAGGATCTTTTATGCATGGGAGGACCTGGATTTAAATTTTTTTTCAAGGAATTGAAGAAACTCTATGGCCCATGGATTGAGCCTCAATCTTACCATTTGGCTGTCAAAGAGGTCTCCAAAGAAACCCTGCTCTACCGTGATCTCAAAATCCTATCAAAGCCCATGGCTCATATTCCTGGAAGCGTGGGGTATCGGATGGAGTTTCGGGATGGAAAATCGATCGCAATCTCTGGAGATACGGATTATTGTCAAAATATTATTGATCTGGGTTTTGAAGTAACCCTTCTTGTATTGGAATGCTCCTTCCCAGACGGGAAAAAAGTGGAAGGCCATCTTACCCCCTCTCTGGCAGGAAGAGTTGGATTAGAATCACATTGCAAAAAGCTTCTGCTCACCCATCTTTACCCTGTCTGTGACAAATTTGATATTCTTGAACAATGCAGACGGGTTAATCGGGGTGAGGTCCTTTTGGGAGAGGACCTCATGAGGATAATCATTTGACAATCCCATTCTTTTGGGATATTTTGTTTCCAAGGAGGAAAAACTTGAAAAAATACAAGGTATTAATATTCCTTTCCATTCTCTTCCTGTTCCCCTTAGTCTTTGTCGTCTTAGGGCAAACTCAGGAGAAAGCCCCCGTCTTCACCATTGAAGTCGATGGGATCATCAATCCTGCAACCGCAAAATTTATCATTGAATCGATTGATCAAGCCGCTCAACAGGGCGCTCAATGTCTGATCATTCAATTAGATACTCCCGGAGGTTTGATGGAGTCCATGAGGATTATCGTTAAAAAGATTCTATCTGCCAATATCCCAATCATCGTCTATGTGGCTCCAAGTGGAGCCCGTGCGGCCTCCGCAGGAGTTTTTATTACGATGTCCGCTCACATTGCCGTAATGGCCCCGAGCACGCACATCGGGGCGGCCCATCCCGTCTCATTGGGTGAGGGAAAAGAAAGTAAAACGATGAGCGAGAAGATAGTGAACGACACGGTTTCCTACATCAAAACGACGGCAAAGGCGAGGGGGAGAAATGTCGATTGGGCAGAACAGGCGGTTAGAAAAAGCGTTTCCATTACTGAAGAAGAAGCGGTCAAACTCAATGTCGTCGATTTTATAAGCCCAAATCTTCAAGACCTGCTTACCAAAATTGACGGAAAGATTTTAAAATTTGATGGTATCACCAGAACCCTTCTCACCAAGGGGATCCAGCCTCGATCCGTGCAGATGAGCTGGCGTTACCGGTTTCTGGATATCATTTCCAATCCGACCATCGCCTACATCTTATTGATGTTAGGGATTTACGGCATCTTTTTTGAGCTTTCAAACCCAGGAGCCATTCTCCCTGGGGTGGTCGGTGGCATCTTCCTCATTCTCGCTTTTTATGCTTTACAGATGCTTCCCATTAATTTCGCAGGCTTAGCTCTGATTCTCTTCGCTCTCATCTTGTTCATTGCAGAAATCAAAGTTGTCAGTCACGGATTGTTAGCCGTAGGGGGTGTCATCTCGCTTTTCTTAGGTTCCTTGATGCTGATTGAAAACCCAACCGAATATATGAGAATCTCTTTAAGCGTCATCATCCCCGCTGTCGTTGTCAGCGGTGCCTTCTTCATCTTTGCTGTGACCATGGCGATTCGTGCGCGCCTACAAAAACCGACGACAGGGATGGAAGGTCTGATAGGAGAAATAGGAATAGCTTCTACACCGATTGTTCCGGAAGGGAAGGTTGCCATTCATGGTGAAATCTGGGATGTCGTCAGTGATCAAAACATAGAGAGGGGGGAAAAGGTTCAAGTCATCGGGGTGGTGAATTTAAAAATGAAGGTCAAAAAAATTGAATAAGGAGGGAATCATATGGGTATGACAGGTCTTCCGTCAGGTTTATTTTTTGTTATTGTTTTTTTAGTCATCTTAGCGGCATCCGCCATTAAGATCCTTAAGGAATATGAACGTGGGGTCATCTTCCGATTAGGACGGTTGATTGGCGCCAAGGGACCAGGACTCTTCTTTATCATTCCCGGAATCGATAAGATGATGAGAATTAGTTTGCGGACAGTGACGATGGATATCCCCCCTCAAGATGTCATTACCCGTGACAACGTTTCGATTAAGGTAAATGCGGTCGTTTACTTTCGGGTAATGGACCCGAATAAAGCGGTCGTTGAGGTCGAAAACTATCTCTATGCGACTTCCCAGTTAGCTCAAACCACACTTAGAAGTGTGGTAGGCCAAGCCGAGTTGGATGAGTTGCTCTCCCAAAGGGAGAAGATCAATATGCATCTCCAGGATATCCTTGATAAGGATACAGAGCCATGGGGAATCAAGGTTTCCAAAGTTGAGACAAAACAGGTCGACCTCCCTGAAGAGATGCGTAGAGCAATTGCCCGTCAGGCAGAAGCGGAGAGGGAGAGGAGAGCCAAAGTGATTCACGCCGAGGGTGAATATCAGGCTGCCGAGAAATTAGCTCAGGCTGCCGATGTGATTGGCGCCAATCCTGCAGCGATTCAGTTAAGATTCCTCCAGACGTTGACCGAAGTGGCCACTGAGAAAAATTCAACAACGATCTTTCCTGTTCCAATCGATCTTCTCAAACCCTTTTTGGAGAAGAAACCTTCTCAATGATAGAGATTGGAGGAAGGAGGCATCATTGAAGGTGTCTCCTTCCTCGTAGATTTGGAAGCAGGAAGATTTTCAACCCTTGCACTTTACTCCTCTGACATAGCGATCCATTTGGCTCAAAATGCCTTGGAGGATACTGACTTCTCTCTCATCCAATTCACTTCTTCCAAATAACCGTCTGAGCCCCTTCATGATCCTTTTGGGATTATTGGAATCCAGGAATCCAATGTCGAGGAGTGTTTTTTCCATA
>Ga0068714_10003615_pt1 | contig 18139 bp, 17 predicted proteins | sample MTBNYHSulfiMetaG_FD_62988 | JGI IMG/M metagenome (GOLD analysis project Ga0068714, IMG submission 62988) | Enrichment culture microbial communities from rom New York Harbor, USA that are MTBE-degrading - MTBE-NYH (New York Harbor Sulfidogenic)... | ecosystem: Environmental > Aquatic > Marine >...
GCCGTGCTATGTTAGAGCATCCTGATATAAAGGGCGATGACATCGTACCTTATGCCATTGAAGCCAACATTTGGCAGGCCATCGAAGATCTTTTCATGGAGAGCCCCGCCACCCGCGACCTGGTAAAAAGTGGTCAGGTTAAGGTAATTGGTGCTGTCTACGATATCGGGACCGGCAAAATCAGCTGGCTGCCCGAAGCGAAAGTAAGCAAGATTCTGCTCCAAGTCGAGGCTTCGCCCGATCGCGCCACCCAACCGATGGCAGTGCAGAAAAAGTCTTCCGCACATCAATGAGCCCACGCGAACAATAGTCTCAAGAAATGAATCGGAGCGTGCCTGGTGAAATTCATCATTGCGTTGTTTTCAGCCCTGATATTCTTTCCCGTGACCTGCCATGGGACGGCACTGACAAAGTTGCAGGTCGATCCACCATTTCAGCCGGGGGAAAGGCTGACCTTCAATCTTAGCTGGGAATTTATTCCGATCGGCACCGCAGCCCTTGAAGTTCTCCCCATGTCGAGTATGCAGGGAAAAACTGTGCATCATTTTCTCGCAAGCGTGACCACCAACCCGGTAATCGACAACATTTACAAGGTCCGCGATCGCATTGAAGGTTATGCCGATGCCGACCTGTCGCGTTCCGTTCTCTACCGGATGAAGCAGCGTGAGGGAAGCTGCAAGCGAGATATCACCGTGATCTTTGACTGGGAAAAAGGGACAGCACAATACAGCAACGCCGAGAAAAAGCGGCCGCCAATCGCCATTTCACCGGGAACTTTCGATTTAGTCTCTCTTTTCTATGCGTTTCGACTGCAGGATCTGCAAGAACAAACCGAGCTTCAAGCCCCGGTTACCGATGGCAAAAAGCTTGTAGTCGGCAAAGCCAAAATTCTTTCCAAAGAGAATGTGACTGTTGGCAACATCAACTATGAAACCTTTGTGGTGGAACCTGACATCAAAGAGGCCGGCGGCGTATTCGAGCATGGTGAAAATGCCAAACTGCGGGTGTGGATCACATCCGATGAGAAACGCATTCCGGTGAAGGTCATGTGCCGAGCACCGATCGGCCGATTCATCGCCGAGCTCGTCTCTGTCGAACAACACTGACAAACTGCGGCTTATCAGCTCTGGGCAGACAATTGTGTCGGGAACCGACCGCAAGAGAACTCAAACAGTCACCTTCGCGGGTTGCACCAGAACAAGCCTTACCGATGAGCGATTCCGACCGCAACGATTTCTAATTGCGCAGAAGCCTCTTTCAGATCAGACCTATTTGTGCGCTCAGCGTCGGGGGGATCCATGCGCTTCGACGGGGAAAGTGAGCTTCGCTCCGAACCAGCCGATGACCGATATCATCGGTACCAGGGCAAGGACCAGAGTAAAATATAGAACACTGGATGCGCCAAAAGAATCGAGGATATCAGGCACGACGATCTGCCATACGAAAATAACCATAGCCGTGACCCACATGATCAGGGACATCCATAGCTTAATGATCACCGGCTTGACGGGCTTTGCCAGGTAATTCAGCCACCAGCTGAATAGGCCGGTCGCCACTACCACCGGGAGAAACAGAAGGCCGGCCGCCAGGCAGTGCATCGCGGTAGCCTCAAAAGACTCGACGCCGGTGATCAGGTACAAAACATTGAAAGCGGCGGTTGCCAACATAAACACAATAGGGAAATGGACGGTCATAGGGTGTGGATGGCGGGTGAGGATTGGATAGCGATCCAAGAGCCGGGCCAAACCAGGATGCATCTTCCTTTCCACATCTTCTTTCTTCTTCACTATGCCGACTTGCGGGTATTTATCCAATACTTCGGGGCCATGGGGAGCAGCTTTGAAGTCAGCAGTCAGATCCTTACCGGCATTGTGCCGCCGCATGTGGACTCCGTTTCTCCATAATTTGCTTTCGCTCACATCATAGACTTTTCCTTCGCGCACGATGTAGATCGGTCTACCCTCTTTGCCGTCAAAATCCGCCAGAGCATCAAGATCAAATTCTTTCATCATCGTCTCTCCCTTTTTCAAACCCACAGGAATGCATAAAATCAACAGAATCTCGCAAAGTCAAAGGTTTTTGTACTGTTGGCAAGACCGAAAATCCTTATGTAAATTAAGATGAGGTCGTTGCTCAGGCAAAGCCACCCGGTTGGAAGTTTCAGGATTGTATTGACTGTTTCGCAATTGTACCTATAGTTATGAAGTCCGTCAGCTTGGTCTGCTCGAGGTCTTCATAGTTTAAACGGAAGCAGGAATTCATAATGATAGATCTGGGTCGTCGAGACTTCTTGAAGATCGTTGGTGCAGCAGGTGCATCCGCCACATTAGGTTGCTCATCAGAATCAGCGCGTCGGCTTATTCCTTACGTAATACCTCCCGAAGAAATCATTCCAGGCGAAGCCAGCTGGTTTGCCACCACCTGTCGAGAGTGCCCGGCGGGTTGCGGCCTGTTGGCTAAGAATCGAGACGGCCGCATTATAAAGGTGGAGGGAAATCCTCTGCATCCGGTTAATCTGGGAGCTCTCTGTCCCAGGGGGCAAGCCTCTTTGCATGGCCTTTACAATCCGGACCGATTTCGCGGCCCCATGTTACGTCAGGTCGGGGGTGAGCTTGAAGAGATCTCCTGGGATCAAGCTGAAAAGCTTTTCGTCGAGAAGGTGGCACAAGTGGTCAAGCAGGGCAGAGGCGATAAGATCTCTTTCGTAGGCGGATTGGCAACCGGAGCCAAGTCGAACCTGATCCGGCACTGGCTGGAGCAAGTGGGCTCCAAGCGGCATTACATGTATGAGCCATTTGCGTATGAGCCTCTTCTGGCAGCCAATAAGACCGTTTATGGATTGGATGAAATTCCGACTTATCGGATCGATAAAGCCGACTTTCTCATATCTTTCGGTGCCGGGTTTTTGGAAAGCTGGCTTTCCAGTGTCCAGTATGCGAAACAGTTCGCAAGCTTCCGAGATTCTGCAAAGAATGGCAGGAACGCCTTCATCTATGTCGGTCCGCGGCTCTCCATGACCGCCGCCAATGCAGACTTATGGGTGCCGGTGGCTCCGGGAAACGAGTACCTGGTGGCCCTTGGAGTGCTCCGGGTGATTTTGGACCAAAACCTCTGCCCGCATCTCTCGGGCGCACAAAAAACGCTGCTTACCAAGGCGACCGAGGCCTTCCCCGCAGGAGAAGTGGCCGCTGCTGCCGGAATCGAGCAAAAGCTGGTCGAGAAGATCGCGCATCAATTCGCCAGGGCAAACAGGCCGTTGGCACTGGCGCACGGGCTGGCTCACCAGGCAGCCAATTCGACCCAGACTGCGGTGGCCGCCAATTTGCTCAATTCAGTCAACTCGAGCCTCCATGAAACCCATGATTTCGGCATGACCTCATCGCTCGCCAAGGCATCTACCGCAAGCCAGATGCGGGAGCTTTGCGAACGCATGGAGAAGGGCGATATTGATCTGTTGCTCCTGCACGACGTTAATCCGGTATTTTCCCTGCCGAGCTCATGGGAGGTTCGCAAAAGCCTGCAAAAGGTGCCCACAGTGGTGAGCTTTTCCAGTTGCATGGATGAAACAACCGCCTTGGCCCATCTCATCCTCCCCACCCACACCCCGCTTGAATGCTGGGACGACTACAGTCCGGTCAGGGGCATCGTCGGATTGCTGCAGCCCGTTATGGGAAACGTCTTCGATACCAGACACCTGGGGGACGTATTGATCTCAAGCGGTAAAAAAGTGAAGGGAAGCGAGAATTTTCCCTGGGCTGATTTTTACCAACTGCTGCGTGAAAGCTGGGCTCAAACCTGGCAGGATTCAGGTTCAGATAAGAGCTTCGATGATTTCTGGCTCAAAGCTGTGCAAGCAGGTGGCATCTGGCAAGAGCAAGAAAGCGGATCAACTGAAGTTAAATTGCGTTTGCCCTCGGCTTTCCCGTTTCCTGATCCCAAACTCCAGCAGAGGGACGAAGGCAGCTTCCATTTCACCGCCTACCCGTCCATTCAGTTTTTCGACGGCAGAGCGGCAAATCGACTATGGATACAAGAGCTTCCGGACCCCATGACGCAAATCACCTGGGGCGGATGGCTTGAGATACACCCTGAGACCGCAGCAAGGCTTAAGATCCAAAAGGGCGATTTGCTAGAGGTGCGCTCGTCTCACGGCGTTTTACAGGCCCCCGCAATTCCCATCCAGACAGTCCCCAGGGATTCTTTAGCGATGCCTCTCGGTCAGGGGCATACCGATTACGGCCGATTTGCCACCGGACTGCCGGCCAATCCGATGGAGCTTTTCCCGCCCGATATCGATCCACTGTCAGCCGGCCTGGTTGGACCATCCTTTTCGGTATCGATCAAGAAGTCGGATGAGCGTTTCGACGTGGCCAACACCGACGGAAGCCTTTTTCAGCATCACCGAGATATCGTCCAGACCGTCTCCTACGAGGAATATAGCCAAGCTGCGGCATCCGGATACAAACCGGTCATCGATTATCCCATGCCTACGGGCTTCGACCCGGGCAAAGATTTTTATCCGCCGCATCCGCATAAAGATTATCGCTGGGCTATGGTGGTCGATTTGGACCGCTGCATCGGCTGCGGTGCATGCGTGATGGCCTGCTACGCAGAAAACAATGTCGCCGTTGTGGGCCGGCAGCAAGTGCTTAAGGGCCGCGAAATGTCATGGATAAGGGTGCAGCGATACTTCGAAGAATATAAGACGGCGGCCAAATGGCTGGTAATGCTCTGTCAGCACTGCGATGAGGCCCCCTGTGAATCGGTTTGCCCCATCTTTGCTCCCCATCACAGTGTCGAAGGATTGAACAACCAGGTCTATAACCGCTGCTTCGGTACGCGATTCTGCTCGCAAAACGATCCCTACAAGGTGAGAAGGTTCAACTGGTTCATGTTCACGCGTCCCACACCGTTGGACTGGCAGCTTAACCCCGATGTAACGGTGCGGCAGAAAGGGATCATGGAAAAGTGCTCCTTTTGCGTGCAGCGTATTATAGAAGCCAAAATCAAAGCTAGAAAGAAAGACCGGAAGGTACGGGATGGAGATTTTACCACCGCCTGTGCGCAAACCTGCCCGACCAATGCGTTGATTTTCGGCAGTCTCATGGATCCGGACAGCCGTGTATCCCAATTGATTAACGACCCCAGAGCCTATCAAGTGTTCCGGCATCTCAATACCAAGCCGGCGGTTATTTATCTGAAAAGGCTGACTCGAGAAGTCTGAGTGAAGCCCATACGGGGTTCGGGCAACAACTGGCCGACAAGAAGTGATAGGAGCTTATGCAAGGCATCACCTACGGCGAGATCGATGATAAGATACTTGCCACCCTTTCTCCACCGGGCAAGCTTTACTACCTAATGTTGGCCGGCTGTGCGACCGGTATTTTGATCGGCCTTGCCTGCTGGGGCTATCAGATTGCAACTGGGCTGGGTGTTGCCGGAATACTGCACCCGGTAATGTGGGGCACCTACCTGATCAACTTCGTATTTTGGGTTGGAATCGCTCACTCGGGAACCTTGATTTCGGCTATTCTCTACCTGTTTAAGGCTCGCTGGCGAACGCCTCTGGCGCGCAGTGCAGAAGCAATGACAGTGTTTGCGGTGTCGACTGCAGGGCTCTTTCCTTTGATTCACCTGGGTCGGGTGTGGATTGTCTATTGGATTCTTCCCTATCCGAATCAGAGAAACCTGTGGCCTAATTTTCAATCCCCTCTGGTGTTTGATGTTATCGCCATTTCAACTTACCTCACCGTGAGCCTCCTATTCTGGTATACCGGTCTAATCCCGGACCTTGCCACAGTTCGTGACAGGGCTTCGGGTATCCGGCGTAAGATCTACGGCATTCTGTCCCTTGGCTGGACGGGGTCCGATCGAGAATGGAACCACCATGGAACCGCGTATCTCTTGTTTGCCGCTCTAGCCACACCACTCGTCATATCCGTTCATAGCGTAGTATCGTGGGATTTCGCTCTGGGGATTGCCCCCGGCTGGCACAGCACCATATTCGCCCCTTACTTCGTCGCCGGCGCCATTCACTCCGGTCTGGCAATGGTTCTGACCCTGCTCATTCCCCTCAGGCGTATTTTTAAACTGGAAAACATCCTCACCATGCATATCTTCGAAAATGTGGCAAAGACCATAGTTTTCACTGGATTGATCATGGGCTACTCCTACCTCACGGAGTCCTTCATCTCCTGGTACAGCGGCAATGCGACCGAGTGGGCAATCTTCCATTGGCGCGCAACCGGCCCTTACGCTTTCCTGTTCTGGATGATGGTCGCTTTCAATTCCATCGCTCCGCTTGCTTTTTTCTTCAAGTGGGCCCGTTCCAACATTGCTCCGCTGTTGGTGATCTCCATTTTGATCAACATCGGCATGTGGTACGAGCGCTACATCATCATCCTCAGCTCTCCCGCTCACGAGTTCGATCCCTACTCCTGGGGAATGTATTTCGGTCCGACCTGGGTGGAGTATGGAATCATGTTGGGTTCTTTCAGTCTGTTCTCTTTTCTGTTTCTTTTGTTTGCGAAGTTCATTCCCTCGGTCTCGATGAGCGAACTGAAGGAAGACATTCCTCCACCCATGCGCGGCTAAAGTCGATGGTGTGGGTCTTGCCCACATTTCGCAAAACGTAGCGTCCAATCATGTAACGAGCAACGGGAAGGTCATGAAAAACGAGGGATTGATAGGCGTTTTCAAATATCTCGACGACTTGGTGAACGCTTTGGAGGTGCTCAGAAAACAAGAGCTCAAGATACAAACGGTGTATTCTCCGGTGCCCAGCCACGAAATCCTCGAGACACTGGGGGTGAAAGCCAGTCCGGTTCGCTATTTCACCCTGATCGGCGCCATGCTTGGCATTGCAACGGGCGTTGGCCTGGCAATCTATACAGCTATGCAGTGGAAATTCATCGTCAGCGGGAAACCGCCCGTACCGCGAGTTCCGTACGTGATTGTAGCTTTCGAGTTTTGCATCCTTCTTGGAGTCTTTTGGAACCTGGCATCAATGTGGGTAAAGAGCAGGTTGCCCAAATTCCGCGTACCCCCTTCTTATGATCCACGCTTTTCGAGAGACCGGTTTGGCGTCGTGGTCCTCTGTTCAGAACCTGACAGAGAGAAGGTAAAAGGCATTTTGACTCAGGCCGGAGCCGAGGAAGTCCATGCTGCAAATGGATGAGCTTGTGCGCAAATCGATGATTGTTGTGTCGCCAAGATCCCGGCGTTCTTTGTTCATTTTATTTTCCGGAATGATCATGGTCGGAGCTGCGGCTTTTGTGACGGGCATTGTGGGACCGGAACCGGCAAGAGCCTGGCAGATCTATTTGGTTAATTTTGTGTTTTGGACAGGACTCTCTTTCGGAACCGTGCTCTTTTCCGCAATTTTGACCATTACCAACGCACGCTGGGGCCGTCCGCTCAAGCGGCTCGCCGAAGCCCCCGGCACTTTTCTGCCAATTTCCCTGGGTATGTTTTTGGTCATTTACTGGGGACGAGAGAACATTTTTCACTGGATTCATGAGCCAATCCCTGAAAAGGCGGCTTGGCTCAACATACCGTTTCTGTTTGCAAGGGACGGGCTGGGGCTGGTTGTGCTGACAACCGTCTCGCTTGCCATCATTTATTGCTCGGTCAAAAGAGATACGGATGCCATGGCGGCAGGCTTTGAAGCCAATCTTGAGAACCCGGAGAAAGCCACCAAGTACGAAAATGCCTTGAAGCTGCTGTCGCCCGTGTACGGAATTCTATACGCCCTGATTCTTAGCCTTATCGCTTTTGATCTGATTATGTCTTTAAGCCCCCATTGGTATAGCAGCCTGTTCGGTGCCGCTTACTTTATCGGCAGCCTGTACACAGGATTGGCCGCTTTGATGATTTTGGCGGGACTGGCTCTGAGGAAGCTGGATCTCGGTCAGTATATCCACCCCCGGCAATTTCACGACTTGGGGAAGCTGACACTCGGATTTTGCCTCATGACCGGAGATTTTTTCTTCACCCAGTTTTTTGTCATTTGGTACGGAAATCTTCCGGAAGAAACCAGGTTCGTCATTCTACGCACCAAGAGCTTCACTTGGGAACCTTTTGCCTGGACTGTACTGATCATATCGTTTGTCATTCCCTTCGCGGTATTGCTGAGTCGGAAAGTAAAAATGAAGCCTTTAGCCATGATGGCGCTGAGCGGTCTGATTCTTGCCGGTATGTGGATGGAACGCTTCCTGCTGGTAGTTCCCTCTCTTTGGAAAGGTGAAAATATTCCATTTGGAATTTCGGAGATTCTGATCACCGCCGGCTTTTTCGGCACGATTGCCCTCTGTGTTTTGATGTTCTTGCAGAAATTTCCGATACTTCCAGTTGCCGATCCGTTGTTTAGAGAGTATCTAGCCACGGCCCGGGACCGGAATCGTTGGTGAAGCAGGTTCTGAACGGGATGAATGAGTTGAGTGAAAATAACAGAGGAGGAACCGTTAGGTGGCACCTGTGGCTTGCCTTGACTGCGGTGCTGACGGCAGCCATGCTCTATTTCTTTTATGTTGCTCCCGAACGAGGGATCGGACCGCAGCAGCCCATTTATTTCAGCCATAGAGTGCATGCGGGCGTTAAGCAAATCAACTGTCGGTTCTGCCACCCTTTCGTCGACCGCTCGAGAATTGCCGGACTCCCGTCACTGGAGAAATGTTTTTTCTGCCACCAGTATGTTATCCCGGAGCATCCGCAGATTGTGCGAGAGCGAAAACATTATGACGATAAGATACCCGTGCCCTGGATCCGTATTTTTTTCGTACCGGACCATGTCAAGTTTAACCATCAGCCGCACATCATATGGGGCAAGCTCGATTGCACGAACTGCCACGGACAGGTGCAAGTCATGGACCGATTACAGCCCGTCGACTTCAAAATGCAATTCTGCATCAACTGTCACAAGGATAAAAATGCTCAGCTGGATTGCTGGCTTGCTTGCCACCATTGACAACAAAGGCGCGAAACAGGGGGGTACACATTGCAGCTTCTGAAGGATGAGCCACACGGGACCGCAAAACTATTTTTTCTCAGCTCGGCGGTTTGGTTTGTCGTCGGAACCAGCGTAGGCTTTATGGATGCGACCCATCTTGCGGCGCCGGAACTGTTGGGCAGCAATATTCCCTGGCTGGTTTTCGGCCGCCTGCGTCCGATGCACACGAACCTCGTCATATTCGGCTTTGTCGGCTCAGGTTTGCTTGGAGCGGCATACTATTTGATTCCGACCCTGGTGAACGCTCCTCTCTACAGTGAAAAATTAGGCAAAGTGTCTCTTTGGATATGGAACTTGGCCATTGTAGCCGGTACCATAACGCTCGGTTTAGCCTTCTCTCAGGGAAGGGAATACGCTGAGTGGGTATGGCCCGTTGATCTGGCGGTTCTTCTTTCTCTGGCATTTGTCTTTTATAATGCATTGCAGACGACGATCCGCCGGCGGGAAAGGATTCTTTACGTCTCAACCTGGTATGTCTTTGGAGCCTTGGTATTCACCTTTTTCATCTACTTTTTCGGAAACGCCGTTTGGAACCCAAAATACGGATCCATAACCGGCATGCCGGACGCCATATTGGCATGGTTTTACGGCCATGGCGTTGTGGGACTGTTCCTTACGCCACTGGCGGTCGCTGCCGCCTATTACATTATACCCATTGTGTGTCGATCGCCTCTGTACAGCCACGCACTCTCACTGGTGGGATTCTGGACTATTCTCATGATCTACACTCATATCGGCACCCATCACTTACTCCAAACCCCAGTGCCCACCTGGCTTAAAGTGATTGCCATCTCAGGCAGCATCGGCATGTTCATTCCGGTTGGAACAGTATTGATCAATCTGTGGCTCACGATGCGCGGTCGCCTTGGCTATCTGCACACTGACATCGGCGGTAAATTCGTTTTTGCCGGACTGGTCTGGTATCTTCTCACCTGCATCCAGGGTCCGCTGCAGTCTTTACCCATTGTTCAAAGAGTCACCCATTTGAACAACTGGGTAATCGCCCACGCCCACCTTGGGGTGCTTGGCTTCTCCGGAACCATTGCCCTCGGAAGCATGTATTTCATGCTCCCCAGAATTACGGGCAACGCGATCTACAGTTTGCGTCTGGCAAATATTCAATACTGGCTGGTGCTCATTGGCATGGCCGGCTTTTTCACAGTATTGACTGCTGCCGGTCTGATTCAAGGAAACGGCTGGCTAAACGGAGAAGTAGTGTACAGAATGCTGCTGGAATTACACGTTTACATGCTGATGCGCGCCTCCATCGGGGTGCTCATCGTGTCTGGCGCTGTGCTCGGTCTGTATAACGTGATAATGACTCTTCGCGGGAAAAAATCGGTTGGAGAAGCCCTATGAAGATGACTCCAGCCCTGATCATCATTGGAGGTCTTGCCATATTTGTCGCGGTCTTGCTGATCGCTGTCATTTTGCCGTGGACAACCATGACCGACCAACCTTCTGAAATTCATCGGCCGCGCACGGCATTAGAGGAAAAAGGTCGCGAGATCTACGTGAAGAACGGCTGCACTTTCTGTCACACGCAGTTCATTCGCAATATAGACTGGGGCCTTGGCGCTGAAAGAATCGCTCAAGCAGGTGATTACGTGCAAGAGCAGCCTCATCTGATCGGCACCGAGAGAACCGGACCGGACCTCTCACAAGAGGGAGGCGAACATCCGGACGACTGGCATTTAGCCCATTTTACCAACCCTAGGTATGTACGGCCTGAGTCGGTGATGCCCAACTGGGAGTTTTTGGGCAGAGAGCAAATTGAAGCCCTCATTGCTTACAAGCAGAGCCTCGGGTTCAAGATGGCCGACTATCGAATGGAGCGCCAGAAGCACTGGAAGAAGAAGTCCGTCGAGGCTTTCGAAGCGGGGCCGCAAAAGAATATCGAATGGCTGCATTCGTTGGTACCGGAACCCTGGAGACAGCTCCCTAATCCATATCCGACAACAGAAGCGGGCCTCAAGCGCGGACATAAAATCTACCAGAGTTTTTGTATCGGCTGCCACGGCCCGATCGGCGATGGCATGGGACCGGCCCAACCTTACTTATATCCCCCCCCTTTGAACTTTACGATCCTGCGCGACCGTGGACTGTCGGGCGGAATCCTGTACTTTCAAATCATGAACGGCATCACCGGCACTGCCATGCCTTATTTCAAGCGCGAGCTCGAATCAGAGAAGATTTGGGACGTGGGCAACTATGTGGCGGTCACTTTTGTCGGTCAAAGTGATGCGGGAAATCCTCCGAAGGGCATTCCCGCCTCATTTGAGAACCTGCTCGAGGTGCAATGATCAAATGTATTATTCCGCGTGGATAGTTCTTGTTATCATCAGCCTGACTGTCAGCCTCGTTGCTTTCGTGTGGGCTCTGTACTCGGGACAATTCTCGGATCAAAGCCGTGCCAGATACATTCCCTTGGGCAGTGAGCCGGCCTTGCCCCCCATCGGCAAGCCGGAGCGTAGGGCTTTAGAATTATACGCGCTGATCTTTATCGGGATACTTGGTCTATGCGGGATATCCGCTTCCATCATTTTAAGCCTTTATTGGATGTAAGGGAGAGCTTATTTGAAATTTTTTCCTCTGCTAGACTTCCAATATATGATACTCGCGTTTGCCTTCGGGGTCATAGGGGCAATTCTCGCTTACGTTGCCTGGGCGGGGTATCCCGCACGTGCACGTGATGAAGAGGAGCAGACCGGGGAGTTTGAAATTGACGCGAGCCATGAGGTTAAGAGAAACCCGGTACCGCCGTTGCTCATTTTGTTGTATGTGGGAGCCGCTGTTTGGGCAGTGGCTTATGCCATTATAATTGGGATATTCGGAGGCCCAATCGGATGAATATTGAGCAAAAAGGCCCCACGGCACCCGATGAAGGTGGAGCCGGCCTGATCAACTGGCTCATTGTATTGGGTATAGCAGCGTTTTTCTTTGTCTGGGGTCTGTTCGTTTTTTTTGCTGTGGGCGACAAGGGGCCGCCTTCCTGGCATTTTGGTGTCGTGCAGGATATTCCGGGCGAATCGAAATACACAGAGTATGGACCGACATTTGTTCCCGGCGAGGGCAAGGTGGTACCTCCTCAGCATGTCGATAGAGAGACCAGCAAACCCTATGGGATTAAAAAGGGAGCAAATTAATGCGCTCGAGTGCCAACAACACTACAGCCGGATTAAGCTTGGTGCTTGCCTTGATGATTCTACCTCAGCTGTTGTGCAGCTGCGATTACGCCCGGATGAAAGACGATGAGGCTATCCAGACCCAGGATGCCTCCATGCCGCAGATGCCTAAAAACATCATCTCGGTGGAGGATAGTTGCGACCGACTGAGAGGAGCCGATGCGTTAAATCTCGAGAACCCCCTTGCCTATAACACGGAAACAATCGAGCGAGGAAGAGAAAGGTACGGTTTTTATTGTGCCCAATGCCATGGCGTCTCCGGCAGGGGTAACGGAACGGTGGGGCAGAGCTTTGCTCCGCTGCCGGCCGATCTGCAAAGTTCACAGGTACAGCGGCAAAAAGATGGTGAATTGTTCTATCGAACGAGCTTCGGCTACAAAAGACATCCCCCTATGGCTTACACCGTTGCAGAGCTCGATCGCTGGGCCATCGTGATCTATATTCGCTCCCTGGTGGATCAAACGAAAGGATAGGAAAAATGCTGGAATTGCTTGCCCCCTTCTCCATCGGTTTCATTGGAAGCCTTCATTGTCTGGGCATGTGCGGGCCGCTGGTTTTAGCCTATTCGCTGCACATCAGGAGCGATCAAAAACAGCCGACAGATACTCTCAGCACCGCCTGGAAAAGCGGTTTCTGGCATCACAGCGGTTTTCATCTGGGGCGGATCATCACTTATGGCCTGCTTGGAGCCCTGGCCGCCGGACTCTTTCATCTCGCCGATTTGAGCAGGTTCTTTGCCGACCTGCGCGGCAGTATGACCCTGCTTGGCGGAGCTCTAATGGTGCTGATCGGGCTGGTGCTTCTGCATGTGCTGCCGTTGCCTTCCTTCTTGACCTCTGTGCCGACAGGAACGGATACTCTGTGCGGACGATCGGTTCCGCGGTTGCTCAGATCTCACAGTGTCGGCTCCAAACTATTGTTGGGACTGGCCACAGGATTCTTACCGTGTGGCCTGTCCTGGGCAATGATCATCAAGGCCGCCACCACCCAAAATCCTGCGGCCGGTTTCCTGACAATGGCCGCATTCGGATTGGGCACGGTCCCGGCCCTCTTTCTAACCGGACTTTCGGCATCTGTTTTGTCTCTCAAGACCAGAATTCTCGGTGAAAAAGTCGCTGCTGTTTCCGTAATAGCAATGGGGTTGATTCTGGTTTTTAAGGGAGCCAAGGTTTTCGTCTAAAAATTGTGATTTCTCGATTGCCCTCGAAATCAGACAGCGCTAGTGAAAAAAGAACATGCAGCCTCTGCGGTCTTCCTGTGGGACGCTCCCGCCTAAAACAATCAGTTGATGGCAGGCAGTTTTTCTTCTGCTGCCTCGGCTGCCAATCCGTATTCCAGATAATCTTCAACGATCCCGATGGCCCTCCTGATGATTTCAAGAATACCGAAATCTACCGGGCTTGCCTGGCGTCGGGCATCATTCCAAGGGACGAAAAGGACCTGACCGAGCGCCAGACGCCGCGACCGGAGGCGGAAATAATCACCTCCTTCGAAGAGGAGCAGGATTTGGCCCAGGAGTTTTCTTTCAGGGTCGACGGTATGTGGTGCACTGCCTGCTCCTGGTTGATCGAACAGGTAGCCGGCAGCATACAGGGGGTATTGCATGCCAGGGTGAATTTCCTGTCCGACCTTGTCCAGGTGAAATATCTTCCGCATCGTGTGAGTCCCGATGCGATTCTTCAGAGAATCTCTCAAATTGGCTATGCGGCCTCATTCCTGGATGCCGCCGATGGCTCGCGAGAGAAAAAAGATTTATTGCTGCGTCTCGGTGTCTCCTCAATTCTTACGGCAAACATCATGATGATCTCCTTCGCGCTTTATTTCGGGTTTTTTCAGGAGCTAGGCAGACACGCCATTGGATATCTATCCTGGCCTTTGTGGGCTCTTGCCTCTCCCGTCGTGTTTTGGGGAGGCTATCCAATCCTGAAAAGAGCTGTGACAGGGCTTCGCTTCGGCCAATTTTCGATGGACACGCTCATTGCCGTCGGCACTCTTTCCGCTTACTTCTACAGTCTTGTGGAAATGATCGGAGGCGGTCTGCATCTTTATTTCGATACAGCGTCGATGCTGATTACCCTCGTATTGTTGGGCAGGTACATCGAGAGCCGAGCAAGGGAAAAGGTATCCGGCAGCATAACGGAGCTCTATCGTCTTGCCAACCAGAAGGTTCGCCTTCTGCTTGAGGGCAAGGAACGTTGGGTAGCCTCCGGAGCGGTCGAGGCCGGGGATTATTTCCAGGTTCAGGAGGGTGAAAGAATCTCTGTTGACGGGGTCATTATATCGGGCCAAGCTACAGTGGACGAATCGGTTCTCACGGGTGAATCGCGCCCCGTACAAAAATCGATCGGTGATCAAGCCATGGCCGGAGCTTTACTGCTCAAAGGTGAGCTGCAAATAGAGGCTACGCGAGTCGGAAAAGAGAGTTCGCTCGGACAAATCGTCACTATGACACAGGAGGCGCTGGCCGAAAAAACACCCGTCGAGATTCTGGCGGACCGCATCACCAGGCGGCTGGTTCCGGTCATCTTGCTTCTGGCAATTGCAACCGCCCTGGTTCTGCTCAGCCGCAATGCGCCCTTAGAGGAGGCTCTGCTTCGAGCGGTAACGGTGCTTGTGATCACCTGTCCCTGTGCTCTCGGCATCGCCACTCCGCTCGCCAAGGTCGCATCGGTGGCTGTGGGCAGAGCGAATGGAATACTAATCCGAGATACGGCTGCCCTTGAAAAGGCGAAAAACCTCGATGTACTGGCGTTCGATAAAACGGGAACCGTTACTGAAGGCAATTTTACATTGCGCGAGATCGTGACGGATTCCTCCCCCCACCAGGAAGCATTGCGAAGAATTGCTTCGGTTGAGACCGAGGCCGATCATTTTCTGGCGAAAGAAATAGTGCGCACGGCCAGGGAGGCTTCACTGAACCTGGAGAAGGCGCATCGCTTTGAATCTTTTGAGGGGATGGGAGTAAAAGGGATCCTTGGGTGCGGTGAAGTCGTTGTCGGCAATAGGCAGCTCATGAGTAGCTGTGGATTGGATCTATCCACTTCCGTTGAACAGCATGCAGTAAATCTTGAGTCTCAGGGCTCGACCGTAGTCCTGTTTGGCTGGGACGGCATGGTGCAGGGGCTCCTTGGCTTCGGAGATCGAGTAAAAGAAGAGGCACAATGGGTTTTCCACCAGCTTCATGGCAGGAAGATCGCAGCCTTGTTGGTCTCCGGCGATTCAATAGAAACCACCCGTGCTGTAGCAGCCGAACTGGGCATCAGCCAGGCCGTTGGGGAGGCCCTGCCGAAAGACAAGGCGGTGATTATCAGCGAGCTTCAGGGGTTGGGTCACAAAGTGGGTATGGTGGGTGACGGTATGAATGATGCGGCGGCTCTGGCACAAGCTGACATCGGTATTGCAGCGGGCGGTGGTGCCAATGTTATTCAGGAAGCATCCGCCATTACCATCATCGGCGGCAGCCCAGCCACGGTTTTAGACGTCCTCGATTTATCCCGCCTGACCATTAGAATCATTCGTCAGAATCTATTTCTTGCTTTTGTTTATAATGTGTTGGGCATTCCGTTGGCCGTCCTTGGCTTTCTGAATCCCCTGGTGGCCGTTTTTGCCATGTTTGCAAGCAGCTTGACCGTTGTTGGCAATACGCTCAGAATATCACGTTTTGAATGCTGTTCCATCAATCGGAAGAATGGGGCTGAAAGAGATAGTCGATGATGTTGTCATTGGCTCCTGTCTTGGCTGCCCTGACTGCATATTTCAAAATGGCGATCAACTCCTGCAAAGACATGGCGGGGAACCTCTCCAGCCAAACCGAGATATGCGAGATGTCCACACCTTTTTCACGGAGATAATCAAGATCGGGATTCTCCTTCAACGCCTGTTGGATCTCTTGCGGAGAAACTCGTTCGGCTCTCTCAATCCGCGTTATGGCAGTCGTTAATAATTGAATATTTCTTTTCTTCCCCAGTCTTTTCGCAGCTTCCTGAAAATCAATGATTTTCGTCCCATCAGACATTTACCGGTTCCTCCAACGATTGCTCTCTGAATGATCGGGATCTAGTCCCCGGCTACACAGAATTTCATAACTTGCCCACCACAAATGATCAAGCGTCAGGCGGTGAAACCGGCAAGGATTTCACAACTTAACTCAAGCGCCGGCAATGATTTTCCAGCCCATGATTGCTTTACGAAAGGCGGGCTGTGCTGAAGATGATCAAGGAGAAGACATTGGGCATCTTGCTTCTCACCGAGCTTTTGCCTTGATCATCAGATGATGGGCAGTCGGATGAAGGTTGCTTCTCGCCTTCTGCGAATAGAGCCGGCATAGAAAAACAGCCCACTGCATCAGATATCCTTCAACAGTTTGTTTTCGAGGGATTTTTCCAACACCGAAGAAAGTTCCTGCATCTTTTCCGAAACTACGCTCAGCTCGGCCGATTGCCCAAATTCGATATCATCCAAGCCGTGGCTCTCCCACAAGACTATGACTCGATTAAGGGTTATTTTGTTGATGTCAAACGCGGGCTGATAAGTTGGATCGTAATCTTCATTGTAAAGATAGTCGGCACTTGTCCTGACTTCAGAAACTATGCCGGACTGAACCGCTTCCCGCAGTAATTCGTGCACAAGCACGTTCGGAATATCGAGATCATCGGAAATCTGTTGTGCTGTGGGAGGCTGTTCCTGATTGGCAAATTTCTTCACTATTAGATGAATGATACCGAGGATCATCAGCTTCTTTCGGGAGTAACTGATTTTTGAATAATCAGGCTCGAACTCGTAGGCTGCGACATTCTGATAGGCAAAAGATATTTCTGCGCCGAAAAGCAGAATAAGCCAGCTGGCTTGAAGCCATACCAAGAACAGGGGCAGAGCTGCAAAACTGCCGTAGACGGCATTGTATTTTGTTACTCCGATCTGGAAATTGATATATACATACTGAAATGCCTGATAGATCGTTCCTGCAATTATGCCGCCCGCTATACCTGATAGCAGGTTGACTTTCGTATTGGGCATGACGATGTAAATAAAGCAGAACAGGACCCACGTCATCAGATAGGGCGTAAACCGCAATAAAACTTGGATGAATGGACTCAGTTGACTCAATATGGTGACCCTGCCGATAACCGTATCCACTTCCTTTACGATAAATACAGTCACACTGCTTGCTATGACCCAAAAGATGGGTGCAATCAACATTATGGAGAGATAATCCGTGATTTTTCTGACCACGCTCCTCTGTTGATAGGTCTTCCAGATTGCATTGAAAGAGCATTCAATGTTATTCAGCACTTTTATAACAGTCCAAAAGAGAATCACCACTCCGATTCCGGCAACAACCCCACCTGTGGTCGTTTCCAGGAAAGAGTAGGCAAAACCGATGATCCATCTGGCAACTTCCTCCTGCCCCTGCAGTTGAATCAAGATCTGCCGCTCGATAGCTTTTTCCAGGCCGAAACCTTTGGCAATACCGAACGCCATGGCAAAAATAGGGACAACCGATAGTAGCGAATAGAAGGTCAATGCGGACGCCCGCAATGAGCATTGGTCGCTGGCAAAACCGCGCATGGAGAGAACGAGTATCCTTGAAAGCTTGATAAAAAATTGCTTTCTTCCCCTCAATCCGCCCAGGCGAATCCTCCACAGATCATGTTCAACGAACCGACGGAGCTTTGATAGCATGCCTAGCACCCGATTATTCTGTTTGGCTGTACTGCTGTCAGCCATTTGGGACAGCTTCTTTCAATGATAGCGTCGCATGGTCCTGGTTCAACATCCGCCGTTTTTCGAGGTAGGATCTAGCCATGCTCTGTGGGCAGAAAGCAACCTTGCGTCATCGCAACGAATTTAAACGTTTCAATCGTCCATGTCAAATTCGGCCTCGGTGGATCATCGTTCTGATTGCTTTCATAATATTCCTCCTTTATCCTTACCGAGCCTGGCAGTG
>Ga0068714_10003616_pt1 | contig 18116 bp, 10 predicted proteins | sample MTBNYHSulfiMetaG_FD_62988 | JGI IMG/M metagenome (GOLD analysis project Ga0068714, IMG submission 62988) | Enrichment culture microbial communities from rom New York Harbor, USA that are MTBE-degrading - MTBE-NYH (New York Harbor Sulfidogenic)... | ecosystem: Environmental > Aquatic > Marine >...
GGGAGTTATCAACTTTAAGCTTAATGATCAATTGAATCTGGACTTTGGTCTCAATGGTATTATTTATAATAACATTCCAGGGATAATAGAACCATTAACGGCTGAATCCTTAATTACTCCAAAAGAACTGGAATCTGAACATGCAATGGAAGCATCCGTTTTCATTAACAACCAACAAAATGTGACAGATTGGTTATCATTTTCATATGGATTGAGATTTTCAAAGTTTGGCAATTTTGGTCCAAGAACAATATTTACTTACAATCCTGAATTTACCAGATCCCTTTTAAGTCTAGTTGATACTGTCAGTTATGCAAAAAATGAACTCTTAAAACAGTATTCAGGAATTGAACCGCGTTTCCTGGCTAAGATTAAAACAAGCAGCAATTCCTCTGTTAAATTCAGTTATAACCGGACAAAACAATATATTAATCTGATTTTTAATACAGTATCACCTTCTCCAACCGACATTTGGAAATTAAGTGATTATCATTTTATGCCTCAGACGGGAGACCAGTTTTCCATTGGCTATTTCCATGATTTTTTTCCCAGGGATGTATATGCCTTTACAATATCTTTGGAAACCTATTATAAAGAAATAAAGAATATTCTTGACTATAAAGTTGGAGCTTCACTTTTCGCCAATGAACATTTTGAAACAGAAATCATGAATGGAATAAATAAATCATATGGATTTGAGATGCAGGTAATAAAAGAAGCTGGTTACCTGAACGGGTGGATTAATTATACTTTCTCCCGTTCATTGAACAAATTTGATAATGTTTTTATTGATGAGACATTAAATAATGGAGATTTTTTCCCTGCCAATTATGACAGGCCTCATAATTTTAAGGCAGTGGTGAACTATGATCTTTTCAGGAGACTCAGGATGTCGGTGAACCTTAACTACAGCAGCGGAAGACCTGTTACGCTTCCAGAATCAGCATTTTCCTTCGGGAATTCAACAAGACTCCAGTTTTCTGACAGAAATAAGTACAGGCTTCCCGATTATCTCAGACTTGATTTTTCGGCTACTATTGACAGCAATCATAAAATTAAGAAACCAGTACATAGTTCATTCACATTTTCAGTATTAAATCTTACGGGCAGGAAGAATCCATATTCCATTTTTTATAACTATAACCAGTTCAGAAGAATAAAGGCTTATACCTTGTCAATCTATGGTACACCGATTGCATTATTGACCTATAATTTTAAATTTTAGACAAAAATGAAGAAATATATCAGCTTCCTTATTATCCTCTTTGCCTGCTGCACCGATCCATACGAACTTGCAACGAAAGTAAGCGAGAGACTTTTGGTGGTTGATGGATATATAGGAGATAAGGTAAAAACTTCAGAAATCAATTTAAGTTATTCTGATGAATTTGAAACAAAAGTATTTCAAAAAGTAACAAATGCGAAAGTTGAAATTGTTGAAAATTCTTCTGTTATTCATCCATTTATAGAGGGATCCCCCGGGTTATATATACCTTCCGATACATTGTTTAAGGCTGATTTTCATAATATTTATAAGTTACATATTGAAATTGATGATAAACTATATGAATCGGATGAGGTTTGTGTTAAAAAATCTGCCGGGATCGACTCGCTTTCCTTCGAAGCAGTAACCAAATATCGGGCAGGAGATAAAGTGGAGTACAGGGCATTGGACATATTAGTAAATACAGAAACGGATGAAGATGCCTCAAGATATTACAGATATTTTGCTGAAGAAACATGGTTGGTTGTTGCACCTACATCTTTAGGTACAATATATTATCCTGAATTGACTTATGAAGGGGGAAAGCCTGTCGATGTAACATGGACGGTGAAATATGACCAAATGTCTAATTGCTGGCCAAGTTTTTTTTATAAAGGAATAAATACGGCCACAACTGAGGGCCTTACCAGGAACCAGTTAGTCGGCATGCCCATTTTTGCTGTCTCATTGAACGGACCTAAACTACTTTATAAATATAGTGTACAAATCAAGCAATATTCAATTCCTAAAGTAGCATATAATTTCCTTTCATTAATTCAGGTATTTATAGAGCAAAGCGGTTCCTTGTTTGACGTACAACCGGGTTTTATCAGGGGAAATGTTAAATGCCTCAATGATGAAAATGAAAAAGTACTTGGAATATTTTATGCTTCGAATATCACAGAAAAAAGAATGTTTATTCATTATACCGATCTTGCTTTTCCTGATAGGGCGATTGTTGATAATTACAGGCTGGATTGTTTAAATGAAACCTTAATTATTCCTTTTACTATGGGAGCAGATAAAACAAAGGCCCTGCTATTTATGAATGACAGCATTTTAGCTAAGGGACTGGTTCCTATTAATATTATTCCTGACAGCATTAACTTAGAAGATATAGTCGGCTTTACAAGTATACTTTGTGCTGATTGCAGATATGCCGGAACGAACATAAAACCGGAATGGTGGGGTAAACCATATTAAATCATGCAAATGCAAAAGAAGTATCTTATTTTTATTTTCATTATTTGTCTTTTCTGTTTTGGTTCAGATATATTTGCTGAAAAGCTTGATACTTTACTATCTACATCATTAAATGATTACCTTGAATCAGTTCCTGATGAAAAGTACATTATCAATACTGACAGGGAAATATATTTCATTAATGAAAGTATATGGTTTAATGTCTGGAGTATTGATGATATAACCCATATCCCGGTAACCAGAAGCAGGTTGATTTACCTGGAACTGATCGGTGACAAAGGATCCACAATAGTCCAGCAATCACTGGTCATTAAAAAGAATCTTGCCTGTGGAAGGATTTTAATTCCCGCTGCCGTATCTTCAGGGATCTATTATCTCAGGGCGTATACCAACTGGCAGAAAAATTTTGGCACAAAAGTGTTCGGGATTAAGATCATTCAGATCATCAATCCCTACGATGCACCGATAAACATACATCCGGGATCGTCAGAAATTGCTGTTTCGTATTTTCCTGAGGGCGGCCGGCTGGTCTATGGTATCAGGAATAAAGTAATCGTTGAGGCAAAATATGATAACGGGAATTTCGCTTCACTTAAAAATACATCTGTTACAGATCAGACGGGAACGGTTATTACTTCTGTTAAGGAATTATCAAAAGGAATTGGTGTTTTTTACCTGGATCCTGAACAAGGTATTTCTTATTTTATAAATCCTTCTTCCGGTGCCAGGATACCTTTGCAGATTTATGATGAAGGGCTTGTTATTGGATTGACCATAGAACCGGAATTTATCAGGGCAACCGTAAATGGAAGATCCGGAAAGCCGGGAGAATCATTTTATTTTGTTGCCAGGAATTCGGGAATCATTTTCTTTGAAAAGGAATTCAAATTCAATAATCGGCCGGAAGTTTTTAGTGTTCAATTGAATAAAATTCCACAGGGCCTGACTGATTTCAGCATTTTAAAAAGCAATTATGAGTTGGTTTCACAAAGATTATTTTTTAAAAGGTATGAAAATAAAGACCTGGCAGTTGATATAGTTCCCGAAAAACAAGTTTTCAGTACCCGGGATAAAGTAATACTAAAAATTGCTGCCCCTGATTATAAGGATATCAGTTTCCTTTCGATGACAATACGGAAAAAAGGCCTGGTTCTTCCTTCTTTATTACCTGATTTACAAGCAGATATTTTTTTACATTCCAACACAAATGACTGGGATGAATTTAAGCTGCTGGAAATAAATAATCCTGATATCCCAATCAATGATATTATTAATGATTTTCTGATTACCAAAGCACTTGCCAGAAATCCATGGGATGAGGTATTATCAGGTAATCACACGGGATTTCTATTTGCGCCGGAAATAAAAACGAAAATCATAAGCGGGTTTGCTGTCAATCCGGTTACAAATGAACCGATAAAAAATAACAAACTGCTTATGTATTATATTCATCAGGTTCCGTACTTATTGATGTCAAATACAGATGAACAGGGTAAATTTTATTTTTATGAACCTATAAAAAATTATGGTGAAAAGGAAGTTCTTATACAGGCAGAAAAGCCAGTGATCGGATTATCGGTAAAATTTGATTTGCCATATTTCGAAGAATGTTATCCCTACAGACTTAATGATTTTTATTACGATTCCCTTTCACCGGCAGATATTAACAATGCATTTGTGACCTGGCAGATAAACATGATTCACCGGGAAAAAAATGAAAGTCTGAATAAAAAGATCCCTGGCGAAGTCCAATTGTCATTTTATGGTCCCCCCGACGGCAGGTTTAATCTGAAAGAATTCGTTTATTTAGATGATATGACGGAGGTTTTCAGGGAAATCGTTGAGAATGTCAGGATACGGGAAAAAGACGGTGTATATACCGTGAACATATTTGGAAAACGGGATTATGAAAGCATTGGAGATCATCCTTTATTGCTGTACAATGGTCATGTCATCGATAATATTGCCCCGGTACTTAATATTCCTGTTCAGAAAATGGACTTTGTTGATGTAATTACACGGAAATTCTTTATCGGGAAAAATAAATTTGACGGTATATTAAGTGTTTTTCCTCAGGATGTTGCGACAGAAATTGAGGCACCTCAAAATAGTTGTCGATATATCCTGGACCTTTTCAGTGAAGAAACTATTTTTGGTACCCGTGATTACAGCCTTGACCAGGATGATCCATTACCTGATCTGAGGAATACTCTTTACTGGAATCCTGATATCAGACTCGAAGGCGCAGAGACAACCATCAGTTTCTATTCAGGTGATGATACGGGGAAATTTGAGCTTGAATTAAAGGGGATCAGGACGGACGGGCAGATCATTCAAATTAACAGGTATATTGAAATACAATGATTCAGAGATAAGGTCACGAATTGTTAAGTAACTCGACATAAAATAACTGTACATTTACCAAGTCCTTTAACCATTAGAAAAACAAGCTATATTGATTTCATTTTTTCGTCCCGGCAGACAGGTTAATCTGCCCTTTCAGGGCGTAAATCAGCCGTTAAATGACTATACCTGAGGCTTTGCCTCAGTCTGTATTGAGTCGGGCTTTCAGCCCGCTTAAACATTTACCCGCTGTGTCGAATAAAACAGAAGAATGTTGTATTTTATGTTGAATTCATTTTATTCGTCCTGAAAGGACAATTTAATTCAGCCCGGAGGCAACACCCCGGGTATATTTAACAAATCGTATTCCACGCCCTGAAAGGGCAGCTAAAAAAATAATATCATGAAACGATTGTTATAAAATTTTATGTCGGACTCACGTTAATTTAGTAGGCTAATTAGAGAAATCAATTAATCTGACCGGCTTTCACCGGGTAAATTGAATTCCTTTGTTGGAATTAAGCGATTGGTAATAAATCATTTATTTCAATAATGATCTTTACGGGTAGATTTGTTGAAAACATATGGCTCCTTTAACATAAACTGATCCGGCACATCAGAACTTTTCAAACATACATAAACCAAAAAGAGCAAAATCATATTTCACGGGATCCCTGCTGTCCAGTTGTCGTAGAACTCCATCCAGTTCGCGGACTGCCCTGGCATCATTCTGCCTGCGGGTAAGCAGACCCAGTTTCCTGGCAACATGACCCGAATGAACATCCAGCGGGCATGATAGAATGGAAGGTGATATTTGTTTCCAGATACCGAAATCAACCCCGGCATCGTCTTTCCGTATCATCCACCGCAAAAACATATTGATTTTTTTTGCCGCTGAACCTTTAAACGGATCGGAAACATGCTTTTCGGTTCTTTTTTCGTGTGGCAGCTCAAAAAATATCTTGTGGAGTTCGTGAATCGCAGGCTGAAGCGAATCGGATGTTTTATAAGTTTCAAATATTGCCTCTAGTCCCCCCCTGTTCCTGTAAATATGCCGGAGAGCTTTAAGAAAATAAGCCAGATCGACAGAATTGAAGGTCCTGTGTACGAAACGTATGGCCTGATCGAGTTTGCAATCGCTCGATTTCACTATGAATTCAAAAGGCGAATCCTCGAGGATCTCCATCATCCTGACTGAACTTTTCAGGATCATCTTACGGTTTCCCCATGCGATACTCGCTGCGAGAAATCCTGCTATCTCTATATCCCCTTTCCCGGTATAACGATGCGGAATGCTGATCGGATCATGCTCTATAAATGAAGGTCTGTTGTATAAATCAGCTTTTTCATCAAGGAACTCTTTCAATTCCGATTTTTTTAATTTCATACTACCTGTTTTGGTCCGAAAAAAAGGATTTCAGGTCAAAGAATAATTCTCAATAAAATATGCAATGTAATCAGGTATTTTTGTACCCAGATAATAAGGCATATTCATTAAAAGATAAGGTTTGCCCCCGGGTGTTTTTGTCCTGATTATTTCAAATTTACCGGAATACATCCGTATAGCATACGGATGATCACAACGTTCAACGAACTGATGGAGTGATTTTAGAGTCCCATCACTGCCGGATTTAATTTCAATGGGGATCACCATGTTCTTATATGAATATACAAGATCTACTTCTGAGGACGATTGTTTTTTATCGCGAACCCAGAAATGCGGCTTTTTATCATTAATTGTATTCAGTGAAATCAACTCCTGCATAATCAAATGAGGAATAATTGCCCCTTTATATGAATTACTTAAATCTGTCAGGGTCAGCATCTCCGCCTGAATTCGCAGTTCATTGTTTATCACTCCGGTATCCATGAATTGCAGGCGGGGCGACTTTCTTAAGTCTGGTTTCAGAGGAACCTCAACATTGGTTGTAGGGTAAATCAGCCTGATAATCCTTGCATCGTCTAAATTCCTGAATGCTTCCCCTACCTCCCTTGACCTGTAATTGGATTGACCAAAATTCTGAAATTTAATACGTTGGTCTACATATAAATGCGCTGTGGAAATAATATGTTTAATTATCCTGCGCTCTGTTTCATTAGCAGCATATTTTTCAACATCATTTCTGTAGGTGCCCCAGATACTTTCATAAACTTTTGGCAGTTCTGTGAGACTATCCTTTTCAATATAAGTATTAATTACCTCAGGCATACCTCCAATAATCGCATAACTATTGAATAAACTCAGCAAAACATTATGAGCAAAAGGTTCTCCCGGTATTTGTTCAATTTGCTGTAACGCAGCCCGATGATCAATAGCTTTCAGATACTCAATGAAATTTAAGGGATGAAGGTATAAGAATTCAACTCTTCCAACCGGGAAACTTTTCAGCTTTTTCATAGCGAACTCTAAAAGTGATCCGGCAGCAATAACATTCAGGTCAGGAAATTCCTCGTAAAAATACCTCAGCATCTGTATGGCTGCCGGTGATTCCTGTATCTCGTCAAGAAACAATAGTGTTTCACCGACTGAGGCTATGGAAATATTGTGTGAAAGGAAAAGTGATTCCAATATGGATTTAGCACCAACATTATTATTGAAGAAGGAGGCATCTGATGATTTTTCGAAATCTAACATAATGCGATACTTGTAGGATTTTGCAAACTCTTTTATTAGAGTTGTTTTTCCTACCTGCCTGGCTCCCCTGATTATAAGCGGTTTGCGATTTGGATTTTTTTTCCAGACCTCGAGATCCTGTTCGATTAATCTTTTAAAAATCAAGATTTTTCTTATATGATTGTAACAAAGTCATGGCAAATATATACAAAACATGTAATAAAGTCAAGGATGTATATTGATTTTTTTGTAAAAAAGTAAGGATGAATGGCGGGTTGAAGTGAATCGATGGTTTTATGTTCAGTAAAAACTCCTTCAAGCCCCCTCTTGTTTTGGTAAAGGTTTTTCAGGGCTCCGATAAAAGTCAGCAGGTCGGTTAAATTAAATGTGTGGTAAACAAAACCGTCTTTTTTTTCAGATGTCTGTCCCTGTGGTTCATGATGAAATCATAGGGTGAATTGAACCTGGAATGGCATATTTTTTGAAAGAAAAATTTATGGATCATTTATAATATTTTATCGGTGGTGAACAATAAGTTTAAAAAACTGGCGGCAATAATTATATATAAATATTATTTATGGTTTCATATATCCGGCATATTAAATATAATGAGAGTTATGCAATCAAATCGGCAATTTTACTGCTGGCCTCATTCCTTATTTGCATCTGTGAATTAAATGGACAGTATTTTGGAAGAAATAAGCCAGGATACAGGACATTTAAATTTGATGTATTACAAACCCCTCATTTTGAGATCTATCACTACTTAAAAAATGATTCCCTTATCCATATTCTTTCGCAATGGTCGGAGAACTGGTATCAGATGCACCAGAAGATCTTCCTGGATACATTCGACAAAAAAAATCCGGTAATATTTTACAATAACCATTCCGATTTTCAGCAGACCAATACGATAAGCAATCTGATCGGCACCGGGACAGGCGGGGTAACAGAAAGTTTAAAGAACAGGGTGATCATGCCTGTGGCTTCATCACTTGCCCAAACCGATCACACTCTTGGTCATGAACTCGTACATGCTTTCCAGTACCACATGTTTTTAAATTCTGATTCATCGAAAAAGGTTTCTATGAATAATGTACCATTATGGATGATAGAAGGTATGGCAGAATATCTGTCAATAGGCAGTGTGGATCCTCATACGGCCATGTGGATGAGGGATGCGATCCTGAATAATGATTTCCCGGCAATAAAAAAATTATCTACCGATTCCAGGTATTTTCCTTATCGTTATGGACAGGCTTTCTGGGCTATGGTCGGGAAAACCTGCGGAGATACGATAATCCTGCCGCTTTTTGAAAAAACTGCCCGGTATGGATTTAAAAGTGCTGTTGACTCATTATGGGGATTTAACGAGAAGACTCTTTCCGGAATGTGGAAAAGTGCAATGGAGCAGCACTTCAAGCCATACCTGGAAAAAACTTCAGCCAGCCTGATTGGTAGACAGACTATTTTTAGTAAAAATGCTGGCAGGATCAATATATCACCTTCGATCAGCCCTGACGGAAAATATATTGCTTTCTTCTCAGAGAAAAACCTATTTACTCTGGATCTTTTCCTTGCAGATGCAAGGGATGGGAAGATCATTAAAAAACTGTCGAGCATTGTCAGGAATAATGACATAGATGATTTTAACTTCATTGAGTCATCGGGGACATGGTCGCCCGACGGTAAAAAATTTGCTTTTGTGATTTTCACCAGGGGAACAAACAAGCTGGCTGTTCTTGATGTCTCAAAAGCGAGGATCGTAATGGAAATAGAAATTCCCGGAGTGCCTGCTTTCTCCAATCCCGCATGGTCTCCTGATGGTAAAAGCTTTGTGATTACAGGACTGGTAGACGGAATAAGTGATCTTTATCTTTACAATATTGAATCAGGCAGAGTTGAAAGACTGACGAACGATTTTACTTCAAATTTACATCCTTCATGGTCAGCTGATGGGAATTTCATTGTGTTCTCCCAGGAATCGATCAATAAGGATAAGGATCAGAGGAAGTTCAGCTTTCAGCTGGCAATCCTCGATGTGCAGAAAAGAACAGTCAGGAAAATGGATGTTTTTAATAAGGCGTATAACCTGAATCCATGTTTTTCCCCTGATAATAGATTCATCTATTTTCTCAGCGATTCAGATGGTTTCAGGAATTTATACAAGCTCGATATTGAATCAGATCGTGTTTACAGGCTGACGAATTATATGACCGGTATAAGCGGAATAACCATGTTCTCTCCTGCGATAAGTGTATCGGCGGCCGGGAAAATAATTGCCTATAACTACTATTTTAATAATGCATACCAGATCATCACTGCAGATGAGCAACAGTTTCAGCCTGTTGAGGTTGACCGGGATTATGTAAATTTTGATGCAGGAACATTACCTCCCCTTCAACATGTTGTTATGAACCTGGTTGATACGACCCTTTACAACCGGGATGAAATCGCGGATTTGCCTGGTGACTCTATCAAAAAGGTGCCATACCGGCCAAAATTTGAGCTCGATTATATTTCCAATAATGCAAGTATAGGTATTTCCAGCGGTTTTTACAGAAATAATCTGGGAGGTAGTATCAATATGATATTCAGTGATATAGAAGGTAACAGGCAGCTTTATTCTTCCCTTTCGCTCAATGGTGAAATCTATGATTTCGGCGGTCTGGCAGCTTATATTAATCAGAGAGGTAAGATCAAATGGGGTACTGCTCTTTCACATATACCCTACCGTTCAGGCAGTATGTTCATCACCACGGATTCAATCAAATATGAAGATCATAAAATACCCGTAACCAATATCGTCCTGGATTACCTCAGAATGTTTGAGGATAATATATCCTTTTTTGCTTCATATCCGCTGTCCCAAACGAGGAGGTTTGAAGCGGCGGCATCTGCATCATGGTATTATTTCAGGCTTGACCGGTACAATAATTATTATACAATGGAGGGTCTGGGTCTCGGCGGCACCAAGGAAAAGCTTGAGGCACCGGGTGGAGTTAATTTCCGGCAGATTTCATTTGCATATGTTGAAGATAACTCTTTCTTCGGTATGACATCCCCGATGACCGGGCATAGGATGCGATACCAGCTTGAAAAATATTTGGGAGCTGCAAATCTTCATACTTTCTTGTTTGATTACAGGAAGTATTTCTTCTTCAAACCTGTAGGACTGGCTTTAAAGCTTTATCATTTCGGCAGATATGGTAAAGATTCTGAAAATAATTTAATGTCTCCTCTTTATCTTGGCAATCCCTGGCTGTTGAGGGGGTATGAAAACATCTCTTACAACAGTTATTATTCTCTGAGTGAAGATGTATTTGATATCTCACAGTTAAGCGGATCAAGGATCATGACAGCCAATGTTGAGCTTAGGATTCCGATGACGGGACCTGAAAGGCTGGCATTTATCAAATCGAAATGGTTCATGACAGATCTGAACCTGTTCTTTGATTCCGGGTTAGCATGGCGTAATGACAGTAAAGTAAAACTTGATTTCAAATCCACATCGTTTACTGACAATCATGTCAGATATCCTGTATTCAGTATTGGTGCTTCGGTCAGGCTGAACCTTTTGGGATATATTGTTATCGAACCATATTATGCTTTCCCTTTTCGGAACGGCGGATTTCAGAACGGGGTATTCGGGCTTAACTTTATTCCGGGATGGTAAAATACCGGATCTATCTTTTAAATATTCTTTCAAGAAATGATTTTTTCCTTTTTTCAGTTTCAGGTCCCTTTTTATCAAAAATGAGCTCATCCCTTTTAAACAGATCCTGTAATTTTTCAAACAGGTTTTTCTCCCTGAAATCGGGGCAATCGAGCGCTCCTCTAAGGCCGGGGGGCAGATCCGGGAAAGGAGTGTTTATCTCGCGCATCAGTTCCGGATCTGAAATGGCTTTTTTTAATGTTATAGCCACCAGCGGCAATGCAAGGGCACTTCCGGAACCATTTGATCCATTGTTAAAATGGATAGCCGGGGATGACGCTCCAACCCTGCTTACAATAACCAGTTTCGGATTGAAAGCGGCAAACCAGGCATCGGCATAATTCTGTGAAGTTCCCGTTTTCCCGGCCATGGGGATTGTGACACCCATTATCCTGTATAATGAAGCTCCGGTACCTTCCCTCACCGCTTTCTGTAATATGGCACTTATCAGGGTACTTGTCCTCTCTGTCATGATCCTTTTCGCAGCTTCAGGGAAATCATTCTGATAGATAAGCGTTCCGTCAGGAGACCGGATTGATACTATCATTTGCGAACTTATCCTGTATCCCCCGTTTGCAAATGATGAATAAGCTACAGCTACTTCCCTGATGTTCGCTTCGGAGACACCTAAGGCCAGGGATGGAGTGTTTTCAAGCGAAGAGGAAAATCCCATTTTCCTCCATAATGAGTCAAGATCATCGAAACTGATATTTAAAAACAGGCTGAAAGTAGGGATATTCATGGATTGAGCGAGTGCCCCGGCAAGGGAATATTTACCTCCGAAGGAATGGTCATAATTCTCCGGGCTCCAATCATTGAACCCGGATAAAATAACAGAGTCATTATCGAGATATTGACAGGGTTCCATTCCTTCTTCAAGTGCGACAGCGAATATAAACGGTTTAAAAACCGAAGCAAGCTGCCTTCGGGCATATATCTGATCATACGGCTGGGTTTTAAAATCAATACCGCCAACCCATACTTTTACCGCTCCTGTTGCAGGGTCCAAAACCAGTAATCCTGCATGCAGTAATGTTAATGAATATTTCAGGCTGTCTGTAACAGAAATTGAGTCAAGATAAGTGCCATTCCAGTTAAAAATTGCCTGGGAAATGATCTCTTCCGACCGTTTTTTCAGGTTCTGCCTTGTCAGTTCGTTTTCTGTAATCTTTTCCAGTGACCTTTTACCTGAGGCACTCCTGTATTGTTCATTCAGTTTGTTCTGCATAACTGACAGATGATCATGAAAGGATTTTAATGCATGTTTCTGAAGCTCTAGATTCAGGGTGGTTGTAATGATCAGGCCATCCTGTTCGATATTCCATCTCTTTTCTGTAACAGAATATATCTCTTCCATGATCTTTTCTGCTTCTTTTCTTACATGAACGAGGAAATAATCCGCCGGACCTCCGGATTCAGGTTTGGCATAATCCTGTATTAACGGAAGTTTACATAAGGAATCTGCTTCAGCTGGGATCAGGTATTTGTATTTTTCCATCTGTTTCAGTACGACATTCCTTCTGTTTCTTGCATTTTCAGGATAAAGACGGGGATTGTAATATGTGTTTGCCTTTAGCATGCCAACCAGAACCGCAGATTCTTCAACTTTAAGATTCTCAACCTTTTTATTGAAATATCTTCCTGATGCAGCTTCTATGCCATAAACATTTTCCCCGAATGCAATGGTATTCAGATAAAGGTTCAGTATTTCTTCCTTGCTGAAGGCTTTTTCCAGACGCGATGCCAGTATGGCCTCTTTTATTTTGTTAATAAGAATGGAAAACGATCCGTCATTTTTTCTTCCATACATATTTTTTACCAGCTGCTGGGTGATTGTACTGCCCCCGCCTGAATCACGGTCACTGAGAAGGATTGTCTTGAAAAGAACCCTGAAAAGACTCCTGGTATCAACACCATCATGTTCGAAGTAACGGGCATCCTCCGTAGCGATCAGGGCTTCGATCAAATGGGCGGGAATCTGACTGTAAGAAACATTTGTCCTGTTTTCCGCATAGAACTTTCCGATAGGTTCTCCCTCAACAGATAATACAACTGATGCTGTTACATTTTTAAACTTCAGTAATTCCTCTTTATTCTGCAGATGACCAAACAAACCCCAATAAACAAACAGGTAAATAAGGCCAGGAATAATAAATGTCAAAACAATTGAAACAATTATAATAATCCACGGTTTCTTCATTGTCCGGATTTATTTGATTTTTAAACGTAACAATCATATAAAAAGTGTCTTTAATAAAAGATCAGGCAATGAAATGAAAAAAACAATTAAAGTATAACCACTTGTTTAGTTTTACCAGATTAAAGAAATGTTGATAAAAACTAAAGAAAGTTAAACAACAAACCATGCCTAAACCAAAATAAAGAGTATTCATTAATTCATGGCAACTATTTATTCAGAATATCTTAAATTATTTTTTTTAACAATTATATGGTCTATTTTTATATTCTAAAGAAAATCTTATTGCTATTGCTTAAAGTTTATTATTAAACCAAAATTTCACAAAAGAATGTATGACGATCAAAGTGAAAAATATAAGAAACATTATGGTGAGCTAAAACCTGTTGATATTGACAAGTATATGCTCATTATTGGCGCAAAAGAGGTAGAAGAGATAAAGAGATTATCCGGTCTTTTACAGAATAAAACATGGTGTCATGTAAATTCAACGTTTGAAGGTGGAGGGGTGGCTGAGATGTTGAAGAGTGTTGTGCCCATTGCAAAAGGATTGGGCATTAACTGCCGGTGGTATAGCATTGAAGGAACTGAAAATTTCTATTCCATCACAAAAAAATTTCATAATATTATTCAGGGAATGGAACAACATTTCACCATGGAGGATTTATTGGAAACCTACCTGGAAACCAACAAGAAAAATTTCATAAATCAAAGAATTGTATCTGATATGACCATTGTACATGATCCTCAACCATGCGCATCGATAGTTCATGGCAACTATGAAGGCAAGATGATCTGGAGGTGCCATATTGATACTTCTGAAGCTAACCAGATGATCTGGAATTTTCTGCTACCTTATATCAATAATTATGATGGCAGTATTTTTTCACAACAAAGTTTTGTCAAACCGGGTATAAAGAAACCGGTTTACCAGATAGCACCTGCCATTGATCCATTAACAGCCAAAAACCGGCAACGTTCTGAACAGGAAGCATACGATACACTCTCACCATTCTGGTTAAAATATAATATTGATCCTGATCGTCCTCTTATTCTTGCTGTATCCCGTTATGATATTCATAAAAATCAGGATACTATTATTAAATCTTTTATCAGGCTTAAAAAAGATAAAGTGATAAAAGATCTCAAGCCAATACTGATTATTGTTGGTAATTCAGCTACTGATGATCCGGAAGGTATGGAAATGTATGGTAAAATAAAAGATACGGCAAACAATGATCCTGATGTTTACACATTGTTAAATATTGAAAATAATGATGAATATATTGGAGCGCTGATGAAAGTCGCTAAAATATTTATGCATATTTCAACCAAGGAGGGATTTGGTCTGGTTGTAACGGAAGCTTTGTGGCAGGGAACACCGGTGATTGGCAGCAATGTTGGAGGGATCAGACTTCAGGTTATTAATGGCAAAACAGGTTATCTTGTTAATCCCCATAACATAAGTAGTATGATTACTTTTATGAAATATCTGCTGACCAATCAGGACGAAAGAGAAAAACTGGGTTATAACGCTATTGAACATGTGAGGGAAAATTTTCTGATAACTACGCTTGTTAAAAAATACCTGATATTAATGCGATTTCTTCTGGGAATTGATTTTCCGTATTTCACGATTTGATAACAATATATTTATGAAAAAACGTCCGGGAGTATTATTTGCAATTATTTTTTTGTTCTTAATCAATGCTGTTGATGCACAACAACAGACTTTCGGGGGTATCCGGACGAATATTATCGTGGACGGGCACTCCGGTTTTGTTGTGGAACCGGTCAATCCAGCTGCAAATGGCAGGAAACCATGGGTATGGTATGCCCCGACGATCGGGAATTATCCCAATCACAGTAATGTCTGGATATTTGAACGACTGGTCCAAAAAGGATTCTGGATCTGTGGTATGGATGTAGGAGAGTCATATGGAAATCCCGAAGGATCCAGGTTGTTTTCCATGTTTTACGATACACTAATGGTACGCTTTCATCTGGATCCCAGGGCTTGTCTTGTTCCGCAAAGCCGCGGCGGCCTGATGCTGTATAACTGGGCAACAAATCCCGGTAACAGCAGAAAAGTATCGCGTATCGCAGGGATCTACCCGATCTGTAACCTCACGAATCGCAGTGTGTCAAGGATCGCCGGTGCTTACGGGATGACCCCTGACTCATTTCAATTGCGCTTAAAAGAATATAATCCTGTTGACAATCTGGTTCCACTCTTTGAAGCCGGTGTTAAGATCTTTCATATACACGGAGACAGTGATGCCGCTGTCCCTTTCAAGGATAACAGCCAGGTCCTTTATGAGCGTTATAAATCACTGGGCGGGGATGTCACACTTATAGTGGTACCCGGGAAAGGTCACGAGGAAATCCCGGAATATTTCCAGTCACAGGAACTGCTGAATTTCCTGTTGGATGAATTATTCCAGTATTAGCAATGAATCATCCCAGTTATAGGGTGTTGAGAATGATTTGATCCCTTTATTCCTGAAATTCCCAATCATTTCTGATTCGCCGGTTTCAGGATTGATCCAAAAAGCTTTAACACGTTTCCCGGCGGTAATTGCATCCATCCTGATTGAGAAGGATGATCTGCTGCCCAGGTAAACCATTATCCATTTCCTGTCTCTGTGTCGAGCTGCCAGGTTTAATACTTTTCCGCTGGTCTCTCCTCCGCCGGCAAAAACAGTCTGATCCGGCACCAGGTTCCACCATTCATTGCGGTCAAGGAATATCTTTTTCAGGATCCCTAACTGGGTAGCTCCGGGTGCATCCAGCGCCTGTCTCCAGGTAGGCAGTACCCGCCAGCTGTCATTGTGCCCGTATGTATGATGAGCTCCGGCGAGGTATGAATAATATGCCTGGCGGCGGATCCAGAGCGGGGATACTTCAAATCCATACTCGGAACCCTGTTCATATGCCCCTTCAGCCATAAGAACAGGTTTAACAGGTGAGAGGTTATAGTCTGTGGCTACCATGGGATAAATAAGCTCAACCTTATTCCATGTCTGCATCGAATTAAAATCCAGCCATGTCTCCTCATGGATAAAACTCGATGAAAAGGGTGATGGATCGGGTTTGAAGGTGATCAGGTGAGAACCATCATCACCTTCCTGAAGACCTGCTGACAGCTCACGTAAAATAGGAATAAACTCTGGTTTAGCCTCAGGTGTCATTGACCAGACAATATTGGGTGCAGTTTTGTATCGCAGGGCTAACCATCTCGCCCAGGCCCTGGCGTTATCGACAGTTATAAATCTACGGTACCTTTGATGGTACAGAGTCATCGAAATGACCAGGTTATTTTCACCAGCGATCCTGACAATCTCATCCACATTCTTGAAATAAGCCTCGTTGGGTGTAAGCGGGTTATTATTTACCCAGGGTATTTCACCGTAAACATTGGGAGTGGTGCCATCTCCCACACCCATAAGCATGACCTGCACAAAGACAAAACCTTTGCTTTTAGTTTTTTCCAGGATCGTCCTTGCTTCCTCCAGTGTATATTCCCGGAAGAGTTGCCACTGGGTTGTGCCCATCCAGAAAACCGGCGTGCCGTTCTGATCGGTAAAATATCTTCCGTTTTCACTTACCCTGACCGGATATACAGGATCCCCTCCCTGTAAGTTCATTCCTGATAAAAGAATAAATGCGGCCAGTAAAATAATACTGATGATTGTAGTTTTCATTTCTATTTTTTTTAACCTGTTCTTATCGTAAATTTAACTGTATAATCTTAGTACATGACAAAAAAATTTAACTAATTGGAGGAAAATTCCTGAAATATTTATTTACTGCATAATTCATCCATAGGGTAAAATCCGCATTCTAAAAAATGGCACGCGGATAAACACAGATTAATGACGCGGATTATCACGGATTCATCAGCTTAAATCCGCGTTCCAAACCATTGTTATTTTACCTGATGATTAAATCTTTTCCTCCAATTTAGAAGTAATGAACCATAAACAACCGATAACATTAATTTTTTTCATGTACTAAACTGTATAACAGTCAAATGCAAAGGAGTAATCTAAAACTTCATAATTCTGCATCCGATGTTCGATATTCATTATTTAAAACGTTCAGGAGTGACGTGATTACAGGATTTTGGAGTATGGAAAGATGATTTCGGATTGGGAAAAATATAATAATTCTTATTATCAATAAAATCCATTTCAGAAGGTAATTGTAAAATAATCATTAAATTGATCTTCGTAATAGATAAGATCTTATAGAATGAAAAAGATCAATTCACTTGTCGCTTTTTTTCTCTTGATCAGTTCAGGTATCATTGCACAGAAAGGGAATGATACCCTTTCTATACCTGTCTCCAAACCTTCGTTTCAGGTTGATTATGTCTCTCCTACTGCAGATAAACCGCAATCCAAGCTTTGGTTCATGAATGATACCTGGTGGGCCATATTGCCGAGATCAGCAGGGCCATCTCTCTGGCAACGAACAAATGAGGGATGGGTGGAACATACCAGGGTTACGCGGGCTCTTCAGGGTTTGCCCGGGCAGACTGATGTTTGGGCAGATGATCAGAAAGTTACTGCTGTTGGGGTTGATGATCACTCATTGACCGTTTTTCAGTTGATAAAGAGAAAAATTTTTTCAACCAGGGGTTGGAAGGTTCGTATTCTTGGTGAACTGATCCCTCCGTCAAGCAATAATCCTGTCGAGACAGCTACCATTGTGAAGGATGGTGGAAATAACTGGTGGGTTGCATCTGTTGCAGACAGTAAAGTTTGCGTTTGGCATC
>Ga0068714_10003619_pt1 | contig 18098 bp, 11 predicted proteins | sample MTBNYHSulfiMetaG_FD_62988 | JGI IMG/M metagenome (GOLD analysis project Ga0068714, IMG submission 62988) | Enrichment culture microbial communities from rom New York Harbor, USA that are MTBE-degrading - MTBE-NYH (New York Harbor Sulfidogenic)... | ecosystem: Environmental > Aquatic > Marine >...
CAGGGGGGTATTTCAGACAGGCAGGATTTCTTCCATATTTTGAGGTCGAATTTTGCAAGCACGGATGTCGAGTGGGCCCTCTTCAAGGAGCTGTTCGAAGCTTTCTGGAGCCGGGCGCCGGATGAGGAGAAAAAGGAGAGCAAAGACAGGCAGTCACTCCCTGACGGCCTGCAGGACCTGATCCTGGAGCGGATGCTTCAAGGGGGCGGGGAAAAGGCCGAACAGGGCGCAATGCATGATAAGGAAAGCCTGGAAGGAGCCTTCTACAGTCCTGTGGCGCTCCTTGAAAAAAAAGACCTCTCCTCCTTTGATCGCAAAGATATCCAGATTGCGCAGCTTATCCTAAAGAGCATGATGCTTCCTTTCAGGCTTTCCGAGGCAAGACGATTCAAGCGATCCGGGAAGCCGGGCAACATTCACTTCCGCCTTATTCTCAAGAAGAGCCTCAAGGCCGAAGGCATTCCCCTGGAGCTCTTTTACCGGCGAAAAAAGAAAAGGCTCAAGAAGCTGGTTATCCTCGTGGATGTGAGCGGTTCCATGGAGCGCTATGCCCGATTCGTAATGCCCTTTATCATGGGGTTGAGAGGCGTGGGCTCCAGGGCCGACGTGTACGTTTTCTCCACCTCCCTCACACCGATTACCCGCTTTGTGCGAAAGCTTCCCCTTGACAAGGCCCTGGACATGATCAGCGAGACCGTGCCGGACTGGTCGGGAGGGACCAGGATCGGCGACTCCCTGAAGCAGTTCAACGAACGGTATGGACAGAAACATCTCAACAGGAGAACCGTCGCGGTGATCATGAGCGACGGCTGGGACCTGGGGGCAAAGAAGGTCCTGAGAAAAGAGATGGAAACCATGGCCCACAAGGTTCACGCCGTTTTGTGGTTGAATCCCCTGGCCGGCGATCCGGAGTACAAGCCTTTGTGCAAAGGCATGCAAACAGTGCTTCCTTTTGTAGACCACCTGCTTCCCGCCGACAGCCTGCAAAGTTTGAGAAGGGTGGGAAGGGCCCTAAGCCGCGCCATGGCCGGATCTTAATTCCTAGATCCAGGATCCTTGATCCTAGATCCTAGATCCTGGAACCGGCATCCAGCATCCAGCATCCAGGATCCAGCATTATTCCTCGATGACCCTTGCCCCTTCCGGGATCTCGAGACGGAAAAAATCCTCTTTGAAGGCTTCCTGCTTGACGGCGCCGCCCAGTTTGAATCGGGTCAGGCCGCCCATGATGTTGTAAATTTCGACTTTTTCAAGGATGTAATCAGGCGGGATCACGTGCAAATCGATCCGCGCAATATCCGGCCACGGAGGATTGGGCATGAGCTCGAGCCTGAGGGGTTTCCCGTCCTCCTCCTCTTTCAAAGACACCACGAACCCTTCTTCAACACCCCTGAGCCCCCGGAAGACGTCGCTCAAAAGCCTCAATTCAGGGCCCAGGCGTTCCGTGGGGTAGCGGTAGACCTGGTTTTTTTGAGGGATATACCACCACAGGGTTTTTCCGTCGGTGGTGAGGATTTCGTGGTTCGGGGTCTGCTGCTCGACCTTCAGAAAATAGGGCGGCTTATAATGGAGTTGCCCGGCGGCCGGGTCCGACGCAACTGCGTCGCCCATCATGGCCATGGACTTGGTAATGATTTCCCGTTCATACTTCAAGGTGAAGCCGGAAAGGGTTCCGTAGTTGTTTCGGATCCCCTCGAGGATCTTGACGAGCCGTTCCGCGCCATAACAGGGCTGAACGGCGACCAGGGATAAAGCGACGAAAAGAACAGACACAGTTTTGATCATGAAAGAATACCCTCTCGGCATAGCATCAACATATACGGGCCACGGCGCAAGGCAAACGGTTTTTATGTCCTCTCTCTTTGATCGTCGTACCGTGGGCCGTGCGCCTTGCACCCTGCACCGACCATTCGTACCGTGCACCGTGACCCGCCCGGCCTTCGTAGCCGAGGCCACTTCGGCGGAGTAGGCTGCGCCGTTTACATGTCCCTCCTTCCATACACATCCCTTGGCTTCACTCCGTCCGAAGGTCCAACGATGCCGCTCTTTTCCATGGCTTCGATCATGCGAGCGGCCCGATTGTACCCCACCCTGAGTTTGCGCTGAATCATGGAGATGGACGCCTGTCCGCTTTGGATGACCAGGTCCACCGCCTTGTCGTACTTTTCATCCATCTCGATATCGTCTTCAGACTCCGACTCTTCGTCTTTCGTCACCTGAGTGATGATGGTGGAATCATAGTCGGGTTTCATTTGGTCCTTGAGGAAATCCGTGACCTTGTGGACTTCCTCTTCTGAGATGAATGCACCGTGGATGCGAACAATCCGACCGACGCCCGGAGGAAGGAAGAGCATGTCCCCCTGGCCCAGCAGATTTTCTGCGCCGATGCCGTCCAGGATCGTCCTGGAGTCCACCCTGGAGGAAACCTGGAAAGAAATACGGGCCGGAAAATTGGCCTTGATAATGCCCGTGAGGACATCGACGGAAGGTCTCTGAGTGGCGATGATCAGGTGGATGCCGGCGGCTCTCGCCATCTGGGCGAGCCGGGTAATGGCCTCTTCCACGTCCCGGGAAGAGGTCATCATGAGGTCTGCCAGTTCATCGATGACCACAACAATGTAAGGGAGGTTCTTATCCACCCCCTGAGAGGGGTCTTGGGTCGCAGGTTTCTTGTCTTTCACGATCCTGCGATTGTAGGCCTCGATATTCCTGACACCCCGGTCGGAAAGAAGCATGTAGCGCTTCTCCATCTCTTCCACCGCCCACTTCAAGGCCCTGGTCGCCTCCTTCGGCTGGGTGACCACGGGGTGGAGGAGATGAGGAATGTCATTGTAGATGGAGAGCTCGATTCTCTTGGGATCGATCATGAGAAAACGCACCATGTCAGGGGAGGACTTAAACAGAAGACTGATGATCATGCTGTTGAGACATACGCTCTTGCCTGTCCCCGTTGCCCCGGCCACCAGGAGGTGGGGCATCTTGGCCAGGTCCGTGACAAAGGGCGCACCGGTGATGTCTTTGCCGAGGGCAATGGTCAAACGCTGTGCAGAGGATTTGAAAGCCTGGGAGGAGAGAATTTCCTGCAGATAGACAGGGCTTCTCTGGTTGTTGGGAATTTCGATGCCGATGGCCGCCTTGCCGGGAATAGGCGCTACGATTCGCACGCTGGGCGCTCTGAGGGCAAGGGCCAGATCGTCGGAAAGGCCGGCCACTTTGCTGATTTTCACTCCCGGCGCAGGCTTGAGCTCATACATGGTGATGACGGGTCCGGGCAGGATTTCCACCACTTCCCCTTCCACCCCGAAATCGCCCAGTTTCCTCTCAAGGCGCCGGGCATTTTGCTCCAGGCTTTCCTCCTGGATCTCCACGTTCTGCTCGGTGGGCGCTTCATTGAGAAGATCAAGGGGAGGAAGTTTGAACTCGCCCGCCTGGGCCATAAAAGGGAAGGCTTCCTGCTCCGGCTTCTTGGGAGGCTCTTTCTTGGGTTCGATGATGGTCACTTTTCTCCTGGGCCTTGCCTTTTCCTTTTCCATGAACTCTTCGCGAACTTTTTTCTTCCTTTTTCGCTCCATTCTTTTCAGCATGAACTCCCTGACCCTTCTCTGAAGGGCCGCGAACCACAGGCGCAGTTTTGAGAAAACCCAACCAAAAGAGATATGGGTGCAAACCATGAGAGAGATGATGAAAACCGCGGAGAGGAGCACATAGGCGCCGAAGTCGTTGAAAACCCCCTTGGCCAATGCGGCGACATAGTCCCCGACCAGGCCGCCCCCCGGAACCTTCCCCTCCCGATAGAGCACTTTTTTGGGCAGATAAAGAGTGAGAATGCCCGAAAAGGAGACAAGGAGACACAGGATGGCCCCCATGCTCTTGATTGGAGAGAAAAGGGGACTGTTGCGAAAGGAAAGCACGGCCATGGCCAGGAAGACGGCCACAAGCCAGAAAGAGGAGAAACCAAGGACCTGAAAGACCCATCCTGAAAGATGGGCGCCCACCTTGCCGAAGAGGTTCTGGACTTCAACCGCCTGGGATGTCTTGAGGCCGAAAACCGGGTCGGAAGGGTGGTAGGAGAAAAGGCTCACCCCCAGAACGATCGCCACGAGAAGAAACAAGATTCCCCGGATCTCTTTTTTCAAGGGCATGGCATGCTTTTCCGCTTTATCCGGGGTCTTTGATCGACCGGCCAATGAAAAGTCCTCCAAACATTCCGTCGTTAAAGTGGCATGATGATCGGCAGGATCAGGGGTCTCCTGTCCATGGTGTTCTGGAAGAGCCGCTTCAGGCTCCTCTTGATTTCAGGGGCCACCTCCGTCCAATCCATGTGGGCCCGGTTTTCAATGGCGTCCAAAACCTTCATCACCGATTCTTTCGCCTCCTCCAGAATCCATGCGCTCTGACCCTCGAAGACAAACCCCTTTGACACGATGTCCGGTCCATAGGTCACTTCACCGGTTTGCTCGTCCACCGCAAGGAGAAGGATCACCACGCCGTCCGCCGAAAGCCTTCGCCGGTCTCTCAGCACCACTTCATCCACATCGCCGACGCCCTTGCCGTCCACAAGAACCCGGCCGGAATGAACGCGGCCGCCGATCCGTGCTTCGCCCTTTTCAAACACGGCGCTTGCACCGTCTTCGAGAAGCAGGAGGTTCTCTTCAGGCAAACCCGTCTCCACGGCCAGTTGCCCATGCTTGACCAGATGCCGGTATTCGCCGTGAACGGGGATGAAGTATTTGGGTTTGACCAGGTTCAACATCAGCTTGAGTTCTTCCTGATAGGCGTGGCCTGAGGTATGAATGTGCGAAACCTTTTCATAAATCACCTCTGCGCCCATCCGGTAGAGATTGTTGATGACGGCGGTGATGGCCCGCTCATTGCCTGGAATGAAGCGCGAGGAGAGAATGATCATGTCCCCCTTTTTGACTTTGATGCTCTTGTGCCTGTTCTGGGCGATCCTTGTAAGCGACGACAGGGGCTCACCCTGACTTCCTGTGGTGATCATGGCAAGGCTGGCATCAGGGAGGAAGCCGATTTCAGACTCGGTGACTTCCACGCCGGGGCCCACCTCAAGGAGACCTTCCTCGACGGCGATTCGCACATTCGTGCGCATGCTCTTTCCGCTGAAATGCACTTTTCGTCCAAACTTTTCCGACAGCCTCACAATCTGCTGGATCCGTGAGATGTTGGATGCAAACACAGCGACAATGAGCCTTCCGGTACAGGATTCAAAGAGGGTTTCAAGCGTTCTGGTCACCTGTTTTTCACTGATCGTGAAACCCTCCCTTTCCACGTTGGTGGAATCCGAAAAAAAAGCGAGAACCCCTTCCTCCCCACAGCGGGCGAATCTGGAAAGGTCCGTGCCCTGCCCGTCCAGCGGCGTTTGGTCAACCTTGAAGTCCCCGGAATGGACGAGGAGCCCTTCCGGGGTTCGGAGGGCCAGGCCCACGCCCTCGAGGATGCTGTGGTTGACCCGGATGAACTCCACCTCAAAGGGGCCAAGGGTCAGTTTTTCGCCGGGCTTCACCTTGTGAAGCAGCGCGGAATCCAGGAGGTTGTGTTCCCGAAGCTTTTCTTTCACCAGTTCGATGGTGAAACTGGTTCCGAACACGGGGATGTTGAAATCACGGAGCATGAAAGGCATGGCGCCGATATGGTCCTCGTGGCCGTGGGTGAGGATGATGTTTTTCACTTTCTCCCTGTTTTCCATCAGGTACAGGACATCGGGGATGACCATGTCCACGCCGGGCATGTACTCTTCAGGAAACATGAGGCCGGCATCAACGACCAGGATATCCCGGTCGTACTCAAAGACCATCATGTTGAGCCCGATTTCTCCGAGTCCCCCTAAAGGGATCACTTTTAACATCGCTTCAATTCCAGTTTCAAAGGTTGCTTTTCCGTGCCTTCCTGTGTTCGCGGCAGGGCTTCAGCAGCCCGGAAGCAAAACAGGGAATCACGAAAGCACGAAAGAGAAACAGCGCGAAAGAAGAGAGGCAAACCCATGATTTTCGCACATTAACAAGAGCTTACTTTTTCGCGGCGTTCCCGTCAACCCGGAAATAGCCAAAGGCCTTGATCGCCTGAAACAATCTGTGGTAAGAAGCTTTGGAAGCCATAGAAACGTCGATCATAGGGAGGGGATGGCATGGCCAGTGTCAACAAAGTGATTCTTGTGGGCAATCTTGGGGCAGAACCGGAGGTGAGATACACGCCGAGCGGGAAAGCCGTGGCCAGTTTCAATCTCGCCACGAGAGAGCAGTGGACGGGCAAGGACGGAGAGAAGAGCGAGAAAACCGAGTGGCACAGAATCGTTGCCTGGGCACGGCTTGGAGAGATCTGCGGGGAGTATCTTCACAAGGGGAGCCAGGTCTACATCGAAGGGAGGCTCCAGACCCGCACCTGGGAAGACAGGGACGGCAACAAACGCTCCACAACCGAGATTGTGGCTCAGACCATGCAAATGCTCGGGTCCCCAGGCGCTAAGGGAGGGTCTGCGAAAACCAAGGAAGAGCGATTTCCCGAAGAAGAACCGGTTTCTGTACCGGACGACGATATCCCCTTCTAGCAGGCTGCTGAAAAACGCCCATCTGCGGCGTACATAAAGAAAGGTACACGGCTCACGGGGCACGGAGTATCTTTTTTCTTATCTTTTGGCCGTGCACCGTGTACCTTGTGCCTTGCGCCGTCTATGTGCCTTGCATCTGGACATTTTTCAACAGCCTGCCCATCAGGTGTTTTATAGCAGGCTGCTACAGAATGCTTCTTCTCTTTCTTTGGGAAAGGGAAGAAGATTTTTTTAGGTTTCCTCTTCCGACTTGTTCTTCTTGTCGTCCGAGGGGCCGATTTCATCGGTCTTGTCGTGGGTGGCTTTCTTGAAGTTGCGGATCCCTTTTCCTATGCCGCTTCCTATTTCAGGGAGTTTGCCGGCCCCGAAAATAATCAGGATGATAATAAGAATAACGATCAGTTCAGGCATGCCCAGGCCAAACATGGGTCACCTCCCATTCTAGGAATTGCTGTCCATTTCTTCGATAAGCAACTTGAACTCTCGAGAGTTCATGAAGGCAGAGATTGCTCTACGGTAACTCAGCCAGGACGACCATACATTCAGCCATTCTGTGTTGTGCCAGAACACTTCCGGCTGTTTTTTCCCTCTGGAAATGTCCTGGTATGCATCGAATTCCTGCCGGCAGCCCTCACAGAAGTTGAGACCGGGAGAAGATTTTACCTCGCCGCTCCTTTCGACCTGCATTCCGCACATGCTGCACCGGAAACGGCATGCGGAGCACTGAATCATTTTCTGAACGGTTTCCACACGGCCCCGGTATTTGTCGAGAAGCTCTTTCTGCTTTTTCTTCTGGATTTGATGCTGCATATCAACAATTTTCGTCATGTTTTCTCCTCATGAAGCCTGCATGTGCAGACTTTAAGGATGGTAGCATGGTGAAAAACAGGAGTCAATGCGGCATCCGTCATGGCGTGGTTTTATGAGGATTTCATGACACTCAGGGCGGATTCACCGAGTTTTCCGAGGTTTCGCACCACCGTGATGCCTGCCTCTTCCAGGGCCTTGATCTTGTCCTGGGCCTTGCCCTTTCCACCGGAAATAATGGCGCCTGCATGGCCCATGCGTTTGTCCGGAGGGGCGGTTTGCCCGGCAATGAAAGCGATTACAGGTTTACGGAATTCCCTCTGAATGAAATCAGCCGCCTCTTCTTCCGCAGTGCCGCCGATCTCCCCGATGATGACCACGCCCTCGGTCTGGGGGTCTTCTTTGAAAAGCTTCAAATGATCGATAAAGGAGGTCCCGATGATGGAGTCCCCGCCGATGCCGATGCAGGTGGACTGGCCCAGGCCGGCCCTGGTGAGCTGATCGACCACCTCGTAGGTGAGGGTGCCGCTCCTTGAGATGACTCCGATACCCCCCGGCCTGTGAATTGGACCGGGCATGATGCCCACCTTGGTCTTGCCTGGAGAAATAATCCCGGGGCAGTTGGGTCCGATGAGGACGCTCTGTTTGTCTTTCAGAAAGGAGGCCGCTTTCACCATGTCTAAGGCCGGGATGCCCTCCGTGATACAGACGATCACACCCAAACCCTCTGAGGCGGCTTCCATGATGGCATCTGCCGCAAAGAGGGGAGGCACGAAGATGCAGGCAACATTCACGCCTTCATATTTTACGGCCTCGTGAACCGTGTTGTAAACAGGGACTCCTTCGACGGCCTGACCTTTCTTTCCCGGCGTCATACCCGCGGCGACAACGGTTCCATACTTAAGCATCTGTATGGTGTGAAAGGTCCCTTCCCGGCCGGTGATTCCCTGCACCACAACGCGCGTCTTTTCGTCAACCAGTATGCTCATATGCCGATTCTCCAGGGTTCAAAGGTTCAAAGGTTTACCCGCCTTCGGCGTGGTTCAGAGGTTCAAAGGTTTACCCGCCTTCGGCGTGGTTCAGAGGTTCAAGGTTCAAAGGTTCAGAATCGAGGGTTCAGTGTTCAGCGTTCAGAGTTCAGGAAAATTGAACCAGCATGCGCTGAATCGCTGTTTTCGTCCCTTTCTATTCGCATCATTCAAATACTGCTCACTGCTTTCTCCCCGCTGTCCTGAACACTGAACACTGAACACTTAAACCGCCTGCCTCGGTCAGGCGCTTGCTTTTACTTGCGCGGTCACCATTTCCGCCGCTTCCGCCATGTCCCTGGCGACCATGAATTTCAATTTGGATTCCTGAAGGATCTTCCGTCCTTCTTCAACATTGGTGCCTTCGAGCCTCACAATGAGGGGAACTTTGATGGCGGTTTTCTCAGCTCCGGCCAGAACCCCTCTGGCCAGGACATCACATCGCAGGATTCCGCCGAAAATGTTGATCAAGATCGCTTTCACATTTTTGTCTTCGAGGATGATTTCCAGGCCCCGGGTGACCATCTCCTCGCTCGCCCCGCCTCCCACGTCCAGGAAGTTGGCCGGTTCGGCCCCGGCCAGTTTGATCACATCCATGGTGGCCATGGCAAGCCCTGCGCCGTTGACCATGGCCCCGATATTTCCGCTCAGGCGAATGTAGTTGAGGTTGTACTCCTCGGCCTTGCAATCCAGCGGGTCCTTTTCCATCGGGTCGTCAAGGGCTTTAAGCTCTTTCCGGCGCACCAGGGCGTTGTCGTCGATGTTGATCTTGGCGTCGACGGCCATGACTTGGCCATCTTTGGTGACGACCAGGGGGTTGATTTCGGCAAGGGAGCAGTCGAGGGCGATAAAAGCCTTGTAAAGCTTGGCCATGAGGGCCATCAGATCTTTCAGCGTGTCGGGACCGGGCAGGGGATCGAGACTGTACGCCAGGGTCCGCGACTGATAAGGCATCCACCCGGCGGCGGGGTCGATGAACTGCTTGAGCACCAGCTCGGGCGTTTTTGCGGCAACCTCTTCGATTTCCATGCCTCCTGCCCGGCTGAAGATCATGACCGGCATGGCCCGGGCCCGGTCAATAACCACGGCAAGGTAGTATTCGCGATCGATTTCAACCCCTTGTTCCACAAGCACCTGGTGAACTTTCCGCCCCTCAGGTCCGGTTTGTTGGGTCACAAGGGGGGTTTCGAGAATGGCCTTCGCAGCCTTTCTCACATCTTCAGGCGTTTGAACGACCTGAACACCGCCTCCTTTGCCCCGGCCGCCGGCATGAACCTGGGCTTTGACAACCCATGGAGGACCCGCCACTTCCTTGGTCGCTTCAAAGGCCTCTTCCGCCGAACGGGCTACACGGCCCTGGGGCACGGGGATGCCGAATTTCCTGAAAAGCTCTTTGGCCTGGTATTCATGCACTTTCATCGTTCTCAACTCCGGTTCATGACTTGGGATAGTATCAGGATTTCCTTTATTGCGATTTAATCAGCTTTTGTCAAGGTATTAGGTTCAAAGTTCAAAGGTTCAAGGTTCAAAGGTTCAAGGTTCAAAGGTTCAAGGTTTAAAGGTTCGGAGGTTCAGAACCAAGAATTCAGTGTTCAGGGTTCAGGGTTCAGGAAAAATGATCCGGCATGTGCTGAATCGCTGCTTTCGTCCCTTTCTATTCGTTTAATTCAAATACTTTTCCTACTTACTGCCTACTGCCTACAGCTTACTTGTTACTGTCTGCTTCCCTTGCTCTGTGATCCTGAACGCTGAACCCTGAACCCTCATCTTCTTGACCGATATGCAAGAAGAGATGGGTAAACATGTGGCACAAAAAAAGGCGCCTCCCCGATCAGGGAAGCGCCTTTTGCCTAACAGGCTTTAAGATTTACTGTCTTACGACATTGACTGCGGCCAGGCCCTTGGGGCCTTTTTCAACGTCAAAGGTGACCTGCTCACCCTCGGCAAGCGACTTGAATCCGCCGCCGGTGATGGCGGAATGATGAACAAATACATCCGTTCCGTCGTCCCTCTGGATGAACCCAAAGCCTTTGCGGTCGTTAAACCACTTAACAATTCCTTGTGCCATCTGATTGACCTCCTTTCCACAAATTCTATAGTGGTTACAAACCTGAGGTCGTCGCTTTGGCAAAAGGAACAATCTCTGGGATGAACCGGCCCGATAACAAGCACCGGGTACTCTATATTTGGATCCATGATATACCCATTCAAGGCCATGTCAAGGAATAAAATCACGGAGCAGCGTGATCTTATAGGTTGAGGTACTTCCGGAGATACCGTGCCGTGTAGGAAGTGCCGGAATGGGCCAGGAGCTCCGGAGGCGAGCCTTCGGCGATCAGCCGGCCGCCTTGTTCTCCCCCTTCAGGCCCCAGGTCGATGATGTAATCCGCCTCTTTAATCACATCCATGTTGTGTTCAATGACGGTGACGGTGTTGCCCCGGTCCACGAGCGACTGGAGCACGGCCACCAGGTTTTTCACGTCCGCCGAATGCAGCCCTGTTGTGGGTTCGTCGAGGATGAAAAGCGTCTTGCCCCGGGAGGGCTTGGAAAGCTCCTCCGCCAGCTTGATGCGCTGGGCCTCACCGCCTGAAAGGGTGGGACTCGGCTGGCCGATCTTAAGATACCCCAACCCTATATCGCAGACCACCTTCAAGGCCCGGCGGATCATGGGCACGGGTGCGAAAAAAGCCTCGGCCTCTTCAAAAGTGAAGTCCAGGATATGGGCTATGTTTTTTCCTTTGTACAGGATATCCAGGGTTTCCTGGTTGAACCGCCTGCCGTTGCAGACCTCGCAATGAACGTAAACATCGGGCAGAAAACTCATCTCCACCTTCACGGATCCGTGCCCCTTGCAGGCTTCGCATCTCCCGCCCGCCGTGTTGAAGGAGAACCGACCCGGCCGATAGCCTCTGGCCCTTGCTTCAGGGACCATGGCGAGCAAGTTTCGGATGTGGGGGAGAAAACCCACATAGGAGGCAGGCACGGAACGGGGGGTGTACCCTATGGGGCTGTGATCGACTTCCAGAATGCGATCCAGGGCTTCCCAGCCCTCGATGTTTTTCCAGGCGCCTCCATCTTTTTTTACACCCGAAAGCATCCTGGAAGTCCCCGTGAAGAGCGTCTCTTTGAGAAGGGTGGACTTTCCGGAACCGGATACGCCGGTGACACAGATCAGCAAACCCAAAGGGAAATCCACATCAATATGCTTCAGATTGTGTTCCCATGCGCCCATGACCCGGATGACCGGCCTGCTCCTGTAAGGCCTCAGACGGGAGGTGATTTCATGGGGACGGCCGTTCAAGGAGGCGCCTGTGACCGAGGCGGGAATTTTTTGCAGGTCCTTGAGCTTTCCTGAAGCAACCACCCTCCCTCCTCCGCGGCCGGCCCCGGGCCCGAGGTCGATGATGTGATCCGCTTCGCGAATGGTTTCCTCGTCGTGTTCGACCATGAGGATCGAGTTGCCGCGATCTCGCAGTTCCTTGAGGGCGTCCAGAAGAATGCGGTTGTCGCGGGGGTGAAGACCGATGGTGGGTTCATCGAGAATATAACAGATGCCGGTGAGGTTTGACCCGAGCTGTGCGGCAAGGCGGATGCGCTGGGCTTCTCCTCCGGAAAGGGTGTCCCCGCTTCGACTCAGGGAGAGATACGACAGGCCGAGACGATTGAGAAAGGCGAGGCGTACCAGGATTTCCGCCATGACAGGGTCGGCGACCGGGGCCTCGTGAGAAGAAAAAGAAAAAGATTTAAGAATTTCGAGCAGGGCCCCTGCGGGCTGCCGGACCAGGTCCCAGATGGACCGGCCGTTCACCTTCACGCTCAGGGCTTCAGGCCTGAGGCGGCTGCCCCCGCATTTTGGACAGGCCATCGCTCTCCCCTTGTCTCCGTCTCCCAATCGACCCAGGCCGTCGCATCTGGGACAGGCCCCCTGTTTGCTGTTAAAGGAAAAAAGACGGGGATCCAAAGCCTGAAGACCGATGCCGCAGATGGGACAGAGCCCCCGGAGGCTGAAGATCTCTTCAGGACCTGAGCCGGGAAGAAGAATCATGCTGCCCTTGCCTTCCTCCAAGGCTGTGCGGACCATGTGAGCCAGGTTGCGGCCGGGAAGCCTCCCAACGACCAGATCAATGGTGTGCTCGTGGTACCGGCTGAGCGCCATGCCCTCGTGAAGGCTTGACAGGCGGCCGTCGATCCGGGCCTCCCCGTATCCTCGTTTCAGGGCCTGGGCGAGCAGATCCTTGTGAAAGCCCTTGCGGCCCGCGATCTTGGGCGCCAAAAGAAGTGCTTTTTTCCGGCCGAAGCGGGCGCCGACCTGGCTGACGATCTGCTCCAGGTTCTGCGTTTTCAGAGGTCTGTCGCACCCCGGGCAGTGCTGGACGCCCAGCTTGCTGAAGAGGAGCCTGAGGAAGTGATAGATCTCCGTGAGGGTGGCCACGGTCGAGCGAAGGCTGCTGTGGCTGATGCGCTGCTGGATGGCCACCGTGGGGGAAAGGCCGTCCACAGAGTCCACATCGGGCCGCTCAAGGATCCTCACATACTGCCGCACGTAAGGGGCGAGGCTTTCCAGATATCTTCGCTGGCCTTCGGCAAAGAGCACATCAAAGACCAGAGTCGACTTGCCCGAGCCTGAGACGCCTGTGACCACGACAAGCTCTTTTCTCGGGATGGTCAGGGTCAGATCCCTGAGGTTGTGCTCCCTTGCGCCTTTCACGTGGATATGCGGCTCTTCAGGGGACGGCGGAAGCGGTTCAGGAGCCGATCGGAGAGGCCGCAGTCGGTTGGAACGGTCCAGGTAGTCTTTCAGAAAGATCCCGGTGTGGGACCCGGCGTGTTTCTTCACTTTCTCCGGAGGGCCTGCAACCACAATACGGCCGCCGGCGTCACCGCCTTCGGGACCCAGATCAATGATCCAATCCGCCGTCTTGATCACGTCCATGTTGTGCTCAATGACCAGGACCGTGCTGCCCTGATCCACCAGCCTCTGAAGGGCGGAAAGCAGGCGCCGGATGTCCTCGAAATGAAGACCCGTGGTGGGTTCGTCAAAGATGAAAAGGCGTTGCGTGTTCGGAGCGTTTCTAAGATGCTGGGAGAGCTTCAGCCGTTGCGCCTCTCCGCCCGAAAGGGTGTGGATGGGCTGCCCGAGCCGCATGTAACCGAGCCCCACCTCGACCAGGGGCTGAAGAGCCGAGCACAGGGCCGGCTGGTCTTGAAAAAAAACCATGGCCTGGTCGATGGTCATGCAGAGGATGTCATGGATGTTCTTGCCGCGATAAAGAACCTCCAGGATTTCCTGCTTGAAGCGCTTGCCGCCGCAGTCCGGACAGGTGATGAACACATCGGAGAGAAACTGCATCTCTACCTTCTCGAAACCCGTACCCTGACAGGTCTCGCACCTTCCGGCTGCTACGTTGAAGGAAAAATGTTTTTTCCCCAAACCCTTTGCGCGGGCCTGATCCGTCTGCATGAAAAGGGTGCGCACAGGGTCCATGGCTTTCACATAGGTCAGAGGGTTGGCCCGGGGAGTTCGGCCGATGGGACGCTGGTCCACCAGAACCACATCGTCCACCAACTCCGGACCTCGCAGGCCTGCGTGCCGGCCCGGCGTGCCCTGGGGCGATCCCTTGGCCCGTTTGATGCCCTTGTAGATGATTTCCTCCGCCAGGGTGGACTTGCCGGAGCCCGAGACGCCGGTGAGGCAGACGAAACATCCCAGGGGAATGGCGGCGTCGATCTTCTTGAGGTTGTGCTCCGATGCCCCTTGGATCAGGAGCCACCTGTCCTTATGCGGTTTCCTTCTTTTCACGGGCAGGGGAATGGCCAGCTCGCCTTTGAGGTACCGGCCTGTCAGGGAACCTTGAACTTCGGCGGTCGGTCCGAAATACATGACCTTGCCCCCTTCCTCGCCTGCGCCCGGACCCAGGTCGAGCATATAATCGCTCCGGCTGATGATTTCAGGGTCGTGCTCCACGATGACCACCGTGTTCTGAAGGTCCCGCAGGTTCCGGAGGATTTCGATGAGACGGTGATTGTCCCGCGGGTGAAGGCCGATGCTCGGTTCGTCGAGCACATAAAGGGTGTTCACCAGGGACGAACCCAGCGCAGCGGTCAGGGCCACTCTCTCCACTTCACCGCCGGATAGGGTGCGGGATTGACGGTCCAGCGTGAGATACCCGAGCCCCACTTGTCTCAGATAGCGGAGGCGGCTTTTCACTTGTTCCAGAATCAGAGCGGCCGCTTTGTCGGCTTGCGAAAGGGGCAGGGCCTCAAAGAAGCGGGCCGCCTCGTCCACGCTCTGACGGTAGACCTCCCCGATCGGAAGCCCGCCGATCCGGTAAAGCAGGGCCTCCTCCTTGAACCGGGCGCCTTTGCAATCCGGACAGGTCAGGGTTGTGCGGTACCGGGAGAGGTAGACCCGCACGTGCATCTTGTAGGCTTTGCTCTGAAGCCAGTTGAAAAAGCCGCGGATGCCGTAATAGTCCTTGGTCCCTTCGATAATGGCCTGTTGATGCTCTTGAGGCAGGGCTTGAAAGGCGATGTCGGTCGGGATCTTTCGGCGACGGCAAAAGTCTCTTAGTTCCTGGTATTCGACGCGGTTTTCCTTGCGGCCGCCCCAGGGTTTCACGGCGCCTTGATCCAGGGAGAGGGCGGGGTCCGGAATAATAAGTTCGAGATCCATGCCCAATATCCGGCCGAACCCGCGGCACGTGGCGCATGCGCCCACAGGGCTGTTGAAGGAGAAAAGATTGGGGATAGGGGGGCGGTAGGTGATGGCACACTTTGCACACTCGAGGCGATTGCTGAAGGACAGGCGGCGATCCCCCGGCTCCCCCCCTTCGGACCGGATCCACAGATCCAGGCGCCCCCCGCCGAACCGGAAGGCCTGCTCAAGGGAATCCATGATTCGCTTTCGGGTCGACCTCCGGTACACAAGACGGTCCGCCAACACGTGCCATGGACGACCTCCCTGAATACGGGGCAAATCCTCGAGAGAAAGAATTTGACCGTCCTGAAAAATTCGGGTGTATCCCATAAGGCCCAGCTCTTTTTGGGTCTCCTCCAGGGACCCGGATGCCGGGCCGGGAAAGGTCATGAAAAGTTCCGTTCCTTCCTGGAGATGGGAAAGGGCAGTCCAAACATGCTCCGGCGTTTCCGGCGTCACGGGCTCACCGCAACCCCTGCAATGGAGCCGGCCGGTTCTGGCATAAAGAAGCTTGACGTAGTCGGTCAGCTCGGTCATGGTTCCCACGGTGGAGCGGGATGTGCGCACCGGGTCTTTACGGTCAATGGCAATGGCCGGGGGGATGTTTTCGATGCGATCCACGATGGGCCGGTCCATGCGCTCCATGAACTGGCGGGCATAGGGGGAAAAAGTCTCGACGTATCGCCGCTGGCCTTCGGCGTAAAGCGTATCAAAGGCCAAAGAGGATTTCCCTGAACCGCTGAGACCCGTGACCACGGTCATCCTGTTCAGGGGAATATCCAGATCGAGGTTTTTCAGATTGTTCTGGCGGGCGCCCCGGATCCGGATGACCGAGGTGTTTGTTTTTTTTCGTTTCATGTTTCCCTTAATGAAATCTGCTAACGCAGATTTCATAAAACGCCCCTTCGGGGCTTCTGTTTTTTAAAATCCTAAACACCTGCTGTTGTGTACCAGAAATAAGTTTTCATAATTCCAAAAGCCCCCCCTCCCCTTGCCCCTCCCGCCAGGGGAGGGGAAGTATTGGGAATGCAAAGATTTTCCTCCCTCTTGACGCGCAGCGCGGGACGCCGCGCAGGGGCTCTGTCCCCGCGGGCAGGCGCTCCCGCAGCGCCAGCGCTTGCGCGGCGTCCCGCGCCGCGTGTGGGGGAGGTTAGGAAGGGGTGGTAAGCTGGTTTTAGATAAGGAAATTATGGGACACAACACCAGTGTCATGTTTCATAAATAGTGTGTCGTTTTTTTGGTAATTCAATGCAGGACGGCACAGAAAAATGCGCCTCACATCCTCCCCCGTCTGAGGATGGAGACGAGGAGCCAGAAACCCATGATGGCGGCCACCACGTACCCTGCAAGGCCGACAATGGGAATGTCGTGCCACTTGGGGGGGATGCCCGAGTGGATAATGAGGGATGAACCGATGACCAGGGAGGCGAGGACAACGGCAAAGGAGAGGCGGTTGCTGAATCGTTCCAGGGTCCTGAGCAAGGGTTCGAGACCCAGGTGTTCGAATTCGAGCTTGAGTTTTCCTGTTTTCGCCAGTCTGAAGAGAACCTGAAGGTCTTTGGGAAGGGCTCGAAGCAGGTGCACCAGTTCAGAGCCTGAACCGAGCATGTCTTCGAGAATTCGACGGGGATAGAACCGCTCCTTGTGCAGTTGTTCCACAAAGGGCGTCGCTTCCTTGATGATGTCGAACTCAGGGTCCAACTCCCGTCCGAGTCCTTCAATCGAGGAGAGGGCTTTGACAAAGAGAAGGAAGTCCGGGTGCACCCTCAGACGGTGCCTGACGGCGATCTCGAAGAAGTGGTTGAGCAACTTGCCCAGGTCCAGTTCTTTGAGGGGCCGGTAAAAATGGCGGTCGATGAATTCGGACGTGTCTTTTTCAAGGCCGCGCCGGTCGGGTTCTTCATCCCAGGAAGTCATCCTGAGAAGGGCGTCGGCCAGAACCTGGGGGTCTCGCTTCGCAATGCCCATGACAAGGTCCACGATGTTTTCCCGGCCTTCCCGGTCCAGGCGGCCCATGTTGCCCATATCGAGAAAACAGATCACGTTGTCGGGAAGGATGACCAGATTGCCGGGATGGGGGTCGCCGTGGAAGAAACCGTGCACAAAGATCTGCTTCATCAGCAACTCGGCGCCGCGGTGGGCGATCAGGCGAAGGTCGTAACCTCGGGCTTTCATCTCTTGCAAAGAAGAAGATCTGATGCCTTCCACGTAATCCATGGTCAAGACCCGCTCCGTTGTGGCTTCCCGGTAGACCTTGGCCACATAGACCGTGGGCTCCTCAAGGAACTGGGAAGCGAATCGCTCCATATTGGCCGCCTCAAAGGTGAAGTCCAGTTCCTTGCCCATGACCCGGCCGAATTCTTCTACCAGCTTGGTGGGGCGGTGAATCTCCCATCCTCCCACGTGTTTTTCCATGAGCGTAGCCAGATGAAAGAGAATCTCCAGATCCACTTCCACGGTTCGCCGTATCCCCGGCCGCTGGATCTTGACGGCCACATCCTCACCGTCCGGGAGGCGGCCCCTGTGAACCTGGCCGATGGATGCAGCGGCCACCGGCTCCGGGTCGATAGACTCGAAAAATTCTTTGTAGTCCTCTTTCAGTTCCGATCGAAGGATCTTCTCCGAATCCTCGAAAGAAAAGGCCGGGACCTCATCGCGAAGTTTGACCAGCTCGTCAATGAACTCCAGAGGCAACAGGTCGGCTCGCGTGCTCAGCAATTGGCCGAGCTTGATGAAGGTGGGGCCCAGTTCCTGCAGGGCCATGCGGAGTCGTTGAGGGGTGGATAGGACCTTCACCTTGTCATCTTGTTTGCCGAAGACCCTGCGGCCGAAATCCAGGTACTGCTCGATCTTTGCCTTGTGAATGAGGTCGTCGAAGCCGTACTTGAACAAGACGCCGAGGATTTCTGCATAGCGCTCCACATGGCGGTATGTTTTGCCGATCAGCCCGATCTTTCGAATAATCATGGGCAATCCCTTCTTAAGGCTTAGGTAAAATCAAGC
>Ga0068714_10003620_pt1 | contig 18091 bp, 18 predicted proteins | sample MTBNYHSulfiMetaG_FD_62988 | JGI IMG/M metagenome (GOLD analysis project Ga0068714, IMG submission 62988) | Enrichment culture microbial communities from rom New York Harbor, USA that are MTBE-degrading - MTBE-NYH (New York Harbor Sulfidogenic)... | ecosystem: Environmental > Aquatic > Marine >...
GGCCTTCTCCCGTGAGGTCGCGAACCCGCAGTGCAGCCAGGATGGCTGTCGCGGAGAACATGCCGGCTGTGATGTCGATGATCGGCACGCCAACGCGGTAGGGCGGCCCTTCCTCCGGGCCGGTGATGCCCATGAAGCCACCCTCGGCCTGGATGACAAAGTCGTAGCCGGGGCGGTCGGCATAGGGACCGGTGCGGCCATACCCGCTGATAGAGCAATAAACCAGGCGTGGATTTACCTCATGGAGACGTTCGTAGCCGAGCCCCATGCCGTCGAGCACACCGGTGCGAAAGTTTTCCACGAGGGCGTCAGACCTGGCAGCGAGTTGGTGGATGATCTCGACGCCTTCCCGACTTTTCATGTTGACCGTGATGCTACGCTTGTTGCGGTTGGCAGAGAGGTAGTAGGCCGATTCGCCGGGATAGGGGCCGTAAGGCTTGCCCACGAACGGTGGTCCCCAGCCGCGGCTCTCGTCGCCACGGCCGGGGATTTCGACCTTGATGACATCGGCCCCGAGATCGCCGAGCATCATGGTGCAGAAAGGGCCGGCCATGGCCCTCGTCAGATCCAGAATCCGGATTCCTTCCAGTGGAAGCATGTACCTGGCTCCTCCCGCAGGTTGTAACTATCCCACTTGCCGAGGGTTAGAAGCGTCGGGTGAGACGGTTGATCGAGTCTACGTGTTGCGGGTCGTAGCAGTCTCCGAAGCGGCTCCGGGGCAGTTTGGCCTTGCGGGACATCAGTCCGTCGTATTCGTCGTCGTCCACCATCGCCACGCAGCGCCCGATACAAGATTCGCCGTCGACAAAGCGCCAGGGAAAGAAAGCAATCGTGGTACGTCTGTTGACCAGCAGGTCGATCTCGCCGCCGATGCACTCGGCGTGGATGATGTGATGGGGAAACATCTCGATGTGCATCAGTTGGTACTTGTCCGGTGTGAACCGCTCGGCCAGCGTGGCGCCGTACATCTCCTGAAATAGCCTGTCGGCCTCGTTTGCCTGGCGGGGCATCCAGTCGCGGATGATGGTGTTCATGGGATGGTCGGCGCTGCCACAGTCCACGCCGATCCACTTGATCTCCTTCTCCTTGGCCCAAACGGCAAAGTCGCGGTCAGGGCCGGGGTGTTGGACCATGTAGCGGATTTCATCGGCTGTGGGCATATCCCAGCCAAAGTGATGGTATCCGGTGTGGATGATCAGGATATCGCCCGTGCGGACATCGACTCGTTCTTCGATCATCTCGGGCGTGTATATCTGGTAGTCGCCGGTGACGTCCGACAGGTCGACCACCACGCCCGGCCCTACCAGAAAGTCGTTCAGGTCCAGGGAGGCAATATCCTTGCCGGGTGTGTAGAAATGGATTTCGCCGTCGAGGTGGGTGCCCAGGTGGTTAGAGTGTGTTACTACTTGCCCATTGGCGCCGTTGGGCGCCAATCGCTTGAAGTATTTGACCTGCAACGGTTCGTAGGTGGGCCACGGCGGCGTTCCGATCCCCAGGGGAATTGTCAGATCGATCAGTTTCATGGGTCACATTACTCCTTCTTTGGATTTTCGGCCGGCGGGCAAGCGATTTGCGCCAAGTGCGAGTGCTTGCAGTATACAACACTCTCCGTACAAAGGCCAATTTCAGCCGGCCAGTTCGAGTTGCCGCTGATAGAGTTGGCTATAAAGTCCTCCCCGTCCCATCAGCTCGTGATGGTCGCCGATCTCTACAATGCGACCTTCCTCCAGCGCGATGATCTTGTCGGCGTTGCGGATTGTGCTGAGCCTGTGAGCAATCACAAGAGCCGTTCGCCCCTTCAGGACGGCATCCAGAGCCTGCTGGATCAGGTATTCGGCCTCGGCATCGACCGACGAAGTCGCTTCATCGAGGATCAGAATGCGCGGGTCGGCCAGCAGCGCCCGCGCCAGGGCAAGGCGCTGCTTCTGGCCGCCGCTTAGCTTCACGCCCCGTTCCCCAATCTCGGTGTTGTATCCATCCGGGAGCGCCTCGATGAACTCGTGGGCGTATGCCGCTCTTGTTGCAGCCAGTAGCTCCTTGTCTGTTGCATCCGGCTTGCCGTACAACAGGTTGTCGCGCACCGAGGTGTTGAAAAGAAAGGTGTCTTGTAGAACCACAGCCACCTGGCTCCGTAAGGACGATAGCTTGACCTGCCGCAGATCGACCTCGTCCACGGTAATGCCGCCGTGGATCGGATCGTAGAAGCGGCAGAGCAGGTTGGCGATGCTGGTCTTGCCCGCGCCGCTGGGTCCGACCAGAGCCACTACTTCGCCGGGCGCCATGCGAAAGGTCACGTCGTGCAGGACCTTGTCACCCGTCCCGTACCGAAAATGCACGTCATCAAAGGTTACATCTCCAAGGATGGGCGGCAGTTCGACTGCTTCTGGGGCGTCTTCTATGTCGGCCGTCGTATCGAGCAGCTCGAAAATGCGCTCGCCGGCAGCAATGGCCTCCTGAAAGACATTGTCGACCTCGGTCAGGCGGTTGATCGGCTCGTAGAAGGAGATGGTGTAGGACAGAAAGGCGACCAGAGTGCCCAATGACAGGCTGCCGTCTACGACCATGATGGAGCCGGCAGCGAGGACGATGACGGTTCCCATGGCCGCCACAAAGCGCATGGCAGGGAAAAAGGTTGCCCAGTAGCGGATGCCCTGCACGCGCGCTTGATAGTAGGCCTCGCTTTCTGCCGTGAAACGGGCCAACTGCTGTGCTTCCTGGACGAAAGCCTGGATGACACGGATTCCGGACAGGCTATCTTGCAGTTGGGCGTTGATATCGCCCAGCCGGGCCCGGACGCGGCGGTAGATAGGCCGGATGCGGGTGTTAAAGTAGCGTAGGGATACGGCCAGGATGGGTACGGGCAGGAGCACCAGTAAGGCCAAGCGCGCATCCAAAACAAAGAGGATAATGGTTCCACCGACCAGGCGCAACAGGTCCACGGCAGTGAGCGCCGACCCATGCGTCACAAAGTTCTCGAGGGCGTTGACGTCGTTTGTCACGCGAGACATTAGCTCACCGGTGGAGGTACGTTCAAAGAAGGACAGGGATAGCTTCTGCAAGTACTGGTAGATGCGGACGCGAAGATCCAGGATGAACCGCTCGCCCAGGGCGTGACGGATGAACATGTCGGCGGCGTTGACGAGTTGCTGAAAGGCATAGACCCCAATGAGCAGGGCGATGAGCGTTCCCAGTCGCGATAGGTTGGCTGCTGCGACGACGCCGTCAACGATTTCTCTCTGGAAGAGTGGCGGAATAAGCTCAGTTCCGGCGCGGCCCAGCAGCAGGACACCACTCACCAACAAGGTCTTCCAATAGGGTGTCAGGTAGGAAAAAAGACGTCTCAGTGTTGCCATAGATACCTTTCTCGCATGTTTTCTGATTGCAGCGTCACGTCCGGACCAATAGAACGCCCAGGACGATCAGGGCCGTACTGATCAGCAGGTTGATGGTAACCGGCTCGTGGAGGACAAGGGCCCCCAGTATCAGGCCAAAGATGGGAATGATATAGGTCACCGTGCTGACAAATGTGGCGTTGGTACGTTCGAGGAGTGCATAGTAGATGACATAAGCTACGACGGTGCCCAGGATGGTCAAGGACAGCCAACTTGCTATTGCAGGAAGGGATGGTGAGAGGGCGAAGGGGCGATCGATGAGCAGGCTCAGAGGCACCGTGAAGAGCGCGCCCATGGTCATCTGGCCCGTGGTGGAGGCTAACGGAGGCTGTCCGCGGAGGTGGTTGCGGGCGAATATGGTAGCACCGGCGTAGCTGACGGAGGAAACAATAATGGCAATCTGGCCCAGCAGGTTGTCCCCAAATCCGTAACGCAGGTCGGGAACCATCAGCACAGCGACTCCCACAAAGCCCAGTACGACGCCAGCGGCCGCGGTCCATCGCAGGCGCTCGTCATTGCCCAAGAACTGGGCAAGAATGATGGTAAAGATCGGCATGGTCGCCTGTAGCAAGGCTGCCAGACTGCTGTGGATATACTGCTCACCCCAGGAAATGAGCACGTAGGGCAGTGCTCCGCTGAGGAAGCCCATGACTGCGTAGGCCGTCCACAGCCGGCGGCCCCGTGGCAACGGTTGGCCCATGGCACGGAGGGCAATCCACAGGATGGTGGCGGCCAAGATGAGTCTCGCAGCGACGAGCGTGATAGCCGGCACTTCGGCGACGGCAATCTTGATGAACATGTATGAAGAGCCCCAGATCAGGCCAAGACACAACAGCAGAAGGTGGTTCATGCGCCGATGAACCCTCTAGAAGGGGTGAAGAAACTGCTGAATCTCCAGCAGGTAGCCGTTGGGATCGCGGAGCAAGCAGTGGTAGATTCTGTACTCCAGGTTGGTGGTTGGCGCCTTGTCAAATTGAATGTATTGCTCCTGAAGATAGCGATACCATTCGTCGACGCTGGATACGACAAATGTCAGGATTACGTGGGGCGGATTTGCCTGAGGCAGGGCGGCATCTGCTCGCTGACAGAAGCCGATAAAACCGTCTTCCGAGACCTGATAGATGCGACAGGTCCCCTGGTCGAGCTTCAGTGGCAGACCCAGGACCTCCTCGTAGAAATGTGCCGTCTGTACCAGATTATCTGTGTATAGGAACGTGATCTGCGAATCGATTCGTGGATGCGGCATAGGTCCCTTTCCTTTCCGCCACTGAAGGCACAGTGCTATTGTAGCATGATTCCGTGCAATGTGCCAATGAGACGGGGGTGAGTGGTCCGAATACACCGCTCTGTACGAACCTGTGGGACGAGCCAGCGGGCGGTTTTCCCAGCCGAACTCTACTTGCCGACAGCCAGTTTTTCGAGTAGAATGGATTAGCATCTCACAGAGGGGTTCGACGGTGAAGGAGACGACACTCTGCCTGTTGGTCAAGGGAAATCCGCCTGAACATGTTCTGCTGGGACTCAAAAAGACAGGCTTTGGCGCCGGCAAGATCACCGGTTTTGGCGGAAAGGTTGAGCCAGGGGAGATGCCTGCCGCTGCCGCCATCAGGGAGATGGAAGAGGAGACGGGCATTGCTGTCTCCCTCGAAGACCTGGTTGCGATTGGGCAGCTCACCTTTCTATTCCCGAGCGAGCCGTCGTGGAGCCAGTCGGTTCATGTCTTTTTGTCGAGACGGTGGGTGGGTGTTCCACAAGAGGGCAGCGAGATGAGACCGGCCTGGTATGCGGTCGACGAGGTCCCCTACCATCAGATGTGGCGTGATGGTCCTTATTGGCTGCCTCGATTTCTTGCCGGCGAGCGGGTTGTAGGGCGATTTGTCTTTGATACCGATAATCAGACAGTCGCCGAGGCAGATATTGCTACCTGGGAACATCGCGGGGGTGAGGAACTGGCACTGTGACGTGCAAGCTGGACGAATCACGATCGCATCCGCCAAGGGGGTATAGCAGATGATGGCACGCAACGATCCAACACGCAGCGGAGGGGCACACGTTGTGCAACCCAGGGTTGATGTTCTCAGCCATGAACAGATGGAGCAGATTCATGAGTATTCGCTCCGTATTCTGTCCACCTGCGGCGTCCGGCTCGACTCTGAACGCGCCCGAGAGCTTTTTGTGAAGGCTGCGGGCAAGGCGGCAGTGGACGGTGACCGTGTGCGCATTCCCGGCGACCTGGTCGACTGGGCGTTAGGCACTGCCCCCACGATGGTCGAGGTCTATAATCGTAGGGGGACGCCGGCGTTCCAGCTGCCCGATCGGGCACGGTTTGGCATTGGCGTCACGTCCCTCCAATATCAAGATCCGATGTCCGACCAGGTGACGCCGTTTGCGCGCAAACATATGCAGTTGATGGTGCGCCTGGGAAGTGCGCTGCAAAGCTTTGACGCAATATCCACCGTGGGCATCGTGCAGGATGTGCCGCCAACCAAGTCCGATCTGTACGCCACCCTGGACATGGTCGCAAACACGGACAAACCATTGGTGATTTTGGTCTCAGATGAGAATGCTTTTCCGAGCGTGTTAGATCTTCTGGAACATCTCCATGGCGACCTGGCATCGCGCCCCTTTGTGATGCCCTACTTTAATCCCATCAGCCCCCTGATCATCGACCGGGGTACGGTCTTCAAGATGTTCCATGCGGCTGAGCGGGGCATGCCGTTCCTTTACTCCAACTATGGGATGGCCGGAGCCTCGACGCCGATCACGCCCGCCGGTGCGCTCGTTCTCCTCAACGCCGAGCTCCTGGCAGGCCTGGTACTGAGCCAGTTGATTCGTGAAGGGACCCCGGTTGTTCTTGGCAGCCTGCCGGCATGCTTTGATATGAGGGGGGTGGGCAGCTTTTATGAGCCAAGGAGCTACCTTGTGGATCTGGCCTGCGCGGAGATGATGGCCTATTACCAGGTACCCCATTGCGGAACGTCGGGGAGTGGTATGGGCTGGGGGCCAGACCTCATCTCGGCGGGTCACCAATGGTTCAATCACCTGGTGAGTTGCATGGGCAAGGTCGGCCTTGCGCCCTTTGTCGGCGACATCCTGGGTTCGAAGGCGTTCTCGCCGACCGTTTTGGTGTACGCTAATGAGGTGATCGAGCAGGCGCGCCTCTTTGCCGGGGGATTCGCTCTGGATGAAGGCTCTGTCGCGCTGGCGGAAATACTTGGCGTGGGTCCAGGCGGTAGCTTTTTAACAACCGATTTGACATTGAAGCGTTTTCGTACCGCAACGTTTCAAAGCAAGATCTTTGCCAACTTGACGCTGGAAAAGTGGCAGGAACTGGGGATGCCAGAGGCCGGCAAGCTCCTGAGAGATCACACGCGGCGCCTGCTGGATCGTCTCGATCCGCCAGGGGATCACGCCGAGCTGATGGCTCGGGGAGAGGCATTTATCTCCAGCAGAATTGCCTAATCTTCCAGGTCGCTCTGCGGAGGGGGTACGGCATAGGGTGCTTCGTAGGAAGCATATTGCTGTTGTGCCAGAAAAGCGGTACGCCGCGTGTTCTCTTCGATCGCGAGGAACAGATACACCACTTCTCCGATGGCATAGAGGCTCAGGAAGCCAAACACCGCGACGATCACAAACACGACAAACATGGCGACACCCGCAAGAGAGCCGCCCAGATCAAAACCCAACAGGCCGGACTCGCCACTCAGCGTGAATCCGATGATCAACATGCCGACCGCGGTGATTAGCCCGAGGATGAGCGAGATCCAGGCGAGGATCTTGAACACGGTACCGATCACACGCAGGGCTGTAAACCGTCTGTCCATGTGGATAGCCTCCTTGGCTCCTCGATCGCGAGATGGCGCGGTCTGGTGCCGTGATTATAACACAGTCGTGCAGAAAGACAAAAAGTGGTCTAGGCTGCCGTATAGCGATCGCGGTCGCGCACCCAGACCTTGTCAAGCACATGCTGCAAGCTGGCTGCCAGGTCGATACCTTCGGAGTTGGCCAGGCAGATGACCGCAAATATGATGTCAGCCAGCTCCTCGCCCAGTTCCTGGCTCTGTTCGCCGGGCTTTTTCAGCTTGGGACCGTAGTGGTGATTGAGCAATCTCGCCAGCTCACCCACTTCCTCGGCGATACGCGCCAGGTTGGCATGCGGCGACCAGTAGCCGCCGCCTACTTGCTGGATCCAGGCGTCGACATCCGCCTGGAATTCCCTGACTGTCCTATCAGGCATGGATTCCTCCGCGGCATCACATAGTCTATTGTCAGGGCTATTGTAACACTTTTCCGGCGATAACTCAAGCAGCGCCATTTTCCGTAGCTCGCACGTGGCTATCGCGCCCGAGGCGCCTGCTTGCTGCCTCATGTCTTTTCATGTATAATGCGCCGGGCGCCGGGGTTCCCGGTCGTGCAGGAACAAGGCCCCAGTCTTTCAGGTCAGGCTGTGAGTTTATGATGAGTTCTGTCAGTCGAGTTGTTGGGAGGATGCTGAGCCTTGGCTTGCTGTTGTGCCTGCTGGCTGCTGGCTCAGATCGCTGGGTTGCGGATGCCGGCGACAGCAATCCTTGTTTGGAGCCGGGCAACCTGACCCAGAACTGTGGTTTTGATACGTTTGTGGATGACTGGGTGGGTGCCAAGCGCTACCAGATACCAGCGGGGTGGTGGTATTTCATCCTCGCCGGAGACCCCGAGTATCGCCCATCGGATGATACGTACTGGGGAGCGCCGTCGCTCTGGATGCTGACGGATGGCGTTCCCTTTACTGCCGGGATCTACCAGCAGGTGCCGGTGACGCCAGGGGTTGTATACCAGGCTAATATCGGGTGGGCGGCGGTGTCGCAGGAGGATTTCGAGCGCAAGCTTGGTCTGGATCCAACCGGTGGAACGGACCCCCTGGCTCCAGCGGTGATCTGGAGCCGGTCCGAGTGGACCACGACACGGTGGCCCGACCTGGCAGTATCGGCCAGGGCTACCGGTCCTACGATGACGGTCTTTGTCTGGGTGCATCATCCCAGGGCATATGGTCTTGATTGGGTCTTTCTCGATGCAGTGGGGTTATGGCCCGATCCCAGCCAGCCCGTTGCCACCTTGACTCCAACACCGTCACGCACGCCAACGCAGCCGCCACCGACACGGAGTCTTCCCCGGGTCCCGGCGACCGATGCACCAACTGCCACTGCCACTGCCACGCTGACGGAGACGCCTTCGCCCACAGTCACGTCGACTGCCACGCCGATGCCCAGTGCCACGGCCACACCTACCTGGACCGCGACGCCCAGGCCTCCGACTGCGACGCCCTATCCGACGCGCACTCCGTTGCCGACGATCGTGCCGGTAGGGCAATTGGTCGCGCCCGCCGAGGATGAGGCTCGCTCCTCTGGCGGGTCTGGAGAGGATTTAGGCAATAGCCTTGCCTACGCGATTGCAGGTGTTTCGGCGATGGCCGCGGTAGCGTCGACCGGCGCGTGGCTGCGTCGCCGGAGCCACACCAAAGGGGAGTAGGTGACATGTCAAGAAGCAATTCACTCGGGATCGCCGTGTTGCTCGCCTGTTTGCTGCTAACAGGTTGCGCAGGCGAGTTGGCCGGCAAGGGATCGGGCCCAGGCGGGGCTCGCGAGCCGATCGAGTTGGTAATCCTCCACACAAACGACAACTGGGGCGAGTCTGAACCGTGTGGTTGAGGCAAGAGCGCGACCGGCGGGTTCCGCCGGCGAGCAACCTACGTGCAGGAGCAACGGGATCTGGCCAAGTACCTGCTGCTCTTGGACACCGGCGATGCCTTGGTCGCGGAACAAGATCTGAAGGGCCTACCGCCTGAGGACGATATGGCCGGCTGGTCTGACTTTGACACTGGCGATGGGCCGTACATGGATGGGAATCTTGAGAGGCAAATGTGGGGAGAGGACATTGTCGCCGGGATGAACCTTATGGGCTACGATGCGATGGCCATTGGGCCGTTAGAGCTAGGGCTGGGGGCCGAGATGTTGCGGCAACGACTGGATGAGGCCGAGTTCCCAATGCTGTCGGCAAACGTGCTCTGGAGCGGCGATCAAACACTCGTTGGGGAGCCCTACACCATAGTGCAGATTGGCCAGTACCGCATCGGCGTGATCGGGCTCACGCGGTATCCCAACGACGAGTTGGCCGACTATGCGATTCTTGAGCCGAAGGAAGTTCTGGTCCAGCTTGTCCCAGAGGTGGAAGAGCAGGTTGACACGGTTATTCTGCTTACCAACCTGTCATACCGGTCGGCAATGGAGCTGGTAGAGGCTGTGCCTGGCATCGATCTTGCGGTTGCCGCGCTGCCCAGACAGCTTCCTGATCGGGCGGTACGCACCTCACGGACAAGAGCCTTGGTGGTGACTGCCGATCAGGCACTTCCGGCACATAGCGGGCGGCGGGTGGGCAGGCTTGTCGTCATGGTCGGTCGCGATGGCGCATTGAGTCGTGAAACGTGGGTGTCTGTGGCGATGGGGCCCGAGATCGCCGACGATCCTGATATGAAAGCGCTGTTGGACAGATTCCGCGAGTAGGGATCACTGCCGGTATCGCCGCCGGCCAGCACTGGGTACTAGCCGGGTGGCGACTTGCTGTTTGTGTCAGTGTCGGTTTCGGTGGCGCGGATCCAGCGTGTCGCGCAACGCGTCGCCCAGCAGATTGACGGAAAAGACTGTGAGCGCAATGGCAAGGCCCGGAGCCGCTGTCACCCACGGTGCATCTCTCAGGTAGCCCCGCCCTTCGTTGAGCATGGCCCCCCATTCGGGCGTTGGTGGTTGGACACCGAGGCCGAGAAAACTCAAGGCCGAGGCATTCAGGATGGCCCACCCGACATCGAGTGTTGCCAGGACAATGATGGGGCCCAGGATATTGGGCAGGATGTGGCGTAGCAGGATGCGGGTGTGCGTACAGCCGACCGTCCATGCTGCCCTGACATAGGGCTGGCGCCTGGCGGAGAGAACCTGCCCGCGGACCAGCCGCGCGTACTGGGGTATGCCGGAGATACCCACAGCCAGTACGACATTCCGCGCCCCGGTTCCCAGGACAGCCATGAGGGTCAGGGCCAACAGAATGCTGGGGAAGGCAAGCATCACGTTCACTAACCAGCTCACGAGCCTGTCCACTCGCTTCCCATAGTAGCCTGCCAGGAGTCCGAGGAGTGTGCCTGGGAGCGCTGCGATGGGAACCGCCAGCATGCCGATACCGACGGAGAGTCGACCTCCATACAGCAGTCGCGTTGCTACGTCCCGCCCAAAGAGGTCGGTGCCTGCCGGATGCTGCCGGCTGGGCGGGAGGAACTGATGTGTGGGCGATACGGCCAAAGGGTCATGGGGTGACAGCAGCGGTGCTGCCAGGGAGGTAGCCGCGACCGCCAGGAGGAAGGACAGGGCAGCCAGCGCAACAGGATTCGCCCGAAACCTACGGCGCGGCGGAGGCGCATACTCGTGCCGTGGCACGGTTTTGCGCGTAGGGATGGCAAAGCCTCGTCTAGCCATAGCGAATACGGGGATCGAGGTAAGCATACGCCACGTCGGTGGCGAGATTTACCAGCGTATACACAAGAGCCACAAACAGCACAATCCCCTGCACCAGGGGCAGGTCTTTCCACAGGATGGCATTGACCATGAGTCGACCTATCCCAGGTCTTGAGAAGATGGTCTCGATGACCACAGTGCCGCCCAGGAGAAAGCCAAACTGCAGGCCGATGATGCTTGTTACCGGGATGAATGCGTTCTTCAGGGCGTGCTGCACGAGAACGGTGCGTTCGGCCAATCCCTTGGCGCGCGCGGTGTTGACGAAATCCTGATGCATCACTTCGAGCAGGCTGGCCCGCACAAGCCGGGTTATGGCTCCTGCGGAAGCGAGTCCGAGGACCAGTGCGGGGAGGATCAGGTGTCTTAACCCTCCCTGGCCCGTAGCGGGTAGCCACCCCAGGATCAGGGCGAACAGCCAGATGAGGAGGATGGCAGACCAAAAGATCGGTGTGGAGATGCCTGCCACAGAGATGGCCATGACAAGGGTATCGATCCAGGTGCCATTGTTGACAGCTGCCAGGATGCCCAACGCAGTTCCCAGGGCGATGGCCAAGAGCATGGCGGCAAGGGCGAGCTCGATGGTGCTCGGTAGCTGCTCGGCGATGGTTGTAATTACCGAACGTTGGGAGAATAGGGACGCGCCGAGATCGGCCTGCGCCAGCCGGGCCAAATGGTATCCATATTGGACGAGGAGTGATTCATCCAATCCGAGTTCTGTCCGCAACTCGGCGATAGCCTGGGCAGATCCGCCGGCTTCGGAGAGCATCAGTGCAGCCGGGTCACCAGGCAGCAGACGCATGATGACGAATACCAATGTCGCCACACCCCAAAGAACGGGTATGGCGCCAAGGAGCCGCCGCCCAATGTAGAGCATCATGTCAGTGTGGAACAGCGAGGGCTGCGCAGCAGAAGAGCGGGCGACCGGTTGGCTCGAGCACGTCCAGTTACCCGGTCATTCTTCGAGATATGTGTCGTACAGCCATGGGAACCATCCTTGCCGGTCATATCTGAGTCCACGAACCGCGAAGCGCGCCGCATTCAAGTTTACGTAATCCCGTATGGGGAGCACCAGGCCGAGATCCATGATGCGGGTCTGTGCGCTGGCATACAGGGCCAGCCGGGCAGAGGCGTCGAGTTGGGTCAATCCTTCTGCCAGGAGCCGGTCGATCTCGGCATCGCGAACCTTGGACCAGTTGAATCCTCCGTCAGCGTTGGATGACAGGTAGGTTGTACCGAGCAAGTTCGGATCGCTTCCCGAGAATGTCATGGGCACGAGATGGTGCAGTCCCTGGCCGGCTGCCTCAACTGCAGCAGGAAACGCCACCAGTTCGATCTGGAGATCCACCCCAATCTCGCGAAGCTGCGCCTGAAGCAGTTGGCCGACCTCGGGCAAGTATCCCCAGCTCATGACGTAGCCTCGGAGGAGGAGGGGCTGACCTTCCTTCTCGCGAATGCCGTCTCCATCCGAATCGATCCAGCGTGCTTCCTTCAGCAAGGCGTCGGCCTGATCTGGATCGTAGGGATACAGCTCAACTACCTCGTCGTTGTATGCCAGTGTGACGGCGCTCAGCGGGCCGTGTGCAGGCGGAGAGTAACCCTGAAAGATGGTATCGACGATGGCCTGCTGATCCGTAGCGTAGAGGAGAGCCTGGCGCACGAGCGGATCATCCGTAGGAGGGTTCTCGGTGTTGATAAAGAACTGGAGGGGCTGGCCGGGGATGGCCACACGGTAAAGGGAGAACTCGGGGTTGGCTTCGAGCCGTGCAGCATCCTGGGGTGGTATCTCGCCCATCACATCAGCCTCCCCCGATTCCAGCGCCAGGACACGCACCGCGGGATCGACGTAGAAACGAAAGAGGATCTCGTCGAGGTACGCAGGGCCGTTGTGCAGGTACACCGATGGCGCCCAGGCATACTCGGGATTGCGCGCCAGCGTCAGGTGATCGTTGGGCACGTACTCCTGGAAGATAAAGGGCCCGGTGCCGACCTGATGCAGTTGGTATTCTGCACCCCACTGTTGCACGGCTGCAGGTGAGGCCATTCCCAGGTAGACCTGGCTGAGTGAGTCGAGGAAGGGGGCGTATGGCTGCTCAAAGTGAACCTTGACCGTAAAATCGTCCACGACCTCGGTGTGGCTGTATGTCCCCAGCATCCCGCGCGCCTTTCGCGACATTGTGTCGGGGCTGGCGATGCGGTCGAGGTTGAATTTCACCGCATGTGCGTCGAATCGTGTTCCATCGTGAAATTGCACATCGCGGCGCAAATAGAAGGTATAGGTTTGTCCGTTCGGCGCTATCTCCCACCGCTCAGCCAGGCCAGGCACAAAGCTGCCGTCCAAGTTCTGGTAGACGAGCGTGTCGTAGACGCTGGTGAGGGGTATGCCCAATTCGGAGGACGCGTCGATATGGGGATCGATACCCGAAGGAGCCAGGGTGAGACCATATACGAGCCTGCCTCCCTCCTTGGGCGCGGCGGCTGTGTCCGTCCGGCCGTTGTTGTCTGTGGGTGCAGCAACATTTGTCGGCGTGCAGGCAGACAACGCGATGAGTATGAGCAATATGGCTGCTGCCAAGAGTCCGTGTGCGTGTTTCCCTAAATGCATGTGATGCCTCCAGGGTGGACCGTACGTCCGAATTCGGCCCGGGCAGTGCTGCTGCAGCGGGCCGGCTGATCCGTTGCACGGATTATACTCAAGAAACGCTCAGGTGGCAAGAAGCCACAGTGCCTCTGGGCGGTGGGCCCAGCGCCGGATCCTTGGAGTGTTGCAGCTTCCGGCTCCGGTCCGAGGCCGTGTCTTTTTGCCGCTTTCAACGGTAATATAGATAGGCAGGTTCAGGCAGGGACTGAGCTTGATCGGCTACGCCGATCACCGATCTTTCCCGAGATGGTGAACCCGTGTGGAAGGCGCCTGAGGTCGTCTGCAAAAACACTAGCAATCAGTAGTGGTTCATCCGGTCCGGGGCCCTAGCGGTTGTGGGGGCGGGTGGGTATGGCAGCTTTTCAGGACATGGTACTTGGGGATGCTTGACAGGCGAACGTGCCTGTGGTAGAATAGGCGCGGGTTCGGAAGAGATCCCTTCGCTGTGGATCGCCTTTGGCTCGTCATCGCGATCTTGAGGTCGAGCTGGCGCTGGATAGGCCAGGCCTCAGGTCTGGAGAACAGCCGGCAGCAATACCGGAAGGTGGCATGGAGCAGTTGGCACGACGGTACAAGAAAGATCCTTCGGTTGTATATCGCGAGATCGCTGGCGAGGCAATTCTGGTGCCGATACGGCGAAACGTTGCCGACATGCAGAGCATCTACACGCTGGACAGCGTGGGCGCTGACATATGGAATCTGATCGACGGCGAGCGCACGCAGGGCGATATCCTGGATGCCCTTCTCGATGACTATGACGTGGAAGCTGATGTGCTGTCCCGTGATCTGGACGAGTTTATCGACAATCTGGTATCTGTCGGCGCGATAAGAGCTGCGTAAAGTGGATTGCGTTCATCTTCCGGTTCTCGGCTTCGACGAATTCAGTCGGCGTTTGCGAAAGGGATCTGCTCCCCTAGGCGGAGGAATGGAGGTAACGCATCGGTGTAACCTCGCCTGTGTGCATTGTTACTGCCGGCAGGAGGCGGGGGACCAGCGTGCCCGAGCAACCGAGCTGAGTTTTGATACGATCTGCCGCATTGTCGATGAGGCCGCCGAGATGGGGCTTTTCGGCCTCACGCTTACCGGCGGCGAGCCCTTGCTGCGGCCGGATTTGCTAGAGATCTATGACCATGTCAAAGCTAAGGGGATTCTTCCGGTTCTATTCACGAACGCAACCCTGATCACGCCGCAAATCGCGGATCATCTTGCCGAATATCCACCGTTCTTTGTGGAGGTGAGCGTCTACGGCAGGACCAGGGAGGTCTATGAAAGCATAACGGGCGTGCCGGGTTCGTACGACCGCTGCATGCGGGGCATCCACGAGTTGGTGGACCGTGGCATCAAGGTGTTCCTGAAGACGCCGGCTATGGTGCAGAACCGGCACGAGCTGGGCGCGCTGGCAGAGTTTGCCGAGAGCCTGGGGAGCAGCTTCCGTTTTGATGCGCTCTTGACTCCCAGGCTGGATCACATGGAAGACCATTACGGGCCGTATGATTATGGCCTGTCGCTGCAGGATTGTGTGGACCTCGAGTTCGCCAGTGCGGCACGGGCCGAGGCATGGGTGAGCTACGCCGAGCGCGTAGAGGCAGTGCCTCGCCAGGACACGGCGTATGCCTGCGGGGCCGGGCTGTACAGCTTTTTTGTGGATGCCCGCGGTCAGCTAAGCATGTGCGTGCTCAGCCGCCACCCGAGCTACGATCTGAAGGTCGGCACGTTTCGGGAAGGATGGGAGCTACTCCGGCGCACTCGCCAGGAAATCCGTGATGATCAGGCCAGTCTTGAGTGTCGGGCATGCGAGCTGTGGGCATTCTGCCAGCAATGCCCGGCTCGAGCCCAACTGGAGCACGGACCGGAAGCTGTGTCAGAGCGGGTTGAATGGTTGTGTGAATTGGCGCACTTGCGTGCTGAAAGAGTGAAAGTACTACAAGGAGAGAGCAGATGAAAACGAAGAAGCAGTACACCAAGCCCCGGCTAACGGAGGTCCAGTTGGCCATCCAGAACCCGGTTCTGGCAAACTGCAACAGCGTGAACACTACGGTTTCGACATATGAACCCTGTAATTTCCTCGGGGCTCCTTGCCCGAGTGATTAGTCTTGTCGGCAAACTAGATTTAGAGGCGCATAGCGCCAACGCCGGCCCTTTCCATGTACTGGAAGCCAACCTGCACCCGGCCAGCTGGTCGGGTTGCTGTGCTCAAGGCGGATTGGCGCACTTCAGGGCTTGAGTGGATGTGCGGCGCTGCTCAGAGCAAAGGAAGGCCTTGGCCGGCGTGGGCGAAAGGGTGTTGTGCCGCTGATCGTTGGGACGTGGTTCGCATGCGTTGATGCCGAGGGAATCTTCGGCTACAGAACGAGAAATCTCGAAAGCGATTCCGCTTCATACTGTCGCCAATGCGTCTGGGAGGTGATATTGCCAGCGCAGTGAGGCGAGAGGGTGGGGCGGAATTGCTTTGTCGGAATAGAAATCTCCTTTGTTTGAGGCGCGGGGATGCAGGATCGTGAGATCAGGTTAAATGTGGCAGATGTCATCGTCTCGCTGGCCATCGAGCCGGGCGTCCGTGTGGCGGGCCATGTCGACTCTTTCTTGGTTGACGAGACTGCGGACGCTGTCGTTAACATGCGGTTCAATCACGAGGATCGCAGATCGGAGGTATGGCGTCCCCTGTCAGGGGGGGACGTCTTCGGGTGGCATGCCTTTGGATCCGCTGATGGCAGCTCCATTCTTGTCGAACGGCGTGCGGGCAGCATCCGGGTGCATTTTGCCTCGAGCCCGGAGTGTAAACACGTTGACGTGCTGCTCGGCGCGCCGTCCCTTTCCGGCGGGCCGGTAACAAACGGCTCCGACGACGGATGGCCTGAACGAGAGCTCTTGTTGGTGGAGGTGTTGCCGCTGCCGGTCGTGGTGCTGCTATCTGGACGGCAGGGGCTCTTTTTGCATAGCTGTGCTGTTGCTTTGGAGGACAAGGGTATCCTGTTCTCTGGCGTATCCGGTTCTGGCAAGTCGACGATGGCCGATCTCTGGCGCCAATGGGGCCCTCGGACGTCCAGCGTGATCGACGATGAGCATATCCTGGTGCGCCAGGGTGTCGAATCTACCGTTTTATATGGCGCACCGTGGAGCAGGGGTGTGCGTGAAGCGACGTTCTCCCGGACACCCTTGCGAGCGGTCTTTTTCCTCGCCCATGGCAAGCAGAACCAGTGCGTCCGCTTGTCGTCCGGTGAGGCATTTGCGGAACTGCTATCGCAGGTGTTTCTACCTCTGTGGAGCAGGGAGCAGTTGGAATTGACGATGCAGACCTGCTCCGATCTGTTGGGTAAGGTTGACTGCTACCGCCTGCACTTTGTCCCTGACCGGAGGGTGATCGCCTTTGTGCAGGATGTCCTTGGGGACTCTCTGTGATCCCGGCTCGGCCCTCTGAGCTGGGCCTGCTGTGGGGGCAGTACTTTTGCGGAGGTTTGTTATGAGCATGCGGCGCACCTTGGGTGTTTTGGCGATTCTGGCCGTGCTGGTTGGGGCCTGGCTCGCTGTCACCGGCAGCGCCTCGCAGGCCGCTGCGGTCTCTCCGCCAGAGCAACTGGTCGATTCGCGGGACCCCATCCAATTGCTCCGGTCTGATGTGGATGGCATCGTGCTTGGCGTTGAGGTTGCCGGTTTCGAGTCAGGGCAGGAGACGGTCAACGGCGTAGTGTATGATGTTCTGACCATTCCCGGCTTCGGATCGAGTTCCGTGGCCGGAAGCCCCCAAGTTCCAAGTAGAAGGATTCTGCTGGGCATTCCTCTGGACGCAGACTATCAGCTCCGCGTCTCTGTGCAAGAGTCGGAGTCAGCCCGCGGCTCGTACAGGCTGCTGCCTGCCCCTGCGGCGATCCTTGTGCCGGAGCCGGCGTCCGCTGTGGATCCTAAGGTGTTTGAATCGGGGACGGCGGGCTGGGAGTACGAGGAGGATACAGGTGTGTACTCGGCTGCTGTTTTCTACCCCCAGGCGGAAGCCAACATTGCCGGCACGGGCTTTATTCGCGACCAGCGCTATGTTGCTGTGCAGGTGAATCCGCTGCAGTACAACCCGGTCACGGGAGAGGTAGTCCTGTATAGGCGGTTCACGGTCGAGATCGATTTCACGTACCGCGGGCGTGGGCCTGAACCGTCGCTTCGTCAGGCCGGTGGCAGTTTCGAGCCGGTCCTGGCGTCCAGCTTGCTCAACTACGAATCGGCATTGGAGTGGCGCGGTCAGCCGTCCGGCGTCGACCTGCAAGCCGAGCGAGTGGCAGAGGTAGGGGACACGGCCCTGCCGGCGCTCAAGATCATGGTCGATGAGGACGGCATCTACCAGGTCACGGCGGCAGACCTGGCAGCGCTTGGCGTCCCTGTGGACGGGACACCGGCGATCACGTACAAGTTGCATTACCGGGGGCGGGAGGTGCCGATCCGCGTTTTCGAGTCCGTCGGGGGGGACCTGGCCTCTCTGTGGTTCTATGGCGAAAAGGCGCGGACCAAGTATACGGATACGAATGTGTACTGGCTCACCT
>Ga0068714_10003624_pt1 | contig 18068 bp, 17 predicted proteins | sample MTBNYHSulfiMetaG_FD_62988 | JGI IMG/M metagenome (GOLD analysis project Ga0068714, IMG submission 62988) | Enrichment culture microbial communities from rom New York Harbor, USA that are MTBE-degrading - MTBE-NYH (New York Harbor Sulfidogenic)... | ecosystem: Environmental > Aquatic > Marine >...
CTGGTCATGACTTTTATTATGAGATAGGATGGTGGAAATTTTTATCGCAAACCGAAGGTGGTGGCAGTGTTTCTGGCAATCTTCTTCCTTCTTCTTTATGGTTCGTGAGTCATAAATAAATTTTCTCTTTAATAAGAAGTTATTGTGTTTCATCAAATCTTAACTTCAGTTCCGCAAGGGGAGAAGAGATGAACAAGTTCATCAACACGAAAATGATCTATTTCCTTATTGCGGTCGTGGTGGTGATTGCACTCTTCTCATTTTATAAAAAACAAACCCGGCAAACAAAAGTATCAGAATTTGGAAAATATCAGGGTTATTCCGAAGCGGTTTACGATGGCACCAAGCGCATATCCGATTACATGACACTATCAAATGGAACGAGGTTGGCTTACGACCTCATTCTCCCCACGAAGAAGGGGATTCCGGCCAGCACACCACTGCCCGTCCTCTTCAAGTACACGCCCTATCTACGTACCTTTACCATTTTTGACCAGGCTGGTAACAACATAATCGCTGACCTATTTAACCTCGGTTGGAAAGAAAAGGCTTATCTTCGCGTCCGCTACTGGTTTGACAAGCGGGGAAACCTGATGGATCCGGTTTTTAGAACCAAATATCTTGGAAACATACTTAAACATGCCTACGCAGTCATTGTAGTCGAAAGGCCAGGAACTGGGGCATCCTTTGGGGTGATGAATGCGTCATTCGAAGTCGGCGCTAAAGAGGCGAACGAAATCCTAAACTGGATTGCGGCCCAACATTGGTGCAATGGCAACATTGGTATGTATGGCGACTCTTTCCAGGCGATGATCCAGTTTGCGGCTGCGACTACCGGCAATCCACATCTGAAAGCTATCTTTCCCACCTCAAGCGGTTTTGATCTATACAGTTCTGTCGCCTTTCCGGGTGGGGTCCTGAATAAAACCTTCGCTTCCTTTTTCTCTTGGTCAACTTCTTTTCTTGAATCAGTCCTGACACCAGTGGATAGCGACAAGAATGGATCCCTACTCGCCCAGGCCCGTAAAGAGCGCAGTGGCTCGACACTTGCAAAGCAGTCGGAGGTTTGGTTCAGGAAATTCCCTTTCCGCGACAGTATCACATCGGATGGAATTAAAATCTGGGAGGGGCCTGGCAATCTTTATCCTCTCCTTGATCGAATCAATCAATCGGGAATCCCGGTCTACATGACGACCGGTTGGTACGACCTTTTCGCAGGAGCGGATGATATGTTTCTCTGGTACGCGAACCTCACTGTACCCAAGCGTCTGCTCGTCCGCCCCGCAGATCACAGTGAGGTGGAAAAAAAAGGATTCGACCTCGACTTTGGTTCTGAAGTGCACCGCTGGTTTGACTACTGGTTGAAGGGCATCGATAATGGAATCATGAAAGAACCCCCTATTTACTACTACGTTATGGGTGACTCGAAAAAGGGCGTTTGGAGGACAACTGCTCAGTGGCCACTGGCAGATCCGAAACTGACCTGTTTCTACTTCACTGAGGGAAAAACCGGGAGCGTCACCTCGATCAACGACGGGTTCCTGGGTCCACAACCCCCCGGTCAGACGGATGCGGCCGATGCCTATAAGGTGGATTATTCGACGACCAGTGGCAAATATTCACGATGGTGTGCGGTCAACTGGCCGCGCAAATACCCCAATATGCGCACGAATGACCAAAAAGCGCTGACCTATACAACTTTTCCTCTGGAGGCTGACGTGGAGGTTACAGGGTATCCACTCGTGCATCTTTGGTTCACGACAAATGCTCCAGATCTGGATGTATTTGTCTATCTGGAAGAAGTGGATAGCAGTGGAAAGTCCACCTACATCACCGAAGGGAATCTCCGGGCATCGCATCGCAATCTTAGCAAAGCGCCTTACAATAACTTTGGGCTACCCTACCACTCTCACTACGAGAGAGACTTCACGCCGATCCCGTCCAAAGAACCAATTGAATTGGTCTTTAACCTGCTTTCGACTTCGTATTGCTTCCATAAAGGGAATCGCATCCGCATTACGGTTGCTTTCGCGGATGCCGATAATTTCGAGACACCCGTGATCAATCCGGCACCAAAACTTCGGTTGCTGAGAGACATAAATCATCCATCGTCGATTCAGCTCCCAATTATTCGATCACAATAAAGTTCAAACAGGATAAGATTGAAGATCGCTTGCGGAAGGATAAATCGTTTTAGAAGATAAAAGGATGACATATTTACACGCTCTCATTCTGGGAATCATTGAAGGGGTCTCGGAATTTCTCCCAATCTCCTCAACAGGCCACCTCATCCTCACCAGCCACCTCCTTCATCTCGAACAGACAGACTTTCAGAAAAGCTTTGAGATTGCTATCCAGCTCGGGGCCATTCTATCGGTGGTGGTCCTGTACTGGCGAACGCTGCTGGTAAACTTCGAGATTCTGAAAAGGGTCATCACGGCATTTATCCCAACAGCCATTCTCGGGTTCATTTTCTACAAAATCATAAAAAAGGTGCTCCTGGGAAGTAACACCGTTGTCCTCTGTTCCCTTTTGATTGGAGGTATCTTTTTGATCCTTTTCGAGTTATGGCATCGGGAGAAGAAGGGTGCCTCCGAGGAACTCTCTGACATTTCTTACTCAAAATCGTTGATGATTGGCCTTTTTCAGGCGGTTGCCATGATTCCGGGAGTTTCCCGTTCGGCGGCCACGATCATTGGAGGTTTGATTCTGGGAATAAGAAGGAAGACCATTGTCGAGTTTTCTTTTCTTCTATCGGTGCCGACCATGGTCGCCGCTACCGGCCTTGATCTGATAAAGAGTGGTGGTCAATTCTCATTGGAGGAATTCCGTTTGCTTTTTATGGGATTTACCACATCCTTTATCGTTGCTCTCTTGAGCATCAAGTGGCTTCTCCGTTTCATAAAAAATCACACCTTCATCTCTTTCGGAATTTACCGAATTCTACTATCCCTTTTATTCTGGTTTGTGATTTTGTAAGCTCGCCTTCTGAGAATATGGCGAGTTGATGACAGGCAATGTAAACCTTAACGTAGATTAAAAAAAGGGAGGCGAGTGTGCTTCCAACCCTTTACAATTGCGGATTTTTTCTATGGTTTATGGGTTACATACGATGTTACCTGAGGCGACCTTTGTCATATGCTTGAAAACTGAGTAGCAAAACGTTTAAAGGTGCCGCTGTAAAGGTTTTTCAGCACACCCACCACCCTTTTTATATAATTTTTATGCAACTATAAGGGAAGCACTCTTTTAAAATATATCCGCTGAAAAAATATAGATCTCTATTTCCTTTTCTTTCCATGCATTCGAAGGCAGGCCTGCCTTTTGGCAGGTGTGCTCTAAAAAGGTCTGACGATCCCATCCATATTCTGTGGCGACTTGGGGTAAGAGAAGTCCCGAGTACCATTCTTTCTTTATATAGATCCCATGTTTCCCAACCTGAATCTCATTCACATCCTTAATCTTTTTAAGAGGGGTTAAAACAGATATTTCGAGCTCCAGCTCCGGAAGTTCTTTTTCTTTGACAGGGGTAAAACGGGGATCGCGAAACGCTGCCGCCTCAGCCATCTCTTCGATGGTCTTATGAAGAGGTCCACGGCCTTCAATGTAACCAATGCAACCCCTCAGTTGCCCTCTTTTGTGAATGGTCACAAAGGCCCCTCGATTTTCCTTCAAGACAGGAGATTCGATTTTAAAATCTGGGACCGTTTTCCCCCTTGCCTTATTTTCAATCACTGTTTTTGCGATGTGATGGAGGGTCCTCTTCTCCTCTTCATTTAATCCTAAGTCAACACCTACATTCCTCTCCTCTTTCATTTTTTCTTTCCCCCCGACTTTCTTGTAAAAAACGCCGGCCGCATAACCCACCACCCGGCTACGGTCTCCGGTCACATCCCCGGAATTCGCATATTTCAATACTTTCCCATGATTAGCTCCCAGCATTTTTGCTGCCAACATGATTGTGGCAACGGCCCCCCCTCCACAGGCCTCTGTGCGATTACTCTTTAGATCCCGATTTAACCCTTCTACGTCAAACCGCTCAATATGGTCTAAAAAAATCTTATCCAGCTCAATAGCTATGTTGTAAGTGTAGAAATGGGATAAATCCGTACTCGCAACCAATAGAACCTTTTTCCCTTTTACAGTTTCTGCAATGGCAGAGGCGACGGATTGACAGGTCTCCCAGCTCCAGTAGGGCTCCATCACGATGGGAACCAGTTTGAACGATTTTAAAACAACCTGCAAGAAGGGAATTTGAACTTCCAAAGAGTGCTCTTGGAAATGAGCTTCGGGAAAAAATTGAATTTCTTTTCGTTTCTCCATCATCTTCTTCGAAAGTTCGACATCGACAGGAACCACACCCAGAGGGGTTCGATATCCTCCCCGATCGTAGATAGAAGCTCCTTTAAATAGAGCCCGATGACTGGGAGCAATCACCACGACGGAATCAAAGACTTCCCCTTCAATCAATTTATAGGCGTAGGCTGCCACTTGGCCAGAATACATATATCCAGCATGTGGTGAGAACAAAGCAACGATCTCACCTTCCACTTTCTCCCTCTTTGCATTTTCCAAATATCTTTTTACATCTCGGGAAAGCATTTCCGGTTTGTCGGGATAAAATGTTCCTGAAACGGCCGGCTCCCTGATCTCTTTCATCCCCATCTCCTTTTCGCCTCTGAAGATCTGAGCAGTTGCCCCAGAACTCATGAGGAGAAAACCAATCAAAGAAAGGAGGCCATAAAGTTTTCTCAAAATTCTTTTCCCTGTTTCCCTACCTGCCTTTTAATGGCTGCATTCATTGAGCGGAGAAGTAGGCTGACAAAGCCTTAAAATGCGGCTTTTATTACATAGACAGGGTAATGAATTCCGCAAGCGAGAACAACAGAATGGATTAGTCCTCATCCGTCGATCAACCTATCAAAGGTTCCCGCCTTAAGACTTCTCCACCCTACCTCTCCGCGTTATAGCAAAGTTTTTTCCAACCAGAAAGTGAATTCAATGCTGCTTGCTATCCAAGAGGAGCGTCACCGGTCCGTCGTTAATAAGATGAACCTCCATTTTTGCCTGAAATTCCCCTGTCTGAACGGGAATGCCTTGTTGTCTCAGTTTTGAAACAAATTGTTCGTAAAGATTCTTAGCTATGGCGGGCTCTTCGGCCTCTGTGAAAGAAGGCCTCCGACCCTTCCGGCAATCGCCATAGAGAGTGAATTGGGAAACGATCAAGATCTCCCCGTCGATCTCTTTCAATGAAAGATTAAATTTACCAGAGGCATCTTCGAAGATTCTAAGTTCAGGTATTTTGGAAATCAAAAAGGAGAGATCATCTTCTCCGTCTCCTTTCCCCACGCCGAGGAGCACCAGAAGGCCCTCACCGATCCTTCCCGTCACTCGCCCATCCACACAAACCTGGGCAGATTTTACCCTTTGGATAACAACCCTCATAAAAGCTCAATGTAAAATGAAAATTTCAAAATGCAAGCTGCAAAATTTTAATTTTTCACTTTACGCTTTGCATTTTACAATGATCTTTATCAGTCTTCTTTTTCTTTATCTTTTTTAACTTGTACAATTACCTTTTCAGCTAATTGTGCAGGAAGTTCTTCGTAATGGGAAAACTCCATGGTGAAGGTCCCCCGTCCCCCTGTTTTGGAGTTAAGATCCGGAGCGTATTTCAGCATTTCTGACATAGGGACATTGGCCTCAATCATCTGATAATTCCCTTTGGCATCAACTCTCAAAACCCTCCCCCGACGGCTATTGAGGTCACCGATGACATCACCGATGTTCTCATCCGGTGCTGTGACCACCACCTTCATGATCGGTTCAAGGAGCACGGGGTTGGCTTCCTGAACCCCCTTTTTAAAAGCCATGATGGCAGCAATCTTGAAAGCCATTTCCGAGGAATCGACCTCATGAGATTTTCCATCATAAAATCGAACTTTCACATCTACGACAGGGAAGCCAGCGAGGACACCACTTTGCATCGCCTCACCAATTCCCTTCTCCACGGCTGGAACAAAGTTCCTCGGAACGTTCATCCCGGTAAGGGCATTCTCAAATTCGAAACCCGCTCCTCGTGGAAGAGCAGAAACATCAAAATGGACTTCGGCGAACTGCCCGCGACCGCCGGTCTGTTTCTTATGACGATAGACCACCCCGGTTTTCGAACCACGGATCGTCTCTTTATAAGGAACTTTCGGGACGCTAAGGTTTACCTCCACCCCAAATTTCCTTTTTAATTTTTCAACAATCACCTCCACATGCGTCTGTCCCACGCCCGAAAGAAGGATCTCGCCGGTCTGCTCATCCCGTCCTACCATTATGGTTGGATCTTCTTCGTGGATCCGCGCCAATGAGGCGGCGATTTTCTCTTCGTCCCCTTTGCTTTTTGGGGTCAGGGCATAAGAGATCATGGGAAGCGGCAGTTTGGTTTCTTCAAATATGATAGGTTTTTTTTCATCGGAGAATGTGTCGCCTGTCGTGGTCTCCTTTAACTTCGCAACCGCCACGATATCGCCCACACCGGCGAAGCCTATCGGTTTCTGCTTCTTCCCTTCCAATAAAAAAATTTGGCCGATTCTCTCCCTCAGGTCCTTTTTGGAGTTATAAAGGGTGGAATCCGCATTCACGGATCCAGAGTAGACCCTGAAGAGACTCAGTTTTCCTGCAAAGGGATCAGCGATGGTCTTGAAGACAAAAGCAGAGAATGGCCCATCTTCTTTGGGCTCACGGGTTTCGACTTCCCCCGTTTCAACATTCTTTCCCTGAACCGAACCCTTCTCCAGTGGTGAGGGAAAACAGGCGATTGCAATGTCCAGGAGTGGTTGGATACCTATATTTCGGGTGGAGGAACCACAAACAGCAGGGACTAACTTCCTCTCTATCGTTCCCTTCCGAAGACACTGGACGATCTCCTCGGTGGAAACTTCTCCGGATTCCAGATATTTTTCCATTAACTGATCGTCCATTTCGACCACCGTCTCGACCAACTTCTCACGAAGCCGTTCTACTTCTTCTTTCATGTCCGGTGGAATATCCTTGAGTTCAAATTTTCCACTCCCATCTTCCCGATAGTAATAGGCTTTCCTCTGAATCAAATCCGCAACCCCTTTGAAACTTCCTTCTCCCCCAATAGGAAGTTGAACAGGAACGGCAGGCTGAGAAGGAAAAACTTTCTTTACCTCTTCAACGACCTTGAAATAATCGGCTCGTTCCATATCCATTTTGCTGACGTAAAGAATCCGGGGCGTTTGAAATTCATTGGCATATCCCCATACCGTCTCGGTATGAACCTTGACCTCCGAGTTCCCGCCAATAACGATGACGGCCCCATCCACTACCCTCATCGAGGCTTTTGCCTCAGCGATGAAGTTGGCGTACCCCGGTGTGTCAATGACATGAAATTGATGTTTGTTCCACTCGAAGTGGGAAATAGCGGAACTGATGCTGATCTTCCGGTTGATCTCCTCCGGTTCAAAATCCATTAAAGAGGAACCATCATCGACACGCCCAATACGGGTATTCTCCCCTGTATCAAAAAGAATCGCCTCAACCAAAGAAGTCTTCCCTTCTCCGCCATGGCCGAAGGTTCCTATGTTACGAATGTGGGTCGGTTCAACTCGTTTCATCTTTTCTCCTTTCCGTTATCCATTCCATCCAAAAGAACGATATATAAAATTACCTTTTTTCCCATCGAAAAGTCAATCCTTAACTCCCCTTTTTCTTCCGATGATTGACACCGTCAGGGTATTCCCTTAAAATGCTTGACAAGGAGGCTTCCCTATGAAGAGTCCTGTGTTTTTCTCAGACCTGAAGGTGGAATCTAAGAAAACCCTCCTCGATAAATTGGACATTCTCTTGGATCGGGCTGATTTAAAAGGAAAAATCCATGAGAAGGACCTGGTGGCGATTAAACTCCATTTCGGAGAGAAGGGGAATACAGCGTTTGTCCGACCCATCTTTCTGAGAAGGGTGGTCGACCGAGTCAAACAATATAAAGGGAAACCTTTCTTAACCGATACGAATACCCTCTATATGGGGACCCGGAGTGAGGCGGTCTCTCATCTGACCACCGCTTTCGAAAATGGATTCACGGAGTCTGTCGTCAATGCTCCTGTTCTGATCGCCGATGGGTTGAGGGGCAATAGCGCCATAAAGGTTCGGATCGACAAACCTATATTCAAAACGGTTTCCATCGCCCGTGAGCTTTACATGGCAGATGTCCTCATCACTGTCACCCATTTCAAGGGTCACGAACTTTCTGGATTCGGAGGGGCGTTAAAAAACCTTGGGATGGGGTGCTCCAGCCGTGAAGGGAAATTGAGCCAACATTCAAACATCTCACCTCAGGTCAAAGGGAAAGCCTGTAAAGGGTGTGAAATTTGTCTGAGTTGGTGCCCTCAATCGGCGATTTCGATGGTTCCATCAGGGTTAGGAAACGAAAACAAGCCCTCTATTGCATTGATTGATTCAACAAATTGCATTGGGTGTGGAGAATGTATTCTCGCCTGTCCTTCATCGGCCATTCAAATTCAATGGAATGAATCCATCCCCATTTTTCAAAAGAAAATGGTGGAGCACGCTTATGGAGCAGTTCACAAGAAAAGGGGAAAAGCGCTTTACCTCAACTTTCTGACACAGATCTCTCCCGCATGTGACTGCTATGGATATTCAGACACACCGATTGTGAATGATATTGGGTTTCTGTCCTCTGAGGATCCTGTTGCGATTGATCAAGCCTCCGTCGATTTGGTAAACGGAGAATCGGGGAATCGGTCCTCAAAACTGCCTGGGGCCTGGGAACCCGGAGAAAATAAATTTCGTGCGATTTATCCTGAGGTGGACTGGAACATTCAACTTGCCTATGCCGAAGAGATCGGGATGGGGATAAGGAATTATGAATTGGTTAAAATCTGACCACCTCCTCCTTACTCTTTGGAGCCCGAACCCTCTCTCTAATATATTTTCCATTTTATCATTAAATAAAATGTCAATCATATTTTTTTGTGTATAAGGTGTATGTACAACAGGGAAAAAAATGTTTAGAAGATTAGCTTTCAACCCGGTATTCAGTAATGAAAGGCTTAGGTGAGGGTACAGGAAAGTTTAGGTTGATTTTCTATGAAATTTTGTGACACTATGGGAATCTATGAAGAAAAGTGAATTTCGTGGTTACCTTTATATCCTGGTCGGGACAACACTCTGGGGCGTCTCCAGCGTGGTGGCCAAATCCCTATTTATCATCGGGCTCCCCCCTGCTGAGCTCGTCCTCATCCGGCTCACTCTTGCAACGCTCGCCCTTGCCATCATTCTCTTTTTCTTCGACCGGAGACGAATGATCGTCTCTTTGAAAGACCTGCCCTACTTTTTAATTTTAGGTTTTGTTGGCGTGGCGGGGATGCAGTTCACCTACTACTACACCATTAGTAAGATTCATGTGGGACCAGCCATTCTCCTCCAATACATCCAACCGGTTTGGGTCTCTCTCTATGCCTTCCTCTTCCAAAAAGAACCCATCGCTAAAGCAAAGATCGCTGCCCTTCTTCTTGCCGTGATGGGATGTTATTTTGTAGTAGGTGGGTATCAGACCGATCTGCTGCGTCTGAATAAAATAGGAATCGTCAGCGGTGTCATTGCTTCCCTTTTCTTTACCTTTTATGCCCTCTTCGGGGAAAAAGGATTGAAGAAGTACGATTCATGGACACTCATTCTTTACGGTTTCGGATTTGGTGCGGTCTTATATTGGATACTTTTTTCACCCTTGAAAATCTTCACGGCTGGTCATTCGCTCAAAATGTGGATGGCCTTTATCTATATCGCCATCTTTTCAACCCTCATTCCTTTCGGCCTTTACTTTAAGGGCATTGAATATATGCGTGCTACCCGGACAAGCATCATCGCCACCTGGGAACCTGTCGTGGCAAGCATCACCGCTTATATTGTCTTAGGAGAAATATTGTTTCCCCTGCAGGTTTTAGGAGGCATCGGAGTGATTTCTGCGATCGTGCTGCTCCAGGTAGCTAAAGAGAAAGTTGCTCCCTCCGCCCCTATAGAGATTCGTGAAAAAGATTAAAACTCACGCACCCACGAAGTTCGAAAGGGCTGCTGTCTCCTCCCTTATCAATTCAAATATTCTGGCTTTGGTCTCGTTGAAGGCAGGACTGAGAACCATCTCATAATGACGCGGACGCGTTAAAGGCACAGGGACAAGAGTCTTTATCCTGCCTGGTCTTGCTGTCATGACATAGATTCGATCTCCCAAGAATACCGCTTCATCAATATCATGGGTAATGAAAAGGATCGTCGTCCGAAGACGCTCCCAAACTCCTAAGAGGAGCATCTGCATCGAAAGTCGAGTTTGAGCATCAAGGGCAGCAAACGGTTCATCCATCAGCATTACTTCTGGCTCATTGACAAGAACGCGCGCGATGGCTACTCGCTGTTTCATTCCGCCTGAGAGTTGCCCGGGGTAGTGGCGTTCGAAACCCCCCAGTCCCATCAGCGCCACGTACTTTTTCACTGCTTCACCGTAGCGAACTTCATTTTCAACACTGCCCCTTAGCTTTTTTCCAAAAGCAATGTTTTGGACGACGTTAAGCCAGGAAAAGAGGGCATGCTCCTGGAAAATGACTCCTCGATCAGGGCCTGGTTTGAGAATGGGTTTCCCATCCAAAGTCACTTCACCGGAGGTAGGAAATTCAAACCCTGCGATCAAGTTCAAAACGGTTGATTTACCACATCCGCTTGGCCCTAATAAACATAAGATTTCGTTGGAATAAACTTCCATGGAAAGTTGCTCTAATGCCTTGGTCCCTTCCTTAAACACTTTTGTGACTCCTCCGAGATGGATCTTCTTTTCCAATTTATCCCTTCAACAATTTCGAGGAAATATAGAGAACAATTCTATCGGTCAGCGTTCCCATGGCACCGATGACAATCATTCCGACTATCACTTTATCTGTGTGGAGATAAACCTGGGCATCCCAGATGATAAACCCCAATCCAGCTGTCACTCCCAAAAGTTCAGAGATCACCACACAGACCCAAGCCAAACCCAACCCGATCCGAATTCCCGTCAAAATATTGGGGAGAGCCGCCGGAAGAATGACATAAATGAGAAGTCTCCAAGGTGTCGCGCCAAGCATATAAGCCGCACGGACCAAAATGGATTGGGTAAATTTCACGCCGTGTACCGTATTGATGAAAATCGGAAAGAAGGTACCAATGACGATAAGAAAGATCCCTGGTTTATCACCGATGCCAAACCAGACAATCGCCAGAGGAAGCCAGGCAGCGATGGGAATGGGTCGGAGAGCTTGTATGAGGGGATCCAGGAGCTTTTCAAAAACAAGAAAATGGCCTACCAAGATTCCCAGAATGACACCGAAGAAAGCCCCGAAAAAAAATCCTGTAATGATCCTTGCAAAACTTGCCCAGAGATGAATGAAGAACTCTCCCTCTGCGAAGAAACGATAGAAAGTTTTGACAACCGTCCAAGGCGAGGGCATCACCAGCTCTTGAAAGACGCCAACTCTAACAACGAGATACCAGATAAGAATGACTCCTCCAAAAGAGAGGAGGGGAAAGAAAATACTTGAGAATCGTTTCATTTATGAGCTTTTTCAAGAAAAGTAAGATTGAAGGCTTTTGAGTAGTCTGCGACTTCTTGAATATAACCCAGATCCTTCGCCATGTTAGCCAGAGCAGGCCATTCTGCTGGAAAAATTCGGTAAGTGATTTCAGCATTCTTCAAGGCTACACGGACATCATCTTCCGAGATCTTCAGCTTTCCTACGGCATGCTTGATGTATTCCTCCCGTTTTGTGTTTGAAAAATGGATGCTTTTTACAAAAGCGTTGGCCAATTTCTGAACCGCCCCGGGATTCTCTATGATCAGTTTTTGAGTTATGACGAAAGCGCCGCTTACCTCTCGAGCCGGACTATCATAGACATTGAAACCGGGGAGTCTCCTTCCTATTCCCTTGCTTATCGCAAGCCCTGCCCATGGCTCTCCCGCAGCAATGGCATCTACATCTTTCTGGGCTAATGCGACTGCCAATTGGGCATGAGGGAGGTTGATCCATATTGGTGAAATTCCAGCTTTTTTCAATTGATATTTGGCAAGGATTTCTGACGTTGACCCCTTGGTTGCGCCAATCTTTTTCCCTTGGAGTTCCTGAACCGACTGAATCGTTTTGCTGACGACAAAGTCTGACCCACCTCTGACGGTCCCGGAAATAATGACAACAGGAACACCTTTTGTAAAAAGGACGTTGGTCCCCAAAGCACCTACATTCCCTCCATCCAAACTTCCCGCAGCAATTGCTTGATTTTCGTCAGAACTCGACTTGAAATCGATCACCTCCACATCGATCCCCTCTTCTTTTCCAAAATTTGGGAGAAAATCAAAATGAAGGGTGTAAGCCATGGGGACAGTACCAATTTTTAATTTTGGCCCTGCCCAAACGCCTGGACCCAAAATTTGGAACATTCCAATAAAAATTGCAAGTAGAATGATCATCTGTTTTTTCAACATAGGCTTCTCCTTCGCTACAATTTTTGCTCCATCTTATTATTTTTAACTCGTAATTGTCAAGGGTTTGAGGATAAAATGTCATTTAAACTTCAAAAGTGCACCGTTTTTTGAGATTTAAACTTGAAAACTGCACACCTCTATGGTCTGACGGGAAGACATAATCTAAAGAAACAAAAAGGAGGTTTTAGATTATGTCTCAATTGCATAAAAGATTTTCGTCCGATGAGCTTAAAAAACTTTTTGACCGCTATCTCCAGAACGAGGTGGAACGAAAGTATATCCAAAACATTCTGGGCATCAAGAAAAGAAGGTTTTTCATGCTCCTGAAACAGTATAAAGAAAATCCTACCAAGTTTACGATTCAATATCAAAGAACCACCCCTCCACGAATTTCTCCAGAAACCGAACAGAATATTCTGAAGGAATTGACGATTGAAAAGAGAATCATCCAGGACAAAGAAACCCCCTTGAACTCCTACAACTACAGCTTTATTAAAGATCACTTGAAGAAGAAATATCGCCAGAAGGTCTCTTTGACCACCGTGATGCGTCAAGCCAAAAAGCATGGCTTCTATCTCAAGAAACCCAAAAGGACCCTCCACGACCGGGAAGTCTTAACCCGTTACGTCGGGGAGTTGATTCAGCATGACTCCTCCTATCATCTCTGGGCTCCAGCGGCCCAAGAAAAATGGTCCATGATCACTTCCCTAGATGATTACAGCCGATTTATCCTTTATGCCACTCTGGTCAAAAAGGAAACCACCTGGGCTCATATCCTGGCCCTTCAAACCGTCATCCTTCGATACGGACTCCCTTACAGCTACTATGTCGACTCCCATTCCATCTTCCGATTTGTCCAAGGAAGGGACTCCCTCTGGAGAAAGCACCACCTCCTAACCGATGAAGCCACCCCTCAGTGGAAACAGGTCTTGGACGACTGTAATGTGAAAGTCACCTATGCCCTGTCTCCACAAGCCAAAGGAAAAATAGAACGCCCTTATGGCTGGCTCCAAGACCGGCTAGTCCGAATCTGTGTCAGAGAAGATATTGCCGATATCCAACCTGCTCAGCAGATCCTCCGGCAGGAAATCCATCGATATAACCACCACCAAGTTCATTCGACTACCCAGGAGATCCCGTATATTCGCTTTCAAAGAGCTCTAAAGGAGAGACAATCACTCTTTCGAGAATTCAAGATCATCCCCCCTTTCCAATCCGTAAAGGACATCTTCTGCCTCAGAATGGATCGAACCGTAGACTCCTACCGACACATCTCCATCAACCCTCTACAATTTAAGGTCCACGCTGATCCCCATAAACAGGTTAATCTACGTATTTACCCCCTCAATGACAACATTTCTGAGACCCGATTCTGGTGTGAAGGGAAATTGATCGATATACAAAAAGTCAAAAACTCTGAACTCAAAGGTGTGCACTTTTGAAGTTTAAAGTGTGCACTTTTCAAAAGTTGCTAACAGGGTTTGAGGATAAAAGTGATAGAGGGTGAGGGCTAAAAGGGGTTTTTTGTGAAAGGCTTTTTCTTTAAAAAAGAGAAACGCTGTGATAAGCTTCCTTAGGAGGTCAAAACCAATCAATGATTTACAAGCTTCTTGCAGATGGTGTGGTGGTCGTCCATTTTCTCTGGATCGTTTTTCTTTTCATCGGGGCCATTTGGGGAGTCAAAAATAAAGCCGTCAAAACCTTTCACCTCTCTGGCCTCGTCTTTGCTTTCGTCATTCAGATATTGGGTTGGTACTGCCCTCTCACCCATCTGGAGGTCTGGTTGAGATCGAAACACGATTCTTCCCTGACCTACACGGGTTCGTTCATCATCCATTATGTTGAAAGAATTGTTTATATCGAATTTTCCCATTTTCTCATTTTTTTATTTACTATTTTTCTATGCGGACTCAATTTATGGATTTATCTCAAAAAGAAGAAATGATCTTTAGCTCTAAGAGAGCTCTGAAAAAAATACTAAACGCTCTCTTGATTACACTGATTTCAAAAAATGATTACACAGATTTTTCCTTATTTTCAGTAAATTTCACATCTGTGTCATCGCCCATAATCTGCGTAATCATAGATTTCGAGAATTTTTCAGAAATCTCTTTAATCTTACTTGACAAAAAATTAGTATTGATCATTGAATTAACTTCTCACAGGGTTTAAAATTTGGTTTATGGATGGAAATTCCGACAAGCGTTTAGGGAAAGATCGGAGAGGACAGCCCACCCCTGCGATTAGCCAATATACCTTTTTTGGTCGAAGAAAGGACTTCCGAAGAAAAGCAGAGCAGCAAAAAGGAGGGTATGTTGATCAGTATAGTTCAGTCTTGTTCTTCTTTCTGGTTCTAATCGTGGTCCTAAATATCTTAGATGCCTTTTTTACATTGATGATTCTCGATCTGAAAGGTTGGGAGGCTAACCCTGTTGTTCGGTCTGTCATCGACCTTTATGGAACGAAGTTTTGGATCTGGAAATTCTCTATCGTCTCCTTCTCCATAGCCCTCTTATGCCTTCATAGTAGATTCAAACTGGTCAAAGAAGTTATTATAGGAATTAGCCTCCTATACTTCGCCGTTGTCTTTTACCAAATTTTTCTTCTCATTCACATATGACGATAACAGGGGTCTTCAACGGATGAGAAAATAAGATAAGGGAGAAAATGATGCTAAAAATCTTTGAAACGCTTACTGAGATTCCAGGGGGAAGTGGATTTGAAGAAAAGGTCATTGAATTTATGGTCGCCGAATTAAAAAGAAACCTGCCAGAGGTCTCTGTAGATCCGATGGGAAATGTCATTGGAAAGCTCGGGAAAGGTAAAAATTCGGTAATGGTCTGCGTCCATACAGACGAAGTGGGTTTGCTCGTTAAATATATTGATCCAAAGGGATATATCTATTTCGACCTGAATGGGATGATTGATGAAAGGGTCCTCCTCAGCACCAAAGTGGACCTCTGGACAGAAAAAGGAGTCTGTACCGGAGTCATAGGAGTAAAGAATCGTCACCTCCTGACGGCGGAAGATCTGAAACGTCCGATTAGCATTTCAGATCTCTGGATCGATGTGGGAGCTGAGAGTGCGGAAGAGGTCAAGAGGTGGGGAATTGAAATTGGCGCCCCCATCCTGTTTCACCCCAACTTCCAAAAAATTGGCAAAAATACCATCCTCAGCAAAGCGATCGATAACCGAGCGGGTTGCACTCTTCTGATTGATCTATCTGAAAGGATGAAATCAAAGAAAATAGACTATCAACTTTTTTTCGTTGCCGCAGTTCAGGAAGAAGTCGGTTCACGAGGAGCCAAGGTCGCTGCTCAAACACTCGGGCCCGACATGGCCATAGTGATTGATACCGTCCCTGCTTCTGATCCAATTACTCCACCTCAACAAGCGACTGCAGAATGCGGAAAAGGACCGGTTATCCGTTCCATGGATGTCAACGCCTTAGGATGGGGTACAATTTATTCAAATAAAATTCGACAAAAGCTGATTCATACGGCCCAAAAGAATAGAATCCCTCATCAGAAGGATATCTTCAGGACCTGGACGGATGCCTCCACCATCCATACCTCTGGAAGAGGCGTTCCTTGTGGTGGGCTCTTCATCCCCCGCTGTTATAGCCATTCGCCAGTAGAATTGGTGAAATGGTCTGATGTGGAGAAAACAGCAGATCTACTCTATCTCTTCTTAAAGAGCCTCTGCTCTTCAGATATCAACGATTTGATCCGGAAAGTTTGAATTTACTTTCATCATTATGAAAATCAAATGGGGGATTTACTCTTTTTTGAAAACTCTCACTTAGATTGACATAATAGGCTGAAAAGTATAGATTTGTATTGGAATGGATGGTTGTGGGTCATCAAGTTGAATATTCCTATCGCTATACCAGATTTCAATTAACAATCCTTAAAAGATAATTTTCACAAGGAACTTTTTAATTGACTTGTTCAATATCTTAATGATATTTATTTCATGAAAAATAACCCACCTGAATCTCAATTAACCTAACTACCTAACCTCTAACCTTTTGGAGTGAAGTATGAGAAAGAGTTTCCAAAAGGCGCCAATATGATGCCTACTGGAGGGCATGATGCTCTTTTGGAGGCTTTTCATCTTTTAGTCTTCGATAAATCCAAACAGATTTTACCGTAAATGAGGTTGGTGAAGTATGGTAAAGAAAATGCTCTTGGTGTTGATATGCTTTACTAGCTTAATAATTTTTATAACTACACTTCATGGTCAAGGGTTAAAGAAGACCATTACACTTCCCAATGGTGAGGTGGTTTGTGATTTAATCGGTATTCTCGACCTGATATAGGATGGACAGATGCCAAAGGTGAAATTAGCAAGGATTGCGATAAGATAGTATTTGATGATGGTAATGGTGTAAAAGTAATACTTGGAAGAAAATAATTGATGGTATGGTGTCCAATCAAAACAAAGTTAATTTCAAATCATCAGAAAGGAGGAAACGAATATGATTACAACAAAAGAGAAAAAAAGTTTCATCATCATTTGGGGATTCATTGGAATTTTCTTGTTCATTCCATGTGCACAAGCACAGCAATCTATTGACATGGTCAGCTGCGGCAACAATGAGGTTACGACAATCGTTTCAAGCGAAGAATTGACCATCATGAGCGTAGAAGGCAAGGGAATCAACATGGACAATCTTCCGAGTAAGATTTACGACAGCATGACTTTCCATGGCGTAGGCGTATTGAAGATTGAGAAAGGGAAGATGAGTGGCACGCTTTATTACAAATACATGGATCCGAGTGGCGACTTTCTTGTTGTTGAAGTCTCACAAGTTGGGATGGAACGCGAATGGAAGTATCTACAAGGGACTGGTAAATGGAAGGGGATTACTGGGGCGGGAAAAGCATTCTATATTACGAAAGGCAAGCCGATATCTCCAGGAACGTCCCAAGGTTGCATGAAGATAACAGGTACCTATGAATTGAAGAAATAAGTGTTTAAAGGCAGGGTCATTTGGCTCTGCCTTTTTTGTTTATTTCTTTCGATAATCATCGACTATCAGACCATCTCACCATTGCAGAGTTGGTGGAAGCGACAAATTGGACTTTTGGATCGGCTGGATTCTGGGAAAAAAGGATAACTCCCTATAACTTTCTGTTTACCAGTTTTTCAAAATAGTGTACAGTATAACTGGAAATCGACAATTGAGGAAATTCTGCATAATATTACCCCACATAGGCTTTTAAGGAAAAATAGCACCCAATGGCCCTGTTTAGTAGGAGAAGCAAGTATCTGGTTGATCCTTTTTGGAGAAAAAAAGAGGATAAATATAAAAAATAATGTTAGCGATTAGAAAGGAGAGAATGTAATGGAGAATGCATTAGGTTTTGCAACGCTGTTTGTCGTTTCGATGGGATTAGCTGCGATCCTTTATGCATCGCTCAGGAAGACATTAAGGAACCTTCTCGACGATGTAGTCAAGCTGCCTCCAGCCACCACATTTTACTTACGCACGTTCTTCGTGTGTCTCTTCTTCTTTACCTTTTCT
>Ga0068714_10003625_pt1 | contig 18066 bp, 20 predicted proteins | sample MTBNYHSulfiMetaG_FD_62988 | JGI IMG/M metagenome (GOLD analysis project Ga0068714, IMG submission 62988) | Enrichment culture microbial communities from rom New York Harbor, USA that are MTBE-degrading - MTBE-NYH (New York Harbor Sulfidogenic)... | ecosystem: Environmental > Aquatic > Marine >...
ATAGGGGTGGTGATGGACGGAACGCCGTCGTTATAAAAGGTATATTGTTCTCCTCTTTTTGTAACAGTAATATTTCCATAGATGGAGTTTTCGTTGTGAATGACTTTTAGATTTCCCCATTGAGATTGGATTGATAATTGGTGAATTGCGCTTGAGGTTTGAGGCAAAAGCCCATAAGCGAAAAGAAAAGTGAGAAGGATCGATATGATCATGAGAAGCTTTGAAAAGAATGCCTCTGGGGACCTTGGCCTTCGCCAAAGGAGATAGATGGGTATGAGTGAGTTCGACAATGAGATCAAAAAAGAAATGGTGAATGAATTGAAATGTTGAATCAGAAGAAAGGTCAGGAGCAATCCTCCGATCATCGATCCCACTGTTTCAAAAAGGTAAACCCGGCCCACCGAAGGAGCCTCCTCACCATCAACCTGGGCATAAAGTTTACATCCGTAGGTGAAAAGGGCTCCGTAAGGAAGAGTCACAGGGGAAAGGATCAACAAGGATGAGTAGAAGATCGGTGCAAACCCAAGTGCTTCGCCTGGTGTGGCGAGGAGAATATTTTTAAATATCCGGCAGAGAAAGATGGCAACGGGGAAGGCTATGGAGAAGACCAACTGGAACACTACAAAAATTTCTAATTTTTTATCTACCTTTTCAACAGATTTCCCAATAAAGAAAGAGCCAATGGCCACGAGGATCAGCCAGTTAGCAAGGATAACACCGAGGGTAAGTTCGTTTCCGAGGAAGGAGACGAGCAGTTCTCTAAGGAGAACGATCTGAGCCGTGAGACCGCTCAACCCTATGGTAAGCAAAGAGATCGTTAAGAGCCTATGTTGCATGGAGAAAATAGAAGTGTTGAAAATCCCTATTTAAAAAAAATTTATCAAAAAGTCGAGGAATTTGGAAGGGAGATCAGTGATGTAAGACTTCACCTTCTCGACTTCCATTGAAATGGGGGAACATAGATGCCTCGTTTTCCGAGCTCCTCTTCAATTCGAAGAAGTTGATTGTATTTGGCTACCCGATCCGTTCTGGAAGGAGCGCCGGTCTTAATCTGACCGGCATTGACGCCTACCGCCAAATCGGCAATCGTTGTATCCTCTGTTTCCCCAGAACGATGGGAGATGATGGTCTTATAGCCAGCTTTTTTAGCCATTTTGATTACTTCAAGGGTTTCGGTCAATGTCCCAATCTGGTTGAGTTTGATAAGAATGGCATTCGCCACTCTTTCCCGAATCCCTCTCGCAAGGCGGTTCGGATTGGTGACGAAAAGATCATCTCCAACCAATTGAATCTTCTTCCCTAAGCGATTCGTCATCGCCTTCCATCCCTCCCAGTCATCTTCGGCCAGGCCGTCTTCAATGGACGTAATCGGAAACTTTTTGATTAACGTTTCATAGTAGTCAACCATTTCAACAGAAGTCTTTTTTGGTTTCTTTTCGGCTTTGAGGAAATAAGAACCATTCAAATAAAATTCTGTTGCAGCGGCGTCGATGCCAAGCGCTATATCTCTTCCGGGTTGGTAGCCGGATTTTCGGATGGCCTCCAAGATCAGAGAAAAGGCCTCTTCATTGGAGCGGAGGTCGGGTGCAAATCCTCCCTCATCCCCAACAGAAGTTTTATAACCTTTTCCTTTCAGAATCGTTTTGAGATGGTGAAACACCTCCGCTCCCATTCGGAGCGCCTCTTTAAAACTTTTAGCTCCCACGGGAAGGATCATGCATTCCTGCAGGTCCAAATTATTATCCGCATGGGCTCCACCATTAAGTATGTTCATCATGGGGAGAGGAAGCTGGATCGCCGAATGACCTCCAAGATGATGATAGAGAGAGACACCCAGATGATTGGCTGCTGCTCTGGCACAGGCTAAGGAGACACCCAAAATGGCATTGGCGCCCAATCGGGTTTTATTAAGAGTTCCATCCCATTGAAGCATTGCTCGATCGATGGCATTTTGATCGAGGACATCCATTCCCAAGAGCTTAGGCGCCATCATACGCCGGATGTGTTGAACCGCTTTTTGTACCCCTTTGCCCAAGTAGCGTTTTGGATCCTTATCCCTTAACTCCAGGGCTTCATGTTTTCCAGTGGAGGCTCCGGAAGGAACAGATGCTCTACCCCTATCGCCATTCTCCAAAAGGATGTCTACCTCCACAGTCGGGTTTCCCCTGGAATCGAGTATCTCTCTCGCAATGACCTCAACGATAATGGCCATGTTCCGTTCTCCTTTCGGCGATGGATGACTATTTTTTTTCATTTAGAATTTGGGTCCCTATGTAAATGTAATGGGCTCCTGATAGAATAGTCATAGCAGCCGTTCCATAAATTGCAATAATAGAAAGCGGCTTAAAAGATAAATAATATCCTGACAGGAGAACAAGAGCGATGGTAATAATCTGGAATGCAGTGGTCATCTTACTCAAGAGGCTCGGCTTGATCTCAGGATGATAACTGGTGAGCACCATTACCAGAAAACCTACCAGGATGATGATATCACGGGTGACGACAATGACCACCAACCAGCTTGGGATAACCTCGACAATGGCGAGAGTGATGAATGCAGAGAAAAGAAGGAGTTTGTCAGCAATAGGGTCGAGGTAAGCCCCTAATTCGGTTCGTTGATGCGTAATGCGGGCCAGGAGGCCGTCAACTCCATCTGTAATCCCCGCAATCACAAAAGTAATAAGTGCCCATCCAAAATGTTTATCGATAATAAAGATGACGAAAAGGGGAATCAAAAGGACTCTTGTTAAAGTCAGAATATTGGGTAGATTCATGGCTTTAGATCAAAGTTCGGAGCAGAAAGGTTTTGATCTTACTACGAACTCTGAACTCCGAACTAAAAGGGATCACACGTCGTAGGGACTTTCCATTTCTCCTTTATAGAGCTCTTTAAAGGTCGTAAACTTATCGAGAAACGACAGCTCAACTTTCCCCGTTGGCCCATTCCGCTGCTTTCCAATGATGATCTCCGCCTTGCCTTTATTGGGGTTATCCTCGGACCTGTTGTAAACTTCATCGCGATAGATGAAGAGGATCAAATCAGCATCTTGTTCGATCGCACCGGATTCCCGGAGATCTGATAGTTGAGGCCTATTTCCTGTTCGTTCTTCGGTCTTCCGGCTGAGCTGAGAGACGGCAATCACGGGGATATTCAATTCTTTTGCAAGAGCTTTTAACGAGCGGGAAATTTCTGAGATCTCCTGCTGGCGACTTTCCGATCTTGTTCTCCCTTTCATCAGTTGAAGGTAGTCAACAATCACCATCCCCAGACCGCCGTGTTCTATTTTCAGGCGCCGGGCCTTTGCTCTCAATTCGAGAATAGTCAGGGCAGCGGTATCATCGATATAGATGGGCGCATCCGAAAGATTTCCCGCAGCAATGGTCAACCTCGGCCAGTCGCTTTCGCTCAGAAAGCCGCTTCTGAGTTTGGTTCCTTCAACATGAGCTTCGGAACAGAGCATGCGGATGCCCAGTTGTTCCTTTGACATCTCCAACGAGAAGATGGCGGTCGGGACCTTTTTTTGGATCGCCGCGTTCTGTGCGAGGTTGAGGCAGAAGGCAGTCTTCCCCATACTGGGCCTTCCGGCAACGATGATCAGGTCCGATTGCTGAAAACCCGCTGTCATCCGGTCCAGATCTTTAAACCCTGAAGGAATGCCCGTGACAAGTTCCTTCTTCTCATAGAGCCTTTCAAGGATTTTAAAACTTTCCTTGACAATATCCCGAATTGGGTAAAAGGAAGGTCTCACCCTGTTTTCAGAGATGTCAAAGATGGCTCGTTCCGCCTCATCGAGAAAACCCTCCACATCTCCCCGGTCTTCATAGCTCTGGGTGATGATTTCGGTGGAGGTCTGGATGAGCTTCCGGAGGATCGCCTTTTCCTTAACGATCTTCGCGTAATATTCAATGTTGGCTGCCGTGGGAACCGAATCAATGAGGGAGGCGATATAAGAGGCCCCTCCGATGGAATCGAGATGGTCACTATTTCTCAATTCGTTAGTGAGGGTGATCAAATCTGCGGGTTCATCCCTTTCAGAAAGGTCGATCAGGGCTTTGTATATCTTGCGGTGGGAATCACGATAGAAGTCATCGGGTTTGAGGACCTCCATTACTTTATTTATAGAAAAATTTTCAATAAGGATGCCTCCCAGGACGGATTGTTCCGCCTCGAGATTCTGAGGAGGAAGTTTGTGGGAAGGGAGGCTCGTTTCATTCATGAAACACTACTCCTGAACCACCCAAACCTTAAGATGGGCCGCCACTTCTGAATGGAGTTTGATGGGTACGGTAAACATTCCCAAATTCTTAATAGGCTCTTCGAGGGAAATCCTTTTACGATCCACCTCAATCCCATTTTCCTTCAGATAATTTTCAATATCCATTGACGTCACAGAGCCAAAGACTTTTCCACTTTCTCCAACCGTTTTAATAAAAGTGCAGGAGAGATTTTCAATCTGCCGGGCCATCTTTTCTGCATTCTTTTTTGTCTTTTCCATACGTTGTTGGACTTGGCGTTTTTGATGTTCGATGACCTTGAGACTTTTTTCTGTGGCGAGAAGGGCCTTCTTCTGTGGGATGAGATAATTTCTGCCATACCCATCAGAGACCTTCACCAAGTCTCCGGCTTTTCCCAAGGAAGGGACATTCTCTAACAAAATTATTTGCATAGATCACCTCCGATATTTGTTAAGGTTAGAGGCTTCAGGCTGGAGGTGATAGGCTGAAAGATTTTGCCTCAATCCTCTTGCCTATTGCCTCAAACTTTTTGTGTTAACGCACGGCTGTTGTAAAGGGAAGAATGGCAATGTTGCGCGCCCGTTTAAGGGCGACCGTCACTTGTCTCTGGTGCTTGGCGCAGTTTCCTGAAATCCTGCGTGGAATGATTTTTCCTCGCTCCGTAATAAAATATCGAAGGGTTTTTGGATTTTTATAATCGATATCCAATTTTTTGTCCGTACAGAACCGACAGACCTTTCGTCTCATGAAGGGTTTTTTCTTCTTATCAGGGGTTTGTCTTTCCATCGGCTTCTTCATGCTATTCTCCTTATTCTTTTAGCTTTAATGTTGGATTCTTCTCTTCGATCGTCCGCAGGTCTGTGGCAATCACCTCTGTGCGGAACCGATTTCTTCCTTCGGGCGTTTGCCAGCGACGTTGATGGAGTCTCCCGATGACCATTAAAGGTTGGCCACTTTGAAGGAGGTCGAGTTTAAAATCGGCCAATTTCCCAAACGCCACGATGTTGATCCGATTCCAAACTCCTTGCCCTGTACCATTGCGGTGCAGGGCTTGTGCCGTTCGATCCTCTGAGTCATCTAATTCGATAGGAAATTGGATGACGGGCGATCCATCCGGACGATAATGCCGTCGAGGCGGAGTGATCACTTTTCCTGTAAGGATCACACGGTTTAAGAAGGTCATGCCCCCTCCATTAATTCGGATTCCCCTTCAGGGGTCTCTTCCATGATCGGAGCTTGAGAGGAGGATGCTTGTCGGTCGTCCAACCGTACGGATTGGAACTTAATGACGGCGTCCATAACTCGAAAATTTCTCTCTAATTCAGAAAGCAAAGCAGGAGATCCCAGAAAGTGGAGCAAGAAATAATGGCCTTTGGGTTTCTTTTTGACTTCGTAGGCGAGTTTTCGTTTCCCCCAATCTTCAACCTTTAAGATTTCTCCTTGGGTTTGTGTAATAATTCCTTTGATTTTTTCAATCACCGGTTGGGTCTGTTCTTCTTCAAGATCAGGATCCAAAATGAAAATGGTCTCATATTTCCTCATGTTTCACCTCCTCATGGATTATAGCCCTAAAACAAAATTTAGAGCAAGGGGGTTAAAAGACTAAAATAAAGAGTTAAGAATTGAGAACTATGAATTAAGAATATTTAATTATTTCTAAATTTGAACTCATCATTCGTAACTCTAAACTCTAATTTTAGTCTGATTTCAATACATCCTGTCTAGCCACTCCTGCAATGTGGCCTCTGTTGACCTTCACCCTCACCTTATCCGAGATCTCAACGGTGACTTTGTCATCTTTGATGCCAGTAATTCGACCGTAGATCCCCCCGGTGGTTAATACATTATCCCCCACCTTGAGATTTGACAATAGATTCTGATGTTCTTTCTTCTGCTTCTGTTGAGGCCGAATGAGAAGAAAATAAAAGATGACAAAGATTAAAATAATAGGCAGAAAACTTAAGAATTGAGATCCTGAACCTCCACCCCCTCCCGGTGACGTTCCCATAGCATAAGCCAGTTCCATTCCCATAAAATCCTCCTTTTAAATTTTACCCCAACTTCCGGTGGTTTGAAAATGAGAGGAATTTCCTGTTTCCAATCCATCATGGGAAGTATGGGCTTGAAAAAAACCGAGAAGGCCCCCCCCCCGGATGGCCTCTCTGATCTTTCTTAAAAGATTTATATAATAAAACAAATTATGGATGGTATTCAACCTTGAAGACAAAATTTCTTTAGACAGATAAAGATGACGAAGGTAAGCCCTCGAATAATGGCGGCAAGTGTAGCATGTGCATGTCTCATCCAAAGGTCTTCCATCTTCAGCATATTGGGCTTGTTTTATTGAAATCTTTCCCGCAGAGGTAAAAAGAGTTCCGTTTCGGGCATTCCTTGTTGGAAGAACGCAATCAAAAAAATCCACCCCAAGCATGACGGCATCTAGAATATCCTCAGGCGCTCCGACACCCATTAAATACCGGGGGGTATTTTCCGGCAAGAGAGGGGTTGTCCATTCTATGACATCGAGCATGATTGATTTTGATTCCCCTACACTGAGGCCGCCGATGGCATATCCTTGAAAGTTCATCTCCACCAATGTTTGAGCACTCTTTTCCCTTAAATCTCGATACACGCCACCCTGAACAATTGCAAAGAGGGCAGGGTCGGTTTCACGCTTCACCTGTAAACATCTTCTTGCCCAATGGCTCGTTCGCTCCGTGGAGGCTTTAACATATTGGTAAGAAGAAGGGTAGGGGACACACTCATCTAAAACCATTGCGATATCTGAACCGAGGATCCTCTGAATTTCAAATACCTTTTCCGGCGTGAGAAAATGGGAAGAACCATCCAAGTGCGATTGAAAAGTGACCCCTTCCTCTGAGATTTTTCGAAGGCTTCCAAGGCTGAAGATCTGGAAACCACCGCTATCCGTTAAAATGGGTTTTTCCCAATGGATGAAATGATGTAGACCTCCTAATCTCCCGATCGTTTCATGACCTGGCCTGAGAGAGAGATGGTAAGTGTTGCCTAAAATCGCTTCAACCCCTATTTCCAATAATTCTTCAGGGGTGAGTGACTTGACCGTCCCCTGAGTTCCCACTGGGAGGAAAGCTGGGGTGTTAAATGAGCCATGGTTGGTTTCAATCCTCCCCAGTCTTGCCTGGGAGAGATGATCTTTTTTAATGATCTCAAAACGAAAAGCCATATTTTGCGTGAAGCGTTAGGCGTAAGGCGTAAGGTGTGAGGTTTAAGGGGGTAACTCCTCACCCCTAACACTTTACGACTTACGGTCATTAAAGGATTAGCATGGCGTCGCCATAGCTATAAAATCGATATTTTCTGTCAATCGCCTCATGATAGGCCTTCATCAATAAGTCTCTTCCTGTGAAGGCCGATACCAGCATGATCAGGGTTGATTTAGGAAGATGAAAATTGGTGACCAATCCCTCCACGACATGAAAGCGGTAGGGAGGATAGATGAATAAAGAAGTCGTTCCATTGACAGGTCTTACCCCACCCTTTTCATTGTGAAAAGATTCAAGGGCACGGGTCGTGGTTGTTCCCACAGCAATCACCTTCCCGCCCCGAGCTTTGGTCTCCTCAATTGCTTTCGCCGCTTCCTCCGATATCTCTATCCATTCCGCTTCCATGCGATGGTCTTCGATGTCATGGGTCTTTACTGGAGCAAAGGTCCCAATTCCAATATGGAGAGTGATCGTTGTCGTATGAACTTTATTCTCTTTGATCGATTGGAACATAGATTGGGTAAAATGGAGGCCTGCGGTGGGTGAGGCTATGGATCCGTCTCTTTCTGCAAAAACGGTCTGATAACGGTCCCTGTCTAATGGTTTGTCCTTTCGTTTGATGTAAGGGGGAAGTGGAATATGGCCGATCTTTTTAAGGATTTCTACGGCCTCTTCTTGCTGTTGGAAGCGGATCTTTCCTTTTCCATTTTTTATCTCTTCCACTTCTGCCTCGAATCCCTGCTCCAATTTGATGCGCGTCCCTTGCTTCACTTTTCCTAAACCTTTAATGAAGGCCTCCCATGTCCCGTTGGTTCCATCCCAAGAAGGGATGAGAAGGATTTCAACCCTTCCACCGGTCTCTTTATTCCCAATGAGTCGAGCCGGAATGACACGGGTATTGTTCATTACAAGAAGATCGCCCGGATGAAGGTATTGTGTGATCTCCCGAAAGGTCCGATGCTCAATCATGCCATTTCGGCGATGGAGAACCATTAGAGAAGTCTCTCCTCTTTGATGAGATGGAAATTGAGCAATCAAAGATGGGGGAAGAGGGTAATTGAATTCTTCTGTTTTCATATTCAGCAATTTGAAATACAACCAAAACAAAGCTAACAAAGTCTCCATAAATCTGCAAGCAAAACTTTAACTCTTTTGTACCCCCTCCATCACGAGGTTCGAAATCAGGCGATCCGCCTGGAATGTGATCAAAAATCTTATCAAGCGGATTTTGTAATATTTTATAGGTGAGGGTGACGGTCACGATCATCAATGATTCCTTTTTTTTTCTAAGGGAGGTGGATGGTTCGAGGGACAAGTCAAGGTTGCCGCTATAAGATTTTTTCCGACATCCCTGTCGGATCGTGGTACGTTCGGACAAAAACGGAAGGACGAGAGGATTGGAAAAACCTTAGGGCGCAACCTTTAAAAATTGAAGCACTATGTCCTAAACCTGCACAAACACGAATCTTAACGATAGAGGCAGGTGACCTTTAATCTCAACGAGCGCATTCTAAGGCTTTGAAAATCCACTTGTCCTTTCGGGACGAAGGTTAATGATAATAATTTTTTCACAATTTCTGAGGAGTGTTACACTTTCAGAGGGTTGACATTTTAGAGTACTTCGATTAGTCTAAAACTTACTTTGATTTTGAAAGAAGATTGAAATGAAAAGGGTCTCTTATAAAGATGCTGGGGTGGATATTAAAAAAGGGGATTCCTTTGTCCAGATGATCAAACCCATGGTGGAATCTACATTCCGGCCTGACGTGTTAACCAAAATTGGCGGATTTGCAGCGTGCGTTTCTCTCAACTTGGAACGTTATAAAAAACCAATTCTGGTTTCCTCTACCGATGGGGTGGGGACGAAACTGAAGTTCGCTTTTATGATGGATCGCCACGATACCGTCGGAATTGATTTGGTCGCAATGTGTGTGAATGATATCGTGGCTATTGGAGCAAAGCCTCTTTTTCTATTGGATTATTTATCTACTTCTAAACTGGACACCGAGAAAGCGACGAAGGTCATCTCAGGCATTGTCAAAGGGTGTGTCGAAGCTGAATGTTCTCTGGTCGGGGGAGAAACGGCAGAAATGCCAGGGTTTTATAAAGAAGGGGAATACGATCTGGCTGGTTTTGCTGTTGGTATTGTAGAAAATGCCCAATTGATCGATGGGTCTGGGGTAACCGTTGGAGATAAATTGATTGGAATTGCCTCCAGTGGTCTCCATAGCAATGGATACTCCTTGGTGAGAAAGTTGCTCCTTGAACAATATAAAATGGACATGGGAAAAAAGGTCGAAGAGATCGGATCGGCATTAGGTGAAGAACTGCTCCGGCCAACTCGAATTTATGTCAAAACGATCCTCAATCTCACACGAGACTTCAATCTCGGTGGAATTGCCCATATCACAGGTGGGGGCATTACGGGTAATCTTCCGAGAGTGATTCCTAAAGGCTGTAAGGCGATTGTCCATAAAAAAACGTGGGACATCCCTCCCATCTTTCTTTTCCTTAAGGAAAAGGGGAAACTTTCTGAAGAGGAGATGTTCCGTACTTTCAATAACGGAATTGGAATGGTCCTCATTGTCAGGCCTAAAGAGGTCGAAGACCTATTAGGCAGACTTCATTCCTTGGGCGAGAAGGCCTTTATCATTGGGGAAGTAGGGAAGACTAAAAAACAGAGTGAGACGATTGAATTTGTCTAATCCTCTCGTATCCCATCATCGACTCCTCCACCTTCTCTGACTCATTTAATACCCTGATGAGATGAAACGGTCAAAAAATGGGCAAGAGATCATCGTATTAGGTTTCGGATTGGGTGGTTTAATAGCCGGAACATTGTTGGCAAAAAATAATCACTCGGTCCTATTACTTAAAGAAAATGGATACCAACCTTCTCATGCCATAAAAGGATATCGATTTGTCCCTTTTTCAAGCATTTCAGAAAAACGTTTCAAGCCAAGCCTTTTGAAAAAGATCTCACAGGCATTGAACCTTCCCTCTCATGCGGATTCCAACGAAGAGGGAAAGCAAGCCAAAATCTGCTCTGGCCAATTAAGGAAAAAAGACACCTTCCAGGTTATCCTCCCCAAGGCAAGGATTGATATTTGTTCTCAGCGATGCTACTCCAAAGAGGAATGGAAGAGAGAATTTCCAAAAGAGGTGGTTCATGTTGAAGGATTTTATAATGAACTGGACCGAACACAGCATCTCTTACAGAAACTGAATTCCAAGAAGAATGCTTCTCCATTTTTTCCTATTCAGGAACGTTCTTTCATGAAAAATATTTTTCTTCCTGATCCTATTCCAAAGGAGAAAATGGGCCCCAAACTCTCATCGTTTTCGAAAGAGTTCAAAGAATTCGTAAAACTCCAATTGGTTTCGTGGGGGAATCTTTATTCAGATCAATTTTCTACCTCCTTTGCCGCTCACATTTTACTCGACGAAATGAACGAATTGGCTCCACATTTCGATTTGGAAATACTGAGGGAAGAAATTTTAAAACAGTTTTTGGGATATGGGGGGAGGGTGGAAGAGATCGATAAAGTGGAAAAAGTCGAGATTAGTCGGCGAACAGGGCAAACGCTATCATTGAACAGAGACCGAATGGTGTTTCGGTCTAACTCCCTCATTTTTAATTCTTCTCTTCATCGAATTTCATCCTCAATGGGGAAAAAAGAAAAAGGACTCTTGAAGTGGCAGGTAAGGATCAAACCCTTATATGTGATGATCCCCATCTTTTTGGGAATCCGTGAAAAAGTCATTCCAGTTGGGATGAAAGACCTCCTTATCTCTATTTTGGATCTTGAAAAACCTTACCAGGATGGCAATGTCCTTTTTCTTTCTCTCAGCCCGAAAGAGGATGAAACCCAGGCCCCCGAGGGAAATCGGGCCCTTACTGTTGAGAGCCTGATGGGGATTGAACAATGGGAAAAGACCCTCCTGGTTGATTATCAGCATGGCGTCCTGAAGCATTTATATTCTCTCTTTCCCTTTCTTGAGAGTCACATCGATTTTATTGATTTCCAATGGGCCATTGAAAATATTCCCAGGTGGTCTTACTCACATTTCCTTTACAGGGCCACTTCTGATTTCGACTGGAGGGAAGGAGTGGTTCCGGTAAAACTATTGAAAGATGTTTACTTCGTCGGAAAGGAGAATTTCCCTTATTTGGGGGTCGAGGGAGAGATTTTCGCAGGCCTCATGGTGGGTCAACAAATTTTGAAGAAATATTCATAACACCCATTCCTTAGAGGGGGAGCGAAATCCAGCGAAGCCTGATAAATCCATTACTGGAAGGGTTCCTATTCGGTGGGGCGCATTCCTCTTTGGCCAATGCAGTGCTTTTACGCCGGATTGCGTTACCGCACGCAGGTGCGGTCTCCTTCATAGGCCGATGAAAGAGGATTCTTGACAAGACATGTCAGTTCGTGAAGATTTTTTAATAATCGCCTTGGTTTCCCTTTTGAAAGTTCCTGCTTGGAATAGAATCCTGTCTGGAGGGCATAGACATCGATCCCTGCTTTTTTCCCTGTATCGATATCCGTGAGAGTATCCCCGACGAAAATGGCTTCTTCTGGAGGAAGATTTATTTCTTTGAGGACGGCGTGAATCATATCAGGGAAAGGTTTATTTCGAAGACCATTCCCCGCGCCAATGACCGATTGAAAATAGTCTGATACGCCCAGATGCTTAAGAGCCCCTCTTGAAAAACGACCGAATTTATTTGAAGCAATGCCTAAGATGACCCCGTTGGAATAAAGCGTTTTGAGAACCTCCTGGGCCCCATCTAATAAGTGGGTTTTATCGAGGTAGACCTCCTCGTATTTTTTCCTCATGACCGGTATGCCTTTGAAAATCTCCTCGGGTGTAAAGAACTGAGAAAGGGTTGCCTCTAAATCCACCTTTAAATATTTTTTAAGATCGGAAAAAGGAAAGATCACTCTCCCGAAAAAATCAAAACAATCCTTCAAGCCCAGGTAGATTGCCTCGTAAGATTCGATCAGTGTTCCATCCAGGTCGAAGATGATTCCACGGATTTGCTTCTGCAGGTCTCCGAGGATTTCCAGGAAGTCCTTAAAAAAATGGCAGGTGATACCCTGTTCGGTACAATAGGTGTAGAGGGAGTCTTTGGCGAAAACGAAGTCTGCTGTCTGGGCAGCACACCGGTCGGAGAGGCCATTTCCAACAAAAAAGATAGAATCATATTCTTTTCGATGAATTTGAATGAGCTTCTTTTTACAGGTTCCGCAAAGACCACACTCCGCCCCGACGTGAGGGAAGGAGATCTCCATTCTTTCTCCCTCCAGGAAATGAGTACGGTTGGCATAATAGGGAATCTCTGAGAGATGGTGAATTTCTAAGATTTTCCTGATATAGAAGTCGAGGCCATCGCTGACAATTTTTATATCCACGCCTTTTTCATGGCAATATTGATAAAAAATAGGGAAGGACGGATCGATATCGGAATGTTCTTGAACAAAATGGAGGACGGCTGCCTCATCCCCCGTTAAAATTTTTGCAATTTGAGAGTAGGCCTCTTTTGACCCGATTTTTCCTTCACGGAAATCCTGATCGATCTTCTCCCAATTTCCCGAGGTAAATTGATTGATCAGGATATAACCCATATCCCGAACGCTAATCGTCCCATCAAAATCACAGAAGATGAGTGTTTTCATACTGAAATCACAGGGGGCTAGGATTCAAGGGTTCCAGGGTTCGAGTGTTTTGTCCCGGAAAAACGCTTTCGGCTTTCCTGCAGTATTTTTAGAAATATCTAACTTTACCTTGACCCCCAGAACCCTTGACACCTCGAATCCTTATTAGTAATCAGTCGTCCCAGCCGATCTTTTTCTTTTTCGTAAAAGGTAATTTAAATTTTTCTTTTAAACGCCTGACGACGAGGTCTGGAACCAATCCTTCGATTCCCCCCCCCAATTTGGCAACTTCTTTGATTGTTCTGGAAGAAACGAAAAAATAGTCCTTACTGGTCATCATGAAGAGGGTATCCAAATGAGTGTTGAGGCTCCGATTCATGGAGGCCATGTGAAATTCATACTCGAAGTCTGAGGTTGCACGAAGGCCTCTTACAATCACCTTGGCATTGGTCTTTGCCACATAGTCAACGAGAAGTCCTTTGAAGCTATCCACGATGACATTAGGTGTATCTTTAAAGATGATTTTCGCCATCTGAAGGCGTTCCTCAACAGAGAAAAGAGAACGCTTTTCCGCATTGTCTGCAATGGCAACAATGACCTTATCAAAGATCTCAAGGGTCCTTTCGACTATATCAAGATGACCATAGGTAATGGGGTCAAAAGAACCTGGATAGATGGCCACTTTTCCCATATTTTTATCCTCTCCTTCCTTCTTAGGTGCCATTTCATTACCCCTCGACATTTCCCTTTTATGGGTAAATAAAAAAAGGTTCAGGAATTTATCCCCACCTGAGTTGAACAAGGATCTTTCCGAGGAGTTAAAAAAGAAACAAGCGTGTCTCCGATCCGCTGCTGGCGAATAAGATCCCACCCCTCGATGATAAGAGGAAGGGGTTCCCGCCGGTGATGTTCGATGACCAGGATGGAGTTCCCGCAATAAATCGGATGGGAGTTCAGCTTCCTCAAGGTTTTTTGTATCAGTCCTTTCTCATACGGGGGATCCATCAAGATCAAGCCGAAGGATTCTCCTCTCTGCTTGAGAATTCCAATCGCCTGATTGGCATCCCTTGGAAGGATTTCAGACCGGTTTTTTAAACCGAATTGAACCAGATTTCTTTGAATGAGCCGTATCGTCTGTCTTCTCTTCTCAACGAAGATGGCCTTCTCTGCTCCTCGACTCAGGGCCTCAATCCCTAAATTCCCTGTGCCTGCGAAGAGATCCAATACTCTATTCCCTTCTATTTCCCCTCTAAGGATGTTGAAGATAGATTCCTTCACTCGGTCCGAGGTGGGACGAACAGAATGACTCTTCGGTGTAAGCAATTTTCGCCCCTTTGATGTTCCACTGATTATACGCATTGAATCCTGCAATGCAAAACGAAAAATGCAAATTGTAAAATTCAAAATCAATTCTTGACAAATTTACATTTTTTACTTTTCATTTTGGATTTTGACTTGAAATAACTCTTCTATCTTTTTTTGCATATGGTCCTGATGAGATCCCTTCCAATAGATTCTCAGACATTGCGGACAACGGGAAAATTCTTTCTGCTGGTAGAAGATAAAATCCGGGACGTTCCCTTCCACTTCCTCCCGTGGCATTTCATCAAGAAGATGGTTACAAAGGAGACATCGGGTAAAAAAGCTCTCTTCTTTCAAAGAGACCAGTCCCTTTTTGATGAGCTCCTTTAACTGGAGAAGAGGCTTGTCCTCCATGATCCTGAGGATACGATCCTCTGGCCTTCTTGGAAGGAGTTTTGTATTTCGGGTCAGGATCACGCGGCCTTCATCGCGAGCCCGTTTTATCAACGGGTAGGTATTTTCTCCCCAGTAATAAAGGGTATCATAACCCAGCATCCTCAGTTCCTTAGCCAATTTCCCCAGCATACGATCAACCAGAAATTTCATAGAAATTGTCTGATGTAAATGGGTTAGGGTGAAGAACCCAGTTTAGTATGGAATGACAAAACCGGCATTTTAGCCTCTATCTTTAAAGGTACTTACCAATAATCGGCTCCAAATCCTTCTTCGTTTTTTCAGGGATAAACTTTTTGCCGGTGATCAGGGCATATTTTAATGCATTGGCGCAGAGGCAAACTCTTTTCTCTGGAAGATGCTTGATTGCATGCCGAATCGCACTTTTGGCTATTTTTGTGCTCTGTGCGAGGATTCTGAGAACCTCACCGATGGAAACATCTCCCGCTTCCTCATGCCAACAATCATAATCGGTTGCGAAGGCAATGGTGGAATAGCAGATCTCTGCTTCCCGAGCCAGTTTTGCCTCGGGAAGGTTGGTCATCCCTACGATATCGACCCCCCAAGTTCGGTAAAGCCTCGATTCGGCCCGAGTTGAAAATTGGGGCCCCTCAATACATAAATAAGTTCCATTCTTATGAACCGTTGCACCCACTTCTCTTCCGGCCTCGAAAAGGATCTGGCTTAGATCTGGGCAAACGGGATCGGCAAAACTGATGTGCCCCACGATTCCGTCGCTGAAGAAGGTGTTCGGACGGCCTTTCGTCTGATCAATGAACTGGTTTGGAATGACCATCTCCCCGGGGTGGATCGACTCTTTCATAGACCCCACTGCGCTGACACCAATAATCCATTGGGCACCCAGCATTTTCATTCCATAAACATTCGCCCTGAAGTTAAGAGAAGAGGGTGCTATGCGATGTCCTTTCCCGTGTCGAGGTAAAAAGGCAACCTTCACCCCTTCAAGACGCCCGACAATAAACGAATCTGAGGGGTCCCCGAAAGGCGTCTTCAGAGAGACAGTTTGTACATCATCAAGTCCTTCCATTTCATAAAGCCCCGACCCTCCAATCACCCCAACCGTCTTTTCAGTCATCGTAACCTCCTTGGGTAGACAGAAACTATGTTAATCCTGTTATGATTAAAAATCAATGTTTTGAGTTTGATCCGAACTCCCTACTTCACTCCGAACTTTTTCCTTGAAGTTGACCGCAGGCAGCTGAGATGTCGGCGCCTTTGCTTGCACGAACAATCGCAGTCATTCCGTCATTCATCAGAATCTCTTGAAACCGTCTCACCTTTTCTTCGGAGGGCCTTTTAAAAGGGATCCCTGCTGCTTCATTGAGGGGAATGAGGTTGACCTTGGAAGGGATGCCTTTTAGGATTTTGATCAACCTCTTTGCATCCCGGGGAGAATCATTCATTCCTTCTACCATGACATATTCAAACGTAATTCGAGTTCTTGGTCGAGTAGAAAAATTTCTGCAAATTTCCAAGACTTTCCTTAAGGGATAACGACGATTAATCGGCATCAATTGGCTTCGGGACTCTTCATCAGAGGCGTTGAGTGAAATGGCCAGGCGAAACAAGATTTTTTCTTTCGCCAGCTGTTCCAACTCTGGAAGGAGTCCCACCGTGGAAAGGGTGACCCTTCTTGAAGAAAATTTGAAGGCATCAGGGTAGACCATTAATTCGATAGCCTTCATTACATTTTTATAATTGGCGAGAGGTTCTCCCATGCCCATGAGGACGATATTGGTAATGGATGTTTTTCCAGGAAGCATGTTTCTGACCGATAGAATCTGATTGAGGATTTCAGAAACCGTCAGATCCCGTTTCCTCCCCATTTTCCCAGTCAGGCAGAATTGACATCCGAGCGCACAACCCACCTGGGTAGAAAGGCAGAGGGTCAGGCGAGCCTTATCAGGAATCAGAACGCTTTCAATTCGGTTTCCATCTTCGAGTTGAAATAAAAATTTTTGGGTTCCGTCCGTAGACTGTTCCCTATGTACAGGAGGGAGGGTTGAGATAAAGCTGACCTGGCTCAACTCTTGCCGAAATTTCTTGGAGAGATTGGTCATTCCATCGAAGGAGTGGATACCCTTCTGGTAAAGCCATCTCATTATCTGGGTGCTTCGATAACGCTCTTTTCCAAAAGGCTCAACGAATTGATTTAGTTCGGAACGACCCAAATTCTTAATGTCGATCTTTTCTGAGGAGGTTTTCAATATTCAAACATCTCCAAGGAGTTAAAGAAATATTTGATCTCAAAAGCGGCTGTCTCAAGGGCATCGGACCCGTGAACCACATTCCTCTCAATATTGGTTGCATACTGGCGCCTCAATGTCCCTTCCTTGGCCTGTTTGAGGTCGGTGGCACCCATCAATTCCCTTGTTTTTGAAATAGCGCCTTCTCCCTCCAGCACCATCACCACCGCAGGGCCGGAGGACATGAAGGTGGTCAGACTTTCGTAAAAAGGTTTGCCTTGATGGACTGAATAGAATCCCTCCGCCTCTTTCTTGTCCATGGAGATCATCTTCAATCCGATCACTTTTAGCCCATGATCTTCAAAACGTTTAATAACCTCACCGATCAGATGCTTCTGAACCCCATCCGGTTTTACAATAGATAATGTCCTCTCCATATCTTCCTCCTTGGGCCTCCATTATAAGCGTTTAATCTATCTTTCACAAATCCTAAATGTCAATGGAATTTCTCCCTGACCGTCGATCCTTTTCGTTAAAATAGGTCATCGTATTGCCAAGATAGGCCGGTCATGTGTTTAAGGAAGCGATCCAAACAGATGAACAGGTTTTCAAAGCCTTAGAAAGCGGTCGATGGATGGTATGGGAGACCTTCCTTGTCAAGAAAAAAAGACCTTCAATGGGCTTTGAACCTGTGATGCCAATCATTTAAAGGTATCCGCTCTAAAGCTTTATTGACCTGTCCATCTGGTTTAAAAAGTGATCGACAGGCAGAACTTCTCCTCCATCCATTGACAAAATGGAGGCTGATATCCTATTCTGAAATCATCTTATGGAGAAGGAGGAATTGATGGAGGGGGGAGAAATAAAAAAATATGATGTCATCATTATTGGAGGAGGGCCTGCGGGATTGACCGCTGGACTCTATACATCCAGATCAAGATTGAATACTCTTCTCATTGAGATCGG
>Ga0068714_10003627_pt1 | contig 18063 bp, 15 predicted proteins | sample MTBNYHSulfiMetaG_FD_62988 | JGI IMG/M metagenome (GOLD analysis project Ga0068714, IMG submission 62988) | Enrichment culture microbial communities from rom New York Harbor, USA that are MTBE-degrading - MTBE-NYH (New York Harbor Sulfidogenic)... | ecosystem: Environmental > Aquatic > Marine >...
CCAAAGGCTTGAGCAAATTGGCGGGGACGGCCGGCAAACTGCCGCGCTTTTCCCCAGCTACAAGGCTAAAGTTTTCGGTCTGCAAACGGCGCAGGTCGGTGCGGCGCCAGGCCTCATCGGTGCGCTTGGGAAACTCGATGCGCTCGAAATTCTCCCAGGCCTGGGCGCGGTATTTACTCAGGAATTCCGGCTGCTTGGCCCCGTTGGACATATCGGGGATCATTTCACGGGTGAAGGCGAAATTGCCGGCAACCGGGCGCGCCCCGCCCGTTCCTTTAGTTACCACGCGCTTGCGAGTGGTCACCCGCTTCGATGCGCCCTTCTTACCGTCTCTGCTAGCCAATGGAACCCTCCATCTGAAGCTGGATCAAGCGGTTCATCTCGATGGCATATTCCATGGGCAGCTCTTTGACCAGCGGCTCGATGAAGCCGGAAACCACCAATCCGATGGCCTCCTGCTCGTTGAGACCGCGGCTGTTCAGATAGAAAAGCTGCTCCTCGCCCACCTTGGAGACCGAAGCTTCGTGCCCCATGGTGACGTCCTTGGCTTCAATCTCGATGTAGGGATAGGTATCCGAGCGAGAAGTCTCATCCAGCAGGAGCGCATCGCAGACCACATTGGAGCGCGAATTCTCCGCTTGCTCGTAGACTCTCACCAGGCCGCGATAAGAGGCGCGGCCGCCATCCTTGCTGATCGATTTAGAAGTGATCTGGCTGGAGGTGTTGGGAGCAAAGTGCAGCACCTTGCCGCCAGTATCTTGATACTGGTGCTTGGCGGCAAAACCCATCGAAAGAATGTCGCCGCGAGCGCCCTCGCCCATCAGATAGCAGGAGGGGTACTTCATGGTGACTTTGGAGCCGATGTTGGCATCCACCCATTCCATGGTAGCGTTTTCGTACACCATGGCGCGCTGGGTCACCAGGTTATACATATTGGTGGACCAGTTCTGAATGGTGGTGTAGCGGAAGCGGGCGCCGGGCTTGACGATGATCTCGATGACGCCGCTGTGGAAGGAGTCGGTGGTGTATTGGGGAGCAGTGCAGCCCTCCACGTAGTGGGCCTCCGAGCCTTCATCGGCGATGATCAGGGTGCGCTCGAACTGACCAGCCTGGGCCTCGTTGATGCGGAAATAGGCCTGCATGGGCAAGTCGACTTTGACACCGGGGGGAATATATACGAACGAACCACCCGACCAGACAGCGCTGTTGAGGGCGGCGAACTTATTATCCTCGATGGGAATGATCGTCCCGAAATACTCGCGGAACAGGTCTTCATGCTCCTGCAAACCGCGCTCGATGCTCTTGAAAATGACACCCTGCTCTTGAAGGTGCTCCTGAATGCTGTGATAGACCATCTCGGATTCATACTGGGCGCCCACGCCAGCCAGGAACTTCTGCTCGGCCTCGGGGATGCCCAGGCGATCGAAAGTCTCTTTGATGGTGTCGGGGACTTCATCCCAGGTGCGCCCCTCTTTATCCGTCGGTTTGTTATAGAAGTAGATCTCGTCAAAATCCAAGTCGCTCAAATCAGCGCCCCAGGTGGGCATCGGCCGCGCCTCGAAGTGCTCCAGCGCCTTGAGGCGAAACTGAAGCATCCACTCAGGCTCGTTCTTAATCTCCGAGATCTGTTCGACGACCTGGCGGTCCAGGCCCTTGCGGGTTCTGAAAACTCCAGTGGTGGGGTCTTTGAAATCCCAACGGTGCTGATCCAATTCCAGCAGTAATTGTTCGTCTTTATTAACCATCATCACACTCCATTCAAGCCAGTAACGCTACCAACAATTCAATCACGCAAAACATCACGCCTCTTGAGGCTGATATTTGTTGCGAATCCACTCGTAGCCATGCTCTTCAAGCTCGATAGCCAACTGCGGGCCGCCGGATTCGACGATCCGGCCATCGAACATGATGTGGACGAAATCGGGCTTGATGTAATTCAGGATGCGCTGGTAGTGAGTGATCACCAGCACACCCATATCCGGCCCGCGCAGGCTGTTCACGCCTTCAGCGACAGTGCGCAAAGCGTCGATATCCAGGCCCGAATCGGTCTCGTCCATGATGGCGATGTGCGGCTCCATGACGGCCATCTGCAGCACCTCGGCCTTCTTCTTCTCGCCTCCGGAAAAGCCTTCGTTCAGGTAGCGGCCGGCGAAGGAGTGGTCGATGCCCAGGGCATCCATCTTGCTCTTGAGCAATTTACGGAAATCCGGAATGGAAATTCCCTTGTCATCGGGGTCTTCGGCCTTGCGGCGGGCGTTGATCGACAGGCGCAGGAAGTTGGCCATCGAGACGCCCGGTATGGAGACCGGGTACTGGAAAGCCAGGAACAGCCCTAGCTGGGCTCGCTCGTTGGGCTCGAGCTCGAGCAAGTCTACCCCACCGAAGGTCGCCTCACCCTCTGTGACCCCGTAAGAGGGGTGCCCCATCAACGAATAAGCCAGGGTGGATTTACCACTACCGTTGGGCCCCATCAAGGCATGCACCTCCCCCTGCTTGACCGATAGGTTCACGCCTCGCAATATCTCGGTGGTCTCTTCAGCTTCGATGGAGACGTGCAAGTTTTTGATCACCAATTCACGCATTAAATCAGTTCCTCCAGTTTATTTGCAACTCGGCGATTATATCGCGACCTGCAACACTCGCCGATTATAACAAAGTCACCCCATACTGTCAATATTTAAGGTAAATATATTAAATATTGACAGATTTACAACCAACTGCTATACTTTCTGCGAAAACCACGCCGAGAAAGGCTGGAAGAATGACGCGCCGCGTCTGCTTACAGGTATAAGGTAAAACACTAAATGTCAACCACTCGAGAAGCCGTACTGAACACCATCCTCAGCCAGCGTCGCTGCACGATCAACGAGCTGGCCGAGGCTGTCAAGATCAACCCCATCTCGGTGCGCCATCACATCGCCAAACTCGAGGCCGACGGATTGGTGGACTCGGAAGAAGAGCGGCATGGCGTGGGGCGACCGCGGCGAATCTATTTCCTCACCGATACGGGCATGGAGCTCTTCCCCTCCCGCTACCTGCGCCTGACCAGCCATCTACTTGATGAACTCAAAGACAGCCTCTCAAAAAGCACCATCACCAAGCTGTTCAAGCAGTTAGCTAGCGGGATCGTCGAAAACCACGTGGCCGAGGTCGATCTGGACGAGCTGACCGAAGACGAGCGCCTGGAATTGCTCAAAAAACTGTTAGCAAATGAGGGGTTCACCATCGAGGTGGAACGCCTTGATGACCGCATCATCATCAAAGGGACTAGTTGCCCTTATTACCACATCGGGCAGGAGCATCCCGAGGTATGCCTGGTTGATAAAACACTGATCTCCGAGGTGCTAGCGACGCCCGCCAGTAAGATCAAGTGCATCCTGGACGGCGACGCCCACTGCGCCTACGTCGTGCCCCGCAAAGCCAAGGCGGAGGTCATCAAACTCTCAGAGGTGAAATCTTGAGCCCCAAAGTCAGCGAAGACCCCGCCAAGCAAGCCATCTGGGAAGTGGAAAGCACCCACCCCAAGCTGGCCGAGCCGCTGGACACCGCCTTGCGGGAGGTGGTCGATCCGGAGCTAGGCCTCAACATCATCGAATTGGGCCTAGTGCGCAACATCGTTATAGATGACGAGAAGGGCAAGGCCCACGTCACGATGATCATGACCACCCCCTTCTGCCCTTACGCTCCGGTCTTGCTGGAAATGACCCGCAAGAAGACCGCCGAGACATTGGATATGGAGACCACGATCGAGATGGGCACCGAGTTTTGGGACCTCTCCTACATGGAGGAGGGCACCGGCGCTGATTGGGGGCTGTTCTAAAGGGCTATTATCTCATCCGAGACCGGTATTAAACGACGTAGGGGTGGGTTTGAAACCCACCCCTACTTTTATGTAACGCGCCCAAGCCTATCAGCGGATGCCCCAGAGGATGACCTCACCCCATTCAGTGCCCCCTAGCAGCACTCTGCCGTCGGGAGAAAAAGCCAACACGTCAACTCCGTCCTGAATCGGGAGAGCGACCACTTGGGATAGCGTTTGTGCATTCCAGAGCAGCACCTCATAGCCAGATTCCGTCTCCCAATTCCACGAACAATTGGCAACCATCTCGCCGCTCGGATGATAGGCCCACCCGTAAGAGCCCAGCAGGTCAACAGGGTAACGCCCTTCGGGAGGCGGGTTCACTTCCCCCGTAAAACTGAGATCCTCATCTATGAAGTCGTAGAAGTAGAGCGTATCTCCCCACTGGCCAACCAGTTGCTGACCATCGGGAGAGAACATCAACCGGGAATAGCCAAAGGGAGAATGGATATCCGCCTCCGATATGACTTCGGTGCCGTCAAGGCGATAGATATCGAGAAATTCGTGCAGTGGATGGGCACCGGAAACAAGCAGGAATTCCCCGTCTGGCGAGAAGGTCAGTACGAAGCGACCTTTTCCACAATGGTCTGAGTGGGGTCTCCACCCTCGAGGTCCCATAGTTTAACTGCGCTGGGAAGGCTGGCTCGGTAAGCAGCTACCACCTCAAGGTCCGGCGAAAAGGCGATCGCTCCAGTCAATATGCTCTCCCAGAACTGCAACAAGATGTGTTCCCCGGTATATGGATCCCAATAGTTAACGTCGCCGTTGCTATGCACGGAGAGGAGCGTTTGTCCATCTGGGCTGAAGATAAGCTGGTTGACGAGGGGGCTACCATCAGAAAACTCAGCAAGCATGTGGTGCAGCAACTCCCCCGTGTCCATTTCGTAAAGGTAAACCGCGCCATCCTCATCAGCTAGCGCCACCATAGCGCTGTCCGGCGAAAACGCAACGGCAGTGAGCGATACCGTGCTGACCTGCCAAGTGGTGAGCTCGACCAGCTGATCTAGGTTATTAAGGGCAATCGGGTTTTGGGGAAGGTAGGCCGTTGCTGTCGGGGCCGAGGTTGCTGTGGGAGCTGAGGTGGAAGTTTCGGTCGGGTCCTCTGTAACTCCCTTAAGCTCAGGAGGTGTAACCAGGGCCGGGGATTCAGTGGGAGTGGCCTGCGCTGCACAGGAGGACAGCAAAAGAGAAACAAGGGCACAGATCAGAATTCGCCTCAAAAGCCCGCCAGCCATTTCTTTCACATCCTAGGTTTTGGTTAAAGTATATACTATCCGGAAATGACCTGCAAGAAGACTGCCGAGACATTGGCTATAAAAACAACGTAGGGGTGGGTTTGAAAACCACCCCTACGATCATTGTGCACAATGAGGGCCGGGGAATAAAACATACCCTTCCCCTCATTAAACCTCTGTCTTGCACCCTCCCCCAAGCATAAACCCGAGGGAGAGTCTTTCCCATTTTGCCGGTCGTCCTACCCCATCTTGAAGAACTGGGTCAGCTTCATCGCCAGATTGAGGTCGCCAGCCAACTTGAGCTTGCCGGCCATGAAGGCCTTCATGGCATCCTGGGCGCCGGTGACCACGTCGATGTAGTCCTGCCCTTCGGAGGTGAGGGTCATGGTGGGATTCTCCACCACGCCCTCCTCGACCAGGCATTTGCCATCGCGGATGGTCAGGTTCCAGTCGCCAGACTGATCGCCGGTGAAATGGAACTGGATCACGGCGTCCACGCCGCCAGCTTTCTCCGGCCGGAAAGCCTTGGTGTGGTTCTGCATGACTTCAGAAATTGTCAGTGACATGTGTATCTCCTCGTTCAGATAACTTATTCTACCTGCAAATTCTCGAATATACCCGCCGCGCCCATGCCGCCCCCGATGCACATGGTCACCATGCCGTATTTCGCTTTGCGGCGGATCATCTCGTGCACGATTTGGGTGGTCAGTTTGGCCCCGGTGGCGCCCAGGGGATGCCCGAGGGCGATAGCGCCTCCGTTGACGTTGGTCTTCTCCAGGTCCAGCCCGAGTTCGCCAATTACCGCCAGAGACTGCGCGGCAAAGGCCTCGTTCAATTCGATCAGGTCCATGTCTTCGAGCTTCATTCTGGCCCTCTCCAACGCCTTGGGGACCGCGGCCACGGGGCCTACCCCCATGATCTCGGGGGGCACGCCGCCCACGCCGTAGGCCACAAAGCGCACCAGAGGCTCAAGCCCCAGCTCTTCGGCTTTGGCGCGGGACATGATCAGCACGGCAGCAGCGGCATCGTTCATCTGCGAAGAATTGCCCGCCGTGACCGTGCCGCCCTGCTTGAAGGCCGGTCTGAGCTTGGCCAATGCATCTAAGGAGGTATCCGCGCGCACGCCCTCATCTTGCTTGTGGACAAATTTGGTCACCTTAGGCTTGCCGTTCTCGCCCGGCTCGACCAGTTCAACCTCGATGGGCACGATCTGGTCATCGAAAAGCCCCTTTTCCAGCGCCGCAGCGGCGCGCTGATGGCTTTGCAGGGCGAAGGCGTCCTGATCTTCACGGCTGATGCCATATTTCTCCGCCACGTTCTCGGCCGTCAGCCCCATGCTGGTGTTGTCCTCAGGGCTGTGGACCGCCGAGTAGGGATTGGGGGCAAACTTGTTGCCGGTCATCGGCACCATGCTCATCGACTCAACGCCGCCGGCGATGATGATGTCAGCCATGCCGGTCATGATCTCCATGGCAGCGTGGGCGATGGACTGTAAGCCCGAGGAACAGAAGCGGTTGATGGTCTCGCCGGGGACGGATACAGGCAGCCCGGCCCGCAGGATGGCCACGCGAGCCACGTTCAAGCCCTGCTCCCCCTCCGGGAAGGCGCAGCCCATCTTGACATCGTCGAGCTGCTCCGGCTTGAGCTGTGGGGTGCTCTCCAACAGATCGTTGATCACGGCAGCGACCAGTTCATCGGGGCGCACGGTTGCCAGCGCGCCTTTCTTGGCCTTGCCCACGGCAGTACGTTTTGCAGCCACGATCACGGCATCGCGGCTCGAATTGTTTTCACTCATCATGTGCAACTCCTTCCACCAACTCCACCTAGTTGCGCAGCGGCTTGCCGGTTTGCAGCAAGTGCCACATGCGCTCCTGGGTCTTCTGCTCGCCACAGAGCGACAGGAAAGCCTCGCGCTCCAAATCCAGGATGTATTGCTCGTCCACCCAGGCGGGCTTGCTGAGTTCTCCGCCGGTCAACACGTAGGAGAGCTTCTCGCCCACCACCGAATCATACTCACTGATGAAGCCGCTCTCCTTGAACATGTATAGGCCAGTGCGCAAGGCCGCCAGCGCATCACGCCCGGCGGCGTAGATCTTCTCCGGCATAGGCGGCTTATAGCCGCTCTCGGCCATATGCAGCACCTCACGCTTGGCCTCGGCGATCAGGTGATCGCGGTTCATCACCACCCGGTCGCCAGGCCCGAGGATACCCATCTGGCGGGCCTCCTCAGCACTGGTGGCCACTTTGGCCATGCCAACCTGCTCGAAGAGCTGCTGCATGAAAGGCAGGTACTCGGCATCTTTGGTGCGCATGTGAGGGTTGAGGAGGCGACGCAGCATCTCCTTGGTGCCTCCCCCGGCCGGGATCACGCCAACACCCACCTCCACCAAACCGATGTAGGTCTCGGCAGCGGCCACCACGCGGTTGCCGTGCATGGTGACCTCGGCGCCACCGCCTAGGGCAAGGCCGGCCGGAGCGGTCACCACAGGCTTGTGGAAGTAGCGCATGCGCATGTTGACGTTCTGCAAAGCCCTGACGATGGCATCAAGCTGATCCCACATCTCACCCTGAGCCGCCATCACCACGCCAAACAGGTTGGCGCCAGCGCTGAAGTTTTCGGCCTCGTTGCCGATCACCACGCCGGCGTAGTCGCGTTCGGCGCGATCGAGGGCCTCATCCATCATGGCGATGATGTCCTCGTCGAGGGCGTTCATCTTGGTGTGGAACTCCACGCAGATGACCCCATCGCCCAGATCAATGATGGAAGCGCCGATATTCTCGCTGATGACTTTGCCAGCATCCTTTTGCGCCTTGAGCGAGACCAACTTGGGCTTAGGTTCAAAGCGCACGTAGGCCTTCTCGGCCGGATTGTAGATCCCAATGCGCTTGTCCCCCTCGTATTCGTAAAAACTGGATTGCCCACCGGCCAGCATCTCGTCGACCCATGCGTCCGGTTCGTAGCCAGCGGCTTTCATGGCCTCAACCGTTTCGGCCACGCCCAGCCAGTCCCACATCTCAAAGGGGCCGGCCTCGTGCATAAAGCCCCAGCGCATGGCGTCGTCGATGGAAGAGGGCAGATCGGTGATCTCGGGGACCAAGTGCGAGACGTAGGCGAAGGAGAAGTAGGTGGTATCACGCACGAACTTAGCGGCGCGATCCTCCTCAGCCATCAAGGCCTTGAGGCGCTCGCCCAGCTCCTCGATATCCTTGACCTTGCCGATGGAGTCGAAGCGCGGCTTGTCGCCCGGCGCCTCATGCTCCAGGGTCTCCAGGTTGAGCGGCCAGAACTTTTTCTTGCCGTCCACCCGCTCTTGCTTGTAGTAGCCCACCTTGGTCTTGTTGCCCAGCCAGCCCTTCTCCAGCAGCACCTCAGTGACTTTGGTGGGCTTCTCGGCGGTGAGCACCTTTTGGGCAATCTCGTCGTGGGGGATAGCCTCGGCCAGGTTCCCGCTCACATGAGCCGCCACATCAACGCCCACCAGGTCTATCAGGCGGAATGTGGCGGTCTTGGGGCGACCGATGATCGGCCCGGTGATGCTGTCCACCTCCGGCACGGTGTAGCCGTGCTCGAGCACGTAATCCATGGCGTAGGCGGCGCAAACCGAAAAGACGCGGTTGGCGATGAAATTGGGCGTATCCTTGCAGAATACGATCCCCTTGCCCAGGCGCTGCTCGCCAAAGTGGCTGATAAAATCCACCACTTCCGGCAGGGTGTCATCGGCAGGGATGATCTCGAGCAGCTTGAGGTAACGCGGCGGGTTGAAGAAGTGCGTGCCCAGGAAGTGCTCCCGGAAGCCCTTCGAGCGGCCTTCGGCGATGGAGTTCACCGGGATGCCGGAGGTGTTGGTGCTCACGATGGTGTGTTCGCCACGCACCTCGTCGATGCGCTCCATCAAGCCGCGCTTGATCTTCAAGTTCTCGATGATGGCCTCGATCACCCAATCAGCTTCGGCGATGACATCAAAGTCATCCTCCAGGTTGCCGGTGGCCACCAGGGCGGCATGCTCAGGGGAGAAGAAGCTAGCTGGTCTGGACTTCAACGCCGCCTGCAAGCCCGCATCGACGATGCGGTTGCGCACAGCGCGATCCTTCAGCGTCAAGCCCTTCTCTTTCTCCTCAGGAGTCAGTTCCTTCGGTACGATATCCAGCAAAGTGACCGGCACACCGGCGTTGGCGAAGTGGGCCGCCAGAGCGGCACCCATCGTTCCGGAGCCGATCACCACAGCTTTCCTAACTTGATAGTTCATGTTTCCTCCCGGGTCTCTCGACCCACGATGGACAAACGAAGCGAAGCGCTAGTCTGTAGATAGTGGAAAAACTAACGCAACTCGCTGCCGCGATATCCAAGGATGGCTCGCGCCGCCACCAGGCGGTTGATCTGCCCGGTGCCCTCGTAGATATCGTTGATCTTGGCATCGCGGAACCACTTCTCGAGAAGGTATTCACGCGAGAAGCCCAAGGGCCCCATGATTTCGACGGCGCGCTGGGTTATCTTGGTGACCGCCTCGCCGCCATGCAGCTTGCTCATGGCCGACTCCTTGGCGTTGGGTTTGCGGTTGTCGCTCATCCACACCGCTTTGATAGTCAGCCACCAGGAGGAACGCAACAAGCGCTCCATGTCGATCACTTCGCGCTCGATGCTGGTGAGCTTCTGCCGCGGCAGGCCATAGCGGATCTCGACGCCACGCTCGGCCAGCATTTCCTTGAGCAGCTCGAGCGTGGCTCGCGCCACCCCCAGGCCGGAGGCTGCCACCAGCGGGCGGGTGACGTTGAAGGTCTCCATGGCGCCCTTGAAGCCCTTGGTGGTCTTTTTCTCGACCTCCGGGCTGCCCAGGATGTTATCGAAGGGCACGCGGCAATCCTCGAGCACGATGGTGACAGTATCGCTGGCACGGATGCCGATCTTCTCCTCCATCTTGGTCACTTTACAGCCCGGCGTACCGGCTTCGATGACGAAAGAGCGGATACCGGCTCGTTTGGCTTCGGGGTCGATGGTGGCCCACACCACGATGAAGCCTTCGGAGTCAACCAAAGCCTTGTGGCCAGCAGTGACAAAGATCTTCTCGCCGTTCAGCACCCACTCATTGGCCTCTTTATCCAGAACGGCGCGGGTGCGAATGGCGGAGTTATCCGAGCCGGCCTCGGCCTCGGTGATCGCCATAGCGGTAAAAGTGGGCTTGTCCTTGTAGATTTTGGGCAGGAAGCGCTCCCTTTGCTCCGGCGTGCCGGCGGCCTGCACCGCAGCGCCCCCCAGGCCTCCACCGGGCATGCACAAGTACATGCCGGCGTCGCCATAGGAGAGCATCTCGATCTGATGGGCCATCACCTGATAGGTTTGGCGCGGCTTCTTGGACTTTTCCTCTTCCTTTTCCTTATCCTTATCACCCTTTTCCCGTCGCGGCACCAATGAGCCAGCCCCCATGGCCTTCAAGGCAGTGTGCATGAAGTTCACGAAATCCCAGGGGATCTCGTGCTCGTTCTCATCGAGGTGGCGCGAGACCGGGCGCATCATATTTTCCACAACCGTGCCCAGCACGAATTCCTGCTGCTGGACGGCTTCCGATTTTTCAAATGAAATCATTTTCAGCCTCCACTTCTCTCACAGGCGCTCAAACCATCGCCAAACCGGTCAGCATGGCGATGCCCCGCCCATTACGCATCCACAGTTCGACCGGATACTCACGGATGTAGCCATAACCGCCCAAGACCTGCACGCCGCGATCGGTGACCATCATGGCCATGTCGATGGCGCCCATCAAGGCCAGGTAGGCGGTCTTGTAGGCTTCTTCGTTGCCGGTATCGAGCATCCAGGCGGCCTCCCAGGTCAGCAGGCGAATGGCCTCGATCTCAGCGCCCATTTCAGCGAACATGAAAGCGATAGCTTGCTTCTGAGCCACCTTGGTGCCGAAGACCTCGCGTTCTTTGGCGTAGTCCGCCGAGTACTCGAAGGCGGCGCGGGCGACACCAATTGCTATAGTGGCCATCGCCACCCACTGGGCAGCCAGGATGGGGGCGAAATCATGCCCCTCTGGGCCGCCGAGACGGTTTTCCTTAGGAACCTTAACCGCCTCCAGCTTGAGCGGGTAGAGCGGCAAGGCGTTCAACCCCAGGGTCTTCTCGCGCTCCCCTACCGAGAAGCCTTCGCTATCAGCGGGCACGATGAAGCCCTGGGTGACCCCATCCAGGTTGGCGTAGACGATCATCAGTTCGGCGTCGGCGGCATAGGGGACGTAGCGCTTCTCGCCCTCTAGCACGTAATTGCCGCCGTCCAATTTGGCAGTGGTGGCCAGATCGTTGGGATCGAAGTCGAAATTGCCCTCGATGAGGGCAGCAGTGTAAGGCAGCCACTCGGCCTCGACGACCTTGGGCAGGTATTCCTTTTTTTGCTCTTCACTGCCGCCCAACATGATCGGCAAGGCGAACAATCCAGGCATCATGATCGCCAAGGCGCCGGCCATATCGCCCCAGGCCAGTTCCTCAGCGGCCAGTATGCTGGTGACCACCGAGCGCTCACCGAAGCCACCGTATTCCTCCGGCACGGAGGCTTGCAGGATGCCAAGCTCCCAGCCTTTCTCAATCAGGTCGCCGGGCAGCTCGCCCTCCTCCTCGGCATCTCGAGCGGCCGGACGCAGGTCGTTTTCGGCGTAGCGTTTGACCACATCGACCAGCATCTTTTGCTCTTCAGAGGGTTCAAATGAGTACATAGCTCACTCCTTCCAAGGCATCAAACTGTCTACGGGCAATCGCTCCTCCTGCCTGCGGTAAAAGATCGGCACCGGTTGCTCCGAGCTTTCCAGCTCTTTCAGGTTGTCGATGCCGAGCAATCCGCGCTGGTAGAGGAACTCAATGTGTGCGCCGGCCTCTTCCAGGCCCAGCAGCACGTTATATCCACTGGTCTTTCCAAACAAGGCTTTGGAGATATCCGCAATCGTGCACGGTTCAGCCAGTAGCTCAAAGACTTGGCTCAGTCGCTCCTTGTGAAGCGACACAATCTCAGCCACGCGTCCGGGGAGATCATCGAAGGGATCGTTGTGCCCACCAAGGACGAGGCGCACGTCAGGGGCCCACTCCGCCACCCGCTTCAGCGAGCGCAAGTAGTGATCCAGGCCAGTGTGCAGGCTCAGGCTCTCCGGCGCCTGATGGGGGCTGATGGCGGAGAGCACGTGGTCGGCGCTGAAGAGCACATCGTGCAAACGGATGACCACCTGGCCTGGGCAATGCCCCGGCACGTGCAGCATCTCGAAGGGGCCCAGGCACATGCCAGCGGCCTCGTAGGTGAAATCCACCTTCACCGAGCTGAACAGGCTCTTGGGGAGCATGTACATATCGTGCAACTCCTTGACGCGCGGCGGTGAGACGCCACACTCCAGGAGATAGCCGTTCAGGCGGTGGGCGACGATCGCCAGCCGCTCTTCGTAATTGGTCAGGATGCGGCGATCCAGCTCGTGAACGCCCACCTTGGCCGAGCTGCGCGGGCCGACATAAGCCAGGCCGCCGAAGTGATCGATGTGGCCGTGGGTGATGAGGATGTGGGTCAGGTCATCCAGCCCGACCCGCTCGCCGGTCAGTTCGGCCACCTGGCGCAAACCATCCTCTAGATTTTCGTTGGAATGGTGGTAATTAGAACCGACGTCGATCAGGACACGGTATTCATCCACCAGCACCAGGTAAGCGTGGGCCCAGAAATCAGGGAAGGCCTCCAGCGGCAACTGGAAAACACGCCCCCCACCCGAGGTCTTGAAAGACTGTATTGTGTGGGTCTTGAGTGCGGGGGCAGAGGCCATCATAGGGTTCTCAGAGGATCAGGACTTATCGCGAGCGCACAAACCATGCAGGAACAGACCAGCGTTGTAGGCGGCGATCTCGTCGGCCGACAAGCGCCCGTCGGGCCGGTACCACATGATCGTCCAGTTCAGAATGCCTAAAAGGGCCTTGACCGCCAGGCTAGGCTCCTGGCACACAAAGCAACCGTCCTCGATGCCTTCCTCAATGATGCCGCGCCACAGGGCCTCGAAGCGATCGCGCTTGGGGAAGTGGCGCTTGCGCAGTTTAGGGATCAGGGAGCGGTGCTCGAGCAGCAGCACGCCGGAGAGATCGGGGTGTTCGGCCAGGGCCTCAAGATAAGTGCGGATGGCCAGGCGCAGCCGCTCATCGGGCGCCAGGGGCTGCTCGGCGACCTCGCTGATGCGCTCGATGAGCATCTCTAAGGCCTGATCGAGCAGGTCGAGCAGGATCTCTTGTTTGCTGGAAATGTGGTGGTAAAGGCTGGCCTTCTGCAGGTTAACGGCGTCGGCGATATCCTGCATGGAAGTGGCGTGAAAGCCCTTCTGGCGAAAGCTCTGGGCGGCAGCTTCGAGTATCTCGGCTCGGGTCACGGGTTGCCTACCGAACGGTCGGTAGTTCCATTGTAGCAAATTCGGAAAGGCGAGTCAAGCGGTGGCAGGCTTTACAGAACCCCCCACCCGCGCTATAATCCCCGGCAGTTCGGGGCGTGGCGCAGTCCGGTTAGCGCGCTTGCATGGGGTGCAAGAGGTCGGAGGTTCGAATCCTCTCGCCCCGACAGGAAAGACCACCCGTGCGGGTGGTCTTTTTGGCTTAATTAGACGAGAGCCAACTGCTCTCACAGCGGCTCTCGATTCGAGGAGAAACCGTACCTCTCTCTAGGTGTATTCTACCCGCTCCAACCACCGAATACTTGACGGGAAACCGACAATAAACCTACGCAATTCTTAAAGATTGGTGACTATCCTCTGACATCTAGGCTGCTCACTGGAGGAATTGCCTAAGCTTGATGAGCAACTAGCTGACTATATAAACCGTTTTGGTTGATCAAGGAGGTGTGCGTACCTTGCTCAACGACCTTGCCAGAGTGGAAGACGTAAATGACATCGGCATGCTTGATGGTGGATAGGCGGTGAGCAATGGCAATCGTAGTGCGATCCTGCATTAGCCGATCCAGGGCTTTCTGAACAGCGATCTCGGATTCCGAATCGAGCGCTGAGGTAGCTTCGTCAAGGAGCAGGATGGGGGCATCTTTAATCAAGGCGCGGGCAATGCCAATACGCTGGCGTTGACCACCGGATAGTCTGGCCCCCCGCTCCCCGATTTTGGTTTCGTATTGTGATGGCAAGCTTTGAATGAAATCGTGCAGATCGACCGCTTCTGCCGCCGCCTTGACTTCAGCCGAGGTTGCCCCGGTCTTTCCATAGGCGATGTTTTCTGCAATGGTGGCATCAAATAGGTAGGCGTCCTGCGGGACATAGGCGATGAGATCCCGCAAATCTTCGAGGGCGTAATCATTCAGTGGGCGGCCATTAATAGTGATGGCGCCGTGCTGAAGTGGGAAAAAGCCCATGAGCAGTTTTAGCAACGTGCTCTTGCCAGATCCACTTGGCCCAACCAAGGCCGCAAATTGCCCCTTCTGGACGGACAGCGATACTTGCTGCAATTGGATTTGTTGGCTATCTGTTGAATTGGGAGCATCGTTAGCTTCGTAAGAGAAATCCAGATCCGTGATATGGATGATGGCAGGGTCTACAGACCTGGCTGCCAAGGATTTCGATTTGACCTGGGAGCGCTCAGCTTCCTCGTTGGGCCAATCTAGCAATTCAAATACTCGGGCGGAGCCGGCCAAGGAGCGCTGAATATTGGTGATAAAGCCACCGAGGTTCTTGAACATGAAGCTGGCATAGCCTTGCAAGTAGATGGCGGCAAAGATGCCTCCTAGCTCGAATTCTCCATTGGCCAGCAGGTAAAGGCCGAAGACCAGCGCCCCAACTGAGCGCATCCACTCCAAGAAGGTATTGACAGCCTCGTACAGAGCCTGGGTGCGGGCATGGTCAATGGAGGCAGCGGCTGCCTTTTGATTGGTCTGCACAAAAAAGGCATTAGCCTTATCTTCGCCTTGAAACATCTTGGTGACCTTCAATCCTTGCACAACATCGGTCACTCCCTGGGTAAGTCGGCTGAGCGATTCCTGAATGGTATTACTTTTGGCGCGGAGGGGGCGAGCCATCACGATGCTGGCAATGGTGGTTAGGATGCCGAGGATCAAGGCAAAGACCCCCATTTGCCAATTCATGGCGAAAATGGAAAGAATACCCACCAAGCCAAGTGTTATCCCAAAGAGCAGATTGGGCACAAGATTGACGTAAATATCGCCAAGGGTTTGCAGATCGTTGGTTGAACGCGAGACCAGATCGCTGCTGTGCTTCTGAGTTACTCTGCTGATAGGCAAATCGACAATATGGCTAAAGACGCGCACGCGGGCAGTGGTGGAGGCGCGTTTCTCGTACAGAGCAAGCACATATCCGCTACCCATTAGGAGAGGGACACCCGAAAAGAAGGTGGCAGCTGCCAGGGTGAGGGCGGAGGAAAGCAAGGCTTGGTTCCCGGTAATTGCCGCATTCATCACATCCTTGTTGATGAAGGCCAGCACCAGGTTAAAGGAGAACCCCAAAATCAGAGACCTGAGTATTGCCGCGACGAGGTAAATCCAGGCTCCAGGACGAATCAGATCCAGTATACGGCCCAAGCTGCTTTTGCGAATTGAGTTACTCATTGACAGCCTCAACGGTTTGATTCAAGTAAAGACGTTTGTAGAAAGATGGATAGGCCATCAACTGCTCATGCGTACCGCGCTCCTCGATGCGGCCCTCGTTGAGGACAATGATTTCGTCAACGTCTTTGACTGTGGACAGGCGGTGGCCGATCACGATGACGGAACGGTCCTGCATGAGATATTCAAGGGCATCCATGACCGCGGTTTCGGATTGAGAATCCAACGCGGAGGTAGGTTCGTCCAGGAGCAGGATGGGGGCATCTTTTAGGATGGCGCGAGCAATCGATATGCGCTGGCGTTCGCCTCCGGATAGTTTGTGGCCCCACTCGCCAATATTGGTTTCGTAGCCTTGAGGCTGGGTCAGAATGAAGTCGTGCGCATTGGCCGCTTTGGCGGCGCGGATGACTTCTTCTCGCGTGGCATCTTTTTTCCCGATGGCAATATTCTCGAAGATTGTAGTGGGGAATAGAAAGGTTTCCTGGGCTACAAGGGCGAGCTGCCGGCGGGAGTCCTGCAGATTGGATGCGGAGATATCGTTGCCGAAGATAAGGACCTGTCCAGACTGAGGGCGTTGAAAGCCACAGAGCAATTTAATGACGGTTGATTTGCCGCAGCCGCTTGAGCCAACCAGGGCCACGATTTGCCCCTTTTGCAAATTGAAATTGAAATCTTCCAGGACCGGCTTGCCTTCATCGTACTGGAAGAAGATCGATTGCAGGGAGAGCACCGGGCTGCTTTTGCGTACATCGAAGGGCTGCGGGCTGGGGTCTTCAACCGGATGATCCAAGATCTCAAAGATGCGGTCCAGGGCGGGGGTTACTTCGCGAAATTGACGAACCCAGGCCAGTGCAGTTTCAACGGGAATAAAGAGCATGGCGATAACGGATACGCTGGCAATCAATTCGCCGGGTGTAATCTCGCCCACAAAAGCCAGATAGCCGCCATAGAGTGGGGTGGTTAGCTGGGGGATGAAGCGCAGCATCAGGAAGACGGCTAACTCCAATGCTCCTCTGCGGTCAATAGCCAGCCCTTCGTCGCGAACATCACGAGCAATGCGTTCGAATTTAGCGCTGAGGATACGCTGAAGGTTGAAGGACTTCACAATGGGCAGGCCATGAATCGCATCCTGGGTGAAGGCGTTGGCGCGGGCAAGGTGCTCCAGTGTTTTTTTTGAGTGCTGCTGCATGGGCCGAACTACCTTGTCGTGAAGGATCGCGGAGACGGGAATCAGGATGCTGGTTAGTAAGAGGAGTTTCCAACTAACGGCGAAGAGGTAGATGAAGCCCAGGATAAACACGGTGGGCTGCTGGACCAGTTCACTGATACGTTGGGGGATCACCGCTAATCGGTCGATGTCGTTATTCAAGCGGGAGACAAAATCACCGGAATGGATGGTCTCGACGAAGGAGATGGGGAGCTTGTGTATTCGGGAGATCAATTTGTTGCGGAGGTCGCGGATGGTAAAGGCTTTGTAACTGGCAGCTGCGATGCGCATGGAATAGCTGAGGACAACGTTGACAGTCATGGCCACTAGCGCCCAGCGGACAAAGGACCAAAAGATCTGGTTTTGCTGGGCTAGAGCAGCATCTGTCAAGCGCTGAAGCAAGTACAGATTAGCGAAATCCAGGCAGGCGGCCAAAAAGGCACAAATCCAAACCAGGCTAAGCAAGGTTCGGTTCTGGAATAGATGGCGGCGGAAACGGATGATTAACTCTCGGGGATGAATTGAGGCAGCATTGCCCATTGTTGTTCTCCAAAAACATGAAGACAATTTCAATAATATTTAATATTGATTGATATATAGATAATGAAATCTAGGTAATTATAATTATTTTTTATTATGATGTCAATATATCTGATATCGAGTTGGGGAGGCGTGTTCGACCCGCACACACTGGAGCATTTTGACGCTCGGAAGGGAGTACAAATGTCTTCCCGAGAGTACAAATAAGGCAAACGTCAAAAAAGTCACATTTGATTGTTGTGTTACAAGGCGCTTAACCGATCCAATAAACACAAGAAACGGCCAAATCCCGGCCGCTTTCTGACAAAAATGTACTCTACTTTTTACACTATTTAAGGGTTGTAAACATCAACGTACAAGTCCCCCACGCGACGCAAGGTTATTCTTATCTAAAGTTTTCGAGAGATCCTGCAGGCAGTTTTAGCTTCCCCGTCCAGCGCGCACCGGGTTGCGGATCGCCCCCAGGCCCTCGATGCTGGTCTCCAACTCGTCGCCGGGCAGGAGCGGGCCGACGCCGGAGGGCGTGCCGGTCAGCAGCAGGTCACCGGGCTCGAGGGTCATCACCGAAGATGCGAAGACGAGCAATTGCCGCACAGTGAAGACCATATCGCGGGTGGAGGCCATCTGGCGCAGCTCGCCGTTCACGTGGCAGGTAATCAAGGCA
>Ga0068714_10003628_pt1 | contig 18060 bp, 17 predicted proteins | sample MTBNYHSulfiMetaG_FD_62988 | JGI IMG/M metagenome (GOLD analysis project Ga0068714, IMG submission 62988) | Enrichment culture microbial communities from rom New York Harbor, USA that are MTBE-degrading - MTBE-NYH (New York Harbor Sulfidogenic)... | ecosystem: Environmental > Aquatic > Marine >...
TGCTCCAACGGGGGGGGTTACCGCCCCAAGCGTAGTGATGACGGTGATCGTAACCGAAAACCAGATGGGGTCATAACCCAGCTCCAGGGCCACCGGGAAAAACACCGGTATCGTTATGAGAAGCAGCGCAAGCGCATCCATGACAGCTCCGCCGAAAACATAGATGCAGAAAATAATCGTCATGATCACCACACCCGGAACCGGAAGATCGGCCACCCAAGAAGCAATTTCGAATGGAATCCTTGTACGGGCCAGGAACTTCCCGAAAATGACCGCGCCCGCCACCAGCATCATCACCATGCAGGAAATCCTGAGGGTATCGACGACCGAGTCGATAAAACCCTTCCAGGACAGCGATCGACGGACCAGGCTTATCAGCAGGGCAAAGAACGATCCGGCGGCTCCGGCCTCGGTTGGCGTGAAAAAGCCGAAATAAAGACCCGACATGATAAGCAGGAACAACAGCAGCATCTCGAATGCCCCTGGAAGAGAAGCGATTTTTTCCTTAAGCGTCGTCCTTGGCCCGGCCGGCCCCCACTGCGGCCTGATCCGGCACATCACGTATACCGTTAAAAGGAAAAGCATCGCCAGCAGGACTCCTGCTGCAACACCCCCGTAAAACAGCTTTGCAATCGACTGGCCGGTATATAACCCTATCACGATCAACACGACGCTTGGGGGGATCACGACCCCCAGCGTGGAACCGCACGCGATAGCCCCGGTACTGAGAACCGAGGCGTAATTATATTTCTTCATTTCCGGCAATGCGACCGTTGTCATCGTGGCGGCCGTTGCCGCATTGGAACCACAGATCGCCGCGAAGCCGGCGCATGCCATGACCGTTGCCATGGCAAGGCCGCCCCGGATATGCCCCACCCACTTGTAGGCGGTTTTATAGAGCTTTTTGTTGACCCCGGAGAAAAATGCGATTTCACCCATGAAGATAAAGAGGGGGATCACCGTTAATCCATATTTCGAGAAGGTGCCCCATACATCGGTCGCCGCCATGTATAGGGCCGCCTCGAAGGATACGATATACCAGTAGCCGCAGAATCCCACCACGGCCATTGCAAAACCCACAGGCATCCCCAGCAGGAAAATAACCAGAATGAGAATGATGATGCCGAGAATTCCGGTCACCGCCAGGTCCATGCCTCAACGTCCTTTCTTTCGGAAAAACATTTCCAGGAAATCTATAAACAACACAAAGGCGAGAACAAAACATCCGAAAGCGACACAATAGACGAAGGGATAAAAGATTATCCTCAGAGTTTCCGTCACCTCGCCTTCCACTCTTAGTGTCCCGGCCCAAACCGCGACCCGCCATCCGGAGAACGCAAAAAACAGTCCGCACACGAGCCCGTTGGCCCCGTAAATGACCTTCTGGACACCCGGGGAGTATTGCATCGTCAGGATGTCTATCGAGATATGCCCTTTGCGTATCTGGGTGTATCCCAGCGCAAAGGCGGTCAAGACCGCGCCGAAGAATCCCATCATTTCAAACGTTCCGTCGATAGGAACCCAGACAATGCGAAGAAAAATGTTTGCGCAGGTGAGAAAAACGGTTGCGACCAGAAGGATTCCGCCGATGCCGATCAAGACATGGTTCAAAACGTCGCTTATCCTGGAAAGCAGTCCCATAAACCCCCTTCCCCGTACTTCCGGGAATCTCCGTTACTGCTGAGGCCCGTCTCCCATTGCGGGGAGACGGGTGAACGCCGATCCACAAAACATTTTACAACTATTTTTTTAGAAACCCTTTTAGATAGGCAACGATGTCCCCACCTGGAATATCTTTGGCTTCAGCATCCTGTACCCATTGATGAATCATCGGGCTGAGTTTTTCGTCCCAGCGAGCCTTTTCTTCAGCGGACAGGTGCGTAATCTCTATGTCATAATTTTTCTTGGACCACTCGATCGACTCGGTGACATGGTCATCCATATATTTGCCCGTCCATTCCGACTGCTCCAGTCTAAGATCGTCCATAACCTTCTGAACATCTTCCGGAAGGGAATCCCAGGCTCTTTGGTTCATCACGACAGAAAACGGATATACCGGGCCGTTGAAAATCGTCACATAGCGGCACAATTCAGCATACTTAAAATCCATCAGGGTTTCGAGCGAAGAGGCTGCGCCCTGGACAACGCCTTTTTGCAGGGCTTCGGGGGCTTCGGATTGCGGCATTCCGACCGGCGTTGCACCGAGCGCCTTCAAAACCGCGGCCACGCCACCGGATGCACGAAGTTCAAGCCCTCTCAAGTCTTCCAGGTTGGCCACCTTTTTCTTGGCGTATATGTTGGCGGGTGCACAGGTGAACATGGCAAGCACCTTCACCTTGCGGAATTCATCAGGTTGATATTTTTGATAAAGCGACCACAGAGCAAGACTGGCGGATTCGGCATTGGGAAAGCCGAGAGGCAGGGCCGTGGCGTTGGTGACAATGAACCGCCCCGGCTGATAGGCCATGCAGAGGCACCCGATATCCGCCTGGCCGGCGATCACGCCGTCCATCATATTCTTGGCGTCAAGCAGAGTTCCTCCTGGATAGGTATCGATCGCCACCTTTCCTCCGGTCCGTTGCTCGACCTCCTTTTTCCATCGTTCCATCTGCACGCACGGAAACGTTGGCGCCGGCGGGAAATTGGCGTAGCTCAGCTTGATCGGGCCTGCAACGGCTTCAGTCGGGGCCGAAGTTATGCACAAAAGGGTTGCTAAAAAAAGTCCGGCCAGCATATACATTATTGTCCGTTTCATCTCCCTGACCTCCTTATAAATGCAAAAAGTTCACATCCCCTACCAGGACCAGCCAGTACCACCTCCTTTCACAATCTAAAAAAACGTTCCGCCGCATCATCAAAAGCCCTCAGGCCAGGGAAGCGGCGTCTATAATCATCCTTGAACGCACTTATGATGAACCTGCCGACAAAAAAATACTCATCGCCCCATGGTTTATGTGGGGACAGCCAGTTTAAATTCTACCCTATACGTGCCTGAAAAGCAAAGCTTAACCATAATTTATGCGTTCTCGAAGTCGAATTGCTGCAATACGATGTTCTGCCCGCGCAACATATGCTCCTGCATAACCCGCACAACGGCTTCTTCATCCCGTTTTTTCATGAAATCAACGATCGACTTATGATCTTCGTTGCTCCGCCCGGCCCAGCTCTCTCTTTTTAAAATGATGATTCGGAAACGTTGGATCTGATCTCTCAAGTCATTGATGATCTCAATCAATTTCGGACTGCGACTGAGCCCGTAAAGCACATCGTGGAAATCGGTGTTGATCGCGGGAAGCATGTCCAGCCGCCCCTGTTTAAGGCGATCGTCAAATTCTCGGATTTTATCTTCCAGAGGGGCTAAGTCCTTCCCCTGGTGGCGGACCGCCGCCAGGCGGGCCGCATAGCTTTCAAGAACGCTCCGGATCTCGAAGACCTCTCTTATTTCGGCCCGGCTTAAACCAGCCACCGACAGCCCCCCGGCAGGGGAGCGCTTTAAAAAGCCTTCCCGCTCCAGTTTGTGAATCGCCTCCCGAACCGGAGTGCGGCTGATTTTCATCGCCTCGGCGACACGACTTTCCACCACCCGGCTTCCCGCCGCCATATCCCCCTGCACGATCGCCTGCTTGAGGTTTTCATAAACATATTCACCCAAGGACCGCCTTGCAGGAACGGTTCCCAGATTCTTGAAATCGAATTCAACAGCTTCTCTGAACACCTGCGGTCACTCCCAAAAACGAACGTCCGATAGACGTGAATCCTCAAAAAATACTCGGCTCTACATACTCGCCGAATACGTTCCGGAATACATCCGCCATTTCTCCCACCGTTGCATAAGCCTTACAGCAGTCGACGAGGCAGGGCATCACGTTTTTCCGTTCGCAAGCGGCCTTCTCGAGACTTTTAAGGGTCTGATCAACACTCCGGCCATCCCGCCCTGCCTTGAGTTCCTTCAGCCTGTTGATCTGGAGCTGCGCCCATTGTTCGTTGTATTCGTGGAGTTCAACGTCCATATCCACACCTTCGGTATACTTGTTGACCCCGACTTTTATCACGTCGCCGTTCTGGAGCTTCTTTTCGTATTCATAGGCTCGACGGGCGACTTCCCGCTGCACATATCCCGACGAAACGGCCTCTATCATGCCTCCGGCCCCTTCGACCTTCTCCATTTCCTCAAGGATTTTATCCTCCATCTCCCGCGTGATCGTCTCGATGAAATAGGAGCCTCCCAGAGGATCCACCGTATCTCTCAGCCCAATTTCATCCATGAGGATCTGGAACGTGCGCAAGGACAGCAGGGCGGCCCGTTCGGTGGGTATCGTGTACGCTTCATCGAACGAGCAAAGTGCGGTGGTCTGGGCGCCGGAAAGGGCAGCGGCAAGCGCGTAATAGGCGCCTCTGACGATGTTGTTTTCCGGCTGCTGCTTGGTCATGCCGGAGCCGCCTCCACCGAATATCCCCCGGAGAAACAGGGATTTTTCCCGTTCCACGCCGTAGCGCTCCCGGAGGAGCTTCGCCCAAAGTTTCCTTGCGGCCCGGAATTTGGCGACGGTTTCCCACAGGTTTCCGAACACGTTCAGGTTGAACGTGAAACGCCCAACGAAATCCTCCGCCCGATACCCCCGACTCACAACTTCATCGATGTAGGCGAAAGCAATCGTGAACGCGTAGGAAATCTCCTGAGCCGGCGTGCACCCGCTCTCTCTTATATGATAGCCTGCAATCGAAACCGGGTTGCAGCGCGGCAGTTCTTTCATCGAATACTCGATCGTATCCCCGATGAGCCTCACCGAAGGTTCCACCGGATAAATCCAGGCACCCCTGCCCACGATCTCCTTTAAAATGTCATTCTGGGGAGTAGCCGAAATCGCCTCTCTTGAATAACCCGCCTTTTCGGCCACGGCCTGATACATGGCAAGCATCACAGAGGCCACCGCGTTGATGGTCAAACCCGCCCCGATGCGGTCGAGAGCGATGCCTTGAAAGGCTGTTTCAAAATCCCTCAAGGAATCCACAGCCATTCCGACCCGTCCCACCTCACCTTCGGCCATCGGGTGATCCGAATCGTATCCCATCTGGGTCGGAAGATCGAAGGCCACATTCAGTCCGGTCTGGCCGTGGCCGATCATCAATTTGAAGCGTTCGTTGGTCTCTTCGGGAGTCCCGAATCCGGTATACTGCCTGGTTGTCCAGTTGCGGCTGCGATATCCCAGCGGGTGGATGCTCCTGGTATATGGGAACTTCCCCGGATCTCCAAGGTCCTGACTGTAATCGAAACCGATCCTCGAAAGATCCTCCGGGCCGTAAAACGGATTGACCCTGATGCCGGATTCAAGGATCACCTCCTGAATGGCATCCTTTTCGTTCCTGATATAAGTGGCGGTACCCATGGGCTCACCCTTCTCCTTTCCCGGGCTTCGGGCTTCACGGTTGTTGCCTTGCGCCCTCAGCTTCCCTCTCGATAAATTGCACAATTTCCGAAAATTGGGCACCTCCGGGGAAAACCCCGCGAATGCCGATTTTCTTCAGTTCATCAATATCGTTGGCCGGTATCACGCCCCCGACCACGACCATTTTGTCCCCTGCTCCCTGGTCGGCCATCCGTTTCATAAGCTTTCTGCAGATCGGGACGTGGGCTCCGGACATGATCGAAAGACCAATCACGTCGACATCCTCCTGCACGGCCTGGCTGACGATGCTTTCCACCGGCTGATGAAGACCGGTATAAATCACTTCCATCCCGGCTTCCCGGAGTGCGTGGGCCACAACCTTCGCACCCCTGTCATGTCCGTCGAGCCCGGGTTTTGCCAGAAGCACCCGTATTTTTCTCCCTGCCATTTTTTCCTCGCTCTCTTCCTTTATTCGCGGTCAATGCATCATCATCTCAAATACTGCCTTGCAATCGTCGTCTGCAGCACTTCGTGGGTTCCACCTCCGTATAAAAGGAAGCGGTTGTCCCGGTAATAGCGCTGAACCTCATATTCCATCGAATAGGCATAGGCTCCGAATATTCTCGTCGCCTGGTCACAGGCGCTGCACGCGGATTCGGTCGTGAAATATTTCGCCATCGTGGCCTCGTTCAGGCATGAGACTTTTCTATCTATGAGACGGGTGACTTTTTCCACCATCAAGCTCCCGGCTTCCAGATTGACGGCCATGTCGGCTATTTTCGACTGAATCAGCTGGTATTTCCCGATGGGTTTCCCAAACGCGATCCGTTCCTTGGCGTATCGGATGGATGCATCCATAGCGGCACGATGAAGACCAAGCGCCAGAGATGCCGTCATGATGCGGATTTCGGCCAGGATCGTCAGCAGGACGTCCAGCCCGCGCCCGAGTTCACCCAGCATAAACGCGTCGGGGACATGGCAGTCATTGAAATAAATCTCTGAAAGCGCCGAATTACGCGTTCCCAGCGTCTCGAACTTTTTGCTCGCTGCAAAGCCGGGCGTATCCGAGGGTATGAAAAAAAACATCAACCCTTTCAAGCCCTTCTCCGGATCCGTCTGGCACAGTACCGTGTGAAAATCTCCGTAAGGGCCGCTGGTGGACCATGTCTTCATTCCATTGATAACCCAGCCGTCGGACACCTTTCTGGCCAGGGTTCTGACACTGCCCAGATCTCCTCCGGCCTCGGGTTCGGTCAGCTGAAAAGCACCGATCTTTTCACCTCTGAGGGCCGGCTTCAAATAATCCTCGTGCATTTGTTTTGTGCCATACAGATAAAGTCCGTTCGTTCCCATCAGGCACTGCATGGCGGTCATCGCCGCAAGGCTCATGAGGCCTCGTGCCAGTTCCTGCATCGCGATGCAGAACTGGGTCGTGGTACCCCCGGACCCCCCGGCCTTGACCGGGTAACGGATCCCCAACACCCCCATTCGTGCGAGCTTGTCGAAATGCTCTCGAGGAAATACACCGGATGCATCAAGTTCTCCTGCGACCGGTATAACCTCCTTGTCGACAAAACGCGCCATGACTTTTTTGACCATTTCCTCAGCGTTGGACCTGACCATGTTCATTTCCCGGCTCCTGAAAACATCAAACGTCAAACCCCGGCATTGAGCCCGTTGATCAGCGCGGGCACCACATCGTGCAAATCCGCCACAATCCCCCAGTCCGCCACCTGGAATATCGGGGCCCTGGCATCCTTGTTGATGGCAACGATATAACGCGAGTCGGCCATACCCGCGCGGTGTTGAATCGCCCCGGACAACCCGCAGGCGATATAGAGCTCGGGCCTCACGGACTGCCCGGTCTGCCCCACCTGGCGTTCGGCCGCCAGCCAGCCGTTTTCCACCACGATCCTTGTTCCCGCGACCTCTCCGCCCAGGGCTTCGGCCAATTCGAAAATCCTGGCCCATCCTTTTTCAGAACCGACGCCCCTGCCGCCGGCCACAATGACTTTCGCCTCATCGAGACCCGTTGATTTTCGTTTTTCGCGGACCTGCTCGAGAATTTTGGTACGGATATCCTGCTCCCTGAGCGCACCCTTCCAGCGGATGACGTCACCGGAGACTTTTTTAGGAGCACCCGGCTTCATCACACCAGGGCGGACAGTCGCCATCTGGGGCCTCGAGAACCGGTTGGCGATCGTCGCCATCACATTCCCGCCGAACGCCGGCCGCGTCTGAAGCAAAATGTTTTCCTCCTCATCGATACGCAGGTCCGTACAGTCTGCAGTAAGCCCGGCCCGCACCCGTCTGGAAATCCTCGGCGCCAGGTCTCTCCCGAGCATCGTCGCCCCGATCAGCACGATATTGGGCCGATAGTTTTCTATAAGTTCGCAGACAACCTTCGTGTACGCGTCACTACGGTAATGCTCGAGTAAACGATGATCCGCACGATAGACCTTCGCTGCCCCGTAGCGCATCAATTCTTCTATAAGTCCGGATGTTTTCCATCCCAGTACAACGGCGCAGACGTCTTCATCGAGTTGCTCTGCAAGCTCCCCGGCTTTACCGAGAAGTTCGAGGCTCACCCGCATCAATTCCCCTCCGCGCTGCTCTGCCACCACCCAGATACCCTTCCGATCGCTGAAATCCGGTATTTGCCTCGGGACAGCGTCGGTGTGAATCGCGCCCTGCTTGCAGACTGAAATACAGGTTCCACACGACGTGCATCGATCGAGAATTTTCGCCCGACCTTCCTGCATTTCAATGGCGCCGTATGGGCATGCCTTGACACACCGCTCGCAGCCGTTACACAATTCCGTCTCTATCCATACGGTCATCGCCCAAGCCTCCGGGTCCTCAAATCAATTTCTTCTCTCTGAGCCTGGACAGCAGGCCCTCGACCACACTGGATGTGTCCCCTTCGATCATTTCCGTCTGTCTCTTTGACTTCGGCGCAAACGTTCGTATCACCTGGGTCAGAGAACCCTCGAGCCCCACGTCTCCAACCTGAACCCCCAGGTCCGCTGCATTCCAGACTTCGATCGGGGCCTTCTCGGCGCATGCCGCAAGCAGCGAGGCTATCGCAGGATATCTCGGTTCATTGATTTCCTTCATCACCGTCAACAAAACCGGAAGGGCGCTCTTGACCCGCTCGAATCCGTCTTCCGTACGGCGGCTCACCGTGATGGACCTTCGCTTCACCGCTTCAATTCCGGTCACACAACTGATATGAGCGATACCCAGATATTCGGCTACCTGGGGCCCTATCTGGGCCGTATCCCCATCGATCGCCTGTCGGCCGCAGAGCACGAGGTCAATGTCTCCCAGCTTGCTCACAGCTTTTCCCAGGGTTGTAGACGTGGACCAGGTGTCGGCTCCTGCAAAGGCCTTGTCGCACAGCAACACCCCCCGGTCGGCACAGATTCCGACAGCTTCGGTGATCACATCGATCGCCTGGGAAGGCCCCATGGAAAGAACGGTTACCCGACCACCGCTCGATTCCTTCAGCCGCGCTGCGGCTTCCAGCGCATGTCGGTCGTCCGGGTTCATAATGCTTTCGACCCCCTCCCGTATCAGGTTTCCCGTCCTGGGATCGAGCCGCACTTCGGTGGTATCCGGTACCTGTTTCACCAGTACAACGATCTCCATCGCCCCCTTCTCCTCTGCGCGGCGCAGGACCCTGGCCGTCAAATTACGCCGGCTGATTTCAATTCACGGAGTTTGTCGTCAGAATATCCAAGAACGCCGCCGTAAATCTCCGCGTTGTGTTCCCCGAAACGCGGCGGGAAAGGAAGAACACCGCCGATTTCCTTGAGATAAGGGGTCATATTAGGAGGAGGAGGCAGCGTCAGTTTGATCCCGCTCACGCCATCAGAAGAGAACAGGAGGCGCTTTCGCACCAAGGGATCCTGAAGAACCTCTTCGACCTCGTGAATTTTGCTTATCGGCAGCGTCAGCGAATTGAAAAGCTCTATGAGTTCCCGGGTGCGGCGGCGGCTGGTGATGTCATTGATCCGCCGGTTCAACTCGGACTTATCCTGGATGCGCCCGGCATTTTTTTGATATTCAGGCTGATCGAGGGATTTGAACCACTCGTGGCTGACCAATGATTTCCATTGCCGGTCATTGCCCACAGCAATATAAACGTATCCGTCCGCGGTCCGATACACGGAAACCGGGCAGAAAAACTCGTGGGTGTTGCCGCGCCTGGTGATTTTCTTGTTCAACAGATCCGTCAACGTTATAGGAACCGTGAGCCAGGAGACCGAAGATTCGAACATGGACATGTCTATCCGCGTTCCCTCGCCGGTCATGGCCCTTTTGAACAGAGCCTTCATCAAAAGGCCATAGGCGTGTTCGCTGGTGCCCATATCCGGCAGCGGGATTCCGAGCACCTGGGGGTCGCCGTCCGCCTCACCGGTTAAATCCATCAAACCCGATCTGGCCTGCAAAATCGGATCGTAGGCCGCCTCATTGCTGTCGGGACCAAAACCGGTCACTCCGAGCCAGATGATATCCGGCTTGATCTCTTTGAGAATTTCGTAGGCGATGCCCAGTTTGTCGTAGTTCCGGGGTAACTGGTTCGTCGCGAAGATGTCCACGTTGAGCTCTGTGATAATGCGACTGAACAGTTCCTGACCTTCCGGTTCCGCCAGATTCAGCGTCAGTGCCTTCTTTCCCGCATTTATGCAGAGATAGTACGAATTCATCCGCTCTTCCCCAAGGACATTTTCACCGATCAAACGATTGGGATCTCCATATACCGGATGTTCAAGGCGGATCACGTTCATCCCGTCGCAGGCGAGCCTGTAGGTCAAATACGGCAGAACCGTAGCCTGTTCCAGCGACAGTACATTGATAGTCTTGAAAAGGTCCATCGCTTTCTCCTCCATGGCTGGGCGTTGTGGCGGTGCACACTCGAAAGAACGAACCAAAAGAAACTCTAACGGTCTTTAAGCGGGAACGTCATCGGATGGCTGGAGTGTATACGGTATACAAACAACCTGTCAACCTATTTTGTTTTTCAGGAGTTCCCGACTCATGATGTCCGGCGGGTCGGCCTTCTCTGATACTTTTGAACGGCTGCGTTGTGCTCTCTCAGCGTTTTTGAAAAATGGTGGGTTCCGTCGTTTTTGGAAACGAAATATAAAAAATCGGTTTGGGCCGGCTCGATCACCGCCAGCACCGAATCCAGGCCCGGGTTGCAGATCGGGCCCGGGGGAAGCCCGGCCACCCGATAGGTGTTGTACGCCGAGCTTCTTCTTAGTTCCTTTCTTGTTATCGGCCCTTCAAAACCCACCATATCATAGACCGCGGTGGGATCGCTTTGAAGCCGCATTCCCCTGCTGATGCGATTCAAAAAAACGCTTGCAATCAGAGGCCGTTCCGGGGCGCTGCCGGTTTCCTTTTCAATGATGGAGGCCAGAATGACGACCTGTTCGAGGCTCATTTCCGTTTCTTCGATACGCTCTTTTAATGGTGCGACTTTTTCGAAAAATCGTTTCACCATCACGTCCACGATGACCCTGACCGGCAGCCCCCTGCTGAACCGATAGGTGTCCGGATACAAAAATCCCTCCAGGCCAGGCGAGTCCAGGCCATAGCTCTCGGCTGTTTTCGGATCCAGGCAATGGGTGACGAACGCATCCTTATCTGCAAGCTTCAGCCCGGAAAGAAGTCCCCCAACCTCCCTGAGTCCCAGGCCTTCCGGGATGGTTACAGGATGCGTAACAAGAATTCCCCTTCTAAGATATTGGAGGATCTTCACCGCCGGCATTCCCGGGCTCAAGGAATATTCCCCTGCCTTGATGCTCCTGCTGAATCCGGCGGCTCGCGCCCAAAGCACGAAGGCTTTGCGGCTTTTGATAAACCCCTGTTTCTCCAGCCGGCCCGCTACATCGGAAAGGAAGGCGCCTTCTGGGACGACAAAAATCTCACTTGGAGCACCTTCCGGAACGGCCGGATGGAAAAGAGACCAGGCCATCCACACTGCAGCCGTCACCACCGCAAGGAATACCGCGGCGGAGGAGGACAAAATCCATCTCCGCTTCATCTCGATTTCATCTCCCGGCTGTCAAAAAAGTCACGGCATTTTCGAGGCCGTCAAGGCTCAGTTCAAACATTGGAACGATGGCTTTAATCATGTCGATGGTCCTGGTATAGCGCCACGTTTCGGCCGGCTTTGGATTGAGCCATACGCAGTGAGGAAAAAGATCGGCGATGAATTGAAGCCGTTCATGACTCGGTCTGCCGCTTCTTTCATGCACATAGATGGATCCCTCCCTGGCCATCAGTTCATACGGAGCCATACTGGCATCCCCCACGAAGATAAAGCGGCTTTCCGGATCCAGCTTCACGAGTTCATCCACAGAGAAAGGTTTCCGTATCCTGGGAGGATCTTCCCAGAGATAATCATAAACGGTATTATGAAAATAAAACGTTTTTATCTGGTCGAACTGGCTCCTGGCATACGAAAAGAGCGTGCCCACCAGGTCCACGTAGGGCTCCATCGACCAACCACCGTTATCCATTGCAAGAATGACCTTTAAACGGTTCCTGTAGCCGCGTTCGAACACGATCTCGATCTCACCCGCGTTTTTCATCGTGCGGCGGATGGTTTCATCGATATGAACCCGGTCTTTCGGACCCGCCGGAACCATGTGGCGAAGTCGTTTCAACGCTTCGCCCAGATGGGCGCGGTTGAGCGGCCCCTGTCTCGAGTAATCCCGGTACCGCCTGTCAAGTGCGACCTTGACGGCAGAGCCGCCCCTCGAAACGCCTCCCACCCTCATTCCTCCCGGATGATATCCGGAATGGCCCACCGGGGAGGTCCCCCGTGTGCCGATCCACTTGCTCCCCCCATGGTGTTCACCGGTTTGGTCTTTAAGCCTTTGGGTGAAATATTCCAGGAGCTGCTCAGGGCTCATCGTTTTGAAATCCCTTTCGTCGAGCCCCAGGGCACGAGCCGCAGCCGAGGGATCCTGCAGCCACTCCTCAAGCAACGCCCTGGCGATTTCGGAGATCTCCATTTCGGTGGGATCGCTCAGCTCCGCACCCTCGAATCGGTGGGCGAAAACACGATCGTAGACATCGAAATAACGTTCGCTTTTGACCAGCAGCGAGCGCGCCACGACGTAAAAATCCTCGAGCGAACCTATAAGCCCCTGGTTCATTGCCTCCTGAAGCTTCAAAAAGGATGTGGGGCTCACCGGGATCCCGGCATTTTTCAAAAGAAAGAAAAAATCCGTAAACATGGATGCGCTACCATCCGGTACGCGACACAGCCGATTGTGCAGCGGCCAGGTCGGCGCTTTTCTTGAACAACACCCCCAGATAGGGAATCGAACTCTTTCCGATCTTTCCTGAATCAAAATCCGGGTCGGACATCAGCGCCCGTATCCAGTTGATCAGCTCCCTGGTCGCCGGTTTCTTCTCCAACCCCCTAAGATCCCTCAGCCTGTAAAAGGCTTGGACCGACTGGTCCAGAAGTTTCCGGGAAATATCCGGAAAATGAACCTCGACGATGCTTCGCATAAACTCCGGTTCCGGAAATGCAATGTGATGAAAATTGCATCGTCCCAGAAAAGGATCGGACAAATCCTTCTTGGCGTTGGAGGTTATCATGATCACCGGCCGGTGACGAGCCCGAATCGTTTTGTCGAGCTCGATGATATCAAACTCCATCTGATCCAGCACATCCAGCATGTCATCCTGAAAATCCGTATCGGCCTTGTCGATTTCGTCAATCAGCAAAACAACACGCTCATCGGAGACAAAGGCTTGGCCAATTTTACCCATTTTAATATATTCTTCGATGTTGCTGACATTTCTCGTCGAATCTCCAAACCGGCTGTCGTTGAGTCTCGTCAGCGTATCGTACTGATAAAGCGCGTCGACCAGTTTCATGCTTGATTTTACATTCAGCACGATGAGTGGCATTTTCAACGCCTCGGCCACCGCATGAGCAAGCATCGTCTTGCCGGTTCCTGGTTCCCCTTTAAGCAGAAGCGGCATTTCAAGCGCCATGGAGACATTCACAATATTCGCCAGTTCTCTGTCCAGAACATACCTGGAGGCGCCTTGAAAAAACCCTTCTCTATCTCTACCAGGATTCGCAACCATCCGTCAGCTCCTTCAACCATTGCAATAATCGACTCACTGTGAGATAACGCATCCAACGATAGAATAGATAGCGTTTCGTGTCAAACAAGCCGAATCGGCCCTGATCCACCATCAAGATGTCATCTGCGGTGTTGCCTTCGCTCGCTCCTCCCTGCGGCGTATTGCATATACGCCTCAGTCGTCGCTCCTCGGCGCCTTGCATCTGACACCTTCCTGGTGTCCAGGGATCCCCCTAAATCCACCGTTGGTATTTCTCATGGAGAAATTAGATGGTGGATTTAGGATCGGCAGGCATTACCCGGAGAATCTTATGCCGCTTGCTTTTGAATCCACAAGCCATGGCACCCTCGCATTCGGGTTTTTCAATATCGACTCTGACATGCTCCTGCTCGACCGCCTCTTTTTCTTTTCAACCGAATTCGCCAGGCATCTGTCAAACCTGGCCCACGCCCCCGCAGACCTCCCGTTCACGGCCACCTGGGAGGGCTATTATATCAAGCGGTCCGAGGATATCGGGGATTTAATGAATGCGATTCACGGAATACGATGCAGCGGATTCCTCGGAGACGTCTACAAAAGGTTCCCATTCCCCGAGGATTCCGGCATGTTCCGCCAGAAACCCGAGGGAACCACCACCAGGTCCACGATGGAAAAAATCATACAACGCTTTGCAAAGCCGGAAAAAATCTTTTTGAACGTCAAGGGCCCGGAGAACGATGTCGAGATCGGCCCGTATAAATTTTCCAGAAAGGTTTTCCAGGATATGGTGTTATACGTGTGGCTCGGCGGCTACCCCCGGTGGACCGAAGGCTCCCCTCCCGCTTATATTCGGGAAATGAAGCAGCACATCGAGACCTCGGATCACCCTGTCTATCAGGGCATTTCATTCAACGTTCGTTGAGAGACACCAAAAAATTGAGCGCTTTCACCCCGAAAGACTCCTCCAGGTAGCCTCGGCCCGTCTCAGTCCATCCGGCTCCATTGACTCTCCTTCACCTCGGCCGCCGCTTGCCGGCGCCCGGCCCGTGAGCCTCGCGATCCGCTCCTTGATCGGCGGGTGGGTCGAAAACAGCGACGCCATGGACCGCCCGGACAAAGGATTGACAATAAACATATGGGCGGAGGAAGGATCGGCCTTCTTCATCGGCAGCTGTTTACTATAGGCGCCAAGCTTTTCAAGCGCCGAAGCGAGCCCGGAAGGGTTTCCCGATATCTTCGCTCCGGTTGCATCCGCATGATACTCCCGTGACCTGGAAACAGCCATTTGCACCATCATGGCCGCCAATGGAGCAAGGATCGAAAGGACAATCATACCGAGCACACCGGAACGTTCCCCATCATGGTTTCCACCCCCGCCGAACAGCGCGGCCCACCTGGCCATATTGGCCAGGATCATCACCGCACCCGCCATCGTCGCTGCGATGGATCCGATCAAAATATCGCGGTTTTTGACATGGGCCAACTCATGAGCGATCACTCCGGTGATCTCTTCTTTTTTCATCAACCGCAGCAGCCCTTCCGTGACCGCCACAACCGCGTGCTCGGGATTTCTGCCAGTTGCGAAAGCATTCGGGCTTTGATCGGGGATGACAAAAACACGAGGCATCGGGATTCCGGCATTTCGGGAAAGCTCTTGAACAATCCGGTACAGTTCCGCATTTCTGCCGGGTGAGGCTTCAACAGCACGATGCATCTTGAGCACGATCCTATCCGAAAACCAATAGCTGAAAAAATTCATCCCCACGGCGAGGACAAATGCGATCATCATCCCCTGCCTGCCGCCCAGCATGGCACCGATCAGGACCAGCAGCGCGGTCAAAACACCTAGAAGCAATCCGGTTTTCAATACATTTCCCATGGTTTTCATCCTCAATGGTTTTTCCTGTCCGTTCTGATCCTACTGTAATAACTGGATGCCGCCAGTCAAGTGCCTGCCATGCGTCTATGCTTGACATGAATGCCTAAACAGTTTATTCGATGACCGAAAGCTGCGCTTCGACGGAACGTCGATGGGTGTGGCTTCGATATTCCATTGAAATAACACCTTTGCTCCATGGAGGCGTATTGAACCACATGATATGCGTGATATGCGGTATTTCCGTAGATTTCGAAGAAGACGTGACAGCCCTTGACGGTTGGGCGCCTTTCTTTTTTGAAGGAGACGACCCCCACGGACCTGTGTGCCCGGACTGCTGCGACGGTCTGCTCAAGGAATCCCCGGACGGAGAGCTGGTTCTCAGGGAGGAATTCAGGGGGAAACTATCTTACCTGTATGAACTTGATGAAGAAGATGAGGAAACCTACGAGATAGAAGAAGTCATGCTGGGTTATATTTTGAATTGAACGCACCGCTGGTGACATCGTCGTGCTGACCGTTTTCGTCGAAGGAAAGGAGGACGAACATGGGAGTATTCAGGAAAAGGAGCTGGTCGCCCTATGCCGCGGGAGCCTTGACGGGCCTCATTCTATGCCTGTCGGTTTTAATCGCCGGCAAATACCTGGGCGCATCGACCACCTTCGTCAGGGCGGCCGGGCTCTTCGAGCGGGCCGTGGCACCGGAAGCTGTCGCCGAAATGCCGTATTTTATAAAAACGAAGATAAAAGTGGATTGGCAGATGATGCTGGTGATCGGCATCGTCATCGGAGCCTTCTTTTCGTCCCGGTGGTCCGGGGATTTCAAAAGTACACCCGTTCCACCCATGTGGCAAAAGACCTTTGGCGCCGGGAAGGCCCGGAGATACTTCGCCGCCTTCTTCGGCGGTGTCATTGCCATGTTCGGAGCACGGCTTGCCGGTGGGTGACCCAGCGGACATGGTTTGAGCGGTCTGGCTCAACTCTCCCTCAGCGGGTATATCTCTTTGCTGTTATTTTTCGCCGCGGGCATCTTAACCGCCCGGGTCATCTATCGGAAAGGAGCCTGAGCATGGAACTGGCATACGGGATTGTAACAGGCATACTTTTCGGCTTCCTGATGCAGAAAGGGCAGGTGCTCAGATACGACAGGCAACTGGGTGCATTGAGGTTGATAGATTTCACCATCGTCAAGTTCATGCTTTCAGCGATACTCGTTGCGATGGTGGGAATCTACCTTCTCAAAGACATCGGCCTTGTCTCCCTGAGCGTCAAGGGAACGTCCCTGGGAGGCAACATCCTGGGAGGAATTATTTTCGGGATCGGGTGGGGCATTCTCGGATATTGCCCCGGCACCGCGGCGGGGGCCCTGGGTGAAGGAAGATGGGATGCCGCGTTCGGCCTGCTTGGCATGCTGGTTGGAGCGGCCGTCTATGCTGAAGCCTACCCGGTGTTCAAGGAGTCGGTCCTGAGCTGGGGGGATTTCGGAAAAATCACGCTTCCCGGCCTGTTCGGGCTCAACGAGTGGGTGGTCATCATTGTAATCGGCGCTCTTTTTGTATGGCTGTTTTTCTTTTTTGAAAGGCACGATCTTTAAAACCGCGACAGAGATTCATGATCGGATATGTCCGCAACAAGATCTCCCGCACCCTGACCGATTACGGGATGGTTGCGCCCGGGGATCTTGTTATAACCGCCGTGTCCGGCGGACCTGATTCTGTCTGTCTTCTTGACTGCCTGCACGCCCTTTCTCAAAAATTCAAAATAACGCTTGCGGTCGCTCATTTCGACCATGGTCTGCGTCCCGACGAGGACGCTGCTGAAACCGATTTCGTTCACGGTCTTGCAGACTCCCTGAAAATTCCCTTTGAAACAAACCCCACCCCCCCTGAAATCAGTCCCGGGGGATCTGAAGAAGAAAGGGCCCGGACGGCCCGCTACAAATTCCTGGAGGAGGTTCGGAGCCGGATCGGCGCCCGTCGTATTGCGCTCGGCCATACGATCGACGATCAGGCGGAAACGGTTTTAATGAGGCTCCTGCGCGGAAGCGGCACCTCGGGACTCGCTGCGATCCCTCCCGTAAGGGGGAAATCCATCATACGTCCGATGATCCGGGTCTCGCGCAAAGAGGTGTTGGCCTATTTGGCCGAGAGGAACCTCCATTCCATGCTTGATTCATCCAACACCGGCACCCGTTATCTGCGAAACCGCATCCGGTCGGAACTGATGCCGGTGCTTGAATCCTATCAACCCCGGCTTGTCGAACGCCTTGCAAACACCGCAGACATCGTCCGGGCCGACGACGAGTGCCTCGATTCCATCGCCCTGTCCTGGATCGATAAACAAAGCCCCGCAGGCCTGAATTTTCCGCAGATCGGCATTTCCCCCTGGAAGCTGCTTCATCCTGCCCTGCGCATGCGCGTCCTCAGGCAATTGCTGAACCGTGCAGGCTCGCTCAGGAGAATCGATACAAGGCATTTGAAAGCGATCGAGCGGCTCGCGGAAGGCCCTTCGCCCCAGGGGTGCATAAACCTGCCGGGGGGGATGGTTGCCCGCCGTGCCTACGGTACCCTGCACATCACCCGGAAAACGTTCCGACCGAATGCCTTCCACCATGAACTGAAGGGCCCCGGCATCTTTATTCTCCCCGATATAGGATGGAAAATCGATATGAGAGAGCAAAAAGCGACAGGCCCCC
>Ga0068714_10003629_pt1 | contig 18058 bp, 15 predicted proteins | sample MTBNYHSulfiMetaG_FD_62988 | JGI IMG/M metagenome (GOLD analysis project Ga0068714, IMG submission 62988) | Enrichment culture microbial communities from rom New York Harbor, USA that are MTBE-degrading - MTBE-NYH (New York Harbor Sulfidogenic)... | ecosystem: Environmental > Aquatic > Marine >...
CTGTGCGCCTACCCCGAAAAACACTTCAGTGCCTCGGGGGCGGTTAAGACCGATGAGCCCATTTCCGGTTGAGGCTCTGAAGAGACCTCCCGATGGGCCGGGGGAAGGTTTTACGGTTCGTGTCAATTCAATTTTGGGACAATTCATATGTTAGAGCCCCAGTTTGCCCGGATTGAGAATGTTGTTGGGGTCCAGCAAGGCCTTAAGGGAACGCATAAGTTCCATGGCAACCGGACTGTGTTCCAGGGTCATGTAAGGAGCTTTGGCCAGGCCGATTCCATGCTCGCCGCTGAGGGTGCCGCCGAGGCTGCAGGTGAAACGGAAAATCTCCTCCACGGCCTCTTGAACCCTACGGACTTCATCCGGACGGGATCGGTCGAACATGATTCTAGGGTGGAGATTACCGTCTCCTGCGTGCCCGAAAATGACGAAGGGCAGATCATGTCTCCCCACAATGGCTGCAACGCCCATGAGAAGGTCGGGCACCTTTGATACAGGGATCGTCACATCTTCCGATACGTTGTTCGTTCTCAGCTTGGCCGCCACGCTACCCACCGACCTGCGGGCTCGCCAGAGGGCTTCCGCATCTTCCGGCGAATCTGCCCTCTGAATCACGGCAGCCTTGTTTAGCCGGAAGATCCGGATGATCTTATCCATTTGAAAAGCGCTTTCACCCTGTGTATAGCCGTCCGTCTCGGTGAGAATCATTGCCTCGCCTTCGGGCAGGGCGATACCGGATTTTTCTCTCAGGATTCGAACGGCGTTGGTGTCAAGCACCTCCAGCACGCTTGGAACAATGCCGGAATGCATTATGTCGCTAACCGCCTTTCCGGCGTCCCTCAGGCCGGAAAACATGGCCACGGCCGTTGTGAAAGCCAGGGGCCTTGGATTGATCTTGAGGGTGATCTCTGTGATTACACCAAGTGTCCCTTCCGATCCCACGAAAAGGCGCGTCAGATCATATCCCGACGCCGACTTGATGCAGGCCGAACCGGTTCGCAGAACCCTGCCGTCAGGAAGAACGACCTCGAGCCCCAGCACATAATCCCGCGTAACACCGTACTTGGCTCCCCGGATGCCCCCTGCATTGGTGGCTGCGTTACCTCCTATAGTGCAAACCTTACCGCTGGCCGGGTCGGGAGGAAAGAAGAAGCCCAACGGGGTGAGGACTTTTTCCAGGTCCGCATAGACTACGCCGGGCTGGACCACGACCAGGCGATCCGGGATCCGAATATCGAGAATTCTGTTCATGCGACAGAGATCGAGAACCACTCCGCCTGCCGCGGGAACAGCGCCTCCAGTCAGGCTTGTGCCCGCTCCCCTGGGAATCACCGGAAATCCCCGCCTGTTTGCGAGGGCGAGGATTTGCGAGACCTGCGTCGTGTTGGAAACCCAGACGGCCGCATCGGGCCTGTGAGCGTGATCCGAGGCATCATAGGAATAGGAGACCATATCGATCAACCGGTCGGTGTAATTATCCTCGCCCACGATTTGGGCCAGTGATTTCTTGATTTCTTCGTCCATTTGAATCTCCGGAGAAAAGCGCCAAGGTTTTTGCGGAATGCGTTCAGTTTTCAGGAAATCGTTTCGCGGCGTTAGGACAGCTTCGCTCGAGGTTTGAGGCAGTTGCTTTTGCCTCCAACCTCAAACGAATGGAGTGAGCGATCCTCCAGCCGTCTTCATCCTGAACTCCGAACACTGAACGCTTATCCTCCTACAATAGGCAGGGTCAAAAGGGCGTGGGGTACTATCAGCACGTCGAGGTCCTGCCGACCCACAATCTTGGCCGCTTCACGAAAGGCTGCATCCATGTCGGGCCGTGGAATCATTTTCGCCTGTTCCACTACATCCGGCTTTTCCGAGCCCACGATGACGACCTGATTCTTTTCAAGCACCTTCGCCATGATAAAAGCCCGCTGCGCACCAGGGGGATAGCCTGTTCTCCGCAATTGGGCGAGCAGGGAAGCCATGTCCCCCGAGGACCGCATTTTCTCGAAAAAATTCCGTTCCCCCGAGCCCTCGCCGACCCCTTCGTGCATGGGAGCCGGAAGAATGAAGACGCCTCCCTCCTTGACTACGGATGTGGGAGCGAAGAAGAGGTAGCTCACGGCACGGCTGGCCTGGTAAAGGTTAACGTCTTTCGGGTATCCCACGCCTGCAACTGCAACGTCATAGCGACGGGAAATGGGAACCTCAAAGACTCTCCGGGCGGCCTCCACGCACTTGAGGAAGGTCGCCCCGGTCTCGCCGGCGAAAGCGGCCACAGGTCTTTTCCGGTCGTCCTGGACGAGGTTGACGATGAAGCGAAGACCCGCCATACGGGCTGCTTCTTCAACCGCCCGGCGAAAAGGGTTGTCTTCGATTCTGCCCAGCCTGGTTCCCGGATGATCGACCATGTGAGGCCCGTGAGTGAAAGTAATAAAAGGTTCTCCCCCTGCGCCGATGGCCACGGTTTTTCCTCCTCCGGAATAGCCTGCATACTGGTGGGGCTCAACGACGCCCGTGGCCATGAGAAGATCCGCTTCAAATGCCAGGCGGTTCACGGAAATCGGGATCCCCGTCTCGGTCCTGCCAAGATCGACCATGCCCTTGCGGTTTGTGGCATCATGATCGACGACCCTGTAATGTTTGAGCACTTCAAGCCCCAACTTGGCCGCCTTTTCTTCCTCCGTGCTCGGGCGGTGCATTCCCGTGCCGCAGAGGATGGTAACGTCCTGCCGGCTGACGCCCGCCTTTTCGACTTCCTTCAGCAGCGCGGGAACGAGGATGTGGTCAGGACTGGCGCGGGTCATATCGGTAAAGACGATGCAAACCTTCTGCCGCGGTTTGACGAGGGACCGTGGCGCTTCCGAGTTGAGGGGATGTGCGACAGCCTCCTCGACGGCCTCCTGAAAATTCGTAAGAGGCTCCTGTTCGCGGGAAGTCACGACATCAGCCTTCATCGTCTCGGGCAACCGGAATTCGATCTCCTTTTTTCCGTAAGGGATACGGTACAAGGCTTCCTCCAAAGCGTCCTTTCGGGTTGTCATTTGTCAGTTGCAGAAGAGGCAAAAAAACAGAACGGGCCGGAGACTGAGGCGTATATTGAAGGCCCGATCCCTGTTTGATCAAAGCCATGGAAAAGAATACGACGGACTATCGACGACAAACCGCCGACACCGCACGTAACCGTCTATAATGGAAATCCGGGAAAAGAGCAAGTGGAGCCGGAGGAAAATTTGGGGCAATGCATTTTCTTGTTCAACAATGAAAAATGTGCTAAAGAAAATAAAGCGGCTCTCCAGAATTCAGAGGAGTGCCGCAATTCATTTGTTTCATCAGGAGCGATCAAAAAATATGTCAGAAGAGTTTTCGAACGGCGAGCAAGAAGATTTCGCGAAGCTTTACGAGTCCTTCACCTCGGGCATGGGCGATAGTCTCAGGGTTGGGGACAGGGTCAGGGGACCCATCATTTCAATCGGGAAAGACAGCGTTTTCGTCGACACGGGGATGAAGATAGACGGGGTGGTCGATGCCTCGGAGCTTCTCGACGATCAAGGCCGTCTTCCCTATCAGGTCGGAGACACCGTGGAACTCTACGTGGTGTCTCTCGGCGGCGATGAGATAAGGCTTTCGAAGGCGGTCAAGGGAGCTGCGGGAGGACGGGCGCTCTTGGCTGCATACCAGAACGGTATACCTGTGGAAGGGAAGGTGAAGGCCCAGGTCAAGGGCGGTTTCCACGTGGAGACTATGCAGAAGAGAGCCTTTTGTCCCGTGAGTCAAATAGATCTGAAATTCACGGAAAAACCCGAGGAACACGTGGGAAAGACCTATGTCTTTCTGATCACCCAGTTCGAGGAAGGGGGGAGGAACATTGTTCTCTCGCGACGCGAGCTCCTCAGAAGAGAACAGGAAAAGGAATTCAAGAAGTTCCTTGAAACCCTGAAGATAGGCTCGGATATCCAGGGCCGTGTCACAAGGCTCGCGCCCTATGGAGCATTCGTGGAGATTTTTCCGGGTCTGGAAGGCATGGTTCATATATCCGAGCTGAGCTGGTCGCGTGTTGAAAAGCCGGGCGACGTGATTCAGGCGGACGATCAGGTCATGGTGCGGGTGCTGAAGGTTGAGCAGGGCGATAAACCGGATCAGCCAAGGATTTCCCTTTCCATGAAGCAGGTCACGGGAGACCCGTGGCTGAGTATGGAGGGAAGGTTCCGGATTGGGGACAAGATCAAGGGCAAGGTAATCCGCTGCACCAAGTTCGGCGCCTTTGTCGAGATTTCGCCGGGTATCGAGGGACTCGTTCACATCAGCGAAATGAGCTATATGAAGAGAGTCAATCGGCCCGAGGAGGTAGTCAACCCTGGCGATCAGGTTAACGTAGTCGTCAAGGAAATAGACATTCCCAAGAAAAGGGTTTCCTTGAGCATCAAGGATGCCGAAGGAGATCCCTGGATGGAAGTGGAAGGGAAATACCGAGTCGGCCAAACCCTGCAAGGGACAGTGGAAAAGAAGGAGAGGTTCGGCTATTTCATCGCCCTTGAACCGGGCATAACCGGCCTCTTGCCGGCATCGAAGATCAGAGCGGCTCAGAAATCCGCGGAAATCGAAAAACTGAAGGCAGGAGACCCTCTCACGGTCGTCATCGAAGAAATCCATCCCATGGAGCGGAAAATGACCCTGGGGCCTGTGGATTCAGCCGAGGAAGGGGATTGGAAAAATTTTTCGAAACAGGGTGAAAAATCGTCCACTCTCCTCGGGGAGAAACTCCGAAAGGCGATGGAAGAGAAGAATCAATAGTCGGAACGCAAAGTCAGGAGGAACGCCGGCCGTATGCGTGTGCTTTCAGGAATCCAGCCGTCAGGAGACTTGCACATCGGAAACTACTTCGGAATGATGAAGCCGATGATAGAGTACCAGGAAAAATTTGAACTCTACTGCTTCATCGTGAACTATCACGCCATGACCTCTGTTCTGGACCGCAGGAAGCTCGCCGTCGGAACCCTGGAAGTGGCGGTAGACTTTCTTGCTCTCGGCCTGGATCCCGAGAAAGCCATTTTCTGGGTTCAGTCCGATGTTCCAGAGGTCACCGAGCTGACCTGGATCCTCAACAACTTGACGCCTGTCGGTCTTCTTCTCAGAAGTCATTCCTACAAGGACAAGATCCAGCAGGGAATCGCTCCCAATCACGGCCTCCTCTCCTATCCCGTCCTGATGGCCGCCGACATCCTTCTCTACCAGGGCGAGAGGGTGCCTGTGGGCAAGGACCAGCAGCAGCACCTGGAGATCACCCGTGACATTGCCATGAAATTCAACAGCACTTTTGGCGACACCTTCGTGGTGCCCGAGGCGGAGATCAATCCCAACATCCCTTTGGTCGTGGGCATAGACGGCCGCAAGATGAGCAAGTCCTATAACAATACGATAGATATATTCTGCGATGAAAAGGAATTGAGGGACAAAATCGCCAGAATCGTGACCGACGCCACGCCGGTGGCCGACCCGAAAGATCCTGACAAGTGCAACCTCTTCATCACCATCTCTCTTTTTCTGAGTCCGGCGGAAAAGGAGAACCTGGCGCAAAGGTACCGTGCAGGGGGACTGAAATACAGCGACGTGAAGAAAGAGCTGTTCGCTCGGATGTGGGAATATTTCGGTCCCGCCCGGGAGAAGAGGAAGAGCCTCGAAAAGGACCTGGGGAGTATCCGCAATCTCCTGAAAGCGGGAGCCGAAAAGGCGCGGGCAAAGGCCGCGCCGACGCTCGACCTGGTGAGGGAGAAGGTCGGTCTCAAATACTGATGATCCAAGCGAATCGGTGCTTAGACTTTCCCTCGTTCCTTGTTCGGCATCCGGCATTCGAGTTTCAGGGGCCTGCTTTGATTGAGGCCGTAAGCCTGCATCAGGGGATGAGCCGGATTAGGAAGGAGAAGGACATGAAAGTGCTCAAATGGAAGGATTGCGAAGACAAGAAGATCGACAAGTTTCCTTACAAGGGTGAAATGCTGGATGTAACAGGAACGAGCGTGCGATGGCTTTCAAAACACGGGGACGACGGACACGGCTACCCCGAATACGGCCTCAGGTTCTTCACTATTGAGCCCGGCGGCTTGATCCCGATCCACAATCACTTTTACCATCAGACCATGTACATCCTGGACGGGGACTTCGAGTGCTGGGCCTTCGATCCCGGTTCGGATGAAATAGCCGAAAAGCACCTGTGCGGGCCGGGCTCGTCAATTTTCGTGCCGAGCATGGAGCCCCACGGCATGAAAAACATCGGCAACGAGCCAGGTCATTTTCTCTGCTGCATCTGCAACGTCTACGACAATGAAGACGTTGCGTGAAAGAGCAAGACTCCCCCGCTGATAAGATGCGAAAAGACGGCGCCCTCCCGCCGGTCACTTCAGAAGAGGCCCCGGCCGGCCGCCCTTTCTCACTCCCCGTGTCCAGTATCCCGAGTTATGGGTAGTAAAGCTCACCTCTCCGCGGGAGGAGGCTCGGCGATGCCTGACCACCCTGAGCGCCAAATTTATGAACATTTGGAGGAGAACCTGTCTCGCCTTTGAAATATCTCCGCCGATGGTTAGTTTAGCGAATAGGGGAGAATTCGTGGAGAGTGACATTTTCCTGTCATTTCGAACGAAGAGAGAAATCTTGAAGCATTGCCACCGTGAAACGAGAAGTTTTCTCCCTGCGGCGGACATGACGTGTTCACGCTCTAGGGCTTTTTTGCGAGTTCATCAAGGTGTTGCGGGGGAAAGATCATAGAGCCGGAGGTGTGAGATATGACGGGCAAGGAGACCATGAAGCCGGATATGAAACTGGACATAGTCCTGAAAGCGGATTCCATGGGAACCCAGGAGGCCGTTGTCTCCGCCATCGGTGCCCTTCAAACTCCTGGAGTGAAGATTGACGTGATTCATGCAGAAGTCGGACATGTTTCCAAGTCGGATCTGTTTCTGGCAGAGACAGGGAGCAGGCTGGTCATGGGATTAAACGTCGACATATTGCCCAAGACCAAGGAAATGGCCAAGGAGCATCAGATCGAGGTCCGACTCCATAACGTGATCTACAAATTCCTCGACGACCTGAAACAAATTGCCGAGTCTTTGACACTGCCGGAGGAAGAGGAACGAGTCTTGGGAAAAGCCAGGGTGATCGCTCTTTTCTCGGGCGGCAAGAAAGGCATCATCCTAGGATGCGAAGTGCTGGAGGGCAGGCTGGCCCTGGGGCAGAAATTCAGGGTCATTTCCGCACCGGGAACTGTCTACACGGGAACCATAGAGTCTCTCCACATAGAAAAGGATGCTGTGAAAGAGGCGAAGCTCGGGCAGCAGGTGGGAGTCAAGGTCGAGGGTTTCAAGAGAGCCCGAGCAGGAGATATTGTGGAATCTTACGAGGTAGAGCGTCCCAAGAAGAATAGACGGTGGCAGCCGAGGGGGGATGTGTTCCGGATGGGGGCTTGAGTTTTGCCTTCGGAGGACTAATTTTGTTGATAAAGGCGAGGAGAGGGGGTGACAGGTATGAGGAAAGAACTCAAACACGAAGCTTTCAGAGGGAGGCCCGACAGCTTCAACAGGGAGTTCGCCGAATTTCTGGTCAGCAGGCAACGGGACAATTGGAGCGTGAGAAAGTGTACCTTTTTCCACGACGGCAAGAGAATGAAATCGTGGGCGTTTTGCACGTTCGAACATTGAGCGAAAACCTGATTCTTATGCCGGTCCTCTGTGAAAGGAAAACATTCGAAACCGTGGTGAGGGAAGAGTCGCAGATTTCGGGAACAACTTCGGAGAAAAACTCCCTTTTGTCTTCCAGGCTAAGATCTTCTATCGATTTTTTTAATTTTGCCAACTCTGCCTTGCTCATCTCAGACCTCCCTCAAGACACGTGAATCAAAGACCGCACCTCTGACCTGCAAAGAGGCCGTCCGTCTTTGTTCAAGATAAGAACGAAAGGCCGAAGTGAAAAGGCGTGAGAGCCCATTACAGGCCGCGCATGGATTCCGGACGAAGCAGACCCGGGTCCTTGACGGCTCTCCGGATTGTATTCAAAAGGTTTTCTTTGTCATGGGGAAGCGTGCCGCGAAGGGGCAGGTAATTTGATGCATGATTTGTTCGAAACACGACAGGCCCCTGAGCGTCGATGTTTTCGATCATCAGACTCAGTTCTTCAAGAATCTCAATAGGATCCGTGACGAGTTCGAACTCCCCTCTTTTCACCATCCCGTCGAGAGGAGTTCCGGGCACTACCATTAGGGTTAGTGCCGAGAAATAGGTAGGATTCATTTTACCGGCGGCTTTGCCGGTGTTGATTGCGTGCTGCCTGGAGAGCTTCCTTCCCCCGAGGCCTATGATCACGGTTACCGAAGTCTGAATGCCGGCCCTGTTCGCTTTCACCACCGAATCGATCTGGTCCTGAACGGTCACGCCCTTGTTCATGAGGTTTAGCACTTCCTGGTCTCCGCTCTCCAGGCCCACGAAGACGAGCTTCAGGCCGGCCTCACGCAAAACACTCAATTCCTCATCGCTCTTTCTCAGTATGTCGCTGCAGCAGGCATAACATGAAACCTGCTTGAGGTTCGGAAATGTTTCATAACACTTCTCGACAATCTTGAGGAGTTCCCTGGTCTTGATGACCATTGCGTTCGAATCGAGCAGGAATATCTTTTCAACCTGCATGCCGTAAATGCCTCCGGCGATGTCGATGTCTTCGAGGATTTCACTTGTGGGGCGTATCCTGAACGCTTTCCCGGGAAGGGTCTTGTCAAAAAGGTACGAAGCGCAGAAGAAACACTTTCCCGAGGCCGCGGACGAGCAACCAACGGTCGCCTGCACCAGAAGGGAGAAAGCTTCACTAGGAGGACGATAGACCGGTTCGGCGTAGTACATCTCTTTGCGGCTGGGTGAATTGCTTTGCATAGTCTGACAAACCTCGTTAGGTAATATTAGTAACTAATGCCTGCCCTGCTTGTCAAGCGACTGGAATGCTCGAAACGCAACCAATCGAGTGGGGGGAGAGGATCGCCTTTGCGTCATGGCGATTGACGATGAGCAAGCCATATGCCCAGGATCACGCAGGTCAAACCGATCACGAAAAAGCCGGAGACAGGTTCAGCCAGCAGCACCGCGGCGAGCGCCGCAGAGGTGATCGGGCTCAGGGAGAGAAAGACAGTGACCCGGGTGGGTGAAGAATGGCCCAAGGCCCACAGCCACAGGTAATATCCGACAGCGCTGCCGGCCCCGATGAAAAGGACGGCTATCCAGCCCCGGGCCGTGAAGTGGAAAAGGCCGTCGATTTCACCCTGAGCAACCGACAATAGGGCCAAAAATGCGACGGAAGCGAACATGGCGAAGGCGCTAACCCGGAGGGTGGCATACTTGCGCAGGTAGGGCCGGTAGAGGACGCTGCACAACGCTCCGCACAGGGCGCTCGCCAGAACCGCAATCTCTCCCAGCCATTGGTTCGGCCCTTCGCTCGTTTGGAGAGTCTTTTCCCCCAGGGCGAAACCCACGCCGGCAATTGTGAACAACACTCCCACGGTCTTGTAAATCGTCATTCGCTCATAGCCTATGAGAGCGCCTAGAGCCATCGTCAGGAGGGGCATGCAGGAGAAGATGAGAGCGGTGCGGGCCGAGGGGATGAACTGCACGCCGTAGTTCATCAGAACGATCAGGATTCCGAACTGTGTGACCCCCAGAAGGGAGATGGGGAGCAGATCGCGACGATCGAACCGTGCCCCAGCGCAACGCAGGGCCGGAACGAGCAAAAGGCTGAAGCCGATGAGGTAACGGAGAAAGGCCAGACTCACCGGGTCAGTCTGGTCGATCACGAAACGGGTGGCGACGATGGCCGAGCCCACGAGGATTCCTGTAGCCGCCGCAGCCAGTACCGCCAGCCTCTGTTCGCGCTTCAAGCAGTGATCCATCATAGGTCCAACTGCCAGGTCTCACCGATGAGGTCGCGCCCGAAGCTGTGATGGGGCTCCTCGTGGATGAGTTTGAAACCCGCCTGCTCGTAAAGGCGACGCGCCGCGATCAGCACGTCGTTGGTCCAGAGAACCGTCCTGCGGTAGCCTGCCTGTTTCGCGAAACGGATACACTCGTTTACCATTCGCTTGCCGATGCCGAGCCCGCGAGCTTCGGGTTCCACGAGCAGCATGCGGAGCTTCGACACTGCGTCGGACTCCCTTACCAGGAATACGGAACCGACAATCCGGCCGCCCATTTCCGCCATCCAGCATCTTTCCCGCTTTGGATCGAACTCCTGAATGAACTTGGCCACTATAGTCGCCACGAATGCCTCGAAGGTTTCGTCCCATCCGTATTCGCGGGAATAAAGGACGCCGTGCCTGTGGACCACCCACCCCATGTCGCCCGGCTGGTGCGGACGAAGCAGGTAAGAGGCCTTGCTCTCCGGGCAGGGGCCAAGCAACTCCCTGATGCACTCCATGGCCTCGACAAGACGGATCTGATCGCTTTCGCTCAGCTCGGCCAGCATGTCCTCGATATCCTCGCGGGCGCGCGCGTTGAGGGGAGCAAAGGCGTCCTTTCCCTTTTTCGTGAGGGACAGAACGCTCTGCCGGCCGTCCTGTTCCGAGGGCCTGGTCTCGACCAGTTCTTTTGCTTTGAAGCCGCTCAGAATGCGGCTCAGATACCCCGGATCCAATCCCAGTTCCCTCACGATGTCCGATGCGACGGGACGCTCCCGATTGGTCAATTCGTAAAGAACCCGTACCTCGGTCAAAGAAAACGGGCTATCGAGGAGCCCCTCATGCAAGACGCCTATCTTCTGGGTATAGAAGCGATTGAATCTGCGTACGGCTTCGCTGCGCTGAAAGAGTGCGTTGACAGGCATCGTTTCACCTCCCAGTCGAAATAGTTGATCAACTTCCGGCATTGTCCGAATTATACTTGACTTTGTCAACTATTCTTTTGCCGAAGGGAAGTGCCATCTCAATCGCATCGGCGGAGAGAAGCAGTATGTGCTGGAATTTCGCCGCGCTCGAGAGAAGATTGGACCGGGCCGGCTGCGCCCCAGGGGACAAGCAACTTCGGCCCGTCCTCACTTTCACGGCCACGTTGTCTGCCGGGAAGAATGAACCGCAAGGGAGGAGACAAAGCATCCGCCTCCTTCCCCGGCTGGAGCCCCGGCGTCGCCGGCAGCCTGCAGGTCCGTCACCCTGAATAATCCGGCAGCCTCTGTACCGGCGTAAAGCCGGACGTCAGCGGTCTCTTCGACGGCCAGGGTGCGGACGATCATTCTGCCTGTGCCCAGGTCGAGGTTGCTCCAAACAATGCCTCCCTCGCTGCTTCTGAACAACCCTTCTTCCGTGGCCGCAAAGACTCTGAGAGGGGTGAGGGGATGGACAGAGAGGGAGAGGATACTCAAACTGCTCAAACCCGTGTTCACCGCGAACCAGGTCCCGCCCGCGTCGAGGCTCTTGAAGACACCCGAACCGAAAGTTCCGACGTAAAGGGTCGAGGACGATACAGGATCAATCGCCAGTGACGTGATGTTGACTCCCGGTGGCAGGCCTGTGCCCGCAAGAAACCATGTGTCGGCTCCGTTCGTGCTTCTGAACACCCCGCCTGCGGCGGTGCCGGCATAGAGGGTGCCGGGGGTGACCGGGTCGATCGCAATCGACCGGATGTCGGATGCGCCGAGCCCGGTGTTGCTTTCCAGCCACTCGTTGCCTCCATTCACACTCTTGAACACACCGCCGCCCGCGGTACCAGCAAAGAGAGTGACTGAGTTGGCCGGATCAAGAGCGATTGTCCGGACAACCAGGTTGGTAAGCCCGGTGTTGCTTTGCAGCCAGGTATCCGCACCGTCGGTGCTGATGAACACTCCGTCTCCGTTGGTTCCGGCGTACACTCTGGAAGGCGTTGAGGGATCAACTGCGAGGGTCAGCACGTCGGTGCCAAGCAGACCGGTGTTGACAGGACTGAAACTCAGCCCGCGGTCGACGCTCTTGAAGACGCCGTCAGTGTCGGTTCCGGCATAGACGATCGAAGGGTTGTTGGGTTCGAGAGCGATCGACTGGAAGTCTCCGTTGGTTAGCCCGTTGTTTGTCTGAAACCAACTCTCGGCCCCGTCCGTGCTTTTGAAAATGCCTCCCGGAACTGTGCCCGCATACAGGGTCTGAGGAAGAACGGGGTCTATGTAAAGGGCTCGGACATTCGAGGAGGAAAGACCAGTGCCGGCCTGAATCCACGTTTCGGCGCCGTTGATGCTTTTGAACACGCCGCCTCCTGCGGTGCCTGCGTAGAGCGTGCCGGCTGTCCTCGAATCCGTGGCCAGTGAAACGACCCCCAGGCTTCCGAGTCCATTACCGGCTGCGACCCACGTATCCGCGCCGTCGGTGCTTCTGAACACGCCGCTTCGGGCGGTGCCTGCGTATAGCGTGTTCAGAACTAGGGGATCTACGGCCAGGGCTTCCACAACGCTGTTTGCAGGAAGCCCGTTATTGACTGCGACCCATGTATCGGCGCGGTCGGCGCTTTTGAACACGCCGCCTCCTGCGGTGCCTGCGTAAAGCGTGCCTGGAACCCTGGAATCGGGGGTCAGTGAAATGACGCTCCGGTTTCCGAGTCCATTACCGGCCGGCGCCCAGGTATCGGCGCCGTCGCTGCTTCTGAACACGCCTCGCACGGTGCCCGCGTAGACCGTGCTGAGGAAGACTGGATCGACGGCAAGAGCTGGAACATCAATCCCGGCGGGCAGCCCTGTGTTTGCCGCGGTCCAGGTTTCGGCGCCGTCAATGCTTTTGAACAAACCGTTCCCCGCAGTGCCTGCGTAGATGGTGCGGGGAGCCCTGGAGTCGGAGGCGACGGAAAGGACCCTCACCTTTCCAAGCCCGTTGTTGAACTCAAGCCAGCTCTCTCCCCCGTCGCTGCTCTTGAACATGCCCCCTCCATCCGTCCCCGCGTACACCACCAAGGAATTCAACGGGTCTACCAGCAAAGACTCGATCGTTCCACCTTCGAGAGGAGGAAGGAGACGAGTGACCTGCGCGGGTGATGTTGTCCAGACCATCAAAGACAAAAGGATGCCGGCGAGCACTTCCATGATTTTCTTCATATCTCTCTCCCTGCTCAAGCGTTGGAATGAAAATCTTCCGCAATTTGCGGAGAAGTTTGGAGGATGGAGGTTGGATCAGGAACGGTTTTTCTTCAAACCTCGAGCAAAGCGCTCCTCAAACTTCAAACAGCAGCCCGGATTTTGGTTGCCGCCGATGGCCTCAATAAGGATTCGCCAAATAGGAAACCATTAACTGGAGAAAGAGACAATACGGCGAATCATGTATTTCTTACCATTAAAATCCCCCCCTGGCCCCCCTTTTTAAAGAGGAATCGAGGGGAATTTTCATTGGTGGGGGGCGACAAGATGCTCGTCTGATGAGTGTTTATGAATGTCTTCCCCATTCGCGAAGGTCGGGAACCCGGAAGAGGAGTTCCTTGACACTTCGACGAGATTTTCCTATGGTGCGCGCAAAGAAAAAAACTCGCGGGAATGGGAGGGGGGAAGGGTGAACAGGCAGGAGACGATCAAGGCCTACGCCGCATGGGGCGCCGTTTGCCTTTTCTGGGGCACCACCTACCTCGCCATCCGGATCGGTGTGCAGAGGCTCCCTCCTGCTCTCTTCGCGGGCGTGAGGTTCATCATCGCGGGAGTCATTTTTCTCACCTACCTCCGGTTGAGAGGGTACCAGTTGCCCAAACCTGGAGAGTGGCTTCACATGGCCGTGGTGGGGATCACCCTGCTCGTGATGGCCAACGGTCTCGTAGTCTGGTCCGAGCAGTGGGTCCCGAGCGGACTGACCGCGGTGATCGTTGCCACCGTTCCTTTTTGGGCGGCAGGCCTGGAGGCGCTGCTGCCTTCGGGAGAGAGGCTGAGCGCCAGGAAGGTCCTGGGCATCCTGATCGGTTTCGCCGGGGTCATTATCCTGTTTGCACCGGACCTCAGCGGTTCTTTCGACAGGGCTTACCTGAAGGGAGTCATCGTTCTCATATTTGTCCCCTTCTTCTGGTCCCTTGGTTCCATCTATTCGAAACACCACCCGATCGAGTGCTCTCCCATGGTCGCCGCCGGCACCCAGACGCTTATCGCCGGGCTGGTTCTGACCGCAATCGGAACCGTTTTCGGGGAGTGGAAGGATTTCAACTTGAACTGCAAGGGAATGGCCTCCATCGCGTACCTCATAGTATTCGGTTCGATCGTGGGCTACAGCTCTTTCATCTACGCGCTGTCCAAACTGCCGGTAACCACCGTTTCTATGTATGCCTACGTGAACCCGGTCATTGCCGTCCTCCTGGGATGGCTTATCCTGGAGGAACGGTTGGACTGGTCGGTAGCAACCGCGACGACCACTGTACTTTTCGGCGTGGCTCTTGTAAGATCGGCGAAAGGGTGAAAGAAATCGCCGCTTTTTTCAAGACGGACTATTGAAGGATGGCTCATGAAAGAAATCATCGAATTCACCGAAGCGCTCATTCGTTTCAAAAGCATGCACTCCAGGCCCGAGGAGATCAGGGCTTGTGCGGACTTCGTGGGAAGCTATCTTTCCGATTGCGGCGCAAAGTGGAGGCGTCTGGACAGGGACGGCGTGCCGTCCGTTCTGGCCTTGCCCGGGGGGGCAGAAACCGCGGTTCTCTTCATGTCCCACATCGATGTGGTGGATGGCCCCGACGAGTTGTTCGAGCCCTACGAAAGGGGAGGCAAGCTTTACGGGAGAGGGAGTATCGACGACAAGTATGCGGTCGCCCTCTCCATGGTCCTTTTCAAGGAGCATCTGCTCCGGCACAGGAAGAGAGGTGGAAGCCAAAAGGATCTCGCTTTCGGAATCCTCATCACTGGGGATGAAGAAGTGGGAGGAAAGAAAGGCGCAAAAGAAGCACTGGCGGAAGTGAAGGCCGACTTTTGCATAGCTCTGGACGGCGGAGATCTGAGGAAAATCGTGGCCAAGGAGAAAGGGGTCTTGCGGCTCAAGCTCGTCAGCAGAGGGAAGACCGCGCACGGCGCCAGGCCATGGCTGGGAGAAAACGCGATCGAGAAACTACTCGCAGACTACCTCAAAATAAAGCCTTTCTTCGACGTCGCCGCGGCCGAGCACTGGCACAGAACCCTTAACTTCAGCATCATCCGCGCGGGGAAATCGGTCAACCAGGTGCCGGATCTCGCAGAGGCTTTTTTCGACATCCGTTACACAGAAAACGACGACATGGAACAGCTTGTGGAAGAGATGCGAAAGCACGTGCAGGGAGAGCTGGTGGTGGAAGCCATGGAACCGCTGTTTCTGGGAGGCGATTCGCCCTATCTCGATCTCCTCCTTGGCATCGCAGGAGACACAGTGGTCGGGTTCGAACACGGCGCAAGCGATGCCCGTTTCCTTTCGGACCACGGGATCAAAGGAATTGTGTGGGGGGCCGACGGGGATAGGAGTGCCCACTCGGAGGATGAACACCTGAACATTGAAAGCGCCTTTGCCCTGTACCGGATTCTGGATGAATTTGTGGAGGCGGTCTCAAGAGGCGCTCTTCATCGGGATGACGCCAAGCCGTTATGATCACGCGTACAAGAGTGGTTCCCCCTCGCTCGAACAGACAGGTCTTTGTGTCGGGACCGGCCGAAATCGAAAAGAAGCATTGTGCAGCCCGCCTTGTCGCAGGCAGGCGTAGAAGGTGTTCGCAAAAAGAGCGGCTTGACACTCCAGGCTCTTTTGCTTATGCTGTGGAAAAAAGCGACTTGTCCATTTTCCTTCGGGAGGAGGGTCGAGGATTTCCTTATGAAGATCAAATCACTCATGATACCGGACCCCATCACGATCACGAAAGACGCTTCGATCAAGGAAGCGATCGAGATCATGAAAACCAACTCCATCAGGCATCTCCCGGTGGTGGGCGAGGACAACATGCTGGAAGGATTTGTGACTCTGGCGGATCTCAAAGTTGGTCTTATCCCCTCCATGGTGGCAGGACTCACCCTTCCCGACCTGATGATCAAGGACCCTGTCACGGTGGACCCGAACAACGACATCGAAATTGCCGCCCAACTTATCTACAAATATAAGATCAGCGGCATTCCGGTCGTGAGAAAAGGAAGACTGGCGGGCATCATCACCGAATCCGATTTGCTCCGCGCCTTCATCGATATGATGGGAATTCTCAATGCAAGTTCGCGTATCGACGTGGCGCTGGGCGCCGAGCCCGGAGTGTTCAGAAAAGTCCTCCAGATCCTGGAGGAAAACAGCGCGGAGATAATCAACGTGGCAATGACGCCCCAAAGGGTAAGGAAAAAAACCTACTCCTTCCGGCTTGCGCCATGCAAAACCGACGCAATAAGAAGAGCCCTGGAAAAAGAGGGCTTCAAAGTGGTTGCCGCAATGGATTAGCCTTTCCACCTGTAGTCCGGCCCCAGTTGCGACCTTATCAGGATTTCTGACTGCGACCATGAGGAACGGCGCGTTCATGCCCCGGGTCTGTGAAGATCGAGTTCCATGAATTCGGCGCCCTCCAGAGGATTGTGGCAGTAGGGATGGATCGGCTTGAATCCAAAGACCTTGTACAGGGAACGGGCCGCTTTCATCGAAGAGAGGGTGTCCAGGCGCATGGTGCAGTAACCGGCTTTTCGCGCGGCTGCAATAATAGCCTCGACCAGCAGTTTTCCGATTCCCTTTCCCCTAAAGGACGGACGGACATACAGCCGCTTCATCTCACAAAGGCGCGGTGCAAGCGGTCGCATGGCGACGCACCCTACAGGATGATCCCCCGCCACCGCCAGCAGCAGTTCACCTCGTGGAGGGGAGTAGTCCCCCGGCAGACCTTCGAGTTCTTGGTCAAAGTGCTGAAAGCTGAGGTCTAGGCGGAGTTCGGAAGCATAGTCGGTGAAAAGCTTTCGCAGCAGAACTACGTCTCGGTCGACTGCCCGGCGGATTTTAGCGCGGTTTTTTTCTTGGATCACAGGTCGTTTTTCTTCTCTTCGTCGTTTATGGCGGAAACTGTCGGCAATCCGTCGATACGAGCCGGTTCAAAGACATCGACGGAGGAAACCCCGAGTTCACGGAAGCGCCTGGCAGCAGGCATGAGCCGCTTTTCGAGGGATCCGACCGCTGCATTGTATCGCTCCACCGCTTTGCCGAGAGACTGGCCGGCCTCCCAGAACTTCCTCATGAAAAGCTCCAGACGCGCGTACAGGTCGCGCCCTTCCTGGGCAATACTCGCCGCGTTCTCCGTGAGACTCTTCTGCTGCCATCCGTAGGCGACCGTGCGCAGCAAGGCAACCAGGGTGACAGGGGAGCAGATCATTACTTTTCTGTCTATGGCCTGTTCGAGCAGAGAAGGGTCGTACTCGAAGGCGGCTCCTAGACACGCTTCATTGGGAACGAACATTACCACGAAGTCAGGCGATGAGGGGAACTGCTCCCAGTACTGTTTTTGAGCCAGATCCCGGACTCTCGACCTCAGGGCCTTGGCGTGCTCCGCGAGATAAATCTTTCGCTTTTCCTGTTCCGGATTTTCCATGGCCCTCAAGTAGGCACCCAGAGGCGCCTTGGAATCGATTGGCAGGATTCCGCCGTTCGGGAGATAGACGATCATGTCCGGCCGGCCGGAATCCGTCGCAGCCTGTTCATCAAATGATACGTGATTAAGCATGCCCGCCAATTCGATCACTCGACGGAGCTGGATTTCGCCCCATCGGCCCCTTACTGTCGGCGACTTGAGGGCCTGGGCGAGGGTGATGGTGCTTTCCTGAAGTTTGCCGTGGGTCTGTTGAAGCTCGACGATCTGCCGAACCAGCGACTGGTACGCTCCCTGCCGGGCCTTTTCGAGTTCCCGGATGTGCGAGTCCAGGGAGTTGAGGTTTTCCTTCACCGGCTGCACAATGCCAAGGATATCCTTCCTTGCCTGCGCACTCATCAGTTCCGAGTTTGTCCTGAGAGCGTCGCTGGCAAGGGACTTGAACGCCTCCCGCATCTGCGCTTCAGCCTTTTCGATCCAGGAGAGCTTTTGCGTTTCAATGTCCCGCTGTTTCGTTTCAGCGGCAAGCCGGATCCTGAGGTCCGCATTTTCTTTTTCCAGGC
>Ga0068714_10003632_pt1 | contig 18047 bp, 16 predicted proteins | sample MTBNYHSulfiMetaG_FD_62988 | JGI IMG/M metagenome (GOLD analysis project Ga0068714, IMG submission 62988) | Enrichment culture microbial communities from rom New York Harbor, USA that are MTBE-degrading - MTBE-NYH (New York Harbor Sulfidogenic)... | ecosystem: Environmental > Aquatic > Marine >...
CCAGCACTTTATCGGTTAATTCTTTATATTTTTCTACCTGGAGTTTTCCGGACTCGATGTTGATATCTACTTTTACTCCTAAGGATTTCTGACAATCCTCCTCATTTCCGACGGCTATGTCAACATGTTTTACAATCTCCCCCATAACCTCCGGAGCAGATTTGCCATGTTTCCAGAGATTTTTTCTAAAATTAAGGTCACAAGATACAATTACACTTTTCTCTTTTGCTTTTTTCACCGCTTCCAGAGAGAGATTGGCTGCTGAAAGAGAAATAGCTGGTGTAATACCGGATATATGAAACCAGGTTGCCCCATCAAATACTTTATTCCAATCAATATCCTCTCTAGATGCCTCTGCAATTGCCGAATGAGAACGATCATAAACAACCACGGAAGGTCTCTGATTTGCTCCGGCTTCCAGAAAATAAATACCCAGCCTTTCCCCTTTTCTTGTAATTAGAGAGGTTTTGACTCCCTGTTTTTGCAATTCTCTGATACAGGCATCACCAATGGGGTTATCAGGGATAGCTGAAACATAGTAAACATCAAGGCCGAATCTGGCCAGTCCAACAGCCACATTGGCTTCTCCACCTCCGAAAGTAGCTTCTAATAAAGGGCTCTGTAAAAACCTTTCCCACTGAGGTGGTTTCAGCCTTAACATAATTTCGCCAAATGTTATATATTTTTCCATTGCTTCCTCCTTTGACATATTATTTTTGCAAAAGATGAATGGCAAATCCGGATACTTCCTGGTCCAGGTAAATTGCCTTCAGTTTGCCGTCAGACTCTTTGGCAGTTTCGGCAAGGACAGCAATCCCTTTCCTTTTCAGATAGGCAATCGCTCTGGTTATATCATTGGTCGATAAGGCAATATGGCCATGTGAACCCAGATATTTGTTTTTCATCACTTCAAAGCCTGAACCTGCAAAGACAGAGCTATTGCCCTCTTTGACAGGAAAATAGAAGATGCGTGAAAGCAGGTTTGCAGAACCAAGAGCCTTATCTTGGCTTTCTTCGTTTATTCCTAAATGAGCCAGTTGGAATCCTAATAAGGTGGATACCGCTTCTTTGGTAAGTTCTGCAATTTGGTTGAAATTTCCTGATGAAATAAGTTCGGGTTTGACCATCCAGCTTCCGCCACAAGCATGTACCTGACTATTAGCAAGATAAGATATTACATTATTCTGATTGATACCTCCGGTAGGAATAAACTTAATTTCAGAATAGGGTGCAGACATGGCTTTCAGAAGAGCTAATCCTCCAGATGCTTCTGCAGGGAAAAATTTGACAATTTCCAGTCCCTTTTCTAATGCCATTTCAATCTGGGTCGGGCTATTTATGCCTGGAGTTACAGGAATATTATTCTCTAAACAATAATCAACAACTTTAGTATTAAAACCGGGAGAGACGATAAATCTGGCACCGGCTGCTACTGCTTTTTTGGCCTGTTCAACAGTCAATACAGTACCTGCTCCCACTAAAAGTTCGGGAAGTTCATCTGTCAAAGCTTTGATAGAATCTTCAGCCGCAGAAGTTCTAAAGGTTATCTCGGCAATAGGAAGATCCCCTTCAACGAGGGCTTTGCCTAAGGGTATGGCATCCTCTGCTCTTTCAATTTTTACCACTGGGACAATTCCCAGTTCGCCAATCTTCTTGAGAATTTCGTTCATTTGATTAACCTCCATTTTTTCTTTCTGTCAATTCCATTAAACATGCATGATAAAAATGTAATGTATAAAAAACCTTTAATTGCTTTTTTTAAATCCTAGATGCGAAGATATATTGTTGCAAGTAGAAATAAGCTCTTTTTTTAAGTGGTTTTTATTTTCCTCATTAATACGATAAGAAGGGCTGGAAATACTTACTGCCGCAATCACCCTACCTTGATAATTCTTAACAGGAGCAGCGATACAGCGAACATCTAATTCATTTTCTCCCCTATCTAAAGCAAATCCCTCTTTTTCTATTTTATCAAGTTCTTCTTCCAGTTTCTTTTTATTGGTGATTGTATTTGCAGTAAGCCGAGTAAGTTCTATTTTATCTAACATAAGATTCCTTTCCGTTAATGGTAGATATGCCAGTAAGAGCTTACCCAGTCCGGTACAATGAAGAGGTGCCGTTTTCCCTACATATGAAATCATCCTGATGGCTTGGGATGTTTCCTCTTTTGCTAAATAGAGAACATTTTTATTCTCTAAAACACCCAGGTGAACGGTTTCATCACACTTTTTTGATAATTCTTTTAAATAGGGAGTAGCTTCTCTTACCAGGTCAATTTGATGAAGCTTTGTCATGCCTAACTCTAATAATTTTAATCCTAACTGATATTTTTGATTGGTAGGATCTTGTTCTACATATCCCCCGTATTTTAAGGTATCCAATATACGATGAATGGTACTGGGGTAAAAATCCAGTTTTTCGCTGATTTCAGTCATGCTCATGGGAGCATTATGATTCAGGAGTGTTTCCAGTACAGAGAATGTTTTATTTAATACTTTGATCGGGTAATTGGGAGTTGTTTTAGTCATTTCTATTTTATTCTCTATTTCTATAATATAGAATAATATTCTACAATATTATTATAGAAATAAAAAGCAATTTTGTCAAATTTCGCAAAAAAATACGGATATAAAATTTTATAACTAGTTTTTTAAACTATCATAAAATTTCTTCTATTGTCTGTCGGTCTGAACTCCATTCGATTCACTAGCAGGTAACCGCTAATCGTTATTTGTATTTTTACTAGACATGAAAACAAAGAAGATCATAAAAATGAAAAAATAATTCAGTGAAAATTTCTTTTTGTCTTGGTGAACGATTATTAAAAATAAAACAATTTATCCTCCTTACGCATTTTTTTCTAAAAATATTTCTACTTCTTTTCTGGTGGGTTGACCGCTGGTAGAACCAATAGCAGCACATACGATAGCTGCAACCGCATTCGCAAACCGGGTAATTTGCTGCAGTTTCATCTCTTCCAATATACCCACAATGACTGCTGCAGTTAATGAATCACCAGCACCAGTTGTCTCCACAGCCATATTCACTTCAAATGGTTTTCCATAATAAATACCCACTGGAGACCCTATAACGCAGCCATCTTTACCCAGTTTTAAGGCCACGACCTTAGGTCCAAGCTTCATTACTTTGCTAACAATCATTTCAGGATTTCCATGAAATCCTAACACATTTGCCTCACTTATATTCATTGAAACGAGGTCTGCAAGATTCTGAATCGTATAAAGAGCAATGCTGTTAAAAAATTCATTGCTCCATAATAGACTGCGATAATTTAAATCATAAGAAACAAATATATTTGATTGTTTACATTTTTTCATAAAATAGAATGATGTTTCTAAGCATGATCTGCTTATGGCTTGGGATATTCCACTTAAATGAAAGATTTTCACATCCTCCAGGGATACTTTTTGTGCATCTTCGATTGAAAAAAAAGCAGTAGCAGAATCTTTTCTTTTATATATAAACTGATGGTCTCCCTGGGAATCATAAATAGCAAAATAGATGCCTGTTTGTCTGGTATGATCGTTAAAAACATATTTTGTATCGACATTCTCTTTTTTCCATAACTCTCTTATTTTTTCAGCAAAAAAATCATTGCCAAGTCTGGTGATATAAGAGGACGGATGGCCGAGTTTGGTAACTCCTAAGGCTACATTTGAGGTGTCTCCTCCAATAGCCATTTTAAACGAAGGTAATCCCTTGGAAACTTTTTTTGTAAAAAACCCGACCAACGGTTCACCAAAACACATTACTTGCCTAATATTGTTGACCATGCATAACCTCCATCGTTATGTTATAGCATTTTTTAGTAAAAAATCTCTTTTAAATACTACTAATCAATAAAACTATTTTTATAACCATCCAAATTTCTTGAATGTCATCTGATCAATCTTACCAAGAACAATTCTCTATTGATACTTTCTCCCTGGTCTTACAGTAAATTGATTTTTTTTAGAGCTTTCTTTACTTTTGTCTCTGTACTCTCATCGATCTTAATGAGAGGGCTTCGACTGTATCCGGCATCAATCCCCCGCATTTTTAAAATCGCATGCATAATCGGAACGGTAGGACCGGACTTGGTTATTTGTCTGATTCTCAAAATATGTCGTTGAATTTCCATGGCTTTTTCTCTATTACCATCCCGATAATGCTTAACCATCTTGGACATGATTTCAGGGTAAATATTCGCCATACCACATACCATCCCGGTAGCACCGGCATCAAATGCTCCCATAAATATTGCCTCGGTGCCAATAATCAAATTAAAATCATCATAATCCGCTACCGCATCCTGAAATTGATAAAAATTAACTAAATCAAAGGAACTGTCTTTACAACCCCTTAACCCATAATCCGCTAATTTCTTTAACAATTCTGGAGTGACACGATTTTGTGAATAGTGAATATTGTTGTAGACAAAAACAGGAAAGTCTTCCTCACCAACGGCATCAATTAAGCCTTTAAAATGCTCAAACATGGCTTGCTCAGGAAGATTTGGTGAATAATAGGGAGAAATTGCCCCTACTCCAGAAGCGCCTGCCTTTTTAGCATGCTTTGCTAATTCGATCGTCATATGAGTACTGGGAGCTCCTACATGGGCTACAATCGGAACCTTGCCATTCACTTCGTCGATCATAATCTCCAGCGTTTTTTCACGCTCAGGTATGGACATTAAGGGTCCACAACCATAGGTACCTATGGGATAATACCCATGGACATGGGGTAGCGTAAATCGAATAATTTCGCGAATCCCTTTTTCATAGATTTCACCACTGGAACTAAAAGATGACAAGACTGGCGGAATAATACCGATAAATTCTTTTGCTTTCATAATAAATACCTCTACTTTTATATTTATATTCTTATTCCATTGATCTCAGAACTGCTCTATAAAATTTAATTTACACAGAATATATTGGTTTTCCATTTTTAAGCATTTCAAATACATTCAGTGCAGTTTTGGTCTGCAAATCTGCAATTGATGTTTCGGAGTACCAGGCCATATGTGGAGTAATTACTACCCTGTCAGAGTATTTTGCTAATATGGATTGACTATATTCACCATCCGGGTATTCTAATACATCTAAACCGGCCGATGCGATTTTTTTATTTTTTAGGCCATACTCTAAGGCTTTTTCATCGATTACACCGCCCCTGGAGGTGTTGATTAAGATAACATTTCCCTTCATCAAGCCAACTTTATCTTTATCGATTAAATGGTAAGTTTCCTTATTTAGAGGGGCATGAACAGAAATAATATCAGATTGCTTCAGCAATTCTTCCATCGATACAAAATTGACCCAACTATATTTCTTTTTATGATCTTCAAAATAGGGATCATGAGCTAATATTTTTATTTTAAATGATTTCAATTTTTCCGCCAATCTTTGGGCGATGTTACCAAAAGCAATTAAACCCAAAGTCTGATCAGAAAACCGCTGAATCGGTTTTATCTTTTCATAATTCCATTTTCCATTATGAAACAAATTATTTGCAAAAGATATTTTTCTAACACAATTAAAAATATGAGCAACAGCACTATCTGATACTTCTTCAATACAATAATCCGGCACATTGGCTACCACTATTCCTTTTTTCTTCGCTTCAGCGACATCAATATTATCTAAACCGATAGCATAGCGTGAAATGATGTGACATTTTTTTAAATTTTGAATCACTTTTTTAGAAATATTCGCAAATTGACAAATAATAGCATCTGCATCTTCGGTGTATTCTAAAACCTTGTCCTCGTCTTTGACACCGCCTTCATATTTTTTCGTACAGTCAACAATTTCAACATCTCCCAGTCTTCTTAAAATATCAACTTCCTTAGAATTATCCGGGTAATAGTAATCCGTGAAAACAATCTTGAATTTTGACATAATCACAACTCTCCTATTATTTTATTAGTTCTGCTAATCTGGCTAAATGAAGTGAACCCGTAATACTCAAATAATCGATATCCTGTTTTTTGTATATTTTAAAAATATTTGTAATATTCATTTTCCCCTTTAATAAATACTCGTATACCAAACTTCTTTTTTTTGGACCAATGAGAATAAATGTAGCATCAGAAGGAAAATCAAATTCTTTCAGTTGACTCATTGCTTTAATGTCTTCAGATGCAATAAGAGATTCCATAAATAATTTACGTTCATACCATTTTGTTTTAAGGAGTACATCCATGAAGCGAGGTAATAACAAAGAGCGTAAAAACCCACTTTCTTTAATCCAATAGAAAGCATCATTAACGATCTCTTCGTTAAAATAATTTTCCTCATCAAAATCACTATCCTCCCTAATTGACTTTCCAACATTCGTCTCCTTGACAATTGCTTCATAGACTTGACCTGAAACGGTAGTAATGCTACCCAATATTTTTTTTGATTCATCTACCGGGATAAATTTGGTGTGAGATGAAAGAACCACCGCAACAAAAGGCGGCTTCAAATCATATAATTTGAACAATCCAGCAACTTGCACTTCTTCCCCCCTCATAAAATCCAGTCTTCCGACACTCCTAATTGTTGTGGTTTGAGGATCATACTTGTTCTTAATTCCCCGAATAAAATAAATGGGGATATCAACTGGAAAAATTGAAAGGTCATGAACTTTTTTAATATTCTTCGCTAATTCTTCTATACCAGCTGGAGCCCAGAGATGTGGAATTTCCAATAAGCCGATTTCAGAAGTAATCATTCCTGATGAAATAATAAATAACACATCACTCAAATTTAAATTTGCCGCTTCAATAGCCTGAAAAAAGGTTTCTGTTAATCCCTTCTTTAGTTCTTGATTATTTCCATGAATTGCCGTATCTCTAACACCAACTTTTTTTTCAGCTTGTCCAATGATTTTAGCATTTTCATTGACAATATAGACCCGGGAATTCGTGGTTCCACAATCAATTGATGCAAAATACATTTTATATCACCCCTTCTTTCAAAAGTTGTATTTTAATCTGCTCTTTTTCCTTTTCTGCAGCAGGCACAAACGGAGAACGGGGATATGCCTTAATGATGCCCCGGATTTCTAACATAGCATAGACGGCCAATTGCGTCGACTTGGCTAAATACATAATGTCCCTGAGCTGATTTACTTTAAATTGGGTTTTACGACAAGCTTCAAAATTATTGTTGATTCCTTCCTGATACATCTTTTGACATATTTCCGGTAATGCATTCCCCAACCCGGGAATGTAAGCCTCAGCTCCCAAAGCCCTAGCAGAAAGCCACATTGCCTCAGTACCTAACGTAATATCAAAATGATTATCTGCTAACTCTCTCATATAGGTAGCAAAGGTTAGTATATTGAAGGTTGCATCCTTAATACCATGTATTCCCATCTTTTTTAATTTCTTTATGGTATTAAGAGAAATTTCATATCCTGAAAATTTAGGGTTATGATAGATATAAATCGGAAAATTTTTGTTAACTGCTTCTAGCATTGAACTATAAAATTCCAATATACTGTCTTCATTGTGATGAAAATAATAAGGGCCAACTGCTGCTGCTGCATCACAGCCAATTTTCTCTGCATGTTTGGTTAATTCAACAGTATCTCTGGTATTGGTTGTACCAACATGTGCAACGATCGGTATTTTCTTCTCTACGATTTTGACAGTTACTTCAGCTACTTTCTTCCTTTCTTCCACCGACATTAGAGGGCCACTACCATATGAGCCGCAGATATATAAACCATTGACTCTTTCCTTTAAAAAATCAACCAGTTTTTCTAAATTACTGGTATCTAAATTACCCTCTTTATCAAACGGGGTAATCATGGGCGGTACCACACCTTTTAATTTAAACATTGATCTCCTCCTCATTAATTAAATTACTCTATTTTTCCTGGCTATAGTAAATACTTACTAATAGTAAAATAATTGCGCCATTTGCTATTCTTCTTCCTGCTTCTGAAATATTCATAACAGTTAGTAAACTTTCAAGTAAAACAAATATAATGGCACCTGCTATTGTACCAATATACCCGCCTTTTCCTCCGGCAAGAGAAGTACCACCAATAACTACAGTGGCAATCGACCATAGTATATATTCATTGCCGATCCCTAAGAAGGCGGTGTGAGTATATCCAGCCATCAAAGCCCCTGTCAGAACAGCTGTTCCTCCACTTATTGAATAGATCAAACTTTTTAACTGGTTCGTTTTTATTCCCGAAAAAAGGGCAGCTTTTTCATTGGCTCCTATATAATAAATTTTTCTTCCAAATACAGAAAAATTTAATAATAATATGGTAAAAAAACTTAACAATAGCCAAATAATGATAATCATTGGGAAAATGTCAAATAATCTACCTACTCCTATAAATCTTAAAAATGGCGAAGCCAATCCCTTAGGCGCTCCATGACTGATGATTAAGGTAATACCAGTAACAATTGATCCCATTACTAACGTAATAACGAGGGGAGATATTTTCAGGTAAGACACTGAAAAACCACTAAAGTAACCAAAAGCCATTCCTAATAGAATAACTACCAAAACCCCCCATAATGTATTCGAATTTTCTCCATTAATCAGCATACAGGTAAAGACATTTCCCATGGTAATTAAAGGCCCTACAGAAAGATCAATGCCACCTGTTAAAATAACTATCGTCTGTCCAATCGAAACAATTCCCAAAAAAGAAGCAGTCCTGAAGATAGCATAAACATGATCACGTTCTAAAAAACCCTTGGAAAATATTTCACCAAATATGAACATCACAATGATTAAAGAAAACAATAAAAATATCAATTTATTCTGTGCCATAAAATCTTTCATTTTAAATTGACCAATTTCTCGATTCATTTATTACTACCTAAATCTTAATTTTCATCTTTGTATATCTCGACTTAAATAATTTCTCCAGTTGAAACTAGTTATAGGAGAAGAAATAACTAAAGCAATAATTAAAACTAAACCTTTGGCAATATATTGATAAAATGAAATGATTCCCAAAAGATTAAGGATATTATTTAGCAAATAAAATATATAAGCTCCTCCAATAATTCCAACTACTCCCCCTTTACCCCCGGATAGACGCGTTCCTGAAATCACCGCTACAGCAATAGAGTTTAAGACATACGCTTCTCCAATCAGGGGATCGGCAGAGAACATCCATCCAGAAATAAACATACCTGCAAAAGATCCCAGTAAACCACTGATACCATAAACCAGAATTTTGACCTTTGTACAAGAAATTCCTGACTCATACGCTATTGTCTCATTCCCACCTAAAGCATATAATGATCGACCAAATTCTGTTTTCCTTAAAACAAAATGACCAATGAATATTACAAAAGAAAAAATAAGCAGAGGAACCGGAATTATGTTAAATAATTTTCCAGTCAACAGCAGTGCTATGGATAAAGATACCGTCCCACCTGGGATAGGCATGATAAAGAGGGTAATTCCTAACAAAATTGCACTGGTTGCCAAGGTAACAATTAATGGTGGTAAGCCTTTCTTTGCTATGATGACTCCATTAATAAGACCTGCTCCAAGCCCGAACAATGGGGGAATAAATAGCCATAATATGATATTTAACGGGGTATTTATATAAGGCAAACTGGCAGCAACGACATTCGTCAATCCAATAATTGCACCAATCGATAAATCGATCCCACCAGTAAGGATGACAAAAGTTTGAGCCATTCCTGCCAGAATTAAAGGAGTTATTCGGGTAAAAAGATTAACATTATTATTCCAGCTTAAAAAAGTGGGCTCAATAAATCCAGCTATAATATAAATCGTTGCAACAACAAGATAAATGGGAATATATAAGCGGAAATTTTGTTGTTTTTCCTTCATCTTTTTTCCTTTGCCAAGATATCAACATTACTCACTGATGCTTTCATGATTTTTTCTTCAGTAATATCCTTACCTTGAAAATTAGCGGTCAAGAAACCCTGGTTCATCACTAAAACCCGATCACAAATTCCAATTAATTCAATCATTTCACTGGTATAAACAATAACCGCTACCTCTTCTTTAGCAAGTTCTCGAATTAAGGTATAAATTTGTTGTTTCGTCCCAACATCGACTCCCTTTGTGGGCTCTAACATAACAATCACTTTGGGATTGGAAAGCAGCCATTTTGCCAACACTAATTTTTGTAAATTACCACCACTTAAGGATTGGGCAATCTGATGATATGAAGTCATTTTAATTGTTAGTTTACTGGTAATTTCATTTACTTCTTCTTTCTCTTTTTGCTTATCGATTAAGCCGACTTTTTTTCTTCGATCTATAGTCGCTGCTGTAACATTTTGGAGAATTGATAAAATTAAAAAGACGCCTTCGCTGTTTCTATCCTCTGGTATCAGGGAAATGCCTGATTGAATTGCCTGAGACGGATTTTTAACGCGTATCTCTTCACCAGAAATCATTATCTTTTGGCTAGCACTTTCACCTAAACCAAATATTGACTGTAATAATTCTATTTGCCCTTGTCCCTGTAAACCACCTATACCAAGTACTTCCCCTTTGAAAAGGGAAAATGCGACTCTTTTCTGAAATTTATCCAAGACAGTGTCAAAGGAAAATAGCTTTTCCTGAGCAATTTGATTTGTTTTGCGGGGAAATATTTTAGAAAATTCTCTTCCCACCATAGCAGAAATCAGTTTATCTTCGGTAAAATACTCTTTCCTTTGTGTAACAACAACTTTCCCGTCTTTCATGACTGTTATAATATCCGAAATATCCAAAACCTCTGTTAATCGATGTGAAATGAAAATAATGGTTTTATTCGTTTCTTTTAATTTTTTTATAATTCTAAATAATCTGGTCACTTCATCTTTAGAAAGAGCTGCTGTGGGTTCGTCAAAAATAATAATTTCCGGATTTTGCGTTAATACCTTTGCAATCTCAACCATCTGTCTGAGTGCCACAGGAAGGGTTTCAACTAATTCTTCTGGATCCAAATTTATATTAATTTCATTTAAGATTTCCTTGCTCTTGGTCTTAATTTCATCCCAATCAATAAATTTACCTTTTTTAGCCCAGATTCCCATAAATATGTTTTCAGCAACGGATAGATCGGGTAATAAAGATAATTCTTGGTATACGATTCCTACTCCTGCTTCTCTTGCTTCTGAATAATTTCTGAAATGCTGTTCCTTATCATTGATAGATACTTTTCCTCTCTCTTGTCGGTGTATTCCTCCTAATATCTTCATGAGAGTACTTTTCCCAGCTCCATTTTCACCCACTAATCCATGAATTTCCCCTTTTTTACATATGAAGTCAACATTATCCACTGCTAATGTTCCGGGAAAAGATTTGACAATTCCTTCCATTTTTAATGATATATTTTTCTTTTCCGTCGAAGTAGCTACTGCCATATTCGTCTCCAAGACAAATGTATTTTCCGGATACATAAGTAAAATGAGGAGAATTAAAATTCTCCTCATTTTACTTTGCTTATCATAGAAAGTTATCTTTCAAACATTTTCTTCACAATATCCTCGGGCAATTGAGAATTACACCAATAGCTGTCTGGCAAATCGGGTTTAACATATTCTGAAAGATTCTCTGATGTAATGGTTGGAATAGGAATAAATGTCTCTTTTTCGTATGGTTTACCAGTCAAGGCATTTAGAGCAACTTCTAATGCCTTGGCACTACACCAGGTAGGCATACTAGTAGCAATGGAGTCAAAATCAGGATATGCTCCTTCTCTTAGTTCTGCCCAAAGTTTTAAGAAACCATTTCCATCTTCACCAGTTGTTGGAGGAGGTTCCATTCCCCGTTCTAAATATGCTTCCACAACTGCCTCTGACATGGCTCCTCCTTGAGACCAGATACCATCAATTTCTGGATAGGCAGCTAATAATGATTCCATCGCTCTTTTTGCCTTCGCATAATCCCAATCTGCATAGACCTCTTGAACAATCTCAATTTCCGGGTATTGATCAAAAATACTTTTAGCTCCTTCGAATCTTTCGGCAGAAATTGCAGTCCCCTTCATGCCATTGAAAGCAATGATCTTTCCTGCTCCGCCAATTTCTTCAACTAACCACTCACCTTGAACTCTACCAAACTCCTTCTGGTCAACAATAACATGTGCTGTGACATTATCAGTATAGACAAGGTTATCAAAGTCAACTACAACGATTCCTGCAGATATGGCTTTGTTTACAACAGGAATTAAAGCCTGAGGAGAAGCTGCTGTGATAAGTATCGCATCCACATTTTTCACGATTAAATCTTCAATGTCTGAAATCTGCTTGGATATATCATCCTCTGCTTCAGTGACAATTAACTCTTTAACAAGATCTGCATGTTGTGTGGCAGCATATTTGGCTTCTTCTACCATCTGGACACGCCAGGAATTTCCTAAACTAAAGTTACTTAACCCAATTACAAAAGGTCCCTCTTGAGCGGTTCCGATTGTCAGGAAAAAGGTCCCTACAAATAAAATGGCTAACCCTAAAATTAGAATTCTTTTATACATGTTTACCTCCTTAATAAATTTTAAATATTTATACAAAATTCAAAATTCTGAATTTATCCGATAAGATTCACCTCCTTATAAACAGTATATCATTATTTGTTTGATTCTAGAAAATCCGATTTGTATTGTATATTTATTTATTGCTATGTACAAAATACTTTGACTTAAGTGTACACGTTCTTTGAATCTATAAAAAATAATATTCTATCGATTTTTCTTTTTATCTAATAATGCAATCTAGTTCTAAGCTCCAAAGATTTATAAGACTACAGCTCAACAACAGGCATTATTTCTCCACCATTTTTGCATATGATCATAACAGCATCTTTACCTTGCATTGAATAGGCTAATTCTACCGCATCCTGGACATTGCGAGCCCAATAAAAACCAAGTTTTTCTGTGGTCTCTTTATCAATTCCGGGACTTACAAGAATACCTTCCCCTTTTTGCCGAATCACTCTTCCCACGTGAACAAGATGTGCAGCAAGAGTAAGATCTTTTATCATACCCTGATCTACCCTTTTTTTTACTTCTTCATAAGGTTGATAACCAATATTAATAATTTCAGGATGCTCATCTGAAACACCCTCAGGACAGGGAGTGACAAGAATCAAACTGCCTCCCTTTTTCAAAGCAAGGTCTCCAGAGTATACTCCTTTGGAAGCTTGCCATAGATTGACATCAGCCGGATAAGAATCCGTAAGAACAATATCTGCGTGAGACGTAATGGAAACACCAAAAACCTCTTTTGCTGCCTTGCATCCCTCCTTAAAAGCCTGGATTGGATCACCGGCAAAACATTTGTATACTTCGCCTTTACCATCCTGAACAGTATTAATAATAAATTTAAGTCCTGCTTTCTTGCCGACTCTGTTTATTTCATCCCTTACCGGATTATCTATTCTTCCCATAATCTCTTCACCCTCAAAGAGAGCACTCAACCAATGGGTTTGACCGGTTGTAATATTTCCACAAATTCCTGGTTGAACAATTTTCGCTCCGCCGGAAAAACCGGATACACGGTGAGGCACAATATGACCAATTCCCATGATAAAATCAAATTCATTGATGATTTTGTTAATCCAGATCTCTGTCCCCTGTTCTGTGCTGCCCAAACTGGTAAGTTCATTGGGATCAAACCAGAGATGATCCATAATCTCAAAAGTATCCATTATTTCTCTTCCGTATTTAGCCAATTTTTCTTCCGTTTTCATAATCCTGTGAGTCCCGGAGGCTACCATAATTTTAAGATTTTCATTTACGATTCCGTATTTTTTTACTTCATTGATCACAATAGGGAGAATAATATCCACCGGAGTTGTTCGGGTATAATCATCAATAAGAATCAGGATTTTTTTCGAATCCCGGATTGAATCTTCAAGTGATAGCCCAATTGGATTCTTAAGACTCTCTTTGATAATCTCTTCCGTTGGTCTTTTAATCATATCAGGAACATTCGGTTTGATGACACCGATCAATTGATCTTCTGAAATGCTTAGTGAACTGATATTTTTATAAGGGAATTCAATTTTTTTCTTCATATTTTCACCTAAAATTTTTTTGCTGAAAACATACAAGGTTTATCTGGAATTTGTCAGCATGTTTAGAAAGACAATTCTCCTTGGGCATACTAATCACTTTCCCATGACTACTCTGAATAAAAAATATCAATATTCTAAATAGACTTTTCCCCTAGAAATAATCACTGTTTGCAATCCAACCGCCATCGACAATTAATATGGTTCCATCGACATAGCTCGAATCTTCTGAAGCTAAAAAAAGTGCTGCTGCAGCAATTTCCTGAGGATTACCAATCCGGTTTAACGGAATTCTTTGATTCGATCTTTCTTCAATTTCAGGGTCCTCCGAAAAACGTGCAAATGTAGGATCAGTTGCTGTAATGCCTGGGGCAATACCATTCACTTGAATCCCAAATTCAGCAAGTTCAATTGCCAATACTTTGGTAAACATGATGACACCTGCCTTGGCCGTGCAGTAAGCTGAACTGTTCCCTGCACCAACCATTCCCATCTTCGAAGAAACAGTAATAATCTTTCCCGCTTTCTGTTTTTTCATTACTTCAGCTGCTTTTGTACTCATCAAAAAAGTTGATGTCAGATTGATACTCATCGTCCTTTCCCAGTTTTCCAGACCTATTTCCAAGGCAGAAAATTCTTCATGCTTCCCAAGGGAACAGACCGCAATATCAATCTTCTGGTATTTTTCAATTGTTCTTTTGATAATCTCGTCAACACCTTCAGCAGTAGAAGCATCAGCCATTACATAAATTGCTGAACTGCCATTTTCCTCAATCTCTTTTACTACTTTTTTCGCTTTATCAACAGATTTTAACCCGTTAATAACAACTTTTGCTCCTTCTCTTGCAAACCGAATTGCAATTGCCTGCCCGATTCCACGGGTTGAACCGGTAATAACTGCTACTTTATCCTTTAAATTATTCAATGACCGCCTCCTTATAAAAAATATTCTCAATTAATATTTAAATTAAAAATCTAGAATGGCAATCGCTCTGCAAGGGGCACCATCTCTTCCTTTTAATTTCAGCGGCAAAGCACTGATCCAAAATTCTTTATCTCCGGGAATGAGGTGAAGATCTTTCAGATTTTCAACAATCGGAATATCTGCTCCTAATAAAAGGTGGTGATTTGGACTATCTTTTGACCCGAAAGGATCGACCGCTGTGGCATCTGTCATGTAAGCTTTTATCTTTTTGCTGATAAGCCAATCAATGACTTCCTTTGATGGAACCGGAAATATTTCATTATATTGACTGCTTTCGGCATGCTGTTCAATCCCGGTTTCCATGACAAAGATATAATCTTCTTTTAACTCTAAACCTGAAGAGGTTATTTCCTCTAAAGTTATCTCCTGTCCACACAGTTTTTTGTTATATTTAAAAATATAAGCCCTTCCAAATAACTTTTCTAACGGAACTTCGTCAATACATTTTACATCATCCAGAAAATGTTTCGGTGCATCAACGTGAGTCCCAGTATGGGTAATCATGCTAAAACGGGTTAGGTTATAACCTTCGGAATTAACACGTCCTAACCATTGAAAAGTCGGTCTCTCAATCCCTGGATAAACAAGCATATCACTCCGAAAGGTATAACTTAAGTCGATAATCTTTTTTTCTTTCATTCCCATTTATCCTCCTCTGATACTCTACATTCTTTCAATATGATTTCTGGAATCTTGGGTCCCGGGCAACATCCCTTTATCGTAATCGTCCTGGAATCATTCTGGTATTCATGAGGAGCACAATCACCGATTACAAAGTAAGGACCTTCCTTTAGATGTTCTTCGAAATGAACATCTTTAGCATTAAATCCCAACATAAATGTGGGCTTCCCAACATTTTTATTAATTCTTTTCCATATTCCTTCTCTTTCCCAGAAAAGCGCAGGTCCCATAAACCAGGCGAAACATCCATCACACATCCCCCCCAAAATAATATTACAGGGAAATCGATTATACAGTACACCAATGGGTCTTTTTATTTCTATGGACAGTTCGGCAGGATCACTGCCCACGAGAATGATTTTGTTCCGGTTAATCTCTCCTTGCCCATCTAAAAATGCAGTCCAGGTAAAATCTAATTCATTCACATTGAAATGGAGTAATTCGGCAGCAATTGAATCCAATGCAACTGGATCATTAGAAGACAAAAGAACTCCTAAAAATCTTGGAGTTGATAAATCAGGACCATCTCCCTCCCCTACAATAACTGCATCGGCAAAACATAATGATTCTGGTAATACTTGATGCACCTCGGAGACTAACTTTGGCAATCTTGTTTGGTGATACGCTAATCTTACATCCTGAGGAATGAAACCGACCCAATTCTTGACACAGCAAGTCATTCCGGCAATTCGATGTGTTTTTAATTTTGCAAAATTGATAATCGAATCTGCTTCCAGTGCTCTTCTGGGAAGCAATATGGATTCTAACATGTCACTATTTGGAAGCTCAACTTCAACCCTTTCCGAAGGATCATCAATATTAACAAATTCTCCTCCTGCTGATTTGACTTCTTTCGCCATTCCAGTTTCCTGAAAAACATGATGACTTTTCATATAGCTGGCAGGGGAATCTCCAACGATGATTTTTTGCACACCTCTCTCTTTAAGTAAAACAATTAAGCTGGCAATAAATTTCGGTTCAGTTGTTATACTCTCTCTTGCTGTAGAACCCATGATAATATTCGGTTTTATAAAAACAGTACCTTCTGAAGGAAATTTGACCCCTTTAGCCTCTAATTGTATGATTGACCGGGATACCATTTCCTTAAAATCGATTTCATCATAGACAGAAGTATTTGATTTTACGATTGAAACGACTGATTGATCTTTTTGCCGCATGGTATCAACCCCCTAAATTTGATATCTTGCACTAATGCAAACACTCTATACTCTTTCAATTACTTTTCCCTCTTTTTAGTCTCAATTGAGGAATTTTGAAATTAAATCCTTGAAAACTTTCTAACTTCATATAAATGCCAATGATTACAATGACAATTAAACCCTGGGCAATGAGTTTTCCTGGTCCGCTCATTCCCATCATGGTCAAGATGCTGAATAATACCTTCAATACTAAAACACCAAATATCGTTCTTTCAATTCCTCCCCGAGCTCCGGTAAATATTGTTCCACCGATAATAACAGCAGCAATAGCAGATAAGGTATAATCAATACCAAGTCCTCCACCCCGATAGGTAAGTTCTGGTACGCCCGTATATCCTAATAAAAACAACCCTGCAATCGCTGAAAAGACACCGCTAATTACATAAACAAAAAAAACAACGACCTTATTCTTGATGCCAGAATGGTAGGCTGCGAAAGGATTACTTCCGATAGCATAAACCTCCCGACCAAATACAGTAAGTTTCATGATAACCAACATAAACAGGGTAAGAAAAATCCAAATGATGACTAAAATAGGTATATTACCAATCTTTCCAATGCTCAAGGTTCTGAGGATGGGTGAAGCAAAACCGCTCGTTTTAGCAAAAATAAAAATGCTGCCGGTTAATAAAGCCATCATTCCCAGGGTCATTATAAATGGCGGAATCCGTAAGAATGCAATCCCAGCACCATTCATTGCACCAATGATCAGACCTAGCCCCAGGCAGATTAAAATCGGTATGACACGGTTCTGACCACCTAATAACATGGCACCTACTGCATCTGCCATCAACATTGTGGCTCCTACCGAAAGGTCAATTCCACCGGTAAGGATTACAATCGTCTGACCGATAGCTGATATTCCAAGGATGGATGTGTCATGCATGATGGTCATTAAATGCTTGGCTGTCAAAAAACCCGGTTTTAAAATTCCTGCTATTAAAATGATGATAACCAGCATGAAAGACAAAATAATGATTTGCAGGATATTCTTGTTAATATTTCTTTTTTTTGATTTTACAGCTGTCATACTACTGCCTCTCTTTCTTGCTTCACTCCAAACATTCTGATTGCAACGATGATTAATAATAGTAACCCTTTTGCAATATAGGTATACCAAATATTTATGCCAATCAAATTAAAAATTCT
>Ga0068714_10003634_pt1 | contig 18041 bp, 15 predicted proteins | sample MTBNYHSulfiMetaG_FD_62988 | JGI IMG/M metagenome (GOLD analysis project Ga0068714, IMG submission 62988) | Enrichment culture microbial communities from rom New York Harbor, USA that are MTBE-degrading - MTBE-NYH (New York Harbor Sulfidogenic)... | ecosystem: Environmental > Aquatic > Marine >...
GAAGGATGAAGCCCAACACCTCAGATCGCGTTTTTCAACGGCTTGCCAACCCGGCGAGGGCGCGCCGGTGGTCGGTTTCGAGTATCGCGGTCTTTCCGGATCCGGAGGGACGAGGACCCCCGGCTGGGTTCGGTCTTTGGAAGGTAACCGCCGGCGACAGGAGATTACCCTTCCCGTTTCAGGACGATGTATGCGTGAAGAAACCGGAGAATTGAGGCAGGCTCGGCGCCGCCTTCGGGAGATTCTGGGCGATGACCGGTTCTGGACCAAGAGAGAGGACCTGGCCGTATATGGATACGATGCAAGCGGACTGCGGTTCATGCCTTGGGGAGTGGCTTTTCCGGATTCCGCAGATGAAATCGGTCGTATTCTAAGATTGGCCAATGAAGAAGGTTTCTACGTAATCCCTCGGGGAGCGGGTACCGGCATGACCGGAGGATCCCTTCCGGTGCGTTCCGGACTCGTTCTGGCGCTGGGGAGAATGAACCGGATTCTGGAGGTGGATGAGGAAAACATGGTGGCCGTGGTGGAACCCGGGGTGATTACCGGACGTCTCCAGGAGGAAGTGGAACGAGTGGGATTGTTCTATCCGCCGGATCCGGCAAGTCTGCACGTGAGCACTATCGGCGGGAATGTCGCGGAATGCGCCGGAGGAGCCCGCGCCGTCAAGTACGGCGTAACCAGGGACTACGTTCTGGGGTTGGAAGCCGTGCTTCCCACGGGAGAGCGGATACGAACGGGTGTTCGAACCGCCAAGGGCGTTGTGGGATACGATCTCACCCGATTGCTGGTGGGTTCCGAGGGGACGCTGGCTGTAATCACTCAAGTCGCGCTCAAGCTCATACCGCTGCCTTCCGCTCGGAAAACCCTGGCCGTCTCCTTCGAGCGGCTTAGGGACGCCGCGCTTACCGTGCGGGACATCATGAAAGCCAGAATCATACCCACCGTGCTGGAATTCATGGACCGGGCTTCCATCCGCTGCGTACAGGAACGCCTGAAAACCGATTTGTACGAGGGGGCCGAGGCTTTGATTTTTGTCGAGGTGGACGGCCAGGTACGGGATGTGGAAGTGCAGGCGGGGAAGATCCGGGCCGTTGCGGAGCAGAATCGGGCTCAAACTACGCGTGTGGCCGAAACGAAAGAAGAGGCGGAGGAGATGTGGAAGTTCCGGCGGTCCATATCCCCCGCCCTGTTTCATTATGCCCCTCACAAGATCAATGAGGACATTGTAATCCCCCGGAGCCGGATTCCCGAGATGATCTCGAAGATTGAGGCCGTGGGAAGAGAGTACGGGCTTCTGGTAACGACGTTCGGCCATGCGGGGGACGGAAATCTCCATGTAAACGTCATGCTGGACAAACGGGATCCGAACCAGGCCGAACAGGCCCGGAAGGCCGTGGAAGAAGTGTTTCGAGAAACGGTCCGTCTGGGAGGAACGCTTTCCGGGGAACACGGCGTGGGTCTCACCAAGGCCCCCTTCATCGAACTGGAGTTGGATTCTTTGGGATTGGATGTCATGAAACGGATCAAAAAGGCCTTCGATCCCAACGGCATCCTCAACCCCGGCAAGATATTTCCGGAGGGCCCCAGGGACCGGGCCGTGTATCGTATTTTCCACGCAGAACCCTGAACGGATTCCTTCCAAACCCCATATTGTGCGAACCGGAATCCCATTCGTCCCCTCTCGTTGCACGCGGGAAGGGGTTATCGGCTTCGAAGCCGGCAGCCAAAGTATTTTGCAGGTTCCTCACGACATGAAGCGTAACCCACGGGTCCCGGAGAAATCCGGGAACCTGAAAAAAACCGGGAAGCGCAAGACCGAGGGAAAGAAGACCCCGCCCCCTCCGCCGGAAGCTCATTCCATTCCCGGGCCTGTGGGGAACGTCCGGCTCCCGGACTCCTGGATGCGGGCCGCATGGGTCCTTCCCATCCTTCTGGCGGCGCTGTTGTATTCAGGCGTTTACGGCCACGGACTGGTTTATTGGGACGACGCCCCCATGATCGAAAAGGCATGGAGGAGCCCGCTGACCCTGGATTACGCCGTGAACGTATTCAAGCGGTTCCACGGTACGTATCAGCCCCTTCGGGATCTGTCCTATGCGCTGGACGCCCGCGTCTTCGGCGAGCGCCTCTGGGGATTTCAACTCCACAACGTCGTGCTGTACTGCCTCAATGTTTGGCTGGTCTTCCTGGTTTCCAGGCGTTGGTTTGAAAGGTTTCAGGCGTACGGCAGGAGGGGAGGAGCCGATTCGCGCGCCGTCTCGGATGCCGGAACGCTGGCCCTTTGGGCTGCGGCCTTGTTTGCCGCGCATCCCCTGCACGTGGAGGCCGTAGCCTGGTTGGCGGCTCGAAAAGAGGTCCTGGTCGGCCTTTTCTTTCTCTCGGCCATGTGGTTTTTCATGGAAATGGACCGGGTGCGCGGATACCGGCGTTGGATGTATTGGGCCGCAAGTTACCTGGCCTATGTCCTTGCGCTGTTGAGCAAACCCACCGCGGCGGCCCTTCCCGTGGTGCTGCTGTGTTACGATGTGATCCTGATCCGACCGTTTCCGGATTGGAAACGGCGCGTTTGGGTTCACCTGCCTTTCTGGCTGCCCGCGGCGGCGGCGGCCGTCTATTTCTCCTTGTTCGCCGGCACCACCGAGACCATTCTGGCCGAGGGCGACCTGCTCCAGAGGATCATGGACATGAATCGGGTCCTGACGCACAATGTATTCATCCTTGCCGTCCCGATAGGTCTGTCGGCCCGGTATGCTTTTGAATTCCAGGTCCCGTTTTGGGACCCCTTCGTGGTTACCGGTGTAATCCTCCACGCGGTGCTGGCGGCGTGCTTCATCGTGTTCCTGCGCCGGAATCGGCTCATGGCCTTTTTCCTGGCATGGTTTTACATCACCTTTCTGCCTACCTCCGGACTCATCCCCATTCCCATTCAGGCGGCGGATCGATACCTGTATCTTCCTTCCCTGGCCTTCTGTTGCATCGCGCCCCTGGTGATGACGGAGAAAGCCGGTCCCCGGCTCCAGCGCCGATTTCCCTCCGCGGGCCGCATGGGAGTGCTTGTGGTCCTTTTCTTCCTGTTGGGGAGCTATTCCTGGATTACGGTGCGGCAGGTACGGATATGGCGTGACGATTATACTTTATGGAGTCATACCGCCGCCGTGAGTCCCACGGACCTGGCCTATTTCAGCCTGGGAGAGGCGTATTACCGAAGGGGGGATCGGGCGCGGGCGGAAGCCAACTATCGTTTGGCCCTGGAAATCAATCCTGCATTTCCCAATGCCTTAAACAGCTTGGGGAGTTTGATGCTTCTGGACAAACGCGTTCGGGAGGCCGAAGAGCTGTATCTCAAGGCGCTGGAGGTCGATCCTAAACATCCCCATGCCCACCGGCACCTGGCAATGGTGTACATTACGATGAAACGATACGATCGGGCTCTGGATCATGCGGAGAAGGCGTTCCGGTGGGGAGCGAGAGACCCGGCGCTTCTGGACATGCTGTGCCGCCTGTACTATTGGAGGAAACAACCCTACGAATTGGTCCGGACCGCCCAACGCCTCGGACGATTCGAGGCGGAAGCGGCCAGGGCCCATATGTATTTGTCCCATGGATTCCAGATGATGGGGAACCCGGAGGCCGCCCGGCGGCATCATGCACAGGCCTATGAACTCGATGCGCGACTGGCTGCGGAAACGGAACGGATGCTTTCGGGTGCCTCGGATGTTCGGGAATAAGGCGGGCATCCGGGAGATGGGCACACGGCAGCGAAACACTGTGGAGGAAATCGGATGACTCGGGACCATGCGTTCGACATGGAAAGATTCAAGTGCGTATCCCCCCTGGACTATCGTTACTACGGGGGAGACGACGGCCTTTTCAGAGACCTCGGTCCGTATCTGTCCGAAGAGGCGAACATTCGGTATATTTTTCGAGTGGAATGGGCGTTGGCCCGGGCGTTGATAAGACGGAAGCTGGCTCCGGCGGAACTGGTTTCCGGCATCGAATCCGCCATGGAAGAGATCCATCCCAGGGAGGTCTACGAAGAGGACCGCCGGGTGCATCACTATCTCAAGGCGGCCGTGAATGTGCTCAAGGCGCATGTCCCCGAAACCTTGAGAGAATTTATCCATCTGGGCGCCACGTCCTTCGATGTGGTGGACACGGCCAATGCGGTGCGTCTCCGGGAATGCTACGAAAACGTGATTCATCCGAAGGGGTTGGCCCTGATGAAAGTCCTGATGGAGATCGCCCGCCGCGAAAGAGGGACCGTGCAGGTTGGGCGGACGCACGGCCGTTTCGCTTCCCCGGTGACATTCGGGTATTTCCTCTCCGGTTATGTGGATCGATTCGGAACCGGCCTCCAGGAAATGGAAGGCGCCGCCCGTAAACTGGTGGGCAAACTTTCGGGCGCCGTGGGTTCCTACAATGCCCTTTCCCTTCTGGTGGAGGACCCCGCAGACATGGAAAAGGAAGTGCTGGCCGACCTCGGGATCGAACCGGCCCTCCACTCGACCCAGATCGTACAACCGGAATATATGGCCCGGTTTGTGTGCGCGGTAATCGTTGCCTTCGGAGTCATGGCCAACCTGGCGGATGATCTGAGACACCTGCATCGTTCCGAGATCGACGAAGTGCTCGAACCGTTCGGAGCGGCCCAGGTAGGCTCCTCCACCATGCCCCACAAGCGGAATCCCTGGAACCTGGAACACGTGAAGAGCCAGTACAAAGCGTTTATGCCCCGCGCCGTCACCGTGTTCCTGGACCAGGTTTCCGAGCACCAGCGGGACTTGACCAACAGCGCCTCGGGCCGCTATGTTCCGGAAGTGCTGGTCGGGTTTTACGACGCCCTCTGCCGAATGGTCTGGATCCTGGAGGGGCTGGAAATCCGCAGGGATTCCCTGAATCGGAACCTCGAAGAGGCCATCCCCGAAATCAGCTCGGAGCCCCTCTACATCGCCCTCAGCCTGGCGGGCATCGAGAACGCCCACGAGGTGGTGCGCCGGGCCAGCCATGCCCGGACCCCCCGGGAGACCGTGTGTCAGGCATTGGAACGCGAGGAATCTCTGCGGCGCCGGCTGGAGGAGGTCCCGTCCAAAGCGTTGGCGTCTGCGAGGAATCCCCGGACGTATACCGGCATGGCGGAGTCCCGTACCGAACTCATCTGTGAAACCTGGGAGCGGAGACTGTTTGGATCCGGTGAATCGGCGGGTTGACGCCTCGAAAAAGCGACCTTGAGAATGCCGTTTGACATCGTCGACGCTTCGCCCCGGCGATTCCCTAACAGCCTGTTGATACAGCGTATTGCGGGCAGGCCGGTGAACATCCATGAGATGCAAGGCGGGCGAATCCTGAGGAATGAGGCGTACAACCGGTACGCCGCAAGGACGCCTGTCTGCGTGGGACGCACAGGCAGACAGGATGAAGCGCAACACAGCAGATCGCGTTTTTCAACGGCCTGCAAAAAGGAAAACGGGCGGTCGTCCATTCAAGGAGCGCCTTTCATGAAAACAGCCTTGGTGTTACACACCATGGAATCCAAAGCAGCGGCGGGTCCCGCCGTGGGAATCGGTTTGAAGAACCCCAGAAGCGGTTCCGGCGAATGGCTTCTGCTGACTTCCCCGTGTGAATCCTACGATGCGTTCGTCCTGGAAGTGGAGAAACTCAAATCGATCCTGAATGATCTTCTCGGGGAGGCGAAGAATGCCTTTTCCGGGGTTTCCGGCGGCAAACGGCCCGAGGATCTCTGGGCCTGGCTGGAACAATCCCCGGATGAAAACTCGATGATCAGCCGGTTCAACGGCCTGGAGGAGTCCGTGCGCGGGGACCTGGCGGATTACGTGTTCAGGACGCAGAACATATTCAAAGGCTATGCTTCCGTGTTCTCGGTACGGTATCGGGAGGACGCAAGTCTCCTGGAATGAGGAGCATGGCGCCGGACGTAAGGGAAACGCCCGTGTCACCCCGTCCTAACGGAGGGATGCGCGCACATTCCCGCCGGATCAGCCGAACACCTCCTTCCAGGCGGCCTTTCTGTCGAATTCCACCACAGTATCCTGCTCGGTTCCGAGGATGTGCAGATCGGCGAGTTCCCGGATTACCTGGAGGATTTCCGGAGGATCGGCGCCGGTGAACGCGGCCAGGTCGGTTACCGGGTCCCGGCCGGCTTGCAAGGGCCATTCCTTCACGAAATAAAGAATGGCGGTGAGCTTGATCCGTTCGCGGATGGCTTCCTCCAATGCCTCGTTGGTCTGTTTCAGTCTGTGGGCCATCTCCCGGAGCATGCTCAGAGACACCCCCCCGCTGTCGCGGAGCAGGTTCTTGAAAATGTCCCCATGGATCACCGCCACATTGCTGTCTTCCGTGGCATACGCGGATGCCGTGCGGCTTGCTTTGATCAGCGCGGCCATTTCTCCGAAATACTCTCCGGGGCCCATTTCGGCCAGTATCTTGGTCACTTGTCCCGCCTGTTTCACCACTCGTATATGACCCGACAGGATGTAGTACATTTCGGTGGAGGTGTCTCCTTCCTGGAAGATATAGGACCCCTGGGGAAAGACCCTTCCGAACTTTCGGAACAGGCGTTCGTCGATCTTCATAGAGCCCCTCCCCTGCCCCGGAGAAACGCTTTCTCCAGCAAAATCAGATCCCGCTTCTGGTAGGCGGATACGAGTTCCGCACAGAACAACAGGATCGTGGACACGTAAAACACCCAGATTACCAGCAAGACGACCGTTTCCAGGGAGCCGTAGATCACGTCGTAGTTCGCTCTGTTGGTAATGTACCAAGTGAACAGGTGCTTGGTGATTTCCAAGAGGGCCGAAAACAGGGCGCTTCCCATGAGTGCGTTTAAAAAGCGGACCCTGCCCGTGGGAATCACCTTATATAGAAAGGTCACAAAGGCGGTCATAACCAGATACGGGAGAATGTACTTAAACAGGATGCCCTGAAGGACGCCCTGAAAAATCCACGCGCCGTGGAGATCCAGAGGGAGTCGTTCCAGGAGAGCGGCCACATACGTAATGGCTGCGTTCAACAAAGCCACGGTCCACCCCATGGGGATCATGGCGATGGCCAGAAGTTTCCCCACGAAAAAGTTTCGGGACTGTGGGGAGCGGAAGATGATGTTGAGTGCGGTCTGGAGTGCGTTAAAAATCAGGGACGAGGACCAGATCAGGGTCAGAACGCCCACCCAACCCAACATTCGGCCCTTTTCTTCAAGCTGTCCGACCTGCGTGATCAGGGATTCCGAAAAGCCCGGATGGAATTCCCGGACGACGCGAAGCACCTCCTGTTGGAGGTCCGGGATAAAACCGAAGAAGGTGCTTCCTACGATCAAGGTTAGGATGAGCAAGGGGATGGAGGAAAGAATGGCGTAAAACGCTATGGCCGCCGCCAGATTTACGTCCCCGTTGTACCTGAAGTTCTTCAGGGCGTACAGAAAGACGTCCCCGCCGGAAGCCAACGTCAGGGAAAGGGGTGAAGCACCCTCAAGGCATTTGGATTGCCGGCGAATCCGGGCTTTAAGCGCTGACAGAAGCATGCGAGAGAAATACCGCCGCCGTGGCGCGCGGGCCGGAACTCTCCGCGGCGCCGAATTGGATCTTAGCAGGCCGATTCCGGGGAAAAGCGCCTTCCCGCCGGGCCGTCAGGGGCACAAAGGTTGCAGCCCTTGAGATTCCAGGCTTTCCAGGTAAGGGCGCAGGCGCTCCATCACCCCGTGGTCTTGGGATGCCTCCAGGCTCCGGACAAGGGACTGAACCCGTTCCGCGTTTCCGAGATAGAAAAACACGTAAAACGCTCTTTCCCTGAAGTCCCGCGCCTGAGCTTCCCGGCCCATGGCCAGGGCCAGATCGGCGAGCAGAAGGAGGTCTTCGCCGATGCCCGAGGTGCGGCCTTCCGCCTTGTCCATGGCCAAGGCTTCAAGCGCCCGGTCCATGGCTTCGGAGGTGCGTCCCATTCCCCGATACGTTTGCGCCAGATGGTAGTATACGGAAGCGGCGGCCCGCGGATCTTCCGAGGGGGGAAGCCGTTTCAGCGCGTCTTCAAACCGGCTCAACGCCTCTTCGTAGCGTTTCTCCTCCAGATGCAGGACCCCGTCCACGACCAGCCATGAGGCCTCGATCCTGCGGGTTGGAATGGACTCCTCCTGAAGGCGTTCCAGTTCGCGGCGCGCATGGGAGAGTTGTCCGGCCTGGATGTAGAAACGGCAGCGGTTCAGGCGGTTGTAAAAGAGGGATTCCCGATGCCGTTCTTCCCGATGCACGGCTTCGGCCTCGTCCAACAGCCGGAAAGCATCCTCCCACCGGGACTGAGACGCCAGGAGCACGGCCAGACTTTCGAGATTCTCGGCCACCCCTTTCCGATGATCCACGGAGCGGTTCAACTCCAAGGCAGTGCGGATGAGGGTTTCCGCTTCCGCCTCACATCCCGCCTGGAAAGCGGCCGCCGCCTTTTCCGTGTACCCGGCGGCTTCCCCGAGTCTCGGAGGCGGCGGCTTGGGAGGCGATGCGCACCCTGCCGCGAAACAAGCAAGGACCGACAGCAGAAGCAGAGACACGGCGGTGTGATTCATGGCCGGCCTCCTCTCAAATCCAACTCCAACGGCTTTCGAGGCTCCTCGGCGGGAAGGCCCATTCGAACAAGCGGGTTCTTTTTCAGGGCGCTCACCGCCTCGCCCGCGTCGTCCATGGTTCTGCGGGCGCTTTGCACCACCGGCGGGAGACTGCGGAGCAGATGGCGGACGTCTTCGGTCATCTGTGGAAAGGTTTCCACGGCCGGCTGAAGGGTGGCCAGCAATGAGGATACCCGGTCCATCACGTCGCCGAATTGCGCCAGGGCGGTCTCGGTCTCGGCGGTGATCCGGACGAGTTCGCCGGAGACGGAACGAAGATTGGCCAGGAGGGGGGCCGCTTCCGCCATACTCTGTTCGGCGGAAACGTACAGCCCATCCTCCCGAAGGATCCTACCCAGGGCGCCTTCCCCCCGATTCAGATGTCCCAGCATGAGATGCAATTCATGCAGCGGGCCGAAGAGCGGTCCCTCCGGCTCCTTGAGCCGCCGGGTGATCCGGGCCACGTCTTCCATAATGCGGGTGGCCGTCTCGAACTTCTCTTCGAGTTCCAGGGATCGGACATACTCCAGGTAGTCCGTGATGGACTTCTTGTCTTCGGAAGGTATCCTGGAATCCTTGGGCAAAGGGGGCGCCGAAGGACTGCCGGGAGTCAGGGAGAGGTAGGATGTGCCGAGAATCGGGGTCCCCGTAACCGTGAGAAGCGAATCCGCGCGCACCTTCTCGGCGTAGGACTCGAGAAGTTTCAAGGATACCTGCACCTGGTTGGATTCGTCGATTTCAATGGAAGTCACCTTACCTATTTCGATGTTCAGCATTTCGACCCTGGAGCCGGGTTGCAGGCCGTAACCTTCCCGGAACACGGCGTAGTAGGAATCATACTGCCGGAACCAACCCTTTCCTCTGCCGATAAAAACCAGGGAAATGATCAGCAGGACCAGGGTGACCACCAGGAATACGCCCACGATTTGATCCAGGAATCGGTATTTCAAGACGCCCCTCGATTTCCGCCGCCGGCGGACACGGGCATGTCCGACGCCACGGCTCCCCGCTCCAGTACGATGAGTCGGTCTCCGACCTTCCGAATCAACGCGGAGTCGTCTTCGGACATGAGAATCGAGATGCCGCGGGCGGCTTTTTCTTCCTCCAGGAAGCGAACCAGGAGGTCTACGGCTTGCACGGAAAAGGCGATCCTGGGATGATCCAGCACGGCAATGCGATAGTCTTTGAGAAACTCTCGAACCGCCACCGCGCGCTTCCTGAGTTCCGGTTCGACGTCCGCGGGCCGGGCGTGGAGGTAAGGCTCCAGGCGGAATCGTTCCAGAAGCGGCATGGCGTGGCGACGCGCTTCCGCGGGATCCCGGTCGAAATGATACCGGTGGTACAGCGTCACATTGTCCAGCAAGGTCAGATTACTGATCAGCACGCCGGTTTGGGGTAAGTAGGCCACACGTTTGCGCAGGGTAAGCAGTTCCTTTCGAGAGTCGAAATCAATCCTGGATCCCCCCATGTACATGTCGCCGTCCGCGGGTTTTTCCAGCAGGGCGAACACTCTCAGCAGAGTGGTGTCCGAAAGGTCCGGGGTGTCCTGCACGACGGTGCACTGCCCCGGAGCCAATGCCACGGAGACATTGCGCAATACGGGATCCTTATTCAGATAAACGGTCACGTTCCGGCATTCCGCCGGTATCTGGGACATACCATCACACCATGTAAAGAACAGCGGAAATGACCAGATTCCAAACAAAGCACAGCAGGAACGCATACACGGACGCCTTGCTGGTCTGAGGCGGAATCTGGGTGACCCCCTTTTCCGCCTGCATGCCCAGATACAGACTGACGGTGGAAATGATCAGGCCGAATCCGAGCCCTTTGAACAGGCCGGCCATGAGATCCGTGGTCCCGATGGCGGCGGGAAAGGTGGTCCCGATGTTGGAAAAGGGAATATCCGCCAGCAGCCATCCGAAAAAATAGCCTCCCACCACGGCGCAGAGGTCGAAATAGAGGAACAGGGCGAGAACGGACACCGTCATGCCCACAAGACGGGGAAACGCGATGTAATGCAACGGATCGATCCCGTCGGCCGCCAGGGCTTCGATTTCTTTCAATACGGACATGTATCCGGTTTCAATGGAAATGGCTACGCCCGACCTCAGGATGACGAAAAAAGCCGTCATGATGGGACCCACTTCCCGGATGATGAAAATCACCAGGAATGAGTCCAGCAGTTCCGCGCCTCCCACGCGGCTCAATTGCCCGAAACCCTGGATGACCACCAGGGCGCCCAACAGCGCCGCCAGAACCCCCAGAACAAAGAGGGACTGGATCGCGGTGAAGTAGATCTGTTGCCGAATGATCTTGCGGATGACTTTTCTTCCGGTACGGCGATACGTGAAAGCCACCCGCCAGCAGTCGTAGAAAAAGGCAAGGCCGTTCAGGACATTGGAAACCGCCTGCAAAAAGGTGTATCCCCAGTATCCGAAAAAATCGGCGAAGCGGTTTCTCGGCTCCATTACGGCACGCGGAATAAGAGCACCACTGCGCGGGCAGGTCGATTTCGCCCACACCGTATGCTTCGCTCCCGGAGTAACAGGTTCATTCTCAAAGCTTTCTAGGGATGAACTTGATTTTCAACCGGTTGTGGGATGCTTCCAGGATATCCACGCGGAAGGACTCGAAATCCTTTAGAGCCAGTTCATCCGCCAGGTCCTGGGCGGTGCCCGAGTATTCGATCTCGAGAACGGCCGACCCCGATGCGAAGGTTCTCTGGTAAACGGTGCTCACCCCCCGCACTTCGTCCTTGAGAAGGCTCTTGAATCGGACAAAATCCGAATACCCGGTGACTTCGACGATATCCAGGGTCACCGTGGCGGTTCCCTCGGCGCGTCCCGCCCACTGGTCGATGATACGATCCACCAGGGTCTTGCTCAAATTGGCCGAGGCTTTCTTCAGGGCTTCTATGCCTCCGCTCATGGGGTCGATATGTGCGGCGGCGGCTCCCGCGTTGGCGGAGGCAAGCACATGGCTGTTATCCACCTGTATGGCCCTGGCCGAAATTTCGGCCCGGCAGGAATGCAGGTCATACCCCTGGATTTTGCCTGAATCCTTGGCCACGGCCCGACCTACCACAACCACTTCCGCATCGTATTCCCGGGCCAGGCTTACGGCCTCGCCGTCCGTGGGGCTGGCGGAGACCTTCCGGGAAGGGCGTTTCAACGAATGGTCCACTATGAGAAAGCGCCGGCTCAGAAAATAGTCCTGAAGCGCCGCGTCCACCACCTGGCCCCCCATGCCGGCCGTCCCTTCCCACCACGCGGTGGGCTGGTTCCTCCCTACTTCGGTTTCGGCGATCATGAAGAGGACCCGCGGACGCCCGACTTTTCGGATGACCCGGCCCAGGTCTTCCTTTAAGGGGGCCAGTTTCACGTGCGCTTCGATGGAGACCCGGAGCAGATTGTATTCGGCGGATTCATTCAGGATGGTGTATTCCTGGATATAGCCCGTGGAGCGGGCGTAAATTTCGTCCTTGATGACGGCGTAGTTGCGCGTCAACGTCTCCGAGTCGATGAGTACGCCTACGGCGACTTCGACGGCATTGCGCTGGGCGTCCTTGAGGGCTTTGTCCCGGGCCAGCGCCCGGTCTCCGGCAAGAACCGCTCCCACGCCGTCGGCGGTCACCACTCGGACGGCTTCTTCCGCCGAATGAGCCGGGGACATCCAACCGAGTGCGATGCACAGTGCGAACATTCGGATTGCCTTGATTTTCATAACGACTCCCGACCATGAGGTGAAAAAAAGCCCACCACATCCCACGGGGCGGGCGGCCGTCCGGAACCGCGCCCCCCGGAGCCCTCTAACGGGTCGTGGACACGAAGAAAAAGCGCTTTTCTCCCTGTTTGAGGGTCACCGTTCCCAAGGGAACCTTTTCCACCTGGGAACCCTTTTTGTCATAGCATTTCGCTTCCAGGCCGTACGTGCCCGGAGGCAGATGGAGTTGGGCCAGCCGGATCTCCGCGGGCAGCGTCACCCATCCGCGCAGATCCGCCTGTTCGGAAATGATGATGTACGCATCGCCCAGGGCTTTCACCAGCAGCCCGGCCATATATCCCCAGGCCTGCTCGGCCTGCTGCTGGGCCACCTTGGTGGCCGCATACTTGGCCATGGCCCGGGTAATGGCCTTGGTCATGATCCGGCCTTTGCGGTTTTCCAGATTGAGGTGGGCGATGTGGGCGATGGGCTCCCCCAGTTCGGTATCGCTGGTAAAGGTCTGTTTCCGGCCCACGGCGTGCGCCGTGATCCGGGCGCGATCCACCCGGTACGACCGGTTCACGTATTTGGGAAACGCCACCTTGATGATGTGGCCGTCCGGAAGAGGACACACGATGCTGCGTTCCACCTTGGACGGCGACTTCCCGTTGAAATGGATCACCGTTACCGTAGCCTGCTTCTCCGCCTCCTTGAGGGAAACGTAAGGCAGCGATCCCACCCGTTTCCTGGCCTCGGCCAGTTCGGATTCGCCCGCCCACTCGGACAGGGCGAGAACCTGTTTCCTGAGGAGTTCGGGAATCGGGGTTCCATAGTTCTTGGCGTAATCCTTTTCGTAAATTTCCAGGGCTTTCCGGTAGGACACGAAGGCGTCGTTGAGATTGGCGGAAGTGGGATCCGATTGGTACAAAATGCCCATGAGCCAGCGTACGAAGGCATCCTCTCGGTACGCGTTCTTCCTGTCCTCGGGATACGAGGCGTTAATGGCCGATAACTTGGAATCCACTTTCCGGGCTTCCACCAGGGCCCCGTCCAGGTTCTTCTCCTGGAGATACGCCAGGGCCAGGAACAGGTTGATCATGACGGATTCATAGTCTTCGCCCCGATAGGGAGCCGTCAGATCGTTGACGATGAAGGTCGTGGCCTGCAGGGACAGGGACTTCGTATACAGTTCCTCGTCCAGACGTTCGGCTTCCGTCAGCGCCTGGAGCGACGCGCCGTATTGGGCGGCATACAGGTTCACCAAACCGTTCTCGAGCAGAAACAACAGGCGGTTGCGGTCCTTGAAATCGACGGAACGCTCGGACAACACCGTAGCCGCCGCGGTAAATTGCCCACGATCCAAACAGGAAGTGACTTCCGTATACAAAGGCAAATAGTACTGGATGTCGGTCGAAGCAACCGTTTCCTCGATCTTGAAATCGGACAGCTGCACCGTTTCTTCGGCAGGGGGGGAATCCGGGGCCTTACCCGTATCCGGCTTCTTGGGGGCGCCTTTATGGGCCAGGATCGTGCGTTCTTCTTTCTTGGAATCCGCCGGAGAAACGGCTGTGGAGAGACGGTCCCCGATCTTCTTCAATCCCGAAAAGACACCGGCGCCGCCTCCTTCCCCGGCAAACGGGTCGTCCCGGGAAGCGCCCGTGCGCTTCGAAGACTTTTCGGAATCCTTTTGGGCATCCTGTCCGGGGAGTGCGGAGGAAATCTGCGTCCCGAGTTTCAGGAGTCCGGAAAACATCCCTTCTCCGGAATCCGCTTTTCGGCCCCCCTCTGCGGAAAAGGGATCACCCCGCTGGTGGCTCTTCCTGGGCTGCTTTTTGGAATCCGCCTGAGCCGTCCGATCCTTGGACGCCTCCGTCCCCGCCGTTTGCTGTTGCGTGGTCACACAGCTCATCACCAGCAGGAAACATCCCGCCATCCCCCATGCGACGACGCTTTGAAACCGTTTGAATCCGTCCATGGCGTCCTCCGGGATCCCAACGAATACGTGCAGACGCACCGGTACCGGGAAAACCCGGATGGTAGGCGCCCGTTTACAGGTACGTGCGGCAGGCTGTTGAAAAACGCGACCTGCGGTCACGCCGACGGCGTGGCTTGCATCTCGTCGTTGTGCGCCGGCCTGCCCGCAATACGGTGTATCAACGGCCTGTTAAAGGCTGTACTTGGGACGTTTTACCACTTTCTTGATCTGCTTTTCCCCGATCCAGGCCTTCCGGTTGGACTCCAGTTCGATCAGCTCCAGGTTCACCTGGTACAGAATCACGTATTCGCCTTTGATTTCGTCCTTCACGGAGTTTACGAACCCCTTGAGCATGTAATCCGCCCCGGTTTCGGCGCTGATCGCCTTGGCCGAATCCGCGGAAGTGAAGCCGAGCTGCATGTCCGTCTTCTCTTCCCGGAGTTCCCGCCGTTCGTCCTTGGAGGCCACGAAATCCACCCGCCCGGAATTGATGAGGGCGCGCTCCAGGTTCTTGCTGAAGAGCTGGGTATTGATGTGCTCATGGCTGCGGTTCAGAACGGTTCCCACGATGAGCACGGGATTTTTGCCCCGGCTGCTCACCTTGTACTGCTCAAGCCAGGGCCGGCCCAGGCAATCCTGAATCATTTCCTCGGCCACCAGCCGGGAATCCGTGTCGTTCCAGCGGCCGCTTAGATCAATGGATTCGTCCACGGCCGTTCTGCGTACTTCGGGCGCCGTGGAGCAGCCCATGGATACCAGGGCCGCCAAACCGACGGCAAAGAGTATGGACCCAATTCGTTTCATGCCTGCTCCCTCCTTGAGGCTTTCATAATTATCTTTTCCATTCTATAGTATTCCGCGCCGGTGAGACAGAAAAAAACAATAAAAAAGGAATGCGGCGCCGGGATAGGAGAAGCGGGGCGCGCGAATGCTCAGGAATAAGCGGTACACGAATCCGCACGCGGGCAGGGACATCCGGGCCCGGCCGGCGGTTGAACCATGCCGCGGGATTCGTCACGCCGTCCGTCGAGACGAATCCCGACTCTACGTCATTTTGTTTTGACAGGCAGGGGATTCGCAATCTAAAAATGAAGTAGTCCGCCACTTCCCCGGAGCAAGGAAGGTTTGCGTGCATCCTTTCGTTCGCCAGAGAGCGTGGTTGCAATACACTCTCGTGAGTCTGGGCATCACCGGCATGGTCCTGGCCCTCTACCTGGCCAAGCCCCCCTTCATGGAGATCCTGGAAACCAAGTCCCTGGATCTGCGCTTCCTGTACCGGGGCTCCGTTCCTCCGGGCGATGCGGTTGCGCTGGCCGTCATCGATGAGAAAAGCCTGGATCGCCTGGGCAAGTGGCCCTGGCCGCGGAGCCTCTTTGCGCGGTTGATCGAGGTGCTGGACGGAATGGGGGTGCGCGTCCTGGCCCTGGACGTGGGCTTTTTTGAACCGGATCGAAATTCCGGCTCCTACGCGGTTCAAGCCGTGCGGTCCGCCCTGGAGACGCACCGGCTTCTCACACCGGAAACCCGCGCGATCCTCGAGGAGCAGGAAGCCATGCTGGACGAGGACCTCCAGATGGCCCGAGCCATCCGAAATTCGGCCATGAGCGTGGTGCTGGGATACTATTTTCACGCCGAAACCGAAACGGCGGCCCACGTGGACGAAGACCGCCGGGGAGAAAGAAACGCCCTGATTCGACGGTCGGCCTACAAGCTGATCAAGTATCGTTCGCCCGAGGCGCGGCATGCGCCCCTTATCACCATGCACATGCCCGAACCCAATGTTCCCGTTCTCATGGAAGCCGCCCGGTACGCGGGGTATTTCAATATCTTTCCGGATAAGGACGGCGTGGTCCGCTGGATGCCTCTGCTGCTCCAATGCGACGGGCGCCTGTATCCCTCACTGAGTGTTCAGGCCCTCGCGGCCTATCTAGGAGGTTCGCCCCCGCGCCTGACCCTGTCTTCCTACGGGGTGGAATCGCTCCAACTGGGAAACAAGGTGGTTCCCACGGACGAACTGGGACGCATGCTCATTCCCTACCTGGGTCCCCGGGGGACCTTTCCCTATCATTCCATCGTGGACATCCTGGACGGGAACATTCCCCGTGAGGCCCTGCAAGACCGCATCGTGCTTCTGGGGGCCAGCGCGGTGGGGTTGTACGATCTCCGGGTGACTCCGTTCAGTTCGGCTCTACCGGGTCTTGAAATTCATGCTTCCGTGATGGACCGTATTCTCGAGGAACGCTTTCTCGTTCGACCCGAATGGCTCTCCCTGTTCGATGTGCTGCTGATTCTTTCCGTGGGATTGGGCTTCGGGTTGCTCCTTTCCCGCCTGCAGGCGGTGGGAGGGGCGCTGTGCGGCATGGCGTTCCTGGGGGGCTACGTGGGCTTCGCCCAGTTCATGTTTGTCCGGCAGGGTGTGTGGATCAGCCTGGCATATCCCGCGGCGAATCTGGTCCTGGTCTATTCCGCGGTTACCGTGCTCCGGTATTTCCGGGAGGAACGGGAGCGCCGTAAGGTCAAGCACGCCTTCGATCACTATCTGACGGCCTCGGTGGTCAACGAGATCCTGAAACATCCCGAACGGCTGAGACTGGGGGGTGAAAAGAAGAGTCTCACGGTCATGTTTTCGGACATCCGGGGATTCACCTCCATGAGCGAATCTCTGAATCCGGAAGAACTGGTGCAATTGCTGAACCGATACCTGTCTCTCATGACGGATATCGTATTCAAGTACGAAGGGACCCTGGACAAGTATATCGGCGACGCCATCATGGCCGTTTGGGGCGCTCCCCTTCCCCAGGAAGACCATGCGCGCCGCGCCTGCTCGGCGGCCCTGGAAATGGTCGAGGCCCTGGCCCTGTTGGACCCGCTCCTGAAAGAGCTGCACATCGGGGCGTTCCGCGTGGGAATCGGCGTCAACACGGGGGACATGGTGGTGGGGAACATGGGATCGGACCGCCGGTTCGATTACACGGTCATGGGAGACAGTGTGAACCTGGCGTCCCGATTGGAGGGAACCAACAAGCAGTACGGCACGAGCATTCTCCTCAACGAAACCACCCATGAAGTCGTGAAAGACGCGTTCGTCTGCCGGGAACTGGATCGCATCCGGGTCAAGGGCAAGACCCGGCCCATCACCATTTTCGAACTGCTGGGCCGCCGCGGGGAGGCGTCGGAACCGGAGTCCCGGCTCCGCGCTTTCCGGGAAGCGCTCGAACTCTATCGGCAAAGGCGGTTCCAGGAGGCCTTGGAGCGGTTCGAGACGCTCCGGATGGAGAATCCCGAAGATGAACCCGTCCGCCTGTACTCCGAAAGATGCCGGGAATATCTGGTTCGGCCCCCGCATCCGGATTGGGACGGCGTATTCGTGATGCCGGAGAAATGACGGGGCCTTTGCGCCCGGCGAGCCGGTAGTGCGAAAAGAGACTTGCGGTGAGGCCGCTGAAAGGCGATGATAGACTACAGGCTTTAGAAAAAGCGCGATCCGGCGTCCCGCCGACGGCGGGGTCGAAGGCGCGCCTTGCATCTCATCGTTTTGCACCAGCCTGCCGAAATACGGTTTATGGACGGGCTGATGGATCGGGCGCCCGGATCGGCGGGAACGGGGCGCCTGGGAGGTACGCCGGAATGATTACAAACGACGCGACATGCGGCGGGCGCCGCTTCGGTCGCGGCCGCCGGCCGGGCCGTATCGTAAGGTTCACCGGCGTTCCGGAGAGAGACGAGTGAACCCGGAACGTCGAAGCCGGACAT
>Ga0068714_10003636_pt1 | contig 18039 bp, 16 predicted proteins | sample MTBNYHSulfiMetaG_FD_62988 | JGI IMG/M metagenome (GOLD analysis project Ga0068714, IMG submission 62988) | Enrichment culture microbial communities from rom New York Harbor, USA that are MTBE-degrading - MTBE-NYH (New York Harbor Sulfidogenic)... | ecosystem: Environmental > Aquatic > Marine >...
AAGGACGTCGAAGAAACGAGGCTCCGGGAAGTGGATCTGACCGAAACTGAAGCCTGGCAGGCCCGCCTGAGACTGAGCCAGGCTATCGCCTGTGACTATGAACATCGGCCTTGGGACTCGGACGGCCGGCGAATCGAGAAGATTTTCCTGTCGGTGCTCTCATGGGTCATACTGATATGGACCTCTTTCCATAGTCTCTACCCTCGATGGCGCGGGACATCACGCGTCTCGCTGGAGCCCAAAGCGTTCAGCGCCATCGGGTCGGGTCTGGCGATTCTGGTCTGTCTGTTGGCGTTCTTGACGTTCTACCGAGCGCCACAGAGTAGATTGTTCCTGCCGTCCTTGACGGATATGCTCTGGTTCATAGTCCTGCTGTTGTGGGTTTTCGGTGGGCGCGGTCTGGCGAGGGTCGCCGGCATGACTCATCCGCCACAGCGGAGGCGGTGGGTGATCGGGTTCGGGCTCCTCGTAGTCAATGGCGCTGTCCTGCTGCTGATCGCCAACAGCCATTTCCTCTGGACGCGGACGTTCGCGGGATGGTCCGGGCATGTTGCCGTCTTCGTCACGTGGCTGATCTTCTGCCTGCTGCTGTGGATCGGGGCCGGCCGGCGGGCGCTGGTCTTCGGTCGGTACCATCGCATGTTCGCCGTCATGGTTGTCGTCTTGTGGGTCGGGTTCCTGTTAGCCTTTGACCTGGCCGGCGCAGCATGGCGCTGTGAGAGCCGCGTCTACGCGGAATCGTTGTCGGTCTACACCCCGCTTCCCGCCGCGACGGAAGAGACGTACAACCGCGTCATTCGCGATGCGCCGCCTCTGAGGTATCGAGGGAGCGACCCGAATGCGCTGCCCGAGTACGTCCGGTACATGACCCCGGCGGATTTCGAGGTCTTCCTCGCCAGACGGCGCGCCGAAGGGCGTCCTCTGAGCCGGTCGCAGATTGACGACCTGACGTACGGATTGGCCCGCGACCTGCGTCCGATCATCGAAAAGGCGCTGGATGCATCAGACGCCGCGCCTTCGTCCGCACCGTAACACCTGCACGAATGCAGGTCATTGCTGTCCATCGCCACCAACAGCGTCTGCCGATCCAGGACGGGCCATCCGTAGCGTGCGATGAAGGCTTGAGTCTCCAGCAAGATACGTTACAATTCGCGTTGATCTTGCAGTCAAAAGTCAGGAGTCTAACCGCAGCCTGCTGAGGCTGAACCCCAAACCCGAAGACCAACAACTCACTGAGGAGCATCGGCCATGATCGCGCGTTTGCCTGTCTGGATGGTCACATCATGTTTACAGAGGACGGCGTGGGTGATCCTTTTCCTGGTCGCTGTCGCGATATCATCAGCATCCGGCGATGAGACAAACGCCAAGGTCGCTGTCTGGGACACGGGATCGCCTCTTTCCGGCACCATCGATATGCGAAGCCGGGCTGGATGGAAAGCCGTCCCTCCCGATCTTCTCGCGCTTGAGGCTGATCCACCCAAGGCCTCTTCTGACCCTGGCTACTACGGCAGAGAATATGCTTTCGCGGGAGACGCGGTCGTAGAAAATGACTCTGTAACGGTCGTCTTCGCATCGAGCAAGAGGATGGTGACGGTCTACTCGCGGACCGACGCGAGCGAACCGGTCGTGGGACTTGTCCCGCTGCAAGACAGGACCAAACGGACGAACATCAAGCGTTGCAGCATTCTTCAGAATACCGGTGACGAGGTGAGCCTGGAGGTCTTCTTTTCCGGCGGCGGCGGTCAGGATTTGTCCGTCGTCTTCGCGTTTGACAAGACACCGGTCATCGAGATCAGACCTTCCGGAAGGATGGACGGGATCAGCCTCGCGACTTCGATTGAGTACGGTGTGGCCGCCAGCTTCGTCGGTGACGACCTGATATTCAGCCCCAAGGCGTACCCTTCGGCGAACACACTCTCCGTTCCGTCTGAGAACCTCTTTCTTGGATTGTTGAAAGGCCAGAGCCGTGTCCTGGTCATGACGTGGCCGAAGGGACAGCAACAGATGCAGCTCCAATTAGGTGGCGAAGGACCGGACGGACGCCTCATCAATGCCATTGATTTTGACAATGACCGGCAGAGCATCTATCTGGCCCTGCTGGAGGCTCCCGGCATCTGGCACCGGGAAGAGTTGAAGCTTTCCTACCTGGAGAAGGACGTGACGTCGAGCTGGAAACGACCTTTCCCAGCCAAATGGGTCACGCAATTGGATGAGGCCGGCGTGAAGGCCACGTACGCATTCCGAGAATCGAAAGGCCAGATCTGGCGGGGTGTCGCGGGCATGTACACTTATCCCGTCTGGTTCGACGGAGACCAGGCGGTGTATCGCCTGGGCAAAAAGGTGCTGCCCCGAGGAGAATCGATCGTCTATTTCCTGGAAGGCCAGGACACTCCTGCTTCGGTCTCCACCCCGGTTGATATCCTGAAGGACACACTGGGCAGGTCGATGTGCGAGTCGATCCTCGACGTGCCCGGCCGCAAGCTGCGCACCCACCACCGCAGAGGAGCCGAGGGAGTTCGCCGCGCCTGCACCTGTGGGTGCACGGAAGCCATCGAGGCGGTCTTCAAGGCCGGTGAAGAGGTCGACCGGAGCCAGTACGTAGAAGGAGCGGTTGGGGACATGGTCTACTTCGTCCAGGTGCACCTCGCGAGGCTCGATCAGTACAGGGCTTTCGCCAAAGATCTGATCGATTTTCTGCATGCCTCGGGGAACGCTTCTCCCCAGTTGAAACCTTTCCTCGACCAGATCGAGCAGATCGCCCAGCAGATTCCGCAGGACTACGAGGTGCAGAAGCCGAACCTCAAATCGTTGGATTACGCTCACGAACTGGCGGATCGGACCATTGCGCTGACCCGCAAGAAGGACGCGAGCAACTTGCAGACCTGCCTGGCACTTGGCAATGACTGGCGAGGGATGGGCGGTGCGCAGGACGAACTTGTGGCGCGGTATCATATAATCACCAGGGACTTGTTTCAACAGGCCGGCTACGGATGCGCGACGGTCCCAGGGGCTGTGGCTGTAGCACAGGAAATTCGAAAACGCTGCAAGCAGTGCCTGAGAAATGCGGACGGCTATGAGATATGGGCGGGTTATTGAGACCGGATCCAGAATCAACTGCTGACGGGAAGGTAGACATCATGAGACACTCCATCGTGACGATGTTCGTCGGGTTCGCGATCCTGGCACTTCTCCCAGGCTGCAAACGGAAGACACCGGATCAGGGCGCCAGTGCCCCCGATAATGCTCCAACAGCAGCGGAGACGCCGTCTGGAATCGAGATGGTTCTCCTGCCGGCCGGCCGGTTCACCATGGGCGACAAGAATGAGATCGACGCGCCGCCCCATGAGGTAGCCGTCAGCGCGTTCTACATGGATAGATATCTGGTGACGCAGCAACAATACCGGAGAATCCGCGGGAAGAGCCCATCCCGTTGGAAGGGAGACCAGAATCCCGTGGAGCAGGTATGCTGGTTGGATGCCGCGAGTTTCTGCAACGCGCGTTCCCAGCAGGAGGGACTCGAGCCTTGCTACGACCTGGAAACGGGGCAGTGTAACTTCGACGCGAACGGGTACAGACTGCCTACGGAAGCGGAATGGGAGTATGCCTGTCGGGCCGGGACCCAGACCTCATATTTCTTCGGGAATAGTCCCTCGAAACTAAGTGATTATGCGTGGTTCGACAAGAATTCCGGCGGACACCCCCAGCCGGTGGGCCTCAAGCGTCCCAATCCGTGGGGACTGTACGACATCTGTGGCGACATATGGCAGTGGTGCAACGATTTCTATCAGGTGGATTATTACGAGCAGTCTCCCGTGCAAGACCCCAGGGGCCCCGAGACGGGCGAGACCCGAGTGGTACGGGGTGGATCGTGGAAATTCAGCGATGACAACTGTCGCAGCGGCTACCGCTACAACGAGAGTCCGGGCCGCGTGGATGTCTGCTTTGGATACGATATCTATGGCTTCCGCTGCGTCAGAAAGGCCTCCCTCATCCCGCCCGAACGCACCGACCACTGACCCACGCAGAAGCGTATTGCGAGAAGCGTGGCTGCGAAGCATGATGCGCCAAGGACTTACGCGCATCGACAAGGCAGCATTCAAAGCCGCCCAGCGATGTCAGGTCCGGTCTTGTGATTCTGGCTTCTCTGTTGGCGTTTCTGGCGTTCTACCGAGGCCCCGGGGTGGATTGTTCCTGGCGTTCTTGCTGGATATACCCAGGTTCATGGTCGCATTTCTCTGGCTCCACTGTGCGCGCGGTCTGACGAGGGTCGCCGGCATGAATCATCCCCTTCAGCGAAGGCGCTGGACTCATCCGGCGCCACGACCCTGGCACCGTCCTCATAGGCTGTCCGGCCCACAATGATTCCCGGTCAGCGGACTTTCAGGCCGCTTGGGGCGAGGGCCGCGAGAACTTCGTAGTCGGACGTGACGAGAATCTGCGACTCGAAGGGTTGCAGCGTGACCGTCCCGTGAACCCGATTGCCCTCCACGTCGAAGTACTTGCCCGATCCCAGTTCGACGCGGATCGGTTCGAGCGAGGGATTGTAGACGATCCGTGACACCTCGCCCGGCCCTCTGGAGATGGCGCCGAACTGATCGAGGTACGAGAACTCGACGGAGTCCGCGTCGTATCCCGACAGCGACCGCCAGTCCTCCAGTGTCAGCGCTGCGTCCTCGCGCTTCGTCTGCCCCAGCTTAGTGATGTACCGGCTGATGTGAATGTGCCTGGAGGCAAACGGGTTGTAGAAACGGTTGTTGTTCGAGCGTCCGAAACAGACGTTGTCGTAGTTGATCGCCACCGACAGGGTCCTCTGCTCGGGAGCGGTGGCGAACAGGATGTTATCGAACAGGTCATCGTTTTCGAGGCGGTTGGTGTCTTCATCCTTGCCACTGAGGAGAATCTGATACCGCGCGTTGCCATAGAGGGTGTTGTTCCGCACGACGTTCGAGGGCGCCCAATGGAAAAAGATACCTGCCATGTGCGAGTTGATGACCGTGTTGTCTTCGATCACACGATGGTTGCCCCTTTCGTCGACGTAGATGCCCGGTGCATCGCCGGAATAGTCCTCGATGGTAACGGGTCCTCCGTTGTCGTGATTCTTGTCCATCGACAGACACCCCAGGGCATCCTCGAAGATGTTGTGGTGGATATGGTCGGTCTCCGGAATGTCGGACAAGCCGCCGGTATAAAGCCCGCCGCCATCGGATAGTGCCAGGCACGTGTTGGTGATGTAGTTGTAGCAGATGTCACGACTCCGCGTCTTGCCGTCTACGTACAGGCCCGTGTACCCGGTCCGGTCGATCCGGTTGTTGTAGACGCGCGTATACGGACCGGTGATGTAGACTCCATGACTGGCGCCATGCATCAGGTCGCCGCCGTATTCCTCCGTGCCGATGGCGTAGACGTAGTTGCCCTCGATATTGCAGTAGGAGGCCGCCTCTCCCGTGTTGATGCCGCGAAAGGCACAGTAGCGGATCGTGTTGTGGAGAATCTGGTTGTTGTCGCAGGTCCCGCCGGTCGATTGCAGGTGGATGCCGTACGAGTAGGCGTATTCCATCGTGTTGTTCTCGATCGTCATGTCGTGCGCCCGGTACAGCCAGATGCAATACTCGTAAGGGCAGCGCAGCGTCAGACCGCGAATGACGTAGTGCGACGCGTCCGCGTACGTGCGGATGCAGTAGTCGCGCAGCGTGAACTCCAGATTCTCCGGATTCTCGTTCCGAGGCCAGACGTAGAGTCGCTTTTGCCCCGGTTCGTAGGCCCATTCGCCTTCCTCGTTGATCTCGCCGATGATATTCGTCATGTAATAGCCGAACCGCGTCGTCATGTCGTAGCGCGGAGCGGAGGCCAGCGTCACACCATTGCTTGACGAGTCCACGACCGGAATCTGATCGAGATGCCAGACCGCCGTCTTGATGTGACAGACTGCATCGGCAAAGTGATCGCGCGGCTTGGATAGCAACGAGTCGTCCTTGAAGCGCCTCTGTGGGTCCACGATCTCCGTCGGGTAGCTCCATCGTCGGTCCGGATAGCGAGAGCGAGGCAGCAACTGCCCGTCCTGAAAAAGCTGCCGGACGACGAACTCGCTCTCAGGGTCGGCCCCTATCAGGGACGTCAGATCGGCGTAGTAAATATGCTCCCAATTCGGGTTGCCCGCGCACTGGCGGAAACTGACGCATCTGTGCCAGTCCGTCACCGGCTGGGCGGCGTTGATGATCGCCTTGCCCTCGTGGCCCGGATAGACCAGCATCTGGATGGGTTTGTCGGCCGTTCCGTTCTGGCTGAGGATCACCGTTTCGCGGTAGACGCCCGACTTGATCCACGCCGTGTCGCCCGCCCGCAGAACGGAGGTCGCCTTGCCGATCGACTTCCAAGGCTGCGCTTCGGTCCCCGGCCCGTTGTCATGGGCCATCGGATGATCCGCGTGAACGTAATACGTCGCGCCCCACGACGCCGACAGCGGTAGCGTCCAGAACGCCGCCGCCACGATCCATCCACATTTGCGCCTGTTCATGATTCCTCTCCTTTTTCAGAAACTGCCGCTTCATCGTGTCTGGAGTCGCGACCGCCCGACCGCGGCAAGGCAAGTACCCTACTTGGTGGCACAGACGATCCGCCAGACGAATGCGGCCAGCACACCCGAGAACAGAAGTAGTACAACGATGGCCCCGCTCTGACGCGCCAGTTCACTGCATCGCACCAGCCATCGCTGCGTCACCGTCAGATCGACGCCCGCTTCATTCCAGGCCGCTGCAAGCCTGGGGACATAGAGAACCAGGATGCCGTAGGCAGCCCCGATGGCGATCACCGCTGCCAACAGCAAACTGGACCACCGCCGCTGCGAACAAATGGAGGCTTCTCGCTGCCGGCCATCGTCCACTTCCCTGCGAATCGACGGCTCCGCAGTCTGGCTTCGGTTACTTCTCGTCCTCATATGGGATGTCTCTCATTTCGGCTGCGAATTCGTCTGTCACCGGCTCGACGCCAACGACGCGGCCTGCATCGCCTCCACGGTACCACTGTCGGACGCGGACTCTCACGTCGTCATAAACCAGAGCGGCCGACCCGGCTTCGGCATGGAACTCGACTTTGAAGTGCCGCCCTTTGCGCCGGATCACGTCGGCCACGCTCATGCCGTACTGCACGCCGCCAACCACCTTCGCCCGCTCCGCCATGATCTGCGCGACGCCGAAATCCGCATCGATCTCGCCACCGCGCTCCACCTGATACGCCGCGACCCAGTCCCAGCCCTTGCTCTGGAATTGCGTCAGCTCCGCGATCGTCGCCCGCGTGTGATCGAACGAGACCAGAGCCAGCCAGTAGTTTCGCCACTCGTCCCCTTCTTTCACGCGGTACGTGAACGCCGAACCCGCCCGCCATGCTTGATTGCTGGCGACGTATCTGTCGCGGATCTGTCGATACTGCTCCAGAGAGATCGCCTGCGCCGAAGGCATCGCCTCCCGAAACGCCGCCCGGTCCAGAATCTCCAGGACGATGTGCGTCTCGTTCGGGTCCACAGCGCCGATGGGCGCAGCCGAGGCCGCTTCGAAGCCACCGTTCGCCTGACGCTTCGACACGCCCGACCATCGCCAGTAAGGCTCATACGCCAGATCGAGCGCCTTCTGGTGGTCCTGCCGGTCCTTGGATTCGAGCAGGGCAAACCACGCTTCGACCTGCTCGCCCGTGGAGACGGACAGGTACATCTTCTGGACCTCCGGAATGACGTGAAAGACAGGGTGTCCTGACCCGCAGGACCAGCGTCGGGTGAACGCGCGCCACTCAAACGTGCACGAGGACTTCTTCCAGTCATGCTCGTGCCCCGGATGCGCCGCCAGATACCACCGTGAGCACTCGTTGGGCGTCTCGGTCACCCTCTTGATGCCCCAATATGTCTCGACGGTTTTGTAGAGCCGGCATTGAAGGCACGTGTAGTGCCTGCGTGTGTACGGGGTCAGCAAGCACAACACAGCCACGACCGCAACGATGCCGACGCCGATCAGGATTCGCCGCTTCCTTCGTCTCATATCCGCCGGGTCCTCCACGCGCTTTGGTGTCCGCGTCACCGCAGTTTCACGAAAGACATCTCACCCATATCGTAGCTGCGGCAACAAGGCGGATCAAGCCCAATCGCGTGCGTCTGACTCCTGATGCCGGCGAAGAGTCTCGGGGCCCGGCCCGTTTCAGACGCAAAGAGCCGAATCTTGAGCCGTCCGTAAGCGGAAGCGCCTCGCGGGCAATCCGATGCCATCGACCGGCTCAGCCCGATCACTGGGCCAGGAGATAGGCCACCGCATTGCGGAAGACTTTGAGCCCTTCGCGTGTGAGGTTCAGCTCGCCCTGCGTGGTGGTCATCTGCATCCACGTGACGGGATCGGTGTACTGAATCTCCTGCGTGCCGGCCGAGAACAACATGCGCTTGCCGCCCGCATACTGGCCTGCCCCCAGGTAGAACTCCACTCCCGCGTCCCATTCGGCGATCCACCCCATGTCCAGTGACACCGGTCTGGCGATCAGGCGTCCATTGCCCATCCAGGTGCCTCCAATGAAAGAGGTGATCCCCGAGCCTACACTCGGATCGATCATTTCGACGATGGTGATGGAATCCTCCCAGCCATAGGGATCGAGCGAGATCATTTCCACGTCGCTGAAGATCGGATGCCACGGCCTGACGGCTTCGAGGTAGACCTCCGTCGTATCGTTGCTCGTCAGCTCGGTATTGACCCATTCCCATCGAATGTTGCGCGCAAAGTAAGGGTTCAGCAGCAGCAGTGGCGTCGTCAGCGAGTTCCATTGTGTCGGCTCGTCGCCGTCGTCATAGTATTCGCTCCAGCAGATCCGGCTGATGATAATCAGGTCGGCCGCGTTCAACTCGGCGATCTTCTCTGCACTCAGGCTGAGCCAATAGTCCGGCCGGACGTCCACAGAATGCCCATCCGCAAGGAGCTGCGTCTCCCATGCATGGTCATCTCGCAGGCCATCGAGATTCCAGTCGATGCCTTGCGTGACCAGGATGATGTTGGCGCCGCCGAGCAAATAACGGATGGCGTTGCGCAGCATCTGCCGGCCCTCGGGCGTCAGGTTGAATTCGGCCCGGCGGGAATCGTCCACGCGTTGCGTGCCGGCGCAGAAGAGCATGCGTTTGCCTGCGGCGAATTGGCCGGCGCCGTCGTAGAACTCCACGCCGGCATCCCACTCGGCGATCCAGCCCAGCTCCGCCCCCAACGTCTTGGCGATCAGGTGGCCGTTGCCCATGTCCATCGTGCCGATGAACGAGGTCAGCCCGGTGCCGATGGTCGGGTCGACAACCTCGACGATGTTGGCGGGACCACCTCGATGGAGGGGCATCAGTTCGACATCGCGAAAGATGGGATGATCCGGGTCCAGCGCCTCGATGTGGGTGTAGGCGGTGTCGCTGGGGACCGTCTCGGAACGGACCCAGTTCCAGCGGATGTCGCGAGCAAAGTAGGGGCTCATCAGCAGCACCGGAGTCGTCACCGAATTCCACTGCGTCGGCTCGTAGCCATCGCTGTAGAGGGCGCTGTCGGTCAGGCGGCTGACGACGATCAGATCGGCCGCATTCAGCTCGGCAATCCGTTGGGAATTCAGGTCCTCCCACGCGTTGCGGCGGATGTCCACGGAATGCCCTTCCGCAATCAGCCAGTCGATCAGCCCCTGGTCGTCGGCGACGCGGTCCAGGTCCCCGTCGATGTTCTCCGAGACCACAATGACGTTAGCCGCCTGCACGACCGGGGCGTGCCACAGCATTAGAACGATCAGAATCGGCACGCATTTCTTCATGGTTCCTCTCCTTTCGCAGACAACGCTGCACAATCAGGTTTGGACCGCTACCGCTGCGGCTCCAGCGACCCATCAACTCTCATCTCGTTACGTGCTTTCGTGACCTTTCCGAATGCGGTCCCGGACTGCCATCTTGAGACCCGCGTCCCTAATTCGCCTTCCTGAACACCATCGGAGCCGCTTCTCTCGGGATGATACTACCTTGCGGGTAGATGGCGACTTGATCGAGCATGAGATTGCCGTCGGCGTTGACGCGTCCACGATAGACATCCAGGAAGTCCATCTTTATGGTCTGCTGCCCCTTTTCGAGGTCGAGGATGATCTCCCCGGTGAGCGGCACCCACGGGCACGACAGAGTCGCGCCGGGTTTGAGGGCCTCCGGTTCCTTGCTCGTCGTCAGCAGACACACCCCTTCAGACTGGATCTCAATGGTCTGAATCTGGCCCTTTGCCATCGCCTGCCATCGCCCTACAAAGGCAGAAATGGGGACCGGCTCGACCGGAACCTGCACGACCTTCACCAACTCCTCGCTCTTCAAGCGTTTGGCCATGGCGCCGGCCATCTCGGCCACCCGACCGGCCAGTTCGGTGCTGGCCTGGTCATACTCGATTCGGAACTCCAGCGGGACATTCCCCGGATTGGTGAGACGCCAGAGGATGTGCTGTTCAAGATCATTGGGGGCAATCCGCCCTGTAGCCAGTCGGCGAGGGGCTCGGTCCGGCCGGCGGACGGACCGCGGATACAGGGTTCGCATCTCGCCGGACCGCAGGTAGTACGTGGAGGTGCCGTTGCCCACCCAATTCATCAGCACGGTGCGCACGTCGGTTTCCATTTGGGCGTTGGCTTCCATCGCCATCGCAACCGTCCCTTTCCGCAGTCTCTCGGCCGCACCGGCCGTCGCACCGGTGTAACGGACATCGACTCGTATGGGGAGATTGCTCTTGTTGGCGAAACACCCTCGAATGTAGTCCAACGTCTCTTGCTCGGAGAGCAATCCCACCGCCTGGAAACGCCAATCGGCCCAATCCTCCAGAAAGGGTCTCAAAGTCTCGGTCACGTACACGCGTGGACCCACCACATTGAGATGCAACCATGTATTGAGAGTCTCTTCCGGCTTCCTCTCGAATGGAAACCGGGGGATGACTCCCATCACCTCGCGGAGGTTCGCCAACTCTGTTGTCCGCTTGGCTTCGAGTTCCGCCTTGGCCAGGACCAGCTCATACCGCATCTCGACCGGACCCGCTGACGACTCCGTCTTCCGAGCGATCTGTTCGATCTGCTGGTCCAGCAATCGGATCTGGGCGTAGCCTTCGGTGACGCGCCGGACGACCTCAAGGGCCTCCATTTGACTGATCCCGTCGCGATTCGCCAGCGCCAGTCGAATCAGCTCGCTCAACTCGGGATCACCTTCCTTCTGCACACGATCCAGAATGCTCGGGAGCGCAACCTGCCCTGCCGCAACGCCGCATGGGACCGCCGGCAGAGCGAGACACCACAGACACAACAACCTGCCAACCCATCCCGTTCTCATGTCTCAGTCTCCAAAAGAGCCCGCCAGGATTCGATTCACCGTCGCCATCGACGGATACGGCGTGTCCGCCGACTCGAAAAGTCCCTCTGGATTCTGGGCGGATTCGCCATCCGCAAGCACCAGCTCCGTCCTTTGCGTCGCGACAACCACGTCGTGAGGCAACAGTCGGCTCGCGCGTTCCACGGCGCGCGCCATTCGCTCGGTCATTCCCAGTTGCCTGAAGAGCTGGGCCGCATCAAGCCATTCAACCAGTTCGTTGGGCACAGCTATGGTTGCCGATGGCGCCACCACAGTCGGTCCCGCCGTTGGCTGTGGCTCACCGGTGGGCGCTGAGCAGCGGCCCATGAAGAACGACACGGTCGCGATGAAGACGGCCGCCGCGCTGAGGGCAGCCAGACGCCACCGGGCCCGGTCCCGCCCGACGCGGACCAGCGCCGCCGTGGATTCGAGAAGCACTCTCGCCCGGAACGCTTGCCCGGGCGCGTCGCCCGAGAAAGCTCGTTCGAGAAGATCGTCGATGTCGTGGTTTTCCATGTTGCGACCCCCTGCTACTCTTCGTTCTCCATCGATTCATAGATCGGGGCGAATCGGTCCCTTGCCCTCCGCAGCAGGGACTCGATCGCCTCGATACTTCTGCCGTGGGCCTCGGCCATTTCCTTCAGAGTCAGCCGCTGGAGATACTTCTGTTCGAGGACGCGGCGGTATTCGAACGGCAGCCGGGCCAGGGCTTCGTAAACCACCATCTGTGGCTCGGCTCCTCCATCCGACCTATCCTCCTCCCGGCGCGGCAATGCCTCACGGACACGGCGTCGGCGTTCCCTGGCGACGAGGGTTAAGTGGCGATTCTGGGCGATTCCGTAGAGCCAGGCGCGAAAGCTCGCCCGGTCCGGCCGGAAACGACGGATGCGCCGGGCCGCGATGACGAACACCTGTTGGGAGACCTCTTCCGCCTGGTCGCGCCGGCCGCCCGTCAGAGTCAGGCAGAACCGGTACACCGCATCGAAGTGCCAGTCGAACAACTGCCGCCACGCCTGCTGGCTGCCGTGGCAGGCACCCTCGATGACAAACCTCTCGGCGTCCCCATCCACTCATCGGCTCCCAAGTTCAAGGCCGTGGCCGTCGATGTCATTTCCGCACTCTATTCTCATCTGACGCATGAAATCCGTCGCGATTCTCATAGAATATCTGAAAATTCTCCTTCGGCCTCGTGGTACGTGAATGCCAGCCCGGCGCGTCATCGGTCTCACATGCATCACAATTCCGCAGACCAGGCCGTCTACCGCAGTCCCCCCACTCTCCCTCCTCCGGCACGCAAGCTGACCCTGCGTTCCGCCCCAAGTGGCGGGATGTGTAGCGGATTGAAAGAAAAACGGCCAAGGGGGTGGGAATGAAAACGCGCCCCAATAGAGATGCACGCGCCCCTTGGTCAAGCCTTCAGCGTGTGACAGGGGCGGAATGTGGACGCAAAAATCCGCAGGAATTGAAAATCTCTTTCCGGATCCTCACGGCTCACCTGGCGCGGGCGTCAGGCCGCCGTCGTCCGACGTCGCGACAGCGTCCCGGACGCCCGGCTGCGGACGGTGATCCGGCCGGCCAGCGAGACGATCCGTTTGGCCGTCTCCCGCAGCTCGGGGAAGTTCAGGTACGCGAACTCGCCCTGAAGCTCCAGCGCCTTGCGGTCCCGCGCCTTGGCCGCCGCCACCGGGTCGTCGAACTCGCCGATGTGAATCGTGTGCCCATGAAAGCCGATCGCAGCCTGGTACTTGCGGCTGCGCTTGTGGTACATCACGCCCACATAGTTCGACGTGCCGCCGCGCGGCCGGCTGTTGTAGCTGTTCTGCGCCTTCGTGCAGATCCGCAGATTGCTCTTGCGGTTGTTCAGCCCGTTGCCGTCGATGTGATCGACCACCATGTCGTCCGGGGCGTTCACGATCAGCCGGTGCATCGAGATGTACTTGCCCTTCTCCCGCCGGCACGCGTAATCGATCTTGCCACGCCGGATCACGCTCCATTTGTACTTGCTCAGCTCCTCGAAGTCCTCGGCGTCCACGATCGCGTACTTGCCTCGTGTCAGGGGGATGTAGCGGACGTCGTCGCTGGCCGGTTCCGGCGGCGCCTCCCGCCGGCCTCGGGGCCACCGCCGCGGCCGATAATTCCGGCAGACCCCGCCCGCGCAGACCTCCGTCATCACCCCCGGCGACGCCACGTGGTTGAAGCACAGCCACAGACCCGGAAACCGCGTAAGAATCACCCGCAGCCACCGGCTTGTCGGCTTCGTCGCATACACGCAATTCGCACAACACCGCTTGTCCATCGCATCCTCCGCAATTCGTCGTTCGTGGCTCGTGGCCTGTGATCCGTCGCTCGTCGCTCGTGATCCGTGATCCGTCAACCTCCAACTCAAAACTTAAAACTATGTTGTTGCTCATATAGTGAACAAATTAACCCGTCCCGTCAACAAGAAATCCGATTTCCCGCCGGAATTTTTTCGCCTCCCGCCGGCCGCCCACCAGGTGCCAAGGGCGCGAACAGCCACATGATGGGCTGTAGGATGGGCTTTAGCCCATGCGGTATCTTCGCCGAGATCAAACACGCTCTCAAACGGGCGGGCACCCCGCTGCCGCTGAACGACGTGTGGATCGCCGCACAAGCCCTCGAAACCGGCGCCGTCCTGGCCACCTTCGATGCGCGCTTCGCCAATGTCCCCGGCCTGCGCCTCTGGCCCCCCGCCTGAGGCCCCGGCGTCCCACTCCGCTCGCCAGAGCCCAACGAGCTGCCCTTCGAGAGCTGGTGCCGCAAGGGCGCTATAGATGGGACGGACCGCAGGCGACTGAATGCGAGTGCATCTCGCGCCACAGAAGCGGAGAGGCTTTACACGATGGCGACGGCCTTCTTGCGTCGGCCATTCCTGCTGCGGGCCTTCTTCAAGTGCGTGAGGGGGATCCGTTTTCCTCCCTCATAGAGGAAGGTATACTTGCCCTTCTGGGCCTTCTCCACGTCGACGAGCTTGTCAAAGATGTCCGGGTGAATCTCCAAGAGGGCTTCGAAGTCCGCTTTGCACTTGTAGGCTCCACACCAGCACTCGGCAGAGGTCTCCAGGTCTGCGGTGGGGCTCTTGGGCAGCTTGTGACGCTCGATGTACTTCGCGACCTTCGCATCCGACCACGTGAAGATCGGACTGGCGCTTATGCACTTGAACGCGGGGTGGTACCAGACTGGCATGTATGTAGCACGGATGTTCGACTCCGCTGCGCGAATACCGTCGAAGACAAGCCTAGGCCCTTCGATCCCTGCGAGAAAACGGCGGATCGGGGCGACCTTCAGCGTTTCACAGCACCAACGGGACCGATGTCCCGGAATCCCCCATTTCTTCGCGATCTCGAAGTAGTCGTACGTCGGACGTACTGTCACCAGTGGCACATCGAGCTTCTCGCAAACCTCCTCGACATACTCCTCCACCTCAGGAAATCCGGCCGTGGTGTCGACGTGCAAGGCCGTTATCTCCTTCTTGGCAGATTTTGCGAGGCGTCGCATGTACTCAAGCAGACAGAGACTGTCTTTCCCGCCACTGAACAGGACAAACGCCTGTCCCATGCGCAGAAGTTTGAGCGCATCAACTCTGTTGATGCTGATCTGCGCCCGGGCTCGCGTTGCCTCACCGTCCTTGAGTTCACACGCCTTGAAGTAGCCATTCCCGTTCGTGTGACACACGTAGAGTGGCTTGACCGGTGTCTTGGGGACCCATTTCGATATCAGCGTGCCCTTGCGCCGACATTCGGCACAATAGACCTGTAGCCCCCCGAAGTTCTTCCGAGCGATGGCCTTTGCAGCCTCTTCCCAGGCTGCATCGTAGCCATTCTTCGTTGGTCTATTTCCATTCTTCTGCTCAGGCATCTACGTTCTTATCGGCATTATGGACGCTATGTCTTGAGCCTTCTTACTTCTTTAACGAAATCCAACCACCCAGTCTCATTCAGCTGCTGCCCTCCGTCGGAACGCGACCATTCATACATGTACCAGAACGCATCATACCCCGCATCGTTTGCTTGCTGACGTAAGCGTTTCGGATGACCCATCTCGCAACACTCGGCAAACAACCATACGTTCTTCACGAATGGCTTCAGGTCGCCAGCATAGCCCTTGTCTACCTTGCCTGACCGGAGATAGGACTTGCAGCTCACAACCGCGACAGCATCCTGCTGACTCACAAACTTGAAATCCATGACTGGATTCTGCGTACCATTCCAGCGACTGTGTTCGCCCCTATGGATGATGATATCACATTCACGCGAGCAATACACCTCACCCTGGTCGAGCAAATGGCCCCAGTCAACTCTCAACCCGTTGTGGCCACAGAGTATGTCGCGAAGGGCGTAGATCAGCTGCGCCGAGAAACGCAATCCTCTCACAAAACCTAAAATAGATCCCCTTCCTCCGCTAAGTCCTCTGATGAAGTCGCCGATTCTCCAGTGGGACAGATCGCCGTATATTCTATGGTACGCCCCGAGATCGAGCTGCGGCCCCATGCCTATCGCTGGTTGTACGGGAATGCACTTCTTGCTCATTGCTGCCCCACTGAAGCCTCCACTGCCGATTCAACAAAGTCCCTCAATGTGGTTCTTCTCCTGCGTACTTCTTCACGCAGCCTTCTGTACCCGGCTCGCGTCAACTCCAGTTCTCCGACCCGCCCCTTGACAGACAGACTGCTGATCCCCTTCTTGCCAACGACTGTCTCGACCCTGCTCCTCACAGTATTGGCAGCCACAGGATCGGAGATGTGGAATCGCACGACGTATATCTTGACATCTCTGGAATGCCCATACTCGCTGAGGATCTTCTCCATCTTCTTCTCGGGAAATGTCCTGGCGAAACCCGTGACGACCCGGATGTCCTGGGAATTGATCTCTCCACATCTGAGGCTCTCAGCTAATACTCTCTGGCTTTCTCCGGATAGCTTGGCCAGATTCTTCACAACATCGACGCTATCAATGACCCGCTTTTGGACCAACGCTCTGATGTCGTCATCCAGTCGCATGACAGCAAGAAAATCACGGAGCTGCTGTTCTGAAACGCCAACCGTCTGTCCCACACGTGTAAGGCTCCCCATCTGCTGTTTGGCGTATGCGATAGCCTCTGCTACAACCACAATATCTTTCGGACGGCCCTGGGGCGCCCGCCTTGTACAGGCGATGATCAAGGCCAGCGCATCCTGGAGCTTCTTCTGAGAGACCACCGCTGTCACCATCCTATCTCCTTCTCTCGAGGAAACCATTGTCGATAAGCCATTGCTCAAGGGCCTTCGACGCAATCTCTTCTCTGTTCATATACAGACGGTCTTCCGCTTTCTTCAAAGCCAGGTCTACGTCGGGGCGTATATCCAATACGACCGTCTTCGTCTGTCGAGCTTTCTTGGCTTCTTCCAGTATCTTCTCGGCATTTGCCCTGGGATGTTGTCTCGCATATTCAACCACGCGTTTCTTTTGGTGCCCGTAGAGTAGCGGCAGTCTCTCCAGGAGACGGTCCGCCTTGTCGAGATCTCCCTGCGCTGCGGCAATCGCCCTCTTCACGTCTTCTTTCTTCACCTTCTTCTGTCTGAGCAGGTCCTTGGCGTGTGGCGAGGCTTGTTCTTCAATCTTGATGTAGTCGCGCACCGTTGCCAGCGACAGGCCCAACTCCACAGCCACCTTCTTGGCGTCCCTGCCATATTCCTTGAACATGAAGGTGATCGCTTCGGCTGTGTCGGCATGATTGAGCTCCACACGCTGGACATTCTCAACCAGCGACTCAACCTTAGCCTTGAGATCATCAAAGTCGCGAGGCTTGAACCTTGCCTTGATGAGGGTCTTGCGCAGATGGTTGTGTGCTGCCAACCTTCTGTGACCAGCAATCAGCTCGTACGGGGGTTTGCCGTGTTCGCCGCGTAGGACAATGGGCTGCAGGAGGCCGTGCTTCTCGATACTCTTTGCCAGTTCCGCCACCCCAACATCCCGGTCGGTCCGCCTGACGTTCAGCCCCGTCTTCGCGTCATCTGAGATGTGCTTGACGGGCACATCATAAATCTGCTCCGCGCTCACCATTCTCTCCTTCGCCCGTTGCCTTCAAGGTCAAGAACCGCCAAGACATCGTCAGTGGAACGACACTTGCCAGAGACTCCTTCTCTATACCCTACCTCTGCCAAAGAATCAACGCCGCACATAGGAGGAACGCGACGCCGAGAAGCGCCTCGATCAACCGAATCCAGAACTTGTGTTTCAAGAGGGTTTGCCTCCAAAAACGCTTCTGTCCCTCGCGCATCCCGAGTTTCCTGTCGGCGGACAGGGGACCCGTTGGTGCTTCTGTACCATCGCTGCAGTGCCCCACGTAGATGGACTGCGTCTCGAGTGTCTCCAGGATATCCTCAGCGGCAGTACACATTTGCCGGTTGCGCATGTCGAAACATATCGCCGCAGCCGATGTGACGACGCCCAAGATGCTGATCGCGATGGCCACACCAGATTGACCTTTGTCGAACGAAGCGACCCACGCATTGGCGAGAATCCCGGTCATAATCAGGTAGTAGTAGAACATCGTCATGCGCTGTTTCGCATGAGAGTCAAACCATCTCCAGGCATATTCGAACTGGAGTTTGACTCGCTCGTCCACGTCTCTATCGCTCATTGTCAGACGGCCTCTGCATCAAACCAATCCGCCTGCTGACAGACAACCCGCCC
>Ga0068714_10003637_pt1 | contig 18035 bp, 18 predicted proteins | sample MTBNYHSulfiMetaG_FD_62988 | JGI IMG/M metagenome (GOLD analysis project Ga0068714, IMG submission 62988) | Enrichment culture microbial communities from rom New York Harbor, USA that are MTBE-degrading - MTBE-NYH (New York Harbor Sulfidogenic)... | ecosystem: Environmental > Aquatic > Marine >...
CGCGCGGGATATGAGTGGGGTCGCCCGGGCCGGCCAGGTCGAGCTTCTTCATCCAATGCCCGATCAACTCCGGGAAGCGCCCTTCGGGCATCCATACCCAGCCGTCTTTGGTGTGCAGGTAAAAGCTGCCGCCGCTTTCGCTGGTGCCGCGGTGCAGGAGCGGGCCGGGATTTTCGGAGTCGCAGGGGATCCGGTTCTGGGCGTGGACGGTGAAAATAACGTACCAGATGTGTGGGTCGGAACCGTCAAACGAATTGGTGGCGGCATGTTCGATCTCCACCTTTTCGAGCTCACAGTAGTACTGGTTGGCGCGGGCAATGACTCCCTCCTGCGGGGTGTTATAGATGCCCTGGCCGCGAGCCCAGTTCAGGGAAGCGATGGTGTAAGCTTTCGCGGCAAGGGTGTACAACAGCCATCCGGTGGCGCAAGTCACCCCCACCGCCAGGATCAGCGCCAGGATTAACGGCCTGGAGAACCGTTTGGTTTTCGTGTTCATGGGGAAAATCTCCGGTTAAACTGAAACAGGTCTTTCTATTTCCATCATAGCCCGCAGCGGGCGGGGAGTCAAACGGTAAAGACCCGACATGATGAAAGCCTCACTGGCTGTTTTTACCTCCTGACAAGTACACCTCAATCAAGCCTCCCACCACACTACCAATCACAATTGACAGGATGGCCGGCAGAGAGAATAAAGGTAATGTCCCTCCCCACAGCACGCTGCCAACCAACCAGCCCACCGCGCCGCCGGCGATGGACAGTTTGAAATTAACTGCCGGATTAACGCTTTGTCCGGTTCCTGAAATCCGCGGTAAAACGGGCTGGCCAGAATCGTTGTGCTCGAAGTGATTAATCACCGGGGATAGTTGTTGCCGCACGGTCTCAAGTGGTACGGGTTTGTCAATCTCTGGAAAGGATTTTTTTTGTATAGATTCGTCCCAATGGGTGTCAAAGGACAAGGGCAGTGGTTCCTGCAGTTCGTTGGCGGCGGTTGGCTGTTTTTCCGCTTCCACCCGGTGAGGGCTGATTCCAGGATGAGAACGCTGCCGGGCCAGGTTAACCGCGCCAGCTGCACCTTTCCAGAGCAAATAAGCCCCCATACCGAGGTTGAACAGGGTAGCGATAGGGATGAGGATGTCTGGCCCATTGATGACCTCGTATTTGGGACCCTCCACGACTCCCCACACACCAATCAACAAAAGGACAATCCCGCCGCCGATCGCAGCAAGCACATCCTTTGGTCCCCGGATTTGTGGGTCGGCGGTTACCTGTCTGGTTGGGATGGATGGAACGGCTTTTCCGGTCGAGGTGGGTCGGGCTGCAGCATCCTTTTTGCCGTGTCTGCGTGCTAACCTCACGGCCAACAGGTAAGCGGACAGGACCAGCACGACACCCAACCCCAGTAAAATGATCCGGATGGTCTTCGCGGAAGCATTCTCGCTGTTATTTCCAAGTGCCGGGTATATGAGCCCGGAACAGGACAGAATGATCCCCAATGCCAGGAGGGTAACTAGCAAATATCGGGGTTTCCTTATTCCCAAAAGTCTTTGTTGTTTTTTGGGCTGGTTGAAACCTGTGCCATTATCCATCTGACTCCTCCTCGCAGTTGCTGATATGCGCTGATGTGCCAATCTGCCGGGCAAATCATAAAAGCAGAAAAAAATTCTCCGCGAAGAACATTTGCGATGTCAAAAAGAGTGGAAATAAACCGCTTAACCTTTACCGATAAGCCCCCAACCACTACCATTCCTATTATATTGCGGCGGGTAATCAAATACAAGACGCCGCTACCAGTTCTCCAAACCGCCGTCACCTTGACGGGCAGCGCAGGTGCTGTGCGGGATACAATGAAAGGTGTGCTAACCACGGGACAACGCGAGCCGGCGCAGATTGGTTCTCTAAAGAAGTTTTGCCGCTCCCTGGTAAACTTCTTCTACGATCAAAGCGGCCGCGGCCAATCCGGGACGTTCTTTGGATTCCGGGTTTTCATATCCTCAAAGATGGGCCCGTTTTGATGATAGCTGATGCTCCCTTTGATCTGGTAAGCAGCACCGTCTCTGGTCTGAACAGGATTGACCCTTTGCTGCCAGAGAGAATATTCTCCAGAGTCTTCGAGAAGTAGTTGTTGGCGATCGCTTGAATTGGGGAAAAGGCGCGAGACGCCCCGCGCAAACTTGTTCCGGTTCGCGAATCAGGACGCACTGGCCGCGATCACCGACGCGATATACTCGGCGTCTTCCCCAACACCAACCAGCAGGCTTGACTTCAGTTTGTAGAGCCAGGGTATGCCCACAAAGAACAGCCCGGGGTAATCTGTGAGGCCGCGTTTCTGAAGCGGATACCCATCACGATCCACGACCGGCAGGTTGACCAGGCTGAAATCAAAGCGATACCCTATCGCCCAGATGATGGTTGTGATGCCGGCTGAACGCAGGTCTAATTCAGCGATCTCCTGTACCGCCACGCCAGCCCGCAGTTCTGGCAGCTTTTCAGCTGGCGCATCTAATCCAGCCTGCACGATGTAACCATCGATGAGTTTAACGATCTCGGCTTCAGTCTTGTCTGTTTTAGCCAGGTTCTCATTAAGGTCAGGGGCCAGCCAGATTCGGTTCTCCAACGCGTTTTCGAGATGGCCCAACAACACGACGCCATCTTTTGCAAACTGGTGCAGGTTGAGTGTCCGTCCACCATCGCGCCCAGAGACATGCAGACTGCCCGCGAATTTGGCCTTTGGCGAAGGGAGCTGGTCCACTTTCCGATCCAGGAAACCGCTGAGGTAAAGCCAATCGTAAACGTCTTTACCCCGGTAGCGGCGAGGGACGCGCCCCGAACTGCCCACGCACAAATAGACTTTTCGTCCACTCTGGTAAAGCTCTTCGGCAATCTGACAACCAGATTGGGCACTGCCAACCACCAGTACCGCGCCATCCGGGAGCGACCCGGGAGTGCGGTATTGGCCTGAATGGATCTGGGTGATGTTTGTGGAAAGATGCGCGCTGAAGGAGGGTATTTTTGGCTGCTGGTAAAGCCCTGTGGCAACCACCACATTTTTGGCTCGCAGCAGGGTGTCGCCGGTTGCAACCCGATAACCCTGTCCATTTACTTCCTTTTTAATGGAAGTGACACGCGCCTGATACCGGATTGGAAAATGATAGCGTTCGACATATTGCTCGAAGCGGGATACGATCTCATCCCGCGGCATGTACCCATGCGGCTGATCGCCCTGATACTCTGCGCCGGGCAACCGGAAGGCCCAGTTGGGGGTCAGGAGGGTAAAGGAGTCCCAGCGATCATTGCGCCATGCGTTCCCCGCTTGAGCAGCCTGTTCAAGAATAATATGCTCGCGACCACGTTGTTTCAAGTGGTAACTGGTTGCCAGACCGGCCTGTCCGCCACCGATGATGATCGTTTCTGATTTATCATTCATGTTTTCCTCACAATGTTAACGTTCTGGCTGACGATTGGAGGACCCGCTGAAATTGCTTTGAAATGATCCCACACAGGAAGTCAAAAAGATTTGCCGCGAACCCATAAACAAAAAATGGCAAGCTCGTCGCTTACCATCTGTTTATAAATCAGCCACTAACTATGCACAGTATATTGCGCGGAGGGCCCAAATACAAGCCGGTGTGCATACCTTGAGCGGATTGGTTTCGGTATGCTAAAGCAAGGGGTACGCGAAAACCCCGCCAGATCGACTCTCGTGGGAGGGGAAATGATGGAAGATAGCCGGGAGGTGGCTGTGAAAGGGTTATTGGAGCGCGGGCGCGGCCAGCGACCTGCCGGTACGGGTTCGCATGGGCGAGAGACGCGTCTGCCAGCCGGGTTACCCGAACAGGGCGCTCAGGCTGTTTACGGCGCTGGCGATCTGGCTCCGGCGCGCCAGGCTGAACCAGCCCACGCTTGCTGAGCCGCGCACGGCGGCGCCTTTCGATTCGCACATCTCTTTCAGGCGGGCAAGGGTCTGGCTGCGCCCCCATTTCTCCGGAAAGAAGCCGGTAACCAGCAGGGCGACCTGTTTGCCTTGCAGAGACGCAAGCTGCTCCAGATAAGCCAGCATCGGCGCTGCCGGAAGCCCGCCCTGCACCGGGCAGGCGATCACCAATTGCTGGTAGGCGTTCACTGAGGGTTTTGTTCTCAGGGTTACGCTGGTGGCACCCGGGCTGACCGGGCCAGCAGTCTCGATTTGTTCCAATGCCGCCTGGTGCCCGTCCGCAAAAAGCTTTTTCTCCAGTTCGCGGGCAACGGACAGGGTGTGACCGGTGCGAGAATAGACCATGATCCCAATTTTCATATTGTCTCCATACCCAAAAAGCCAGTTCTGCGCTGGCAAAGGATTGTTTTGATGGATGACGTGCTGTTATCGTGCCATATTACTATACAGCAAATGCGGGAAATTGTGAATTGCCTCCGGGGCTTTCAGCTTACATCAAAGTATCGGCGAAAGATAATCTACAACCAAATTAAACAGGACGTCGCAGAGATCATCAAGGATTTATGCAAGTGGAAGGGAGTGGAGATCATCGCTGCCCCCTCGATGATCGATCATATCCACTCGTTGGCATCAATTCCGCCCAAGATGAGTATGGCGAGCTTCAAGGGGTATTTGAAGGGAAAGAGTGCGATGATCATCTTTAACCAGCAAACGAATTTAAAATACAAATTTGGGAATCGACACTTTTGGTTGCGGGGATATTATGTGAGCACAGTTTGACCAAACGAAGCGGCCATAGCTAAATATGTGAGAGAACAAGAGAAGCATGATCAACTGATCAACAAAATAAGTGTCAAGGAACAAGAAGACTTCTTTAGGGGCAACTAGAGTATCGATGCGCCAGGCTTGAACGAAGTGAAAGCGGCATTTTTAGGTGCGGCAAGTGAAAAGCTTTTATAGGGTTGGGTCATGTCACCAGTTATGCGGGTGGTCATGAGTTTAGTGAACCTTTTTACCACATAATTTGTAAATGTTGATTCCATAAATTTGAAGATGACTCATTCTCAAATTGCAGAGGCAGTGATCAACTTATTATCGATAGTCATTAGGTTTACCAGAAATTCTCCGCATTTCAAAAAGCTGCTGCGTATTATTCTCAACCTTGACGGCAATATGCGGTTGGATTTGCATAGTGGCTGGCAGCCAGAACCCGGGTTCAAAACGTAGATATTCAAACTTCATCTCATGCTTGTCGGGATCGGGGAAAAACAGCTTCATCCCTTCCTCTTACGTTTCATTTGCTTTAACTTTTTGGTGGGTATTCCGATATACATGAATTCCATCGGGGTTTCCTTTTGAAAAGCCAAAGCAGATGCTTTTTATGAAGATGCCATTGAAGATTTAGCAGCAACCTGTGCCTTTTACAAGCCACGGAATTTTACCGTGATGAAAAGAAGCAGTAGAATCATTCGGTGGGGGCTGCGCCGCCGATTCTGCCCCCTGGATATAGGTCATGAAGCCGATCAACACGCCAGCACCTCCACATTACCTGCTGAAGACTCATTTCGAGCCGAATATCTGAACCACTCCAGGACACTCAACATGAATTTCACGGTTCGAGATTCTAGTTATCCAACCGCATACAAGATCAGCTATCAAGGTTCTGGCGAGTACGAGGCTATGATGGCTTTTTCAACAATTGGTAGAAGTCCAGGGTGTTTAGTTGAACTAAACCGCCTTTGCTGAATAGCGCGAGGCCGAAACTATCTTCAGCTGGGAAAATACTATCAGATAGAGTGACCTGCCCATCGTTTGCAAAGATCTCTACCGAAAACTGGTCCACAAAGATGTGTAAAATCAGGTTGCCGTTTACAGGTGCCAGGTCGGCGGTGTGCGAGCTAGAAAATCCTGGATGAAAACTGCCTTGCCCGGAGTGGGTGCGGTCAAGAGTGATCTTCTGCTCACGGGGACTGTAAACAATGCTGGTTTCCTCTCCTTTACCGGCTCGCACGCGAAAACCAAAACCATCAGCATCCTGACCGACCTTGATATTCGCATTGATCTCGAAGCTGCTGCCTTGAATCCCAGCAAACAGATTGGTGCCGGGAGAAATGATCTCATCCTGCCAATGATGGTGATTGCCACGCAATAATTGCAGTTCCGGGATTGGCCGCTGAACCAGATGGATGCCCGTCGCCGTTCGTGATAGCGACAACTCGCGCGGCAAACTGAACATGCCCCGCCATGTAGTGGCCGGAGTGTCGTTGGCATACTGCCAGTTGCTCATCCACCCAAGCATGATGCGGCGCTGGTGAGGTTCATTGTTCCAGGATTGGGGAGCGTAAAAATCCGCGCCATAATCCATCCACATTAGCGTTTCCTCTGAATTTTCAGATGTGAAAGTGCCGCCATCAAACCTGCCAATGAAATACATTGTCCCGGAGCCACCAGCGGGCGCGCCATCCTGAACGCCGATGGTTAAAATCCAACGGGTTTCTGGGCCGCTATCTACATACAGTTCAAACAGGTCGGGAGTCTCCCAGACACCGATTGCTGCGTTAACGATTGGACCCAGCTGTCCGCTGGGTGTCCAGTGGATTAAATCGGGAGAGGTGAAGAAGAGAATGCGATCACCAGCGGTCAGGCACATTACCCAGTGCCCATCGGCCTGACCCTCATACCAAAATACTTTCGGATCCCGAAAATCACGTTGGCCGTCGGCGGAAGGTAGGACAGGGTTGCCAGAGTATTTTCTCCAGGTGCGGCCGGCATCCAGGCTGTAGGCTAGGCTCTGACTCTGGTGCCCGTTCTGGTTATGGGTGAAAATCGCCACCATGGCTGCTCTGCCAAAACTGGCGGTATTTTCCCAATCAATAACCGCGCTGCCAGAAAAGATAACTCCATTTTCGTCAGGAAATAGTGCAATTGGCAAATGCTGCCAGTTGACCAGGTCGCGGCAGACGGCGTGACCCCAGTGCATCGGACCCCATGTGATATTTTCGGGATGATGCTGGTAAAAGAGATGATATTCGCCCTGGTAATGAACCAAACCGTTTGGGTCATTGATCCAGTTTGCAGCTGGTGTGAAATGATAGTGTGGACGAGGTTGTATGTCAGGCAAAATGATGTAAACTCCAGATATTTTAAAACCTTGAATATTTTATTAAAAATGCTTCAGACTTGAATGACTGTTCAGCTACCTTATTGCACCGATCCAGCCTCATGGGGTGTAGACCCATCCAGTGGAGAAAGGCTCCATTTGAATCGGAATCAGCCCTTAATACCGGTGGTAGCGATACTTTCCACAAAGGCGCGCTGGAGCGACAGAAACAAGATGATGACCGGGACGGTGATCACTGTCAGATAAGCCATTAACTCGCCCCAGGGCAGAATCCCTTCACCGGCTGTGTTGGAGGTAGTAAGCTGCCAGAAGTAACCAAGTCCAACCATTACCGGGCGGAATTGTGTATTCTGGACCACCATATTGGGCCATAGATACTGGTTCCACATAAAAAGGCCTCTCAGAATCGCAGCAGTGGCAAATACCGGACCCGAGACTGGAACAATCAACTTGGCATATATGCGAAACCAGCCAGCCCCATCGATGCGGGCTGCTTCAATCAGCTCATACGGCAGCGATTTAAAAAACTGAACAAACAGAAAAATGGAAAAAGCGTCGACAATGAATGGGATGATTTGGACGTGGTAGCTATTGAGCCACCCGAAGGTCAAACCTTGCGGGCCAAGCCAAGGTAATTTACTAACCACCATTAACAGTGGAACGGCTATCGTTTCAAAGGGTAGAATCAAGGTAGCGATAATCACCGATAGTACAATCTGCTTCCCTTTCCAGCGCATACACGCCAGCGCAAAACCTGCCATTGAGTTTACAAATAGCCCCAGTCCCATGGTGATCATGGTTATCATCAATGAATTGAATACAAACAGGCTGATTGGTGCTCGTTGAAATGCTTTGAAATAATTGTCAACAGAAATCTCGCCCACCGGCAAAAAAGCCAGCAGCGAAGAAGAATCGCGCAAAATTTGAATGCTGGGTTTCAATGAGGAAACCATCATGAACACCACAGGAAAGGCGAAAATGATGGCAAGCAAAATCATGAAGCCATAGCGGATTGAAAATGCGATTGTCTTGGTATTCATGTATTTTTCTCCCGGGTGAGATAACCTTGGATAAGGGCCACGCACAGCACTAAGATAAAAAACACTACTGAAATTGCCGAGCCGTAAGCAATATCTTGCATTTTATAACCCTTCTGGACAGCCTGATAAATTACAGTGGTAGTCGAGTCAAGCGGCCCACCTTGAGTCATCACATCGATCTGGCTAAAAAGTCCCAGGGCTGCGATTGTTATGGTCACCAGAATAAAGATGGCGGTATTGCGCAGGCCAGGCCAGGTCACATGAACAAATTTCTGCCAGTTATTAGCCCCGTCAATGCTGGCGGCTTCATACAAAATTTCTGGGATATTTTGCAGGCCAGCCAGCCAGATGACCATATGAATACCCACAGCCTGCCATGCTGACATAGCCATAATAGCCGGCATGGCAGTTGCCGGAGAAGCCAGCCAATCCACCGGTGTAAACCTGCCCCCGGTGATAAAAACCAGAGCATTATTGACCAGGCCGTTATCGCCATCATAAATAAATTGAAACAGAATCGAAATTACAACGATCGAAACAACAACCGGTATAAAATAAATGGTGCGAAATATAGTCACCCCAGGGCTGCGCTTATTTATCAACAGCGCCAGCAAGAGGCCTAACCCGGCCTGACCTGGCACAATTACCATCGCAAAGTACAGGGTATTGACCAATGAGCGCATAAACACTGCATCACCGGCCAACCATATCCAGCGGCTTGTGCCGATGTCCCAGGTTGTCCACTTCTGAAGTCCATTGTATTGGGGATAACTAGGATTATTACGGGTGAATTCCCGCTCACGAGGGTAGGTATAGTTTCCGTTTTCATCTAAAACCGGTTGACCGTCTGTATCCACAATCGGGTCCAGGGGTAAAACTTTTACCGTGAGCAGTTGTCTAAAATTTGCCAATCCCACATACTCGGTTGGATTGGGGGAAATGAGCCGTTGGTTGGTGAAGGCAAAGTAAAACGCCAGGATAAAGGGGATTATCAGAAAAGCCAAGATTAGTATGACCGCGGGGCTGGCCATCAGCCAGGCAGCTACCTCTTCCAGCTGCCGGTCTTTAATCCCGGTGGATGAGTAAGTCTTTTCCTGAGGTACTGTATTGGCGATTGGTGCCATCTTAACGCTCCTGATTAAGCATTTCTGAATGCAGTCTGCGGCCTGCCTCTCTCCCAACCCGTCCTGCGATTGGGAGAGAGGTACGTGAACGAAAAAGGTGAACTAAGCCCTGTCTATTCTACTTTCCATTTGCTTTGGCAATCACATCCTCCTGGATGGAGGGACCAACCACCGAGCCGTCAAAGCCGTAACCGCTATTGGCTTTGATATCGGCGTTGATTTCATCGGTTGCAGCGTCAAGGGCGGTGACCACATCAGCCCCATTGGCTATGTCGGCCAGCGCCTTCTCAAAGCTCAAAGCAGCCGACATATAAGCCGGGGTGGGTGGGCGGAGGGTAGCCTGGGCTGCGGTGTAGCTGAAGAAAATTTCAAAGGGAGCGCCAGGCGCGAAGTTCTTTGAAGCGGCAGCCGCGCTGGTGGTAGCAGGAATATTGCCTGTAACATCCGAAAATTGAACCAGGTAATTGTCCTGCATCATAAATTCGATAAACTCGGTTGCACCCTCTTTATGCTCCGATTTCGCGGACACGCCAAACTGCCAGCTGCCAGCGCCAATCCGTGCGCCGTTCCCAAAGTTTGGCGCCGGCAAGATCAGCAGGTCATCGCCTAATTTTTCCTGCGCTAACCCGCCAGCCCAGTTGCCATTCCACTGTAAGGCATATTTGCCATCGATAAAACCGGTATCGCGATCAGCGGAATCCTGGGTGGTGCCAGAGACATACCCCTGCGTAAACAGTTCCTGCCACCACTCACCAAAAGCAATGGCTTCCGGTCCATTAAGCGCGTCTTCAGCGGATATGAAGGTTGATCGATCGATAATATCACCGCCAAAACTCTGCAAGAAAGGCGAGAAGCCATAGGGATACCATTCGCCGGTCCAGGCCATACCCAAATCAAGAACATAATCAAATTCGCCCGAGGCTTTCAGGGTTTCCATCACAGCATTAAATTCATCCAGGTTCCAAGGCTGTTCCAGGGTAGGAATACGGATATCATATTTATCCAGTACTGATTTGCGCGAATACATTGCGCAAGCCGCTTCCCACAACCCGACCGAATAGACTTTACCATCCCACATGCCAATGGTGGTGGGTAAGAATGTGTCGAGCTTGTCTTGCGGGATATCGAGGGGAGCCATATAACCTGCCCAAGCCCAATTGGGCATGACCGGTCCGTCGACATCGATAATGTCTGGCAGATTACCAGCCAGGGCAGCTGCCACTACGGATTCATTGTAGCTGATTTGCGGGAAATCCTGCACTTCAACCATATACTTGTCCTGAGAGGCGTTGTAATCATTAATGATGCCAACCAAAACATCTTTTTCAGTTTTATTTCCGGCACCGTGATACCACATGGTTAACGTAATCGGACCTGCCTGGGCAGCGGGAGCTTCATCTGCAGTAGTTGCGTTTGATTCAGCTGCAGGAGCAACTGTTGCTGTGGGTGTTGAAGCAGGTGCTGGAGCAGCACAGGCTGCTAAAAGCGTGGTGATGATGACCAGTCCAATCAGGATATTCCAAAATTTTTGTTTCATCTTTATCTCCTTATGCAATAGGGTAGGTTATGGGTTTGGGCGAAAAAAGTTGCGGTTCAGGAAAGCAAATTCAATAATACCTCCTTGATGTGAATTTCCTAACGGATAAAATTAATTTTTTAGTAAATCGTATTACTAAAAAGATAAAAAAATACCGCTCTACGCAGAGGCCCTTTCGATCAATGTGCATGTAATCTTATGCTGAACGGGTTGGGTTTCTTCAACGCCAGAAAGGATGTCCACCAATTTCTGAATCACCCATATCCCCATCTGGTAATGAGGCAGTTCCACGGTCGTCAAGGATGGATAAAGATGGGCAGCTATGATTTCCTGGTTATCAAAACCGACCACCGCCACATCCTCTGGAATTTTGAGGTTCAACTGCCTGACTGCATCGTATACGCCCATCGCAGTCCGGTCATTGAAACAGAAGAGAGCGGTTGGAGGATCTTCTATTTGCAAGAGCTGACGGGCGCAGGGATAGCCATTATCACTGTGCTCCACTGTATAGGCAACCAGATCATGATCGAATGGAATCGCATAATCTTGCAGCGCAGATTGGTAGCCAGCAAACCGACCAATCGCCGCAGGAATATTCCCGGGATTATTGATAAACCCTATGCGGCGGTGTCCCTTTTCAAGCAAATACTGGACCGCCGCATACCCACCGCCGAATTCATCAGGCACCACAGAAGGAAGTTTCTGATCTTCCACAAAACAATCCAATAATACGGTGGGCACATCGTATAAAGCAGGAGGGAGAGTGACTTGGCGGTGATACATGGTTGCATAAATGATTCCTTCTACCCTCTGGCCCAGCAGCGAGTCAATCGCGATTGCCTCGATCTGAGGATCAGTCTTGGTATTCACAAGCATCAGAATCTTACCATTCTCCCAGGCTGCATCTTGGGCTCCCTCGAAGATTTTCCCGGCATGGGGAGAAATCGCAATTGAATCGGTGATGAAGCCAAAAACCCCCGAACGCTTCATGCGCAGTCCTTGGGCCAGAGCATTTGGGCGGTAGCCAAGCTCATCAATGGAGGCCAAAACACGATTGCGGGTTTCATCGGGGATATTTGGGGTTTCGGGATTATTCATCACGAAAGAGACCGTGGTCTGAGAAACCCCGGCATGTCGAGCAACATCCATCATGGTTACAGTATGTTTTTTGGTCATATGGCAAAATTGGACTATAATACAAAATAGTAATAGGAATTAGTAATACCAATTACTTTATTGAAGTATAGCGATTTATTTGACCCTTGTCAATAGCCATTACAGTGGTTTCAGGGAGTAGCCAGGTTTTGCCGCCATAACGCGAAAGGGAGATTGACACAACGCAAGATGTTTTCTCCGGTGAATCCTGATGACACAAAATGGTTTGGGACGTATTTTTTTCACGCAAGGCTGCAAGGACTGCAAAGTTTTTTGTGTATGGTGCCGTTCCCGGTGAAAGATTACCTGAAATTATCCATGCGCCAGAGCGGGGAAAATGAAGCGCCCCACCCAGACCTGCTGGTGGGGCGCCGAATCTATTTTAATGAAGAGAGCCGGATGACTGCGAGCCTCAAATCCCTGGCGCGGGCCAGAGAGGAACTGGTTTACAGGTCTTTGAGGTAAGTGGCCAGAGCCAGCAGCACAAAGCCCACGGCGACCAGCCAGAAAGCGTACTGGCTGACAAAAGGAATTGTAACAAGATTACCCAGGATGCCAAGCACGCCAGCGATTACGGCAATCCACCAGGTTGTGTTTTTTGGAGCGTTCAGTTTCATAACAAGTCTCCTTTTTAATAGAATGAGGTCAGGAATTTCGACGATGAGAGCAAAATTAATGGTTGTTAACTTCATTATACACGAAAAACACTTAAAAAAAATTAATGTTATGAGCTTTGAAAAGAAAATGATCAGGAATGGGGTTTTATGGTTGGGTCAGCGCCATACGAGTCGAGCGGCGTGCCGCAGTTGGGGCAGGTCTCTTCGTACCAGGTGTAGCTTTCCCCGCAAGCGCACTGCCAGCGCCGGACCTGCCCGGCCAGCCAGCGCTCCGAGCCGGCTTCGCGCAGTCTCTCGAGCTGGGTTAATATCTCCAGGTGGTGGACCCGGCCGTCATGCTGAAAAGCCCGCAGGCGGCCGCAGGGAAATTCGGCGCATAACCCGCAATGCGGGATCCCTTTCTCATCCGCGCAGGCTCTGATGGCGCACCGCGCGCATCCATCGTGGATGTAGAGCGTTCCGGAGCGGCAGCCCCGGCAGGTGAAGCCTTCCACAACGCGCCCCCGGCGGGCGGCCTCTGCCGAAAGGCGGCCGCTGTCATAAAAGGACGCCCGGTAATGGTAGCAGGCCCCGCAGTACAGCCCACAGGCCGCCAGAAGCTCATCAACTTTGCCGGTCATTTCCATCCTCCCGAGGTTACCGCCTACCGCCACAGGTGGCGGGCAAACACTTCCAATTCCTCAGGGCCTTTGCCGGAAGTTGGCACCAGCACCACGGTGCTGGCCCCGGCCTCGAAGAGCCGCTCCAGGGCTGTATGCCAGTCTTGCGGTGTGCCGGCCAGGGCCAGCTGGTCGATCCACTCCTCAGGCATGGCGGCTTCAAATCCCCCGCGCCCCGCGCTCGCGAGCAGCTCATGCACCTGGGGCAAAATGCCCATCGGGGCCAGCTGGGAATCGATCTTACCGGAAGCGACCGCCGCCGCGATCTGCGGGCGGAGCAATTGGCGGGCCGCGGCGGTTGTGTCGGCGGCACAGGCCAGGACAAACACGGTCAGGCGGTGCCCGCCGGGGTGGCTGGCTTCGTGCTGCCCGCTCAGGATCTGCTCCCGGGCCCAGGCAACATAGGCCGGGGCGGCGTATTCGGCCAGGATGGTGCCATTTGCCGCCCGCCCGGAGAGGGCCAAGGATTTAGGCCCCCGGACCCCCAGCGAGACCGGAGGAACCACCTCCGGGGGATGTACCAGTTCGACCTGGTCGAGGTGAATTTGATCCCCGTCATAAGAAAAGCGCTCTCCCGCCAGCAGCCGGCGCACGGCAAGGGTGGTTTCTTCCAGGGCGGCCAGCTGCGAAGCGGGAAACGCGCCGATCTGGCGCATCCATTTCTCCATACCGTGCCCGATGCCGGGCAGGAAGCGCCCCGGATAAATCCGGGCCAGAGTGGCAATCTCCATCGCGGTGAAGACCGGGTTGCGAGCCACGGCGGGCATGATCCCCAACCCGATGGTGAGAGTTTCGGTGCAGGCCAGCGCGGTGGCGGCGGAAGCGATCCCGCTGCCGTAGAAACAATCTTCCACCACCCACAGTTCGTCAAACCCGGCATGTTCGGTCTGGCGGGCGAATTCAGGTAAGGCTTCCGGAGGAAATTCACGGCGGAACATGATCCCAAGATTGTGGTTGAGGATCTCTTTCATGGATGGGTCCTTTTGGCGGGTCTAATGATTCGTTTATGGGAATATTGTATATCAGATCGGGAAAAGGAGACAAATATGAGACACCCCGGCGGGGCGTTTGCATGTCACCCTGGTTTGAGGGGCTAAAGGATCTCTGGGACGCCATGAAAGCGGGATGGAAAATGGGGAAATCCACGCGCGCGGCAACGGGATGTTGACATCAGGCTGCTTTCTTAACCGCAGCCTGCCGGTCATCCAATTCAAACCCCTGCCGCGTCCTGGCACAACCAAACTGAAGCGCCTCCACGCGGTGGAGCGACGCCCATCCAGAGGGACTGCTCTTGCTTTCTAAGCCGGTATCAGATGATGCTGCTTCGGGATAAAATATTTGGAGGTGATCTCAAAATGCCCATCAGTGAGTTCGTATTGGATGACGACCTGATAGGCGCCTTCACCGCGCTCCTCCAGCCTGCCGACCAGCGCGTTCTTGGGGTCTCCGCTTCCATCCTGACTTCGCAAGGTGACGTCGTAGAATATGATGACGCAGTCCAGCTTCGACCGCCTCCGGATATCACGGATGCCGTCTTCAATATTTCGAAGCAACTGGTTGGGGGTCAGCCCTTTTGCCGGGGCATCTTTTTGCCAGAGGGTGGTATCCAGAAAAATGACCTTGCCTTCACCGGTTAAGACCATTCCCATGGGATCGAATTCGCCAAACTTCTCGAGCATATCTTTCGCCATATCGACGAGGATATCCAGCATTCCTGAAAGTTTTTTACTTGGTTTCACATCAGACGAGGTATTAAACATTTTGTCTCACTCCCATTCAACTTTTATCCGATAGGGCTCACGGGACAGCACAATCTGACCAAAGCGGATATCGCCAGCCCAACTCCTTAGAAGATCTTTTGTGCGGTCTGGTGTGCGCAGGCCAAAAATCACCCCATGCGGTTTTAATAAGCCTGGAGCGGTATAGGCATTGGTGCGCGGATATCTGAGCCGCCATTCGGCTTCATACTCCCAGGCTTCTGATTTGGTCCAGAACACGCTGTCCATAAAGCCGGTAATTTCAGCGGTGATCCCTTCAATTTCTGGCATTCTTCTTCGATATAACACAGGCCGGCAGTGGACAGAAAGGAGGAACGAACCGGGTCTGTAGTATTCAATGCAAAAACCGGAATGGTTTAAAGCGTAATGCGCCCACATCTGGACACAGATTGGGTCCCGGGAAAAGCAGATGCATCCATACCAGTTGCTTTTCATCATCATCTTAACCGCATCCGCGTCAACCGGGTCGGCTATGGCTTTCGCATAAACAAAAGCCGCCTCCAGCGGATCATTAAGTTCTGGGATGGAAGGTGACCATAATTTTTCACCGGCGAATAGTTGTTCTGTCCATTCGGGGTGTTCTGGGTTGATGGTTCTGTATTTGTAAATATAATCTACCCCAAGATGAAGGTTGGGATGTTGGCGAAGCTGGTCTTCATTCCATTGTTCCTCGGAATGGCGAATACTGTCCACCAATTGGTTGTATATCTTCTCATTCCAGACTACAGACTCAATGCTGGTTGGGGTGATGGATGGATAGATATAGTCTTCCATGATAGGTCTTCCATTCCTGTAGGTGTAACTTATACTGCAAGCCTGTCCCCGCGTCTGGCGATTGGGAGATATGGGAATTATCCGATAAAACCAACCAGGAATAAGTTCTCTGCTGATTAAAAAAATGGCAAGGCAATTGCCCACCATTTACCAGTAAACCATCTCACCAATAATTATTCACAGTATATTACTTTGGGTTCTTAAAGGCAAGCCACCGAAGGGGATGTGCCTGCCCTCGCCGCGGCCAGATGTGGCTTAGTCTGAAGATCGTGAGATCCTTAGCGGGCTGAAGGTAGGCCGCTGTTGTTTTTAACTGTGCTATTTCTATTCCAGGCGCGAGGGGGATTACCGGTGGCCTGCGGCATATCCTACGCATTGTGTTCCCGACGCGAAAGGCGCTGCCCTCCTTCGATCGCAAGAATGGTGCCCGCGACAATCCAGAGAAGGATATCGTCGGTGACTGTGGGAAGCTCTCCCAGGAAGTTGTTGGAGAGCTGCTGGCCAATGTGGAACAGGGTTACCAGCAGCAGGCTCCCTCTGGTATTGTTGTAGATCCAGGTGTACAGGAGGGCGGTGGGAATGAACCCCATGATAGACAGGAAGTAACCGCCAAAATCATTCGGCTCCAGCGTGCCAAAATAGATCGCCAGGGGAATGTGCCAGGCGCCCCAAAAAAACGCGATGACCAGGCTGCTCCATAAGGCATTTGCTTTTTTCTGCAGCCCGGGTAAGGCAAAACCACGCCAGCCCAGCTCTTCGGCAAATGAACCGGGAATGGCAAAAAGAACCACCACCGGAGCCATCAGGGCGGCCCGCGGGCCGTACACCGCGGCCAGCGGAGCGCTTACCTGGTAAGTATTCCCGAGGAGACCATCGATCCACTTCGCGCTGAAGAAAAGAACCATTTGAAAACCAAGCGCAAAAATGTACCAGAATACCGGCACGCGCCACATCTTAAGCGGCCGGAGTAACCTGGCCGCACCGTCCCGGCCCAGGGTTAACGCGGACAGGATGAGGGCCACCAGACCCGGCGTCCAGCGAGCCAGCCCGCCGATGAACCCTTCCGGGGCAAGTGGAGAGGTTTCACCATTTATTTTCGTCAGGGCCGCAGGAATCCATACCGCCCAGGACAGGGTGATAACGAGCAGAAAGAACAATCCGATTTGATGGCGGTTGATCCAATGGAAAGATCTCGCTATCATTTTATTGGCCTCCCAAATACTTTTGAGAACTGTCCCGCGAATCCATCGCGGGGACAGAATAGCAAATGGCCGCGGTACCGTTTGGCAGCAGCGTGAAGCCACTCATAAATCAACAAACACAGTATATAGACTCCCGGGCAGGAAAGCAAGATAGCCCGCCAGATCTCAGGCTGAGCACCGCGGGATCCCTACCGGGCAGATAACCGGATGGGTTCCAGGGGGAGGTTGCCCGCCAGCAGGGGCGGCAGCAGAGCGGGCAGCTGGGGCGGAAGGAACTGCTCCGCGGTCTGGGAGATTTCCTCAGGGGACCACCAATGGTTGTTCACAAGCATCCGGCGTTCATAGTCCAGCATGTTGGCTCTGCTGACGGCGGCACTGGATATCCTGACAACAAAGAAATATTCCTGAAGCCGGAAGCTTTTGTGCGGCAGGCGCAGCACCCGCTCAAAGTACCACACGCAGGGGCTGATCTGATCCGCCCGGATGCCGGTTTCTTCCCATAATTCGCGCAGGGCGGCCTGCTGCAGGGTTTCGTTGGGCTCAACGCCCCCGCCCGGTGTGATCCAATAGTCGACCATGGTGGGATAGGCCTCGTGTACCGGCTGGCTGTCCTGCACCTGAAACAGAAGGACCTGGCCCCGGTCGTTGAGCACGACAATCCGGGCTGTGAGGCGGGGGTGGATCAGGTGATCTGTCATGGTCGGGGATGGGCGCTACGCGATCCGCCGCGGCGCGGGCGGAGGGGTTTCCTGGTCATCCGGCACATAGCCTTTCTCAACCAGCCGCTTTAAGCGCTGGGTGAAGCGGGCCACCGGAGCGCCGTCGATGATATCGTGATCAAAACTGATGGTAACGCTCAGGTACCGGCGGGGCTCAACGCGCCGCCCCACCACACCCGGTTTCTCGCACACGCCGCCCAGGGTGAGCTGGAGGGAATGGTTGGGCACCGGGATGCCCCACCCGCTCCCTGAGCCAAACATGCCCACTGAAGTCACCAGCACGGTGCCGTAATACTCTTTGAGCATGCGCGGGTTCTTGAACAGGAACCAGAGAAACATCCGCCGGATGAACCCGGGCAGCCATACAAACCAGTCGAT
>Ga0068714_10003639_pt1 | contig 18029 bp, 14 predicted proteins | sample MTBNYHSulfiMetaG_FD_62988 | JGI IMG/M metagenome (GOLD analysis project Ga0068714, IMG submission 62988) | Enrichment culture microbial communities from rom New York Harbor, USA that are MTBE-degrading - MTBE-NYH (New York Harbor Sulfidogenic)... | ecosystem: Environmental > Aquatic > Marine >...
ATGGTGTGCTGGGAGATGCTCACCTGCGCGATACAGTCTCGATCGTCGTACCCCAAGCCGGATTCACCGTATCTCCCGCCCGTCCGATCAGTGGCAGCCTGACGAGCTTCGTCGATACCAGCACAGGCGGCGAAATAGCGGATTGGGAATGGGATTTCGGCGATGGCAGCGCGATTGCCAGGGTGCAGAACCCGACCCACACTTACACGATGGCCGGCACTGTCGGCGTGAGCATGAGCTGCACGATCGGCGATTGCGGCATATACAGCGCACACCGGCGGTTGTCAGTCGGCGAAGGAGCGTACTGCTTCCTCCCGGTGATTCTGAGGCGGTTCCTACAATGAAGCCCGTGAAGCCTCGATCAGAATGCACCGGGAACCATTCTTTGCCGGAGCGCCAGGGTGACTGACCTGTCTTCGGAACCATCGCATGAGAGGGGAAGAGAGAGATTGAGATGATGAAGGTTCTTATTCGTCGTGGACAATGCCTGTGGATCAGCGCACTGGTCGCTTTGTGCACTGCGCCCACGGCAAACGCAAACGGCCCTGACTATGCGGGCCTGGTAGTCGATTTTGGGGGACGCGTAGAGACGCGCTGTGTGTCCTTCAGCGGCTCTATCAGCGGAATAGATGCGCTCCGGCAGCATTTTTCGCTAGAGACGGCCTTCGGTGGCGGCGCCGTATGCAAAATCGGAGACACGGGCTGTCCCGGAGGAGATGCCTCGTGTTGGTGCCAGTGCCCCAATCCGAACGAAGACTGCCGGTTTTGGAGCTACTGGCATCGTGACAATGGAGACTGGCACTTTTCGGACGCCGGAGCGAAGATCTACCAGGTCAGGCACGGTGACGTGGAAGGGTGGAAATGGGCCAAACAGAGCTTCGAAAATCCCGATTCAGAACCGGCCGACCGCTCTTTCGAGCAGATTTGTGCCGAGTATCTGGCTACCGCCACGCCGATACCGACGGCCACGCCGAGTCCGACCCCTACGCCCATTCCGACGGACACCCCGCTGCCCACTTACACCCCGGAACCGACGGTGACAGCGACTTCTGTGCCGGACCCTGCGATCACGTTCTCGGTCAGCTCCAACCAGATCGAAGCCGGACAGTGCGCCACGCTGGGCTGGAAGGTCGAACATGCGCAGGCCATCTATCTCGACGATCAGGGCGTGACGGGCGAAGAATCACGCCAGATATGTCCTCCGGCAGGGTTGCACACCTACCGGCTGCGTGTCATTGGATTGGATGGATCCGAGCGCAATAGGGAAACAACCCTGAATGTCATCCAAACGGCAACGTCGGTGATGTCCGTGGCCTCAGCAGGAACACCAGAAGCAACATCTCCAAACGACGCCGGTGCCAGCGCCATCTGGTCTACGCCGGATGTGAGCGGTGCAGGAGAGAACGTAGCTCTCCAGCCGCAGACGCCAGCGCAGTCACCTCCCCCCAATTCGTCGCAACCCGGAGACGGGGCAAGCCCTGCCCCTGGCGAGACCGCGCCAGCACAAGCCGCGCCCGCCGTTGTACCCGGCGAAACCGCACTGGCCATGAACCCCGTAGCACCCACGCCGGCACCATCAACGCAGCAATTGCAAGCGGGCCCCTCACCTGAGCAGCCCGCCGCAAACACCACACGTTCTGATTCGCCACCGCGCCACGATACCTTCAGAGACCTTCTGACCAGCAAGGTAACCTGGTTCATCTTGTTGGGCAGCACGGCCATTGGCGTGGTCGGCATGGGGGGAGTGGCCTTTGTCGGCGCCATTGTCGTTCTGCTCTTGATCTACCGTCATTTCTCGGCTCCGGGATCCGGCGTCACCGATGACGGCGACAGAGACGACCGCTTCTATGATGATTACGGTTCGGGAGGATGAACCACGTGTTTCACACAACCACCTGGCTGATTTGGCTCGTCGCCGTTTTGGTCATGGGACTGACAACCAGCAATCCCCTGTACCTGGCACTCATCCTGGCAACGGTTTGGGTGGATTTCTCCATCCTTGCCCGGCGTTCGGCAATCGCCCCGATGTGGCAACCTTTGATCCGATTCATGATGTGTCTCGTGATCTTCAGCACCTTACTGAACCCACTACTGGTTCACGAGGGCGAGACTGTCCTGCTCGAGTTGCCCCAGTGGAAGTTGCTGGTGGGTCCCGAGCAGCGCATCGCGTTGCTCACATTGGGTGGCTCGGTTACGCTGGAGGCACTGGCCTACGGCCTCACCAAGGGGATGGGCCTGCTGTGTATCATCCTGACGTTTGCTACGTTCAACATCAGCGTAGATTCCTCGCGGCTGTTGCGTTCACTGCCTCGCTTCATGTATCAGACCGGCATCGTGACCTCCATTGCGGTTTCGTTCGTCCCACAGACGGTCCTCGCTCTACGCGAAATACGCGAGGCGCAGATGGTGCGGGGACACCGTTTCCGCTGCATCCGAGACCTCCTGCCACTGTTTCTACCGCTGTTGACGACAGGGTTCGAGCGCGCGCTGCAACTGGCGGAGTCGATGGAAGCAAGAGGGTTCGGGACCCGCAGGCAGATCAGCACACGGCAGGAAACAGGGTACAAGGGAGGCGTCACTTTCGCAATGGTGCTCCTGGTAGCGGGTATCGGCTGGGTGGGATTCGGACCCAATAACCGCTGGTGGGGCTACGGGCTGGTCGCGGCGGCAGCCTCGTTGCTGTTGGCCGTCTTCCACGTGATCGGCAGGCAGGTACGCCGCACTCGTTACGTCCGTGAGCTATGGCGACAGCGTGACACTGCCGTCGTTGCAACGACGGTTACAGCACTCGCCCTGTACTTGCTTGTGAGCCGAACCGCAGAAGGTGCCATCCACTACTATCCATACCCCGCCCTTACGTGGCCAGGTTTCAACCCGACCATCGGGCTATTCATCCTGGCGTTGGTCAGCCCGGTCGTGTTGCTGGGCCGGCACCACGCCACCGGCAGACTCCGAACCCGAACCGGAAGCACGGAGGAATCCCGATGATCCGCTTCGAAAACGTCTCTTTCACCTATCCTGACGCCTCCCAGCCGGTGTTGGACAAGTTCAATCTGAAACTTGACGAGGGCGAGTTCCTGCTGGTCGTGGGACCTTCGGGTGCCGGGAAGTCGACCTTCCTCCGCTGCTTCAACGGGCTGATCCCGCACTACTACGGCGGACGGTTCGCCGGGAAGGTCACGGTACTCGGCCGTGACCCATTGCACGCCGAACCCAGCGGCATGAGCGATCTCGTGGGTTTCGTCCTGCAGAGTCCCGAAGCGCAGATGGTCACCGATACTGTGGAAGACGAGCTGGCATTCGGCATGGAGAACCACAATCTCCCGCAGAACCTGATGCGCAAGCGCGTGGAGGAGGTGTTGGATCAGGTGTCGATCGCACACCTGCGGCGGCGGCGTATGGAGACGCTGTCCGGTGGAGAGAAGCAACGGGTAGCCATCGCCTCGGTTCTGACCCTCCAGCCCAGGGTGCTGGTACTCGATGAACCGACTTCGCAGCTCGACCCCCAGGCAGCCGAAGAAGTGCTGACGCTGCTGCAGAAGCTCAATGCGGATCTCGGCCTGACGGTGATCGTCTCCGAGCACCGGCTGGAACGCGTCGTCCAGTACGCCGACCGCATGCTCAGCTTCCCAGCGCTGGGCGCACCGCCGATCTTCGGAACGCCGGAAGACGTACTGGGGCAGATCGCACTGGCTCCGCCACTCATTACGTTGGCGCGGACATTGGCATGGCACCCCCTGCCGTTGACCATCAAGGCGGGACGGTCTTTCGCCAGGCGACTGACGTTTCGCCCCGGGTCCTCCCGTGCTACGGAGCACATCGCCCGGAATGAGGGCGATTCCGTCAGGGTCGTCAGGCTGTGGTACAGCTACGATCGTGCGGAGGCGCTCAGGGATGTCTCCCTGGAGTTTGAGCCAGGCCAGATCGTGGCACTGATGGGGCGGAACGGCTCCGGAAAGACGACCTTGCTCAAGAACATCGTTGGGCTGCTGCGCCCACAGCGCGGTTATGTCGAGGTATACGGTGCGAACACACGGCACACCGACGTCCAGAGCCTAGCCAGAAAGGTCGGTTACGTCCCGCAGAATCCGGATGCCCTGCTGTTTGCGGATACGGTGGCGCAGGAGATTGCCTTCACCCGGCGCAACCAGGGACTGTCTCTGGAGGGAGGAGAAATCTGGCTGGCACGGCTCGGGCTTGAGAAGTACCGGAATGCGTATCCGCGCGACCTCAGCGGCGGCGAACGGCAGAGGGTGGCTCTCGCCGCCATTCTGGCTGGAGAACCGACCATCCTGCTGTTGGACGAGCCGACGCGCGGCCTGGACTATGCCCAGAAGGAGGCGCTGAGCACCATTCTCACGGACCTGTCGCATAACGGTAAGACGGTTGTGATGACCACGCACGACGTAGAATTGGTCGCGCGTTGTGCGCATCGGGTCGTCATCATCGGAGACGGACAGGTGATCATCGATGCACCGACACGGGAAGCGATGCAACAATCCATGGTCTTTTCGTCTCAGATCAGCAAGTTGCTTCCCGAGCATGATTTCCTGACCGCGGACGAGGTCCTGGCGAATTTGGCGGACGGAGTCAGCCCGTGATGAACCCCATACCGCAGCAACCCACAGCGGCGACGCAGGGCGCATCTTCACCCCGTCATACCAGTCGCGTACCAGGACGTGTGTTGAGCGTGCTCATCCTTGCATTGGCCACAGGCATCGGCACCGCCGCGTTTCTGTATCCGTTCCTCGTCGCGCCCAGGCAGTCGGGGCATGGCATGAATGCCCACGCGCAGGATGCACCACTCACGTTTCTGCTCGCCGTGGGCCTGTGTCTCGTCGTCGTCATTGTCAACCTGGAAACGCGGCAGATGAACTCCAAGGTGGTTGCCGTCCTCGGCGTTCTGGTGGCGATCAACTCCGTGCTGAGGTTGGTTCCGGGACCGCTGGGGTTTTCGGCGATCTTCTTCCTGCCGATTCTGTGTGGATACGTCTACGGGTCGGATTTCGGGTTCCTGCTCGGCACGCTGTCACTGCTCGTCTCAGCGATCGTGACCAATGGCATGGGACCCTGGCTGCCTTACCAGATGTTCGCGACCGGCTGGATGGGAATGGCTGCGGCTTGGCTGCCTGACCTGAGCAGACATCCACGGCTGGAACACCTGGTGCTGGCCGTGTATGGGGCCACGCTCGGGCTCGTCTTCGGTGCGATCATGGATCTGTGGTTCTGGCCTTACCTGTTCGACCCTACACAACTGGAGCGGCAGTGGCAGCCCGGCTACGAGCTCTGGACAACCGTCACTCATTTCGCCGTCTTCTACGTGGCGACGTCCCTGTGGTGGGACCTCGGGCGAGCGGTAGGGAACTTGCTGCTCATCGCGTTGTTTGGTCCGCCCATCCTGCGCTTGCTGCGTAGATTCAAGAAGCGGTTTCATTTCGAGCCAGGGTGATCCGCCGAGGGAATGCTGTCACATGCGGTTGCCGCGCGGCGCAGGGACTGCGTCATGCCATAGACGGACAGTGAAAAAGGGGCGGGCACGACGCCCCCAGCCGCAGGCCAGACATGTGCCGTGGGCAATTGCTGAACGCGCTATTGCATGACGGCGCGGGTGCCGCGGTTTCCCCTGTCGTGTCTTCTGTGCTACAATTCATTGACTATACCCGTTACAGCCTTGTGCCGGCTGGATGCAGTCGCGAGAACTGGATTGCACGTTGTGGTTGTCCGGTTGTCTCTCGCGCGCTGTAGAAGGCGCTCAGGGCTTGACGAAGGAGGCGATAGAACATGGACGTCCCGATTGGTGCCAAGGTATATTGTGCGGATGGAGCGTGTGGATACGTGACCCACGCCATCCTGAATCCCGATTCCAGAGAAGTCACGCACATGGTCATTCAGGAGGAGGATCCGCAGTACCGGAAGATCGTCGTCCCGATTTCCCTGATCGTGGAGAGCACGCCGAAGAAGCTGCGCATTCGCTGCAAACTGCAAGAGCTATCCGGGATGCAGGATTTCGAGGAGACCCACTTCGCCACGATCGAGGTTCCGGGGTATTTCGGTGGAGCGCTGACGATGTTGCCGGATGACACGATTGAACCTCTGGAAGTCCCCATCGTCAAGGAGCTCGTGCCTCCCGGCGAAGTGGCCTTGCGGAAGGGGGCAGCGGTGCGCGCCAGCGACGGGCACATCGGCCAAGTGGACGAGCTGCTGGTGAGTCCCGTAGACAACAAGATCACCCATCTCGTGTTGCGCAAAGGCCACTTATGGGGCAAGCGGGAGGTGACGATCCCTGTCACCGAAATCGACCGCATCGAAGAGGACACTGTCTATCTAAAGCTGGACAAACAAGCCATCGAGCATCTGCCCTCGTCACCAGCGTGATGGGGAATGGCTGATTCATGTTCATAGCGGATTCACGTCGATGATCTCAGATCTAAACGTTTTGGATATGACCCTGCTCGTTTGGCTCGGCTCGCTCGGTGCAGGTCTCTTAGGTGCGCTAACCGGATTGGGCGGCGGCGTTGTGCTTGTCCCAATGCTCACCCTGCTATTTGGGGTAGACATACGTTATGCCATCGGTGCTTCGCTGGTATCGGTAATTGCCACGTCCTCCGGTGCAGCCGCAGCATACGTGAAGGAGGGTTTCACCAACATCCGTGTGGGGATGCTGTTGGAGGTCGCGACCACAGTTGGGGCGCTGGTTGGTGCTTCGTTGGGCTCCGTGCTATCCGGGGCCGTGGTCGGGGTAATTCTCGGCGTCACGCTGGTGTATTCCGCCTATCTGTCTACGAGACCGCAGCACGAGGAGGCTCAGGACGCTCAGCCTGATACATTGGCCTGCAGTCTGAAATTGAACGGGTGCTACCCAGACGCTGGCAGCTGGAAAGCATACAACGTCTATTGTGTCCCGGGCGGATTCGGCGTCATGTTCGTCGCAGGCACGCTCTCCGGTCTGCTCGGTATCGGGTCAGGGGCAGTTAAGGTGCTGGCGATGGATACCATCATGCGCATCCCATTCAAAGTCTCGACCACCACCAGTAATTTCATGATTGGCGTCACGGCTGCCGCCAGCGCAGGGGTCTATCTGAACCGTGGCTATATCGACCCTGGTCTGGCGCTGCCGGTGATGTTGGGAGTCCTGATCGGATCAATCACAGGAACTCGGGTACTGGCGAGAGCCCGTACTCAAACCTTGAGGGTACTATTTGCGATCGTCATCTTTTTCTTAGGGATTCAGATGATATACAAAGGATTAGTCGGAGGTTTCTGACAGTGGAATTGCAGAGAGATTCCGGACCATTGGACCAACTCATCGGCAACCTCTTGCTGATCGGCGTGATCGCATCAGGCACGATTGCCGCAATCGGTGGGGCCTTGTATCTCGTGGAATATGCCTTCACTCCAACCGACTACCACGTTTTCCACGGAGAACCTGCCGCGCTGAAAAGCGTGGGAGGCATCGTATCGGCTGCACTGTCCATGAACAGCCAGGGAATCATCCAGTTGGGCCTGCTGTTGCTGATCGCCACCCCGGTCGCCCGCGTAGTGCTGTCGATCGTGGCTTTCGCGCTCCAGCGCGACCTGCTGTACGTCGGCATCACCCTGATCGTGCTCGCCGTGCTCGCCTTCAGTCTGCTGAGTGGGGGCGTGTAGCGCCAACGGGAGCGATTCGCTGGTTCAAACGTGCCTCGCGCAACCTCTCGCTACGGCTCGTGTTGGGTCACTTTCGCCCACCTCTTCAATCGATGAGGTACAATAGCAGTTGCTGCTTCAGGGCACGAGCAAAATCGAGTACGGGACGGAGCGATTAACCGCCCCATACGCACATCGCCGGCCGATCAGCCCCGAAAGAGGGCCTCTCAGCAGGTCATCACAGGCAACACGTGCTGCCTGCTCGAAAAACCCATGGGAGTGTAATAGCGAAACGGGAAATTACACTCCGAACTATGGCTGGCTTTCCGGTGTGGATGATGTTGTTGGTCCTGGTGTTGGTGGAGCAGGCCGCGGTCTGGGATAGGGTTTCCTCCAACGTGCGTATTGCGGGTCAACGTGAGGGCTTTCGCCCTGTGGGAATAGCAGCCGGAGATCGCTGCCATCAGGACGAGCGCGAAGGATGCCCTGTTCACCATTACGTGACGCTTCAAAGTAAAGGTAGCTCCCGTCCGCCGGCATGCCTGACCGTGGATATGGGCCATCCCCCAACGACACGCGACGGCTACCATCGCGCGCCATCACGAACAGGGCATCCCGACCATCCTTCGTCCCACAGGATGCCAGCACGTGCTCTCCATCGGGCATGATTACTCCATCGCAATTCCAATCGAAACCTTCTGTAGGACTGATGAGCTCGACTGGTGGTCTGTCGTCGGTTTGGAGAGCGTACAACCCGTGCAGATTTTTCCCCGCATCCAGATAGCTGGCGACCATCCACGTGGCGTCCGGCGCCAGGTCGCTCACACGGACAAAATGCGTCCAGCGCGTGTCCAGCGAACTCAGTTTGCCAGACACCAAATCAATCAAATTCAGTAAGGTACGTTCGTCGACGTCAACACTCACCAGCAGTTTACGCCCGTCCGCACTGAACATACTCGATACATACCCACCGCTTAGAGACCAGCCAAGCTTCTCTCCGGTGATAACATGGACAACTGTCACTTCGTAGATGGGCTGCCCGCCTTGAAACTCAGCACGGCGCGACTGGCACAGCCCCCACTCGCTCGCAGGCGACGTGGTTAACAGTCCGGAATGTTCTGAGGGGCTCCGACACAGTTCGACGCGATTGCTGCCGTCCGGGTCGACTGAGTAAGCTGCCAATTCTTCTCCGTCACGAACCATGTACACTGCCCGCTTGCCATTCGCCGCGAATGCGATTCGATGGAAGTTACACTTGTCATTCGATCGACTACCCGCCAACCACTGCCCACTCATGCCATCCTGGTCATAAATGTATAACTGACACTGGTCCCCAACGGCAGTCCAGTACGCGATTTGCTGGCTGTCGGGGGAGAAAGCGATGTGTATGATCTTTTCGCCTGCCAAGGTCGTCAGCTTTTTGCCGTTACTGTCCAACAAGATGGTACGGTGTATGGCCTCACCTCCATTTGCTGATGTTTTGCGGGTAGCTAACACGATTCTCCGTTTGTCCGGAGCTACATACGCGCCCATGGCGGCATTGCCGGATTCGCCTTCACCGCTACCTAACATGACCTTCTTACCTTCTCTGAAATTGACCAGATAGGCAGCATATTGGGGCTTAGCTCCATCGATCATCAATCCTGACTGTCGGTCTGCTAGGAAAGTCCAGGCCATACTCCAACTATCGGATGGTAAGAGGTACGACTGTCCGGTCGCCAGATCCGCAACATAGTGGGTGGCGTGTTCTGTGCTGCCACCAGACACCCGATAATACAGCAGTGGGCTGGCCAAGATTGAAACCGGAGTTGGTACGAAAGGCATGCCCTCGCGCGTAGCAAGAGATTGTTCCACTGCAACATCGCTGGCCCTTGGCTCTTCCTGGGCAGGCAGATAGCCGGTTTTGAGAGCACCAGTCCTAAGCCCCCTGGAGGCTTCGTCGACCTTGGCCTTCACCTCCGCCGGGATTTTGCTCTCCCAGTCGTGGTAGGGGGCCAAGCCTATACCCTCATTCTGGATATTTGCCATCATGATACCGGGTTTGGCCCTATTTTCCGCCACCAGTTTCAGGTAATTGTAGACCGACACATCCACGTTCTTCATGGCGCTGGTCAACAGGGCGCTTTTGACCTTGGGGTATGTCAGATACTGATCCACATCCAAGCCAATGGCCATCAGGCCATTCTCTTTGGCAGCCAGTAAGCCGCCGTTACCGGTATTTCCACCGACACCGAAGACCACGTCACAGCCCTGAGCGATCATCGATTGGCCTGCTTCTTTGCCCTTGGCAAGGTCCATGAAGGACGGGATGTAGACGTTCAGCGTTTTGACACTGTCATTCATCCACTTGGCGCCGGTTTGGTAACCGGTCACGAAGCGTACTATCGGCGGGATTTCCATGCCGGAGACGCAGCATACCGTGCCAGTCTCGCTCATGCCGGCGGCTACCACGCCAGCGAGGAAACCGACCTCATCTTCCTGGTACATCAGGCTGGTGACATTGCTTAGTTTGATGTAGGGATCGGGGTCACCCTCTTTGGTAGGGAAGTAGGCGTGGTCGATGATAGCGAACTTGATCTCTGGGTATTGAGCTGCCTTGAGAGCGGTCACATCGCCCATAAGAAAGCCCACCATAACGATGACATCGTAGCCTTCGGTAGCGAACTGGTCGATATTCTTTTCGTAGTCGGTTGGCTGTTTCGACTCGATGAACCTGGCTTGCATTCCGAATTCGTTGACTGCTTTTTGCACGCCGGTCCAGGCCGACTGGTTGAAGGATCTGTCGTTGACGCCGCCGACGTCGGTCACCAAGCCGACTTTCAGCGCTTTGGTTTCGGGGGCTATTGCCGCTTCTTTGGTCGGCGTCGGTGCAGGTGTGGGAGTCTCGGTTGGCATCACTGTTGAAGATGGCGTCGCAGTGGACGTTGGGGTCTCGGTCAGTGTCATCGTGGGAGTGGCCGTCGAAGTGGCCGTTGGCGTCGCGGTGGGCAAGGCGAAGTGTGTCCGCATCTCCAATACGGCGCTCACCACGCCGGAATCGATGGCCTCGGCAGAGGGCGCAGCGATGAGATACAGTCCGGTCTCGTGTCTCAATACGCCCATCTGTTCGATGGACGACCAGAAAACCTGTTTGCCCGATACGACCCTGACTTCTGTGTCCAACCGGGCGAGAAGCTGCTGTTCTGCCTCAGCCGCATCGTTGGTGGTCGCGAAGAGCACGTAGACCGCTGAATATACGGCTTCGTCACACTGGTATGCCCCCAACGGCACGATACCCACTTTCTCGACAAACGCTTCTGCCCATAAAGGAGTCAGCGGGGCGCACTTCACGCGACGGACCGGTGTGGCTGTCGGGGTGTGGGTCGGAGAAGCCGTAAGTGTGGCCGTTGCTGTGTTGGTCACGGTCGGTGTGGAAGTTGCGGTCGGTTTGGGCGTGTTTGTCGCCGTTGGCGTGGACGTTGCCGTCGGCTCAGGCGTGTTCGTCGAAGTGGGTGTATCCGTTGCTGTCGCCGTCGGGGTGAACGTCGGCGCGGGCGTGTCTGTCGCGGTTGGTCGCGCCATTTGGGTCAGCTCGGCGGCGGTCGTCGCCCTTGCCCGGCCTTCGGCTTCAGCGGTCATGGTCGCCAGGACTACCCCTGCCGCCTGAGTCTCAATCGCATGTCGGTTTGCTGCTTCCTCAGCTGCGGCGGTCACAGTGGTGAAAGCAGCTTGCGCCGCTGCTGTTTGGATTGCACTTATGTCGGCCGTTGAGGTAGGTGTGATTGTCGGCACGCCTTTCAGGCCACAGCCCATTACGCTCAGAAGTATAGCCACAATTTCTACCACAAACAAGACTCGTCTCATCACCCACTCTCCCTGTCGCCTAACGGCACACCAGCCCTCCCCACGAACACTGCTTTTCTTCGACAAAGATGGATTTCGCCAGTGTGCAGTGCTGCATTTTAGTCAGATCATACTCAAGCACTGTCATCCCGAGAGCAAAGGACATATTCGGTATTGGTGCGCCCTTGAGTAGTCTGTAGGCCTGAATGCGACTTTCATCCCAATCGTAGAAAACCTCTGCGCTGACATCGAAATATCCGCTCTGTTTAGGGATCACGTCAGAGACGAACGTCAACTCCTGATCGGGTTCGAGGATGAAAGCCCCACCTCCATAATACCACTCGAGCGCGCTCTCCAACTGCCACCCCCAGAAACCTGCTCCCGTCATGCTGACAGAATAATCCACTTCTTGATGCTTGAATATGTTCTGGGCCGGCAGCACGATGGCCGCAGAGATTGCGACGGGGCGGTTACTCGTGTTGTGGATGTTGAGCGCCAAGTTGACTTTGTTGCCCTCTGTCGCGTATCCGGCCGGCGATGCGGAGTGTACTTTCAGGTTGGCCTCGATGCCGCTGACGGCGAAGGTATCGGAGATGTCTGCCTCGACCTTGGCGTACAACTCAGGGAATTCGTCCGCATATCCGGACGCCTCTTTCATGGCGATTTCGGCCTCCTGCTCGGTCAGTTCGTGAGCTGGCTCGACCACTGCCTCAGGAGACGGCACAGGGATGGGCACTTCCGTGGCTACCGGCGGGATCGGCGTTACAGTGGGTGCGGCCTCGTGCCGTTCCACTTCCAGGTTCACCTTGAGCGTGTCACCGGGTCGGAAGGACTGTTCGGCTGTGGCTTCGTAGCGTTGACCCGTATCCGAGTCCGTCCACTCGGCAAGGAAACGGTGATAACCGGGCGACACCACTATCTCCTCGACCCAATTGCTCCAATGTTCTACCGACCCTGCCGCAACTTCTCGGTCATCCAGATATAGGGTGACAGGCAGCAGATCATCGTCTCTGTTCTTGACGTTCACTACAGCCGTCGCTGTAGACGGCGTCGGAGTCGGCGTGGCGGTCGGCGGAGGGGTAGGCGTCGGGATGGGAGTGTCGGTAGGAGTCACCGTCGGGGTGGGGATCCCGTGCGCAGCGATGATAAGTGTGACCTCCTGGTCTTGGCCTGACCTGACTTCGCCCACCGTATTCACCTCGTACCGGATCCCACTGTCCGGGTCCTCCCATCCAGCTTTCAATGTGTGGATGCCCGACCTGACCTCGGCCTTTCCGAACAGGGTGAGGTTGCCTGAGGGGACGTCTAGTGCGCCCACGTTGTCATCGTCCAGAACAACGTTGATGTATAGGGAGTCGTCGTCCTCGTTCATTAGATATATAGTGATGAACCCCATCCCTTCAGGAGCAGTCGAAGCCTGCGTGGCGATCAGCGAAGAGGTGGGCGTCAGGATGAGAGTTCCGGTAGGGGATGTCGTCGCCGTGGTAGCCGAGTGCGCCGGGATGGTGACTATGACCTCTTGTTCGTCACCAGATCCGACCTCGGCCATCAGATCCACCTCGTACCAACTTCCGGTATCAGGGTCTTCCCAGACGGCCTTCAGTGCGTGCCACCCTGGCTCTACCTTGACCTCGCGGAACAGGATGCGGTCACCCGAATATACTTTCCGCGCGTCCCCCTTGTTATCGTCCAGAAAGAGGTTGATGTACAGGGCATCATCGTCCTCGTTCTTCAGATATATGGTCAAGAATCCTATCGGCTCAGGGGTATGCGTAAGGGCAGGGACATAGTCTTCCGCTCCGCCTAGCCATGGCTCGATGTGAGTCTCCTCGTGCTGGGCCGAGACAGGGAGGAGAGTAGACAGATGCAAAAAACATCCTAACACGACGCCGAAAGCAATGACCAGCCAGTACCAAACGCCCCATCTTCCACTCACGCTCATTTGGCACTCTCCTTCTTCAAAAGGAACAGGACTTAAGTAATATCCAGCCGGAGGGAATCTTAAGCGGAGGTTTCAGTTTGGGAGTCCATTTGTTCATTTCTCTGCTAGGTATACCATCGCACAGATCACGTAGGTATTATAGTAAAGCTGAAACAGCATAATCACCAATCCGTTATATTCAACTTGAACACTCAGTTTTTTGGCACGTTCATCGGGCAGACCAACCTGTTGCAGAATCGTCTGCGTAGATCTATCACGCAAAGACATCCCGCCCGCGCTGGTCTCATCCCAGAAATCGGGTTTACCGCATAGTCGCTCATGGAAATACCACCTGTGCCCGCTGGGACTGCCTTGGACTATGGTTCTCTATCGGTAGCGTGCTGATTTCATATCGTTTCAGTGTAGCCATGCGTTGAGAGAATCCCTTGCTTCGTCCAACCTGGGCAATCGCGAGCGCTGGGTCATTTTGAATCCCAGGTCATCGCCCAATAGCCTCAGCCAGGGAAGAAGTGTCTGGGACCTGACCCTGATCTCCCGTGGCCGAAGGCGATGTCTTGCAAGCGTGCGTGCTACAACCATTGGTATCGTCCCACACATCTCCACGAACGTGGGATCAGGGCTCAGCAGCTCACCGCCGAACACGAAGCCGCTGTTGCTATCGACCAGCATCAGAACATACGCATACTGCGGTCGCTCACCCTTCGCCCCTATGCGACCGGGGAAAAAGGATAGATCGACCTCAAGGCTGACCTGGCTTTTCGGTAGACCCTTCAACAGATTAAGGGCGGCCATATCCATAGGGACCGAGACGCTTTCCGGTTCCGGAGGCATTACCGATACCACATGATCGTCCCAGACCAACACGCCGCCCTTGTCTTCTGCCACCCGCACGAGATAGCTCGTATCGTCGCCCGGCTCGAGCAAGTCAGGGTCTCCTTTGGCTCGCGCGACTACTGCCAGTGTCTGTTCCAGTACATACGTGAACGCTCGAATCTCATCCGATTCGAGATACCAGGGGAAGTAGCCCGGACGGTAGCTGCGGAACATGGGCCACGCACCCCGGCCGCGAAATTTGAGATCCAACTGTTTGATCACATGCAGATCTTTGGGTGTCAGTATACTCCGGTCTTCGAACGAGACTTGAAGCTGTGGGACTTCGAGCACCATGCCAGCATCGCTCGCTAAGTCCATTTGTTGGAGAGACCAAAATCCATACAGACCTGTCGAGCCGGTGTAACTGGCCACAGCGTAATGTTCCCCCAGGGATCCCATGATGCTGACGAATCCTATCTCGCCGCTGTCCGGATCCTGCACACCAAAGATTTGTCCTTCGTCCAACCACTCCCAGGGGGCACTTTCTCTGATACGAATTGCTGCCTGGTATAACCTGGCCCAGTCGTTCATCGTGTTCTCTCCTTTTTCGGTAAGTCGCGTCTTTTTTGCTGTCATCACCCGCCGGTTGTGCCCAAACTTATGGTGCGAACTGAGCTTGGCTATAGGGCCGCGTCTATACTGGTATTGTACAACCGAACCGATCCTCTGCCAAAGTCGAGGGATACTCCTTCTCTTCCCTATCGTTATGCTTACCTCTGTTGGGAGATGGCAGGACAGACTATGGTCCGGCTTGGATATGACGCCTGAGCGGCAAAAGAAAGCGGGAAGCAGTCGTCATTGACCGCTTCCCGCTGAGTATGTGGAACTGGTCACTGTTGTCAGGATCAGCTTCCCAGATAGAGCCCGAACAATTCGCCACCCTATGCATGCCACCAAACCGGCGGCAAACGCACTTGTGGCGATACGTTTTGCTTAGAAGACCGTGAAATCCTTATAGATGATGGGCAGGTATATGTCTCCGGAGACGGGGCCGGTCGTTGTATAGCCCCAGGCAAAGACAATCCCTGCTGACAGATCCTCCAACCCAGGCACGCTTCCGTCACAATTGAAGACCTCGAATGTCCAGGCATCGTCCGGGAATGTCTGGCTGTCCATTGCAACTGCCTCGTTGACACGCCGCCATTTTTGGGCCCACCAATCCCAGTACCACAGGTTGTATTCCGATGCACTGGTCGGTGTGTAGAAAAACTTCGCCGTGATCAGGTGTGCGCATGTCGGATCAGAACAGTCCGTGCCGACGATTCTCATATACCTGTACCCGCCAAATGCTTCGAAAGAGCCGGTGATTGGGAAATAGGAGGTAATCGGGTTGGTCGAGTAGATCCCGATTGTTGCAGTCAGCGGGTCGGTCAAACAACTCTCGTTCCTCACGATCAGTCCAAGGTCATCCTGCTTGTCCAGGGTCTCGCCTCTATCCAGTCGTTCCGTGACCGGTGGGATGACCGTCGGCTGCGGTGGCACAGTCGGATAGGGTGGAACATCCTGTACCTCTGGACCGCCTAGAGCTACCACATCTTGAATCGGCACTACCAGAAACGCCACACCGAGCAACGTCCCCCATATAATAAGCATGAACACCAGCCAGCACTCTCGTCGTCGGAATTGTTCCACCATTTTCCTCCTTCTCATCGAACTATGGGGCTGACGCCCAACCTCCCAAACCACAATGTAAATTAGATGACACTTCTGTCTCGAGAATGGCACAGGCCTATGCAACACATGCAGGGCTAGAACTCAGCGGACTACGTACGGCAGGTACAGGGTGTCCGAAGCGATAAGGGCGAAACCCGTCCCTGTGTTATCCGTCGTGACCTCGCCGGGCATCGCCTCGGCCTCGACATACCAGGGGTAGAATCCCCCAGCGGTAGCGGAGATAAGCCACGTTTGACTCACTTCGATCCCGCAACCACATCCGTAGACATCCGAGATGACCTGTGAGCTGATGAGCTCACCGGGCTCGTCGGGCCTCCCCTCGCGGAACGAAACGATGACTCCATCCTCAGACGCGGTACGCGTGTTGCCGGTGTTGTACACTGCGGCGTGCAGCGTAAAGGTGACCGGCTCAGTGGGTCTGATGTAGCTCTGCGGTGTCGTCGTCACATCGGTCACCAGCAGGTTCCGGCGTGCGACGACCGCTTCGGACGCCGTGGTGTAGTCCAGATAGCTGACCCAATAGTCTCCGTACAGCTTCCTGCTCCCAGCGGCGGAGTATAACGAATCGACCGCAAGCTGGTCCGCGTCCTCCTCCGAGTCCAGGCTCCACCACACGAATTGCTGTACCAGGCGGTTGCCGTCCAGTGGGCAGCCGAGGTTGGTGCTCGTCTGAGTCAGGACGTAGTCCAGAATACCCTGCATGAACATCCGCACCATAAACTCATTGATATATGCACGGCCGATGTTGAGACCTCCCTCCGAGATGACCAGGGGTTTATCTCGTTCACCTTTGTCGCGCATCCAGGTGCGGAAGCGGACGACTTGCTCCTTGAACAGCGTCAGGCTGGCATTATCCAGCGCCGTGTACAGCTTACCCGAGCAGTTGTCCAGACCTGTTGGGATTTCTGCCCCCCACGTCTCGCAAGGATCGCAATAGCAGGCCAGGCTCGCCTCGCGCAGGACGAAATTGTGCATATTCCATACGTCGACGTCGTCGCCCAGGCTTCTGCCATCGCAGACGTTGGGATATTCGTTCCACACGCGGTCCAGGTAGGCCATGCGCAGCGGCGTTCCCTGGACGACACCTGCCACAGCCACCCGGGCAGTCGGATCGACAGCGCGGATCTCGCGCGATATCTCGCAATATGCCCGCGCGTACAGTTCGGGGGTCGTTTCGTCCTGCCCGACCCACGTCGACCCTGTCGAATCGGGCCAGCTCCTGCGGTCAGGCTCGTTACCGACCAGCCACAGCGAGCTCGGATTCGCGGCCACCCTGTCGCGCAGGCTGGAGAACGAGCTCGGGCTCTTCAGTGTGTACGTCACGGGCTCGGAGTAGCAATCGCGGTAGACCGGGCCCGAGTAGCAGCAAGTATCGCCAGGATCGCACTGACCGTCACAGGAGTACGCGGAGACAGGTGCGCACTGCGCGGGGCTGAGTCTGGATTGCTGCAAGCGGATCGTCTGGATGTACTCTACTGCAGCCGGCAGGCTGGGATCGCGGTCGCCCGTCTTGAAGTTGACATACGTACCCAGGTTTAGATCCTGGTAGTCGACGAAGGAAAGCAGGCTCGGGTTATTGACGACCGCTGCGCCCAACCGGCAGTTGGGGAATGCCGTCCTGGTGGCGCTCGCTACCGACGACCCTGCGACGGCAACGGCTTCGTCTCCGGACTGTAATATCTGGTCAGGAATCCGCCCACTCAGCGCAGGAGGTGGAAGCATCGTCATGCCGGGCTGCGCGGGGGTAGGCGGTGAATCGGCAACAGTTGTGAGCACAGGTTGAGATAGCAAGGCGATCAATGCAAGCAACAGGGCAAGCCTCAGCGTGGTGGTTCTATGCATGTACTCCCACCACGGCTACCGTGCGTGCCCATCGCGACGTTGTCGTCCAGGCGGCTCTCCCCAGCGATCGGTTCGATCTCGACATACCACTCCAGCTCTGCAAGTTCCGACGGCATTATCGTCAACGGTTGTTCGGCCAGGGCACCGTAGCCGCAGCCCCACAGGTCACCCAGCCGTTGTGTGTCAATCAAATCTGCGTTCCCATCGCGCCGCCCCCGCCAGAAACGCACCACTATCCCCCAGTCCGATG